>Ga0209426_1000735_pt1 | contig 28042 bp, 26 predicted proteins | sample Deesub1362B_J571_FD_187697 | JGI IMG/M metagenome (GOLD analysis project Ga0209426, IMG submission 187697) | Deep oceanic, basalt-hosted subsurface ecosystem from Juan de Fuca Ridge flank, Pacific Ocean, CORK Borehole 1362B_J2.571 (SPAdes)... ...
TGTCTATGATGTAATGTATCTTTTGACGCAATCCTATTCTTATAGCTGGTGCAATGTCACAGTTTCTAAAAGTTTACTTAACGGAAATTTTACTGTTAGCGTTAACGGTACTCAGGTCATATTTGACATGAGCTCTAATGCTACACATACTTCACTTACTTTTAATTTCTCAAAAGTACCCTATAATGTAAAAATCGAAGGAACGACAATTAAAGCTTATAGCCCAATTAAAACAGGCCATTGGGTCGAATATTCCAACTTTATTTTTAAATGGAAGACAAATACCAGTATAAATCCACCAGAAGAATTATCATTATGGAATCAAACAGAATGGGCAAAAGTAGAAGTGCAAGAAGTGTCAGGTCTGATTATATTTCTTGGTAACTATCCTCCTTATTATAAGCGTATAATATATGACCAAGGCCCAATGATAACTTACAAAGCTACTTTTCACTTTAAAAATAATACAGAGGAAACATATATCTCTTCTTTTAAAGAACCAGAATATAGCTTTCCTCTATTTCCTTATTCACATTTTCCCTATCCGTCACATTTTCCTCATCCATTACTGTTTTTACCTATCATAAGCGGGCTAAAAGCCGGTGAGTCTATCTCTCTATGCCCTCTATACTCTTATCCTTATTATAGGTTCAAAATAAATCAAACAGTTTCACTTAAATATGGGGGCATGCTGAGAGAAATTAACTTTCTAAATTTATCAAAAACTATTTCCTATGAAAGCAATCATACTGTTTATTTGTGGTATTATGAATGGGACCGAGAAACAGGGTTTCCAATGAGATTTCAGGTTTATTTTTTATGGCAAAATCAAACAGCCAACCTTGAAATGTCCTGTTATTTCAAAATGGTAGACACTAACATATGGAACACTGGTTTGCATAAATATCTGATAAACGTGGCGAACCAGAGCTTTACGATGACTATTCAAAGTAATTCAACGATATCTAACTTCAATTTTGGCAGAGATGAAAAGAAAATAAGCTTTGTGGTGGAGGGAACACCTAGAACAATAGGATATTGTAACATAACTATCCCCATGGACCTTCTTGGTGGACCTTACACAGTTATATTTGATGATACCATAATTTTAGCCGGATATAACCCGCCGACAAACGGAACCCATGCCTTCATCCACATAACATACACACACTCAACCCACACCATAGAAATAACCGGAACAACAGTAATACCAGAATACCCATCAATAAGAATGCTTCTCACACTAGTTATGACCACGACATTACTCATAGCAGCCTTAAGAAAGAAGGGAACAAAAACGCTAGAGAAAATGCCATCCCGGCGATAGAGATTCATATGCTTCATTTTCTACCTAAGCAACCAACGGGTGAGAAATGCAGATTTGCAAAAAGAATTGCCGTTTCAGCCTAAAAATAGTCTTTCTGAGCTTTCAGTAGAAAAATGAATATCTCGCCAAGGGATTTTAATCATATGGAAAGGCGAAGAAAACTTGAAGACTTCCAGTATAGTTTACTGGCTGGACAACTCTCTCTACCTTAATATAACAAATGAATGTTCTAACGATTGCTATTTCTGTATCCGCAAGTTCTGGAAGGGCGTGGGCGGATTTAACCTAACACTTGAGATTGATCCGTCTACAGATCAAATAATAAGGGAACTCCGGAAGCATATTCATAGAAGGATGTGGGAGGAGGTTGTTTTCTGCGGCTTCGGTGAGCCTCTGTCAAGGCTGGATACTGTTTTGGAGGTAACTAGGTGGATACGTAGGCATACCGTGTTATCAGTAAGAGTAGACACAAATGGACATGGGATCCTTCTTAATCCCAAGAGGAATGTAGTTGAGGAGTTGCGGAAAGCCGGGGTAAGCCGGCTAAGCGTGAGCTTAAACGCTCATGATAGCCATACCTACCAAGCCGTTTGCAAGCCGCGTTTCGAGAATGCCTTTCAAAACGTCTTGGATTTCATCAGAAAAGCCAAAGAGGTGGGAATTGAAGTTGAGGTTACGGCTGTTCAAATACCTGAAATAGACATCAGAAAAATGCGGGAAATGGTAAATATGCTTGGGGTTAAATTTCGTTTAAGAAGATACATTCCGTGCGTTTGGTGAAAACTGGGGCATAACAAATTATAGCCGGAAACGTTTATCTTATGTTTAGGGGCTTGTGAAAAGAGGATGCCTCTAAAAGACGAATGCAACTTATGTGGAAGAGTTTTTCCACTGTACCGCTTAAAACATTGTCAAAGATGCGGAAGGCTCTATTGTCGAGATTGTATGACGGATGACGTACGGACTGGTGAGCCTGATGCTCTATGCTTGAATTGTGCTCGAAAAATAGTTTCACCCAGAAAAATGGGAAAATATGAACCTTTAAGGTATTATCTCCAAAGAAGGGGATATTTTACAAATCTTGTAACGTTAAAGTTCGCTCAAATAGACGGTATAATCGCGGATAATCTTCCGATGAAGGCGTACAAAAACCCGACGTGGTGGGTTAACAATTCCAGCAGCCTTCATGCTAGGGCTTGGCTGGAAGCTGGATGGCGCGTTGAAAAAGTAGACTTCGAAGAAGGCACTGTTACTTTCAGAAAGGTTAGAAAACAATTGCTTACCTATCGTAAGAAAAAATCCGGGTTTAAGCCAATTGAAAAGCCTTTTAAACCAGCCCCGGTTAAACTTGCTCGCCGAAGAAGGGTTCCATCTAAAACTAAAATCGCTTATATGTATGCGCGGCTTAAAAACATTGAACGAATGAGGTCCCTCCAAAGAAATAGCATCCGTGGGAAATTTAAGCCACGATCAGCTCTAGAAAAAAGACTTTTCAAACCTGACAAAAAGCCTTCAAGCTAACCTTCTGCTTCATTCATTAAAAAGGGAGAATAGAACAGAGATAATACAATACTACTTTATTACTCCGAAGTTTGCTGCTGTTAGAGCCACGTCTATTACGTCAACTTTGCCGTCAAGATTTACATCGGCGTCCGGATTCCAGCGTGGATGTCCAGGGTAGGAACCATAGGCTTGGGCTACTATGGCTACATCTCTTATATCCACTTTGCCATCCTCATTAATGTCGCCCAGAATGTAAAAGAAGACTCGTATTTCAAAGGGCTCAACTGTGGCATATATCTCATACCCATCAATTATTATGTAGATGGATGTTGGGTTGCGCAGCACCACTCTTTCAGGGGAATTAAGTGTTGCGCCTTCTAGATTGGTTCCTTCGTCCCAGAAAACAATTAAGTCAAGATCAGATGTAGGATAGCTACTCCAGTTGTGCATCCACCAAAGCTCAATTACTGTTTTTCCAGCGTAAGATGGAACTGAGATGTTTAATTCTACTTGTCCGCCTTGAGTTATGTTTCCGGAAAACATTATGTCAGGAGCTTGTGGATCAGTTTCCGCTACTGTTATTGTTATGTTGCAGGACAGCGGGTCAAAGCTTGTCCAGTCATTCTCCACAATTATTTTCATATATCCTGGTTCAAGCACGTGGGATGCGTAGTAAACTCCATAGGTCGCTCCTCCCCATGTTGTTTCGTCGTCTGTTATTAAAAACCATGCGGCACCATCAACATTGGCGCTTTCAATGTAATAATTAGATATGGTTCTTTTGGCGCTTTGGATGTAAACTTCAAAACTGTTGGCTCCAAGAGGATTTGAACCCAAATCTCCTACATTAATTTCGAGTTTAACAGAGTTCGTAGCCTCAGTTATTTCGAAAACAAGTGCCACATCGTGGCCTGGGGGCAAATCAGTAATTGAAGCCGAATATTCACCGAAGCCTGCTATTGGCACGTTAGTTATATTCTCTAGGGACCCTTCGGGGGGAAGCTGAGGGGGTACGCTTCCAAGGGACCCATCAGCTCGCAGGGCTTGGAGCGCTCCTGAAACATTAAGATAGCCAGCACCTTGATCGTAGATATCGTATCCTGAAAGCCATACCGCGCCATTGAAAATGGCTTCCCTATAGTCCTCCGGACTAGCCCCTAAACTGTTTATTTCCGCATAACTATTAAGCAAAGCCACAGCGCCCGAAACAGCCGGAGTAGCCATAGATGTTCCAGAAGCCCAAGCTAGACCTTCATTACCTATTGACGGATACGCAGAAAGCACGAACACGCCTGTAGCTGAAACAGTAGGCTTATCCCGCCCATCAGATGTAGGCCCACGGCTACTAAAATAGATTATCTGCGGTTCTTCACTAGTGTATAAATAATACCCAATTCCCGGCGATTCGTAGTAAATATCCCAGAAAACCCTAGTATTTACTGGATGAGCCGCTGCACCCACGGCTATAGCTGTGTTGGCGGAACCGGGGCTTCCCACAGTCATGGGGGCTGGCCCATCATTTCCAGCCGCGGCAACAACAGTTATTCCAAGGGAAGTTATATAGTCTATTAGCTGGTCTTCCAGGTCACGCCCATCATACAGGGTTGGGCCGCCGAGGCTCATGCTGATGACGTCTATGTCAATTCCCTGTTCCAACTTTAAGCCGATAATATGTTCAAGTGAGTCAAGGATTAATGCTTCCGGTACTCCTCCTCCGGTGTGGTCGAAAATCTTAACTATATATAAACTGGCTTTGGGTGCCATTCCTAGAAGCCAGAGCACTTTGTATCCGGGTTCATAGACCGGTAAGGGCTCACCTGTATATAATTCGACGGCTTGCACAAATGGATCATCCTCTGGCATGATTATGCCTCCAGTGCTCGCTAAGATTCCAGCCACATGGCTTCCATGATAATGATTATACTGGTTGTCCCACCCTTCGTATGTGGCGTTCCACGGATATGAGGGTGCATATTCCGGATATTTCTCCCGTATTGTTAGGTTATCCCAGCTTAGGTCGATTCCTCCAACGAAACTCGTATTCTGAAACATAAAGTGTCCAGTCCATATACCAGTGTCGATAATTGCCACGTAGGAATTTTGACCCAAGTATCCCTCTTCCCAAACAGGCTTGGCTCCCATAGCCGTCGGATTCCAATAAGTGTTTGGCTTCAGCGAGGTGAGTTCCTTTGGCGAGATTGAAACTTCCCTATAATCATCAGTTTCCATTGGAACAGGAATATCTATCATGGGATCTAGGTTTCCATTATCTCTAATAATTCCCGGCGAAGGGTTAAAACCACTTTGAAGGCTTCTTTTTTCGTCATAATATATACGCTTTACGTTTGAACTTCTGGATAATTGAATAACTTTGTCAGCTGGAATTGAAACAGCTAAAGCGTTTATATACTTATATTTGCTTGTAACTTTTCCTCCAAGATCTTTGACATCTAAGGTTACGCTGTAATAATCTCCATTGTATGTTTCAACCAACACATTAACCATGGAGCTTTTATGCTCTCTAATTTTGTCCAGAAGTGTCGGGGATATTTTTGATAAACCGTCACTCATGGAAGCTTGCGGAAAAGTTTGAATATCCAATAACATTCCAAGATTTAGCATGGATAAAAATAGAGTGAATGTAAGTATGATGGTTCTAACATCGTTTCGAGTTGATAACATCTCAACTTTGTATGTATCCATATTCAAGTTTCCTTCTCATTCAAGTGCAAAATAATAACAATAACCCACTTGAAAATCTTGTGGAGGAAATATGATACGCTACTAAAAGAGTTTTAAATGAAATTACTTTAAGTTTGTAATCTATACTTTCGATCCATAAGGGTTTTACAGATGGAATAATTAAGTGGAATTGGAAATTACGTTCCTATAACTTAGTAGAGTCTGCAGGTGCAGTTGATTTGCAAAAGGATCGAGGGAAGATTTACTATGCCCTCAATCATCCGATTCGCCGTAAGATCGTGGAGCTTTTAAGAACCCATGAAACTCTTGGTTCATCGGAGCTTAAAGAACTTTTGAACATTGGTCCTGGAAAACTGTATTATCACCTAGAAAACTTGGGAAGCTTAGTTGAGCAGGATGAAGATCGGAGATATAGGCTCAGCAAAGAGGGGAGGGAAGCGTACCACCTGCTAATAGCTGGTGAAATCTTCCCAGTAAGGGAAAGGTCTGTAACTTCGACTCCTCTACTAAGGTTCTTAAACATCATCAGGTCTATTTTATTATTCACTGGGCTCATGTCTCATGTCTACCAGAACCCAATCCGGCATATCCCGGAAAGTATCATTTTAATATTATTTGGCGGTTGGCTGTGCAATGTATCTGGGCTTCAGCCCGTCTTACTCTATTATGTAAATCAGAATCAAATATGGTATTGGCCACTAGCCCAATTTTTAGTTGGTTGGCTAACCATTTACGTTATAGCAGAGTTCTTGTGTTTATCATTGTTCCGTAGGAGAGGTGGAAATGTAAGCCTTTTCGTCGGTTCGGCTCTTTCCCTTTTCCCTCTTATGCTGTTCGCTACATTATGGCTTCTTAACCAACAGTTGAAATGGAAGCTAGAGTTCTATTGGTATGGATGGCTAATTCGGGGTTTACTTTTGGTATGTCAAGTATGGTCATTAGCTATACTTACTGTCTCAGTGAGCCAAGCAAAAAAGCTGAGCATAGATAAAGCATCATCCGTTAGCTTTGCAGTTGCTTACCTCAACATCACCATTCTTCTCCTACAGAAAGGTATCTAACTGGTCAAGAAAACTTGACTTTTAAAAGTCAAGAAAAATTAAAAAATTACCTTTTAAAGGTCAAAAAAACTTGAAAAAAAGCATTAAATAAGATAAAACCCATTAATTTTAGTGTAAAAAACAAAATAATCGAAAAAGGTGAATTTAAATGAAGAAAAAAATTGCAGTTTTATTCATCATAACAATATTGATGCTAGGGGCTTCTTTAGGTGCCGTCAGCACAGCGGTGTTCTCTTCCGAAGTAGAAGAAGATGAAGAACATAATTACAATGACTACGAGAATGAAACTAAAACAAAGGATGAAGAATATAATCACAGCGACTACAGAAATGAAACTAAAACGGATGATGACGATGAAGAAAAAGAAACAGATGAAGTTGAACATCCTCATGAAGAAGAGGATATAGAAGAGGGAAAACCAATAGAATGCAGAGAGGACGACGATGGTGATTTACGTATTTCTTCAGAAGACAATTTAATAAAATTTGAAAAAGAAGAGCCTCAGATTCGCTTCAAATATGTTGCTAATGAAACTGAAATCGAATTCGAAGCTGACGACTTCTCCCTTATCGAGTTTGTTGACAAGAATAATGACAATGAAATTCAGAGTGATGAGATAAAGCAGAAACTGGAGTTCGACGAGATTGCTTGGACTTTTAACTACACAAGGATGACGAAAGGAAACAATACTATTATAACGGTTACATACTATGTAAACTTAACCGACTATGAAATAGCGTTAATTATGAAGATATACCAGAGACGAGTCACAGAGTCTTTTACTGCGTGGAATGCAACCATCGTTTATGATGTGGACGGTGGCGCTGACGAAGTAAAATTTGATCTTATCGTCAGTCGATGGGGATGGCGTGCCGAGTCAAGCAAACTTGCCTTGCTAATGGAACTGGAAAGCGAAGCTGAAGGAACTGTCACACTAGAATCGACAAGCGTAGATGAGGATCAGATAGCGATTAAGCTTAACGGCATTAAAATAAAAGTAGGTTGGGTGAAAAAAGCAAAAATTGTTGCAGCGGATGGCAGTGAAGAGTTCGTAAATGTCACTGTTTCTTACAAGTCTCTAGACATTGAACTGGAAGATAGCGAGTTTGAGTTGGAGCTAGATGTTTACTTCATTTATCCGAACTTTGGCGGAAACAAGTTGATACATGATCCAAGCGTTGGAATCGAAGACGAGTTCTTACAATATGTATTTACTTTTATAACTCCGGAATTTCTGCTAGGCACAGCAATTGCTGCGACCGCCATTACAGTAATCGCTTTCGCTTTTACTCGTCGGAAAAAGAAGTTGCAATTCCTCAAAACAGCTGCATCTTTAGCGCCGTGACACTAAGGGTTGAAACGTACAGGCCCTCAATTTCCCATTTTCTCTAATAATTGTACATCCGCTTAGCGAATGGATGAGACATAAAAGGTGAAAGATTAATGTCGGTGGCTGAAGGGTTAAGAAGTTTGGGGCTTCTCGGAGTGTTCCTAGCTTCCTTTATAGGGCACTTCAGTATAGTAATGAAAGATGTGATATTCACACCGATCTTTCTATATGGTTCTAACTTCTGGGATCCATTATCGATGGGTTTGGTTGCAGGGTTGGGTGGAGGTCTGGGAGAGCTAGGCACCTATTTAATCGGGCGAGGTATCGGCAAACTAACTGTAAACAATCAGAAAAAGATGCAGATTCCCAAGTGGACAAGAAAACTAGGGTTGTTCAGCATTTTAATATGTTCTCTAACGCCTTTACCTGATGCACCGATGCTTATACTGATAGGATCAGCCCATTTCCCGTTTTTCGCCGTTTTAGCCTTAGAGGTTCTCGGAAAAATTTTCCTTTATACAACCATAGCTATCGCTGGAGGAATACTTTACTCAAATCTAAGCTCGATAATACCCGCCCCTTGGAACTCAGTCCTAGTAATCACGGCTTCCATCGTTGTAAGCGTTATAGTGGCTTCAAAGAGAACCCCAATCTTAAACCTCGTTCAAAAAGTAATCAGCAAAATTTCAAAACTCCGAAAAGGTAAAACTCGTGGTTAATATTTGTTCTTTACAAAACTTAAATCATAATCTCTGCAAGAAAATGAAATCCGGTTGCGACTACTTTTCTATTATTGCCATCTTTGACTTAGGCTATGGTATGCATGGATAGCGCATGGCTTCTAGGATCTACTAACCTGTCATCTCAATAGGCTCCCATTGCCATGCCTTTCCCTTCTGGGCGACATAGCCTAGACCAGGGAGGGGGAAGTGAAAGGCGTGTACCAAGGCCTTCTCGGTAGCAGCCCAATCGAGGAGGCGGCGTCGGGTGGTTACGACTTGTTTAGGAGCAAAGTCGACGGCCGTGTACCATTCTAGCTGCTTCAGATGGATTTGATGGAGCACTGCATCGGAAAGGCATAGCAGTTGCTCATTGTCCGAGGTAATGGCAACTGCCATGTGGCCAGGGGTATGGCCGGGCGCTGCTACAGTCTGGATGCCGGGCACAATTTCTGTCTCATGGTCAAGGAGCTCTAGTTGGTGTTGAATTGGTAGAAGGTTGTTTCGTGCGACTATGATCAGAAGTTCTTTGATATGTTTAGGAATATCCAATTCTGTCAGCTTAGGCTCTGAAGTCCAAAAATCCCACTCGTCTTTCCACATGATGTAGCGAGCGTTAGGGAAAGCTGGCCTGCCCTCGCTATTGGTATTCCCGCCGATGTGGTCCGGATGGCCGTGCGTGAGGATGACTGTGTCTATGTCTTCTGGCTTAATTCCTTCTGCCTGTAAGTTGGGAATAAGTTTACCTGTTGTGGGTTCTAGGCCACCGGCACCAGTGTCCACCAGCACTAAGTGTTGTCCTGTGTTAATTACTAAGCTAGGGTACGGGCTGATGTACTGTTCCCACCGCTCTAGATCGAGGTTGTGTTCCCTAAGCACTTGTTTTAGGCGTTCTCTGGGTGTATTGACGGATACAAAAATCTGGATGGGGTGAAGGTAGGTGTGGGTACCATCGCTGACGACAATACATTTGAAAGTTCCTAACCGAAAGGGAAAGTTTTTGTTACTCATAATTATTTCCTTCATACTTTGAGAATTATTTCTTGCATGTAAATTGTTAAATTGTTATAATGTTATAATATTATTATAAACTATTGTGATGCTTACCACAACCAAAAATTTAAACATAATTTGTGTTTGGCGCCGGGGGTGGGATTTGAACCCACGCGACCCGTTACGGGTCACAGGCTGTTAGGCCTTCTTGTGCCTTTGTCTCCAGGCCTGCTCCCTACCGGATTTCCCGCCTTGTAATGGAGGCTCTAGGAGACCCCGGCTCATTTTATTGATTAGCTGGGCTATTTTTTAGGTTTTTGCGATGAAGGTGCGGTAGCCACTTTTCCTTGATAGAATTTCGACGTGGCTGAAGGATTCTTCGAGTAGCCGTGTGAATCTTTTTCCAGCTATTTTTGACCTTACCACTATTTGAAAACTTCCGTTAGGTTTTAGGTGATTCGGTGCCTCTTCTATTAGTTTGGTTATGGTTTCTATCCCGGCGCTCACAGGAGGGTTAGTCAGTATAACATCGAATTTTAGTTTGGCAACAGGTGCGTACAGGGAACCTCTTTTGATTTTCACGTTTTCTACGTGGTTTCTCTTGGCGTTTTGTTTTGCCAGCCAAACTGCTCTTTCGTTAACGTCTACCATATAGACTTGGAGCCTTGGATTGAGTGAAGCTGCAACGATTCCTACTGCTCCATAGCCACAGCCTAAATCAAGAACTAAACCTTCTTCGGGCAGGATCATGGATTGGATTAAGAGCTTTGTTCCAAGGTCAACCCTGCTTTTTGAAAATACTCCGGAGGCTGTTAAAAACTCGAAGTATCTTCCGCGGAGGTGAGCGTGAATTACGCCTAGTCTGGGTCTTGATTTAGGTTTAGCAGTGAAATAATGCTCTGCAGCTTCCTTCTTCAACTCTTGCACCCCTGTATTCAATTAAGTTAAAGCGTTTGGCTCTTAATCCAAGCTTTGGGGTAGACTCCCCGTTCCATAAGAACTCTGCTCGTCTTAGCTACGAAGCCATGCTCCATCTTGGATAATTCTTCGGCTGAAACTAGGGCTTTAGCTAAGGCAACAGCTTCGCCCTTCAGCGTTAAAATTGCCACCGTTTTTTTCGGCTTCAAGTTATTTTCGAAGGACACCACGCCTGGGGCTGTTAGGCTGGCTCCATGGCATATGGCGTCTACGGCTGAGTCGCGAATGTAAATTTTTGGAAGGGTTTCTAATGCTTTTTCCATGGGCTGTATGAACTTATGTAGATAGCCTTCATCGCGGGTTTCCCGCCACTTCTCGAACCAGTAAGCAACCTCGTGTAACGTTACCAATTTCCCATTTTCAGTAAAAGAACCCGCGCGGGTTCGCCGTAGTTCCTGCATGTGGGCGCCACATCCTAAGACCTCGCCTATGTCATAGCATAATTTTCGGATGTACGTTCCGCCTTCGCAGCCGACTCGGAAGAGGACATTGCGTCCTCCCATTTCTAGGAAGTCGATGTAATAAACAGTTCTGATTCTCAATCTTCGTTTCACTGATGCTCGCAGGGGTGGACGTTGATAGATTTTCCCCTGAAATTCTTCCAGCACTTTGCGTATTCTTTGTTCAGAAGTTTCAGCGTGAAGTTTCATGACGCAGATGTATTCTTTTCCGCTTTGCAGTAGGGCTTGGATGGTTTTTGTGGCGTTTTCAAGGGCCACTGGTAGGATTCCGGTCACTTTGGGATTTCCCTAACCCGCCTTTGGTAGGCTGGGCTTCTAGGGTTCCTCCGTGACCAGCATGCTTAACCCCTAGGATTCTTTTTACCCATGCGGTGACCTCGTGACTTGTGGGTCCGGCTGGCTTGTCGAGGCTTATTATTCCATGTCTTATGTACTCTCTAGAAGATCTTTGTTCAGGTCTACATCCATATTTCGGGTTCGTTTTAGCTTCTGCTTTGATTATCAGCTTAGGTTTTCTTTGCCACGGCGCCTCTGTTCTGGGCATAACTTTCTCCCTTTTGCTCCTCCTTTGAGAATAAGCATTAAGAAGTTAATAAATGGGTTAGGGAAGTTAGCTGTCATGCTAGGGCTGGTTTTATCATCTGCTTCATTTCTTCAAGTTTCCCGCTTTTCTCTAGCGCTTCAATTATTTCTTCGTCGGTTGCGCCTCGTTTGATTTCAATCTTGTCCGGCGTTGGCTCTAGATGACTTATATTTGCCCTTCTTCGGCGTACTCCTGAAACTTTTTGCGGTCCAGTTACGAGAACGAAGTTTTTGTCGAGTATGTCCACTATTACGCATTTCCTTCCAGCTTCTCTTCCAGCTATTTTCACGCAAATTCTTCCAACTTCGATGGCTGGCATACCGAAATCATCTCTTGGCTGGTTTAACAACTGTTTCAAAAACGAACAACTAGTATTTATACACTTAGGTTTTGAGAAGGTAGTTATCTATTACCTTTATTATTGTTTGGTAAACCTCTTGTATGGTTAAGTTTTCTGTGTCAACTATTAAGTGGAAGGGCGCAAAATCTTCTCCTAAGCTAAATCCGTAGAGCTTCCGATATATTTCCCTAGTTTGCCTCTCTTTTTCTTTTACAGCTTTTAAGGCTTCCTTTAATGGAATTCCATCCCTTCTTGCCACTCGTTTGGCCCTTGTTTCCAGCGAAGCTTCAAGCCATATCTTAAAGCCCGTTTTGAGCAGCCAAGGCATCGTCCAGCTGTCGAGGACAACATTTCCTTTCTCAGCAAATTCGAGAAGCTTTTCGTCCACTTTTTTGTCAAACCGAGGATCATTCACTCGCTTTCTTAGGAATTTTAGTCCTTCGCTGGTTTCCCACCAGCCTTCACCTTTAGGTTTGTATCCAGCTTCTATGGCTAGGGCTTTCAAGGCGTCGCCGCCGGAATAATATTTCAGCCTATATTTCTTAGCTAGAAGCTTTGCCACGGTGCTTTTCCCAGAGCCAGCTAACCCGCAGATGCAGATTATTAATGATTTTTCCGGTTTTTCCAAGCCTTGCCATCCAATGTGCTCTTTTAAACGGCTCTTACAGCTTGTTTTATGGTCATTTTCAAGCACTGAGGGCAAAGTTGTCCGCCGAGCATTCGGCTGATTCGCCTTCGAGTTCGGTTAAGTTTGCGGATTTCAGAAGGAACATCACGGGGAATTCCGCTTAAGGGTTTTCCGCATTTGCTGCATTTAGCGGGTTTAACTTTTTCACGTTTGTAGTGAGTTACTAATCGTCCGCCAGGAGTCTTTATTTTCACGCGTTTTCGACTTCGGGTTCGATAACGAGGTTGGGGCATTTTATCGTTCCATCTCCATGGTTAGTCCTAAAACTCTTGAGAAAATCGTTCCAAAGAGGGTTGAACAGAGGAAATACCACCATATTATGGAGGGAAAAACGGTGAACCCCAAGTTTATCTCGTGGCCTATACCGGGGAAGTAAGCTACCGGATTTTTGCCGTAGAATCCTAGGAGAAACTGCCACAGGAGGAAGAAGGGTATGGCAAACAGGGCGAAAAGCTTTAGAGAGTTTAGCATCATTTTTGATTGGAGCTGGAGAATATACTTTTGCCTCTTCATCACCTTTTCCATTAGCTTCTTATCACCCGTTTTCCGCGCTTTTTGGAATTCAGCATTCCACTCCATGATCTCCTTTCTCCAGGCTCTGGTTTTCTCCGGATTTGTTAACAACCGGTTTGCAAACGAGGTTAGTAAGGTTAGACCCATGGAAAGTAGTAAGATAAAGGTTGTGGATGCAGGGATTGATTGAAGGAATTCGGGAAGCATAGGCTTATAGCTCCATAGCCTCTAACAGCTTTAAAGCTGCTTCTTTCTGTTTTCCCTGCTCATTAATAACTATTTTCACAGGGGCTCCGGTTAATACCGCGCAGGAACCAGCCATCAACCGTGAAAAGAGAAGCTCTTGTCTTATATCTTCTTCGACAACTTTATCTCTTAATCTTGAAACATCTTTCATTCTTCTTGAAAGAATTTGCTCAGCTGGCGCTTCAACCAAAACAAATAAAGTGGGATTTAGGGCTTCCAAAACATGTTGGGGGAGTCCGGGAAGGAATCCCTTTGAGGTTTTTACTGACATATGCGTGTCGATGATGACTATGCCTTCTGAGTTGGATATTCTTCTGGAAATAGTTTCTGCGGCTTCCCTCTGAAGCTTCCTTTGAAAGCCTAAATCAGATTTTCGCAGAAAATCTCTGTGCATAGCTTCTCCTCTTTTTTCAAGAAGTTCAACCATAACTGTTCCAAAGTTTATTATCGCAATGCTTTTCCCTTTCTGTTTTTCAGCTATTTCCTTAGCAAGGTTGCAGATGGTCGTTTTCCCGCTTCCCGGGATTCCAGTAACTACTACGACTTGTTTCAAGTTTGTTTTTAGCCTCCGAAGAATCTGCGGAAAGCCGGATACATTTCGGCTACTCTTTCTCGCATTAGAAGTTCATAATACTGGTATAAGATTCCTATTGAAAGGAGTATGCCCATTCCTGTTCCGAAAACTCCGAAAAAGTCGGCTACTGAGGCTATTAAACCCACTATTATCCCGCCTAGAACAGCTACAACTGGGATGTAACGTTTAAGTATGACTTCTATAGGCTTGCTGGAACGACGGTAACCAGGTATTTGCATTCCCGAATCCACAAGCTGTTTAGCAATAGTTGATGGGCCCAACCCGCCAACCTCAAGCCACGTGTAGGAAAATATCATGCAGAAAGCAACCATGAGGGAAACATAGCCCAAAGCTCTCACAGGATCGGCCATGACTTCTGTAATTCCGCGGGGGGCAGTAACATAATAAACAAGTCCGCCTATCGGCTGTCCAGTACTAGGATCAAATCTTCCCAAAAGGTCTATCCAGAAGCCTCTTCCAACAAACCTTTGGAAGACTTGGGAGAAAAGATAAACGTTGGCAAAGAGGGCTGAAGCAAAGATAACCGGAAGGTTAGATACATATAAGAGTTTTATTGGGTACCTACTTCGGAACCCGCGGTATCCGGCATAGGCAAGTGGAAGTTCAACTCGGACGCCTTCCATATAAATCACTATCAAGAATACAGCGACAGTAGCGAAAAATCCTAAAAGTGTTGGGTATGGTAAAGCCTCACCTTTTTCGTCTATCCGGATAACCATGCTCATTATTGGTTCTCCTCGGGCTATTGTTTGAGCCAGAGCCACGAAGAATCCATAACTTTTCATGTCCGCCATGGGGGGAGTCAATCCGAAGCTATCCCATAAAATGCTTTGGGCAACACCAGCCATAATGAAAAGGCTTATGCCGCTTCCAATACCCCAACCCTTCTGAATCATCTCGTCTAAAAGCATGACAACCATGCCTGCAGCTAAAAGCTGAAGGAAAATTATAAGCGCCGTGTTGAAGGTTAACGCGCCATAAACGCCGCCGACGATGTAGGCTGACGCTTGAAAGCCTATGAATAGAAGGGAGAACACCTTGCTTGCCGAAGTGAACATTGCCCGATCTTCAGGGTTTGACATGTCACACTCTATCATTCCTGAACCTACCAGAAGCTGCAAAATCAGACCCGCTGTAACGATTGGTCCTATTCCCAACTCCATCAGTGAGCCACGGTTGGAAGCGAAGATAACTCTCAAAGCGGCAAGTTCCATTCCACCCGCCAACCCAACGCCGTAAAGCGGAACTTGGGACATAACTAAGTAAAGCACAAGAGCCATGAGAGTCCAGAATATTTTCTCGTTAAAGCCTACTCTACGTTTAGGTGGAGCTACTTCGGGTACAAACCGTGAAAGAGGTCTGAAAAGGGTGAGGAATCTTCCAGCCATTCTGTTCCTTCCACGTGTTTACTTTAACCGTATCATTTGACGTTTAGGTTTCTCTTAAAATTTGCCCGCCGACCTTTTGAAGTTTTTCGGCGGCTGTTTCGGAATAGGAGCTGATTTTGACTATAACAGGTTTATTTACCCTACCTGTGCCAAGGAGCTTTGTATATCCCAATTTTTCAAGATCAATGAATGTTTTTCCCTCCTTTTCGTATACTACTTCTGTGTTTGCAAGTTTTTCAGCGAGTTCTTCAAGTTCGCCCAAATTTATCACTGCCCCCCTCCGTTTGAGGCTTTTTGGCGAAGTGAATCCTCTTTTGCCAAAGTACTCTGGCTCGTATTTTATTACGTAGGTCCAGCCGTGTTTATGTCTCCCTGGTTTTCGCATTCCCTTTGAGGAAGTTTTTCTATGTTGCCCTACCCTTCCGTAACCACAAGTTCGTGAGCCACGTTTTTTACGGGTTTTTCTCAATTTATGAGGCAAATTTACCCCTCGCTTTTTAGTAATATTTTGTTTTCTAAGAGTTTTTTGAATCGGAGTTCGAAGACTCCGTTTTTGTAGCTTTTATATATGGGTTTGGCTTCAACCTTAGCTGGGAGCTTTAAATTTTTATAGTATCTCTTGTCTAAGGTACTGGCGGAAACTATTAATCTAGAACCTTTTACGTAGATGTTTATATCTTCTCCCTTGAAACCTGGGAGGGATATAACGACGGTTATTATTTCTCCATTTTCCAGAATATCCAGTAAAGGTTCAGGTTCTTTAAAGAAAGAGGTTCTTCTGTACGTTTTTCTGGCTTTCAATATCCGTATATAAGGATATCTCATGTTTTTTCGGCGGCTGTTTCCTCTGAAAATATAAGGTTGGCTATTCTCTTTTTCATTCTCTGCTTTTTCAATATCGTCGAATATGTCGAACCACGGGTTCCGTTTTCTGCGTTTACGCCACTTTCTAGTCAATTCGCCTTCTCCTATTGACTATGAAAGCATAAGAACTAATTATAAAACATATCGCCCCCTCAACAATCAATTACCCATAAACATTCATATAGGATCTCCAACATAGCTTCTAACAGAAAAAGTAAAAGGCTGAAAACTCATGGACTTCGAGAAGAATGAGTTTCGAAGACTTTTCCCGAATTTAGCCAGGGAAATGGAATCAAAGGGGCATGAAAACCATCGAGTGAAAATTACCTCGATTAGAACGGATGCTAAAACTGGTGAAAAAGCTGTATCCAAAAAATTCGTCCACTACATGCCCGATGTTGTCGACTTCATACGCAGATGTGACACAAACGAACAAGCAGAAGAAATAGTTGATTACCTCGAGAAAAGAGGCGAAATAAGCCATGAATACGCCCAAAGGATAAGGAAACAAATTCGTGAAAAGGGCATCCGAAGCTTCGGTTCCAAAAAAGAAGAAGGTTACTATTTCAAACATGGAACGCTCTAATATCATCAAAGAATAACCTAAATAGACTAAAACAAAGAATATTTCTTAGAAAACAATGTCTAAGGCTATCCGAAAAAGGGATAAATGGCATTTTCTAAGGCTAGGCGCTCAATGGGACCGTGCAGTTGTTCCTATCTACGAGGCAGCCGCACGAGGTAAATGCATACCCTTACTAAAAACTTTGGTGACAAGCCATTGTAAGAATGAGTGCCTCTACTGCTCCTTCCGAAGTGGAAGAAAATGCCCAAGAATAAGTTGGGAGCCAGAGAAGCTCGCCAGAATAACCATCCATCTATGGAAAAAGAAGAAGATTCGAGGCTTATTTCTAACTTCTTCTGTAGCTAGGGACCCAGACTCCGTAACTGAAAAACAACTTGAAGTCCTACGTTATCTGCGAAGTCACGGCTACACGGGGTATATCCACTTACGCCTCATGCCTGGAACCAGCAAGCAATTTATTAGAGAGGCTTCAGAACTGTCTGATCGTTTAGGCTTGAATCTTGAGGCTCCTAACAAAGGATTTTTCAGTGAACTCTGTCCTGACAAAGGAAGCTATAGGCAGGATGTCCTGAAACGGTTGGAATGGATTTTAGACGAAGCGAAACACTTGAGGAGCCTAAAGGAAAAGCCAAACTTTGGCTTTGCCCGATCAGGGGTTGATACCCAAATGATTGTAGGTGCGATTGAGGACAACGATTGGCAATACCTTCAAGTTACAGAGTGGTTATACAAAAAGCTTGGACTAAAACGTATCTATTATAGCGGTTTTGAGCCCTTATCGCAAACGCCGCTTGAAAAGCATCCAGCATGCCCTCCTTATAGGGAATACAGACTCTATCAAGCATCCTTCCTCATAAGAGATTATAAGGTTGCTGCTCAAGAGCTCGCGATGATAACCGACGAGAACGGATATCTACCTAACATTGACCCTAAACTAGCCTTAGCAAAAAGAAATAGACATATTTTTCCAATCGATTTGAATACTGCAAGATATGAGGAAATCCTAAAAATCCCCCATATAGGACCGATCACAGCTAAAAAAATCTTGAAAGCTCGTCACCAAAAGCCAATACGGTATTCTACAAACCTTGAAAGGATCATTGGAGCAAATCTAACGCGTAAAATAATGCCCTATGTAGAGGTGAAAGATAAACAGCTGAGAGATTTTCTGAAAACTTAAACCTTTAAGCTCATGCCAAAAATAAATAAGGAAGCTTTCATTAATAGGAAGCCAAAACTATCCTAACGATAGGGAGAGGACATTTAACATGAAAACCTCCACAGTCATCGTTTCCCTCATTTTCACATTCCTAATCTTAACGTCATCACCCGTTCCTGTTAACGCTCAGAATTCTGGAGAATACATTATTGAAAGGATAAGCCGCCGGTTTGAAATTAAATATGGCGGCTACATCTTCATTTATGATACAATAACTATAAAGGGCTCTAGCAACACGACCCTAGAATCCTTCATTTTTGGATTTCCCTATGAGTATAGAACCAACATTTTGGATTGTTATGCCTACAACTTTTCCAACTCTAAAGAAATTATCAAATCTTCTTTCACTTCAGAGATTAAAAAGCTGGGGTTCTGCTGGATGAAAGTAACTTTCCCTACAGCCATAAAACTGCAAGATGGAGAATCGTACAATTTTACGGTTCTATCCATACTTGAAAACGTAATTTCAGCAACAAAAGAGAAAGATACTTGGCGATACACTTTAACCCTTCCACCCTACCCCAGTCTAACAATGAGGGTCACGAAATTCGAAGCTTCAATTTTCTTGCCGTTAAAAACGAATTATACACGAATGGAATTCGAAAAATTTGCTGAAACAAAAATTGAAGAGTATAATACTACAGCGAATACAGTAATAAAATACTCTCAGGAAGGTTTAGAAGAGTTCTTCTACAAGCCGAAAAAAGAAAGTCACATAAGCTTCATAGTAGTTGACCCGATACAAATAATAGTTTTGAATGAGCTGGACAAGGAGATACGGTTCGATGAAGCTGGGAACATCTATGTTTCTGACTCCTATTATATAACTAGCAAATCAATAGAAGAAATAGAATCCATAAAGTTAGCACTTCCATGGAACGCATCAGAAATCACCGTTTGGGATGAGTTCGGAAAACCAACCCTTAAGCCAACTGTTATAAACATCGAAAAGAACATCTACAGAATAAAAATTGAACCGCCTATTCAAACAAATGAATCCGTAAGGTTTAAAGTTAGCTATACCTTGCCTGCAGATGAATATCTCATGCGGAACGGCTTGGAAGATTTCAGCTTTAACCTGACCCTTTTTGAGAACATGAACCTTCTTATTAGCGATTTCTCGCTTAAGATAATTCTTCCTGAGGGCGCCGAAATCATATATCTGGAAACCTCAAACCTCAATTATTCCGTGATTCAGAAAAAGGTTTTCGCTGATTCCGTAGTTTATCTTTCAGAGGACATGGTAATCCCTTTAACCCAAATAAAGGTTCAGCTTCAATATCGCTATAACATTCTCTGGTCTTCCTTCCGCCCCACTCTCTGGATTGGAACAGCAGTAGCGCTAGCATTTATGGTGGCTTTCCTTTGGCAACGCCAGAAACTCAAACCAGCTGTAGTTATGCCCTCAATTAATATCTCTCCAGAAGATCTTAAAAGCTTCATAGACGCCTACGAGGAAAAGAGAAGAATAAATTCCGAGCTAGAGATTTTAGAGGTGAAGGTTCATAAAGGGAAAATTCCTAGGAGACGCTACAAAATTCGAAGGAGGACCTTAGAAAGTCGCGTTTCCAGCCTAAACAAAAGGATAGCTGAGTTAAAAGAACAAATTCGCAGTGCCGGAGCTCGCTATGCCGATGCTATTGGGCAGTTGGAGGTGGCTGAAACCGAATTAGAAACCGTAGAAGTGGATATTAAAAGGATCGAAGCCCGCTACCGGCGAGGAGAAGTTTCAAGAAGTGCTTATCGCAAACTTCTTGAAGAATACCGAAAGCGAAAGGAAAAGGCCCTTATAACTATCGACGGTGTTCTCATAAGGTTCAGAGAAGAAATTCGTTAAATTCTAAAATACCTTACTTATGGTATTTCCAAAGGTTTCCTTTTGTAAGTCTTTCCTGAGTCTTTCTTTCAGGAAGATGCTTAAAAGATACTTTGAAGTTTTAGGGCATATTAGAACCTAACCTGGAAACAGTGATATATATTTAAGTTTGAGGCTCTACACGAAGATTAGCTTTAAGTCTCCTCTAGGGGTAGGTTTTTCCGAAGTTTATGGCTATAATCGTTAGATCTCTTATGTCTACTTTTCCGTCTTGGTTTATGTCCGCTTGAGGTTTCCATCTTGGATGGTCTGGAAATGACCCGTAAGCCAAGGCAGCTGTGGCTATGTCTTGAATGTTTATTTTGTTGTCACCGTTAACATCGCCTAACATTTTAACTTTTACTGTTTGCAAGCTTACCATCGTGTTGTCCTCAGTATCCATTTCGTCTGGGAGCAAGGATGCCTCAGCTTTTATTGAATAGTTTCCAGGCGTCACATCTGTAGTGTTCCAGCTAAAGACAAGCGTTATGTTTACGCTTGGATGTAAGTTAATGACTGTTTGGGTTTCTATTAGATTAGTGTTGAAATAAGTGGTAACGATAAAAGTTTCAGTAACCGTTCCCTCATTGTTAACTGTAACCGTGATGTTAACCACGTAGCTGGCATATACTACAGTGGCTGAAGACAAAACTCTAACCACAGAAATATCCCTCCAAGGATTCATGAGCGGATAACGGTCTTGATTTTCTGGATCAATAATGTATGGCATCTCTCCAATACCATCGCCATCAATGTCCGCGCCTGTATAGTCGCTCCAGTAGTTGCCGCCAGAAAGGTAACCACAATCCCAAGTATTCACGGATCCGATGCTAAATACTTGACGAATATTATTCACGAAGTTATTATGGTAAACAAGATTGTATGAAGAGTTGTAGATCCAGAGTCCCTCCCAGTTGTTTGTTATGTTGTTTGTAGAGATAGTGTTGTTAAGGGAATATACAAGCCTAATGCCAAACCAGTTGTTTGTTACATTGTTTTGGTACATCATGGAGTCTTTTGTGCTCCATAGCTGTATTCCAACGTCTGTATCTGATAAGTTTGTACCTTTTACCGTTATATCACTGCAGTTTACGAGGATCACCTGACCAGCATTATAAACGGTTATATTTAACACGTCTTCAAGATAGACAAGTGGTTTATTATTAACCGAGTTATCTGCAACAATGTTTTCATAAGAATTCCACACAACCAAGCCATCGCTAACAAAAACATTCCTGCTAATAATGTTGTTTGAAGAGTCGTCAAGGCGTAGGCCAATCAAGTTGTTGTTTGTTAGATTGTTGCCGATAATAGTGTTGCCAGAAGAATAGTCGAGGCCCATGCCATACTGATTATTAGTTATGTTGTTACCGCTAATAGTGTTATTATGGGAATGCCAAAGCTTGATGCCATACCAGTTATTGTTTATTATATCGTTTCCGGTTATCTTTGCGTTGTTTGTATTCCATAGTTGTATGCCGATATCTGTGTTTGACAGACTCAGGTTTTCCACAAGGATTCCGTCGCAGTTTACGAGTATCACTTGTCCAGCGTTTTTGACAGTGAGGTTTGACATCCCTTCAAGGTAAACTAGTGGTTTGCCATTAACTAAATTGTCTACAACAATATTTCCATAAGACCTATAAGCCACTAAACCATCTCCGACAAAACTGTTTCCTACCATGGTGTTGTTAAAGGAGTCGTATAGCCAAATACCCGTCCAATCGTTGTTTGTTATGTTGTTTCCAAAGATGGTATTGTGAAAAGAACAACCGAGCTGAACGCCGTCTCCGTTGTTTGTTATGTTGTTTCCTGAAATAACGTTATTAAAGGAATAGACGAGTTTAATTCCGTTTTCGTCGTTGTTTGTTATGTTGTTTCTGGATATAGTGCTATTTGCGCCAGAAAGCCAAATGCCGTTATAGTTGTTTGTTATGTTGTTTCCTATTACTGCACAATTGTTTGCATGTATCTCAATTCCCGCCCAACCGCTCCTTTGTATAGTGAAGCCTGTAATTTTTGTATTGTTACTAGTTATCGTGACAACTGTTCCAGCGTAGCTTCCATCTACTATGGTTGTTGCGGGGTCCTCTCCAACAAGCTGCACGGTTTTGTTCACTATGATGTGTTCATAGTAGGTTCCACCTCTCACAAAAATTATGTCGCCAAGGCTTGCCGCATTTATGGCCTCTTGGATTGTTGGATAATTGTCTGGAACGATGATCGTTCCAGCTTTTACCGTTGAAACGTTAAATGTTAAAGCTAATATGAATAATAAAAGCAGAGTCAGCGTTACTCCTAAAAATGCTTTCCTTTCTAACAAGTCTATCCTTCCTTTTAACATGAAGTAATTAGATGCTTTAAAATTTATGGTTTATCAAACATTTTTCTATGTTTTTCTTCCTTTGTTTTGCTTTTCCATTGCTTTTGTATGACATGGGCCTGGTAAACTCTAGCTTGTACAGCATCGTTTTGGGATGTTTTATGGAGGAGACAGAAGCTGTTTTTCCGTGATGTCAGGCAGCATGTAAGTGTTACACGAAAATTATAACGTATGTTTCTGTAAACTTCTAATCCATTACTAAAGCGGAATACTTTTATTTCACCCAATCAAATCCATTAAACTCTAAATTCAAGGGTTGAAAAGAAATGGTTGAGGTAAAAATAGACATTGAAAAATGTACTGGCTGCGGAACATGCGTTGACACTTGCCCGGTAGGAGTTTTCGAAATCCAAAACGAGAAATCAGTTGCAGTTAACCCCGATGAATGCTTAGCATGCAAAGCATGCGAAGCTCAATGTCCGGAAAACGCCATCGAAATAGTCGAGTAACCCCCTTCCCCTCCTTTCTAAACTTTTCTATATAGTTAATACAACATTATGGGCTTTTCAAGTTTCATTAACATAACTTGCCTTTAACTCGCATTTTCCCAAGTACATTTCCAACTTTCAGTTTAAACCGGTATACTAAACCTTTGTTTCGTCTTTTTACTTCAAGTTCCAAAACCGAGACTGAGTCTTCTTTACTTTTTCGATTGTTGCCTTAGCTCTTCTTAAAGCTCTTTCTGGGGGTTTCGGAGCTTTCTCACTCTCAAATGTGTATGGCGTTTCGCTCATTTTAGCTATTATTGCGCCAGCAATTTTTCCTAAAGCAGATAAGCTGTAGCCTCCTTCAAGAATGGCTGCAATTTTCAGGTTACAGAGTTTTGATGCAATTTTCAAGATTCTTTCGAAGAGGGTTGCGTAGCCTTGAATTGTTAGGCTTAGGCTTGCCACAGGATCGGTGTAATGCATGTCCAAACCTGCTGATACTAGAAGGAATTGGGATTTATATTGTTCGGCTATTGGAACGACTATCTGATCGAAGGCTTCTAAGTATATCTCATCGCCAATTCGGAAGGGAAACGGTATGTTTACAGTGTAGCCCTCGCCTTCGCCTTCGCCAACCTCGTCCGCAAAGCCTGTTCCAGGGAAGCCGGTTGGGTCTTGATGTAACCCTACGTAGAGCACTTCTGCGTTGTGGTAAAATATTTCTTGAGTTCCGTTCCCGTGGTGGGCATCTATATCAAGGATCAGAACACGGTTGACTCCTTGCCGTTTAATTAAATGCATCGTCGCCACGGCTATATTGTTGAAGATGCAGAACCCTCGGGCATAGTAAGCCCCAGCATGATGCCCTGGTGGACGAACCAAAGCAAAAGCGTTAGTGAATTTTCCCTCATTCACCAAGTTCACGGCTTTTAAGCTTCCTCCTACTGCGTATTTGGCGACCTCGAAGCTTTCCCTTGAAACAACAGTGTCACCTAAGTCGAGGACTCCACCGCCCGCACGACAATAATTTTCAACAAGTGTTATGTAGTCCGTCTCATGAACAAGCGCTAAATCTTCCATGGAGGCTTTTTCCGGCTCCATAAGGCTACAGTAGCCTTTATCGAAGAACCCTTTTGTCTTTAGCTCTTGCATGATTACCATAAGCCTTTCTGGGGATTCAGGATGTCTCCTTCCAGGGTTATGTTGAAGATATTTATCCGTGTAGATTACTGCTGTTTTAGCCATCTTGTTCTATCCTTCCAATAGGGTAGGGCATTACGCATATTCTTTCAAACGTTTCCCTTATGTATTCTTTAAGGGATAACCTTTTTTTCCGAGCAAGACCCATTAAGGTTTTGTTTACTCCGGTAGCATATTGAATAGCCTTTTTAGGTTTTTTAGCTATAAATCTTGGAAGGCCCATTTTTTCGGCTGTTTCTCTTAGCACTCGTTTTCGAAGCGGATCCTGAGCGGAATTAATTTTCAGATTAGTAGCTATACCTAGCGCGTATTCTGAAAGTTGGTAATCAGTGAAAGGCAGCCGGAGTTCTACTCCGTGGAAGGTGCATATCTTACTGTCCCTTTCGTAGTTTGTTTCATGAGCCTTTACAACATCGACGAATAGGGTTTTCTCCAGTTCACTTAAGCCTAGATTAGAATAGACTGTTAGGTAACGCTGATAGCCTCCGAAAAGCTCATCGCTTCCTTGACCAGCTAGCAATACTTTAAACCCTAATGTTGAAGCCTTCTCAGCCATCCAGTAAAATGGGATAGCTATTCCTACCTTAACAGGATCCGGCTCCTCAACTAGCCACAAAACTTTTGGCAGAACAGTTTCAACATCTTCTTCATCATGAGTGCTGGTTTCAAGCGGGAGGTTAAAGGCTTCAGCGGCTTTTTCCGCGTGTTTTAGCTCCTCACGATTTTTGAGCCCAACCCAAATAAGAGTCGGTTTCATTTCACATTTTTTAGTTAGAAAGGCTATAAGCCCGCTGTCTAGTCCGCCTGAAAAGGCTATTGCAACTTCGTCCAAGCTTCTAAGCCTTTTTTCCACAGCTTGAAATAGAAGCCTTGACAAGTTATTTACTGCCCATTGGATACTATTTTCTCGTGTTTTTGGAAGTTGCAGCTTCTTTATTTCGTGAAAATAAAAGCCTTGCTTGTTTATTACCGCAACATTTCCAGGTGGAAAAGATACGGTCTTCTTTATACCTATACGCCAGAGGGCTTTCCTTTCCGAAGCCAATGCAGCTACTTGTGTATTTTCTCCATAGTAAAGAGGGCATACGCCAGAAACTGACCTTCCAGCAACTATTCTTTCACCGTTGGTTATAACGAAGGCAAAATCTCCCTCCAATTCCAGAATTAGCTTATACGCGTCCTCTAGCTTCTCAAGGGCTTCCATAACTTTCTCCAGTTCAGATTTCCCATGAAAAGGATAGATTCTTCCGTCGAAAACTATGGCAAAATTGTTAGTAAGCAAAGGTTGTTCCTTTTCATGTGGAAAGATTCCAGAATAGTTGTGGCCAATAGCGACTGGCGCGTTCAGCTTTGTGTTTTTCAGCTCTTGAGTGTTTTTGGCATAGAATAATCGAGTTGAAGAGGCTATTCCATAGGTGGAGTATCCCCTGTGCCGAAGTTCTATTAGCATATCTGATATGGCGTCGCTTATGTCTCGCCCCTTTTTGTCTAAAGCTGCCACTACCGAACCCATAACAGACTCTCCACGAGCTAGGCTTCCATCTCCGGTATAAAGGGTTTTATGGCGGAACAGATAAAAAGAACTGAACGGGTAACGAACTTCGAACATAAATATTTGGAGGCTAAGCAAGTTTGCCTATTCTCCCCATAGATTCTGGACGTTACGGAACGGTTGAGATGCGTAGAATATTTGAGGAAGAACATAGGCTCCAACTTATGCTGAATGTAGAAGCAGCCCTTGCCCTAGCTCATGCCGAAGTAGGCAATATCCCTCGATCGGACGCGGAGAGAATTGCTGCTTCTGCTTCAGTTGAAAAAGTTGAGCTGGAACGAGTTAAAGCTATCGAAAAAGAGATAAAACATGACGTTATGGCGATGGTTAGAGCCCTATCTGAGGCCTCAGGTGCCAGCGGAGCTTACGTCCATTTAGGCGCCACCAGCTCCGATATCCTTGACACTGCAACCGCTCTGCAACTAAAAGAGGCCGTAAGCCTAATCGAGGAAAAACTGAGCCAGTTAGAGAAAATACTAATAGAGAAAGCTGAAAAGTATAGGGACACTGTGATGGTTGGGAGAACTCATGGGCAACATGCGCTACCGACAACTTTAGGGTTTAAATTTGCCGTTTGGATGAGGGAAATTTCCCGTCACATTCAACGCCTAAGAGAATGTCGCCCACGGGTTCTTGTTGGAAAAATGAGTGGAGCCGTTGGAACTCAAGCTGGCTTAGGAAAGCAAGCTTTTAAAATTCAGAATCTTGTAATGCGGAAGCTTGGATTAAAACCGGCTGAAATTTCAACTCAGATAGTTCAACGCGACCGTTATGCCGAGCTTGTGTGTTTGCTCGCCATGGTGGCTTCCACCCTTGATAACTTCGCTACCGAGATTCGGGAATTGCAACGTCCTGAAATAGCTGAAGTTTTTGAGCCTTTTGAGAGAGCCAGACAGGTCGGAAGCTCCACCATGCCGCATAAGCGGAATCCAATAACATGCGAAAGAGTCTGCGGATTAGCGAAGATCGTGCGAAGCCTTGTTCTTCCAGCGTTAGAGAATATCCCTACATGGCACGAACGAGATTTAACCCAATCCTCTGCTGAGCGATTTCTAATTCCTGAGACATGCATCTTGGTGGATTACATGTTAAAGCTAATGACAGATATAATCGCTAACTTACATGTGGACGAGAAGCGAATGCGAGAGAACTTGGAGCTAACGGCTGGAAGGGTTATGTCTGAATCGGTGATGATTGCCTTAACGCGTAAAGGTATGAACCGCCAAGAGGCTCATGAACTCTTAAGAAGGTTAAGCTTAAAAAGCGAGAGGGAAGCTAAGCCTTTTAAAAAAGTTCTCCTGGAAGATGAAACTGTTAGAAAGTTTCTAGGCGAAAAGGAAATCAACGAGGCTTTGAAACCTGAAAACTATCTGGGCACCGCAGCTCAGCAAGTTGAACGTATGGTTGAAATGACTAGAAGAGAAAGGAAGACTAGAGGGTTAACTGATTAGTATTCAGTTAATGCTTTTTGTTCCCATTCCTCACCCTCACCGAGTCGTTTCCATTTATCTTTTCTAACAAAACCGCCAACTTGCTCCTTGATTTTTTTAGCCAAACGCGGACCAATCATTGGAAGCTCGGTTAATTCCTCAATTTTTGCGTGTTTTAAATCTTCTAGAGTTTTTAATCCAGCGTTGTATAGGATACGTGCACGTATTCTACCTATTCCCTCCAGCCTAACGAGAGGTAGCAGTTCCCGTTTGACTCCTTTCTTGACACGTTGGATAAGTTCTGAAATTAATGGAATTAAGTCCTTATGGTTAAAAAGCTTGGCTAGTTCATGAGAGGCGTAGAGTAACCATCGAGCAGTTTCAATTATCCGGTAGAGATCTCCTGGCTGAACGTGGAAACGTTCTATCATCTCATCCTCGCTTGTTTCCTCTATCCACGCCTTCAACGCTTGTGCCAGCTTCGCCTCGCCAAGAAACTCCTCATATTCAAGCCGGTCTCCCCAGGGATCTGGAGCCTCAAACATGAATTCTTTAAGGTGTTCCTCCACAAAAAGCGAAAGTTCATCTATCTCCTTCGAGTAGGGTCGAAGTTTCGGATACATGTCGGGAGTGTGAGCAATCATGTGGAGAAGGCTTAACTCCGTAATTTTCGGCGCCCTTATTCTTAAAGCGTTACGGATGATTACCCCGGAAACAGGGTCTATGTAAAGCTCTGAGACCCGTTTTCCAAAACGTGTAGCATAGATTCTCTCACCCTCCGTCTCTATCATGTCCTCGTTGTATAGGAACTTGAGGATTCTTGCTACGACCGTTCTTATTGCGCGGATATCATATTGAAAGGCATAGAGGGTTTTGTTAAAAAACTCGTAGATTCCCCTCTCAGTGTGGGCAAAATCTGAGGCAATCGTGGCGAGAACATGAGACCGAAGGATCCTTTCCACAGCCAGCTTCGACCATATCCTTTCGGGCTTAGCGAAAACATAGCTTTCCATTAAATAGTCTCTTTCATCATCAGTTTTAGCCACCAAAACGGCTTCTCCAACTCTATCGTATTTCGGTCTTCCAGCTCTTCCAGC
>Ga0209426_1000736_pt1 | contig 28042 bp, 8 predicted proteins | sample Deesub1362B_J571_FD_187697 | JGI IMG/M metagenome (GOLD analysis project Ga0209426, IMG submission 187697) | Deep oceanic, basalt-hosted subsurface ecosystem from Juan de Fuca Ridge flank, Pacific Ocean, CORK Borehole 1362B_J2.571 (SPAdes)... ...
CCGGTCGGCATGCTCCGCACTGAAATGAACTCTGACCCGCCCCGCACGCCACGGCACGGGTTCCGTAGCCACACTGATCCCGGTGACCCGGGGCACCTGCAGCATCCGTTCGGCCTGGGCCTGGGTTCGCAGGATGACCGGAAGCAGGCCGGTGAGGCGGGCTCGGACAATCTCTCCAAAAACAAATTGCCCCCGATTCACGCTGCCTTGCCTTCCGCTGCCGCGGGTAATCCATCCTGGGACAATACCAGCCTGCTTCCTACCGCCTGACCGGTTGATGGGCCCCGCCGTGGAATATCCTGGCGCAGTGCCCCGGGTGGACTCACGGCTCCCGCTGGAAACGCCCGTCCCACCAGTCTCCAGCACGCTCTGATTCCGGTAGCGCAGCCGGTCATACAGGTCCCAGAGGACCGCCACGAGTTGATATTCCAAACCGTACAGGCTGTCCACCGCCGCCTCAACATCACCGAGGCCTCGAGTGAGTTGTTCAACAAGCCGGGAATGTTCTTCAGCCGCCGCATCCCGGGTGACCACGGTAAAGTGGCGAGCGCTGTCTGCCCGATTGGGAAGGCAGGCCCAGTATACGTCGTTTAACACGGAGAAGAAATCGCCATAATAACTGGCCACACCATCGGCAATCTCCTGACTGAGCGACCCAACCGAAGACGAAGCCCCACTAAGTGTGTTCGCCACAAGAATCGCTTGATTCCAGATCTGGTCAATTTGCTGTTTGATTTCCTCTTCCAGCCGGCTGAACACCTGATCCGCCTCCGATGCTGTGTTTTGCTGCGCCGATGCCTGATCGGCATTGAGTTCGAAGCCCATATTCGCCAAAGTCAAACTGTCCACTGCGCCCCCTTCAACCGCTCCGAGGTTCGTCATCTGTACCGGACTATCGCCGAGTGTGTACGTCTCCACCTCAGGTAAATCCGGCAGCTCGATGCGCAAATTGGACAATCGGCCTTCTATCGTGATTACCTGCTCCGTCAAACGCCCCAGATCCTCTAAAAGGGTCCTTCTCTTACTTACGAGCCGGTCGACCGACTCCCGGCGAAGCTCCAGGCAAGCCTGACACGAACGAATCTCTGAATCGGACAGCTCTGCCTGCAAACGCCTTTGCAATTCGGCCATCCACGCCCCTGGATCGGTGGGTAGCCCGGCTGTTTCGGTTTGACTTCGCGCTTCTGCAAGCTGTGCCTGGGCCTCCTCACCGGCCTGACCCATCCGGGCGGCCGTCTGCACGGCCTCTTCCACCAGCCTGTCTAACTCTGGATCCGAACCGTAGCCCGCATCCACACGACCCCCCTCCATTATCTTGACCCATACGCTGCCCTCCCAATCGTACCCGACAACGTGCAGCTCAAGCCCAGCCACGCCGTAGATGAAGAAATCGCCCGCCTGCGGCTGGACAACGGTGCACTCAAGCCAACCCTGGGCGGAGGCGACGCCAAGCAGCACCTCAACTGCAACGTAGGACCGGAAATAGCCGCCCCAGGACACATTTTGCACGTACCACACCATCCCGTCCAGGCCGCCGCTGGCCTGCACAATGAGGATATTGTAAGAGACCTCGCTCCGCAGGTTTACAAGCAGACCGGGCGGACCGATGTAGAAATCCCCATTGGCCGTGATGAACGAAAGCACGTTCACCTGCAGCGTTCCCAGAATAGCCCACGCGTTTTCGCCGTAATAGTATGCCGAAATCTGCTGGGTACCTACCAGCAGATCCCCTACAGCGAGCGTGACTTCAATCGTCCCCTCCACGGAAGGAGCGGAAAGGCCAAACGTCAGATTCATCCGCCCATAGAGGTAGGCGTCCATATGAAGAAGGACCACCTTGGCGTCCACACTGAAGAAGTTCTGGGTTAGCGTGATCAGCGCCGCCCCCTCGACGGCATATTCGTCCACCAGGGCAACTGACCCGTAGAAGAACGCGGCGAACGCGCCCGGATCACGAATACTGCCAGCCGCCTCCGGAAACCCGCACAGAGTCCTCACGATCTGCAGATCGTACGGGTCGGGATTGTAGAAGAATCCCCCACCGAATCCCGTGGCGAAGACACCCGGAGCAAGCGGAACCCGAACCGCACCCTCCACCAGCAGGAAAAAGCCGAATGAGCTTTCGCCATTCAGGTAGGCCACTTTGCCGGCAACGCCCACCCTAATGGCAGCCGGACCCGCACCGAATTCGCCGGAACCGGCAAGCATCACCTTAAACCCGCTTTCGAGACTGAGGTACTGGAAATCAACTGTGATATCCACAACCTGCGGCACCTGGAGATTGGCATTTTCGATGATGAGGTTGGCGTTCTCACCTGTCTGGAAAATCAGGAGCCGATCCACTCCCCCGCCTGCCATTCCAACGATCGTAATTTGGGCTCCAAACGAGAAGTACCAATCGACCTGGATCGTCTGTTCACCGGCGCTCGGAGGGGCGTTCGAAGCCCCGTACGAGGCCTGATTCAACTCGATCGTCGCCGGTTCCATGCTGTAGGAAACTTCCGTAACGGAGATCGTGAGCAGCTCCGTTACCGTAAACGTACCACTTTGTACGGAACCGACAATCACACCGTCGGTGCCTATCCCCCAATTTTCGAATCCGAGCGAGCCTCCGACACCCTGGAGGCCGATACGCAAATTCCCGGAGAAAAGAAGTTTGAAATCGTTCTCCCCTGATATGGAAACCTCGGTCAGAGCCAATTCAAAACCTCGGTAGCCGAAGGCCAATCCGTCCGTGTAGCTCACGTCGCCCCACTGAACCTGGCCACCGAAGGTGACCAGCACGCCCGGGTGAACCTCGCTTCTGTTGACTCGGCCCACGCGGACCCTCTTGCCCGCGTCGTTCTCCAAATAAAAATCCAGCACCCCCTGGACACTGCTTGAACTCATAGAGCCAAAATTCAGCTCAACGGCCAGGTAGATCAGGTCCAGGGTCCCAATCCCGCCAAAATTCACCTCTGTGGCATCGGCTTCGCGGTTCCCGTCGAGCCGTGGCGTCTCCTCGCTGATGGCCACGATTCTCACAACCCCAGACACCCCCCTTGGCCCAATGCTGAAGGTGAAGTTCTGGGGTTCCTGAACCAGAGGTTCGGGCAGCGTTGCTACCCCGTGCACCGTCAGCGAGTCCGCGCGGAGCTCGAGGCGCACCAGCTTCACGTAGGGATCGACGAGTACGATTTCCCCTTCGTAGATGGCCCTGCCGATGCTGACCTTCCCGTCGGAGCGAATCATCAAACCGGCGAAATCGACCTCGTGTTCGAGGAATGTCATCTTCCCTGAAAGGATGACAGTGAGTACGCCCGATTCATAGCTGAACCCCATCTGGGTGACTCGGAAGGTAGCACCGTACAGCTCGAACATTTGCTCAGCCGTAGCGCTCACCTGTTTCGCGGCCACGCCTTCCGGCGTGATGGTCAGCTCCTGAATGGTCAGCTCCAGACTATTCAGGTCGGGCACCCGGAAAATGCCGCTGATTACAAGCTCGAACGTTTCTCCAACGGTGACCCGGAAAGCGGGTGAACCACCGAGAGGCCGGGGCTCGAATTCCGCAACGCCCAGCGGCAAAACGCCAATTCGCTCTGCTGATGGGGTCACCTGCATGCCGGATGTGTCGAGATTGGCCACAAAAGGCATCGCCGTGTCGGCGAATACCGGTGAAACGAGGTCGCCCAACAGAGTGCACGCGAACGAACCGAACACGGCCGTAACTTCCCGGAAGCGCACGGTGAGTGCCTCGCCCAAGGGGACCTCCGACACGTATTCTTGCCCGGAGCCCGGAAGGAGTCGTACCGTTCCCCTGAGACCGGAGGAGGAAACCTCCAGGCTGTCGAGAATCAGCTCAGTGCCGGCCTTGGAAAGCACAGGTGGCAGTTCGAGCCGAGCGGAGACAAGCAATTTCGACTCGCCGCCCACATTTTCGTACCTTACACTGCGGATTTCGGCCGGAATCCCGACTCCCCGCAACCTCATCAAAGGAGCGTCCGGCGGGGCGGAAACACCGATGCTCCCGGAAACGAGACTCCAGTCAGTGGGATTCAGCACCGCCTCCACATCGATATTCCACCGGGGCACTTCGCCCCCGTAGGCCAGGCCGGGAGCCACCAGCGGTACCTCATGGCCGGAGAGACGGAGCCCTTGGTCAGTACTCTCCACCGCCAGCCGCAGATTCCCGTTTTCGTCTTTGATCTCCAGGTAAGCGATGGAAGTATCTGGCAGCGGAATGCGGGCGGGGATCTGCTCTTGCGCGAGCCGCAACAAACCTCCCTGAGGGAAAAAGCCATCCCGGTTCAGAACGGCAATATGGTTGTCGTCCAGGTAAAAATCCACCTGACCAGAGATAATCCTGAATGGATCGAAGCCAAGGGCAAAATCCGGCGAGAACACGGCCCGTACATTCGGCAATTCGTTGCCCTGATAACGGATGTAGACCCTCGATTCGCCGGTCGCCAGAAGGCTGTCCTTCTCAATGCGCACCTCCGGCAGGGTGAGCATGATCACAAAATCTTCGTCCGAAGTGGCCGTTGTGTCCACCGCCTGCCATTTCAGACGTCCCTGCCCGGCGGTGATCTTGAGGGCAAACCGCCCCATGAACACCACCTTCCCCCAGCGAGGCAAGAGCTCGGGAAAAGTCAACCCGAAATTCTCGAACAAAACGTCAACCCTGGCCCCCTCTTCCAGAAGCAGCGTACCTCTTCCCGAGACCGTGAGACGCTCCGGAGTAAGCACCGCGCGGTTGACCACAAACGTCAGGACCGGATCTTCCTGAGGTATCCTCAGGCGGAAGGTCCGGTCGATCCGGATCAGGCCTTCCACGATCCGGTTCTCGACCAGGTCGTAGACCATCGTTCCCGCCACCGTCACGGTGTCGCCCTCGGTTTCACCCGGAGCTTTCAGCAGTCCTTCCAGCCTGAGGAGTGCGCGCTGCTGTCCGTCCTCGGCAGTGAATCGCAGGCTGGAGCGGGTCGGCTGAAACACGAAAGGACCGAGCTGTAGACGGCAACGCGGAACCACGTTTAATACAATGCCTGTCACCAGGCCGCTGCTCGAAATTCTCAACAACGCGTCGCCCAGGTCTAACGTATCTCCGCAGCTCAGCCCCGGAGGCAATGTCAGGCGTCCCCCGATTTCCACATAACCCGTCTGCTGGCCATTCTCAATGCTAAAGCCGCCCCCCAGACGAAGTACGTGCAGGGTCGCCTCACCAAGCGGAACGGGACAACCAGGTTCATCGATCACTTTGAGCTCCACCGCGCCGCTGAGACGTCCGTCCTGATAGGTTGCGTTCAGAAGGGTGAGCTTTGGGTTCCTGATGCAATCCGGCCAGTTTAAGGGAAGGTTCTTCAAATTCAGCTCGAAATCGAAGCCCAGTCCCCAATTGGTGCCCTCGGGAGCGCCGCCTCCCGACCACGGTACGTGCAGAGAATCCATCCGGAACGCGAGGGGCTGCAACTGGAAGCCCTGGTATTCGAACGGTGGTACCACCCCCTCGAGATCCGGGAATTCCGTTTCCGGGAAATCGAACCCCTGATCGTTCCAGCGGACGTTGTGGATTGCCGGTAGCTGAATTCCCCAGTCGGGAAAATCAAGATTCACATCCATTGCGAAGGCGAACTGCCATCCGGTTCCGCTGTTCCAGGCCAGTTTTTCAAATGACAGGTCAGCCAGGGCCAATCGGATCCAGCCGAAATCAAAGGCCAGTCCCTCGCAGACCGGGTTGAAGTCGTCGACCCTCATTCCCTCCTGAGTAAACACCAGCCAGACGGTGTCCCGGCAGCTCTCGGTGGGGCTCAGGGTCAACTGCAGCTCCGAGCGAGCTCTCAGCTCAAAGGCAGTGGGGCCGACCAGATCCGCATTGAGGTTCCCCCGAACCGAGTCGACCCGCACGCTGAGCACGCCCTCGAGGATGGGGAACGTCTGGCCCACGGCCAGCGCCACGTCACCGGTCAGCCGCCCGTCATCGCACAGCCGAAGCGTAAGACCGGACACCTGACTGTCAAACAGCTCCATCAGGGCGCTTACAGTGAAGCAACTGCCCGAATATTCCAGGTCTGTCACGACAAACGGCAAATTGGCTGGAGCGAGATCAATCTGGACGGTGGCCTGGATGCTGCCCGATACAACCGAGAAGTCCTCCGGGTTCATCGTCACGTCAAAATTGACCATCACCCGCGGCGGTTCCGGAGCATCGAACTGGAACGCGGGCAGTACCAGACGCACCGGCCGGCCCGGGCGGGTGGTAAGTCGCCACATTCCTTCCTCAGTTGAGGCATCCAAAACGAGCTCGCCGTTTTCCCTTACTATTAAGTAAGCGATCTGCTCGCTGGGCAGGGGTATGGTGTCGGGGATTGCCCTTTCCGCGAAGAAGGAAAGATTGGGAATGAAGCCATCCGGCGTAAGCCGGCCCACCTCATCATCCTGGTAGTAGAGGATTGCCTGCCCATCCGTTACCCGGACGGGGTCCAGCGCGACGGTCAGATTCTCAAACGCTGCCCTGAGCGAATCAATCACCCGATCCCGATACCGCAGAAAAGCGGCGTCCTGCCCGAAGATGTGGAAGCCCGCCGAATCCAGCCCGATGGCTCCCGCAAGATCCAGCCGCAGCACTGGCTCCTCCGCAGTCTCAGCTCTGTACGGCACGGCCTTCCACGTGAGCGCCCCCGAACCGAGGGCAATCTCCAGCGAAAAGCGCTCGGCAAAAGTAATCCTGCCTGCTTTGACCGTACGGCTGACGAGGTCGAACGTGACATCCTCGAATACAACGGTCAGCTCTGCACCGTCGGCCCGCAGGGTTTGAGAACCGGAAATGTGGAGACCGGCGGTGTCCAGCACGGCCCGGTCGATCACGAAGGTGAACAGGGGCTGTTCCGGGGGCAGCGCGAGTTGGAACGGCCCCTCGACAACCGCAGAGCCAGCCACCAGACGGCCTCGAATCAGATCGTAGCGGAAAATGCCGGCAGCGGTGATTTCCTGGCCAGGCTGCAGTCCAGGCGCAATCAGCGTCCCCTCCATCTGCAGCACGGCCGTTTGCTGCCCCTCTTCCTCGCCAAGCAGGATGGTGGCGTTCGTGACTGCGAACTGAAGCGGACCGAGATACAGCGGGCACGGAGGAACGATGCCCTCAACCCTGCCAAGGATAAGTCCCGTCGAGGTGAGTTTGGCGGAAATCTCCGGCCCCACGTAGTCGCCGCAGCGCAGGTTCTCCGGCAGCATCAACTGGGCATCAATGGTGAGGTACGAATATCCCGGGCCCCCGATTTCAATGTGGCCGCCGATCTGCCGCACGAACAACGTGGTGCCGCCGCCCAATGGGATGGGGCAGCTTTCTACGGGCACGGGGTCGATGTCAGCTGAGAGTCCCTGGGATCCAATGACCACATTCTCCAGCCGCAGCCGGGGACGACGGATACAAGGTGGGTAGGAGGATGGCAATTCAGGTAGCGACAGATCCAGGCTCAGGCGAATCTCCCACTCGGATCCCGTCGCCTCGACATCCTCAAACCAGTGGTAGGTGAAACCGGGGAGAGAGTAACCGTCGATCACAAGCTCGAACCCGTCGACGAAAACAACGGGGAGTGAAATCCCGGAACGGGATTGAGGAGGAACGTGAAATCCTTTCTCGTCCAGCACCACATCCTCGATGGGCGGCAGCTGCAGGTTATTCAGCCGGGGAAAGGAGATCTGGATGTCCATCGTCAGGCGAAAGTCCCACCCGGGCTCACTGCCCCAGCGGTACACCAGATGGTCGAGAGTCACGTTGAGGAGTGTAACCCGAATCCAGCCGAGATCGAGTGGATGGCTATTGAAGTCACCCAGCGCGCGGAATTCCTGCACCTCCACCGAATCCGGCGTCACGCGCAACTGGACGAAGGTCTGGACCGGGCCCTCCGATAGGCTGAAGTCCAGACCGCCGCGCACGATCAGGTCGTAGTCGGGAACCCCTTCGAGTGGCATGGAGATTGTACCCCTTACGGATTCCAGGTGCAAGGTGAGCAGGTCCGAGTTCTCCACCAGCGGCAGGGCAGTGTTGGGAGTACAGTCGAAGTCCACCGACAGCGCACCGTTTTCGAGAGCGACCCTCCTTACCTCACAGCCTACATCCTGGCCGAAAACCAGGACATTCCCCTCGACCGTGACGTAGGGATCGGGGAAGCTCACTTCCACACGGAAGACCCGCACGCGCACCAGGTCGTCACCCAGCTCAAACAGGGAACTCCCGGGGTCGGCCTCGGCCACCACAACCCCTTCGGGGCCATTAGACGTGAGGGTCAACCGACCCTCGAAAGCGATCTCCTCTCTCCGAACCTGAAGCAGGATGTCGACCGTGAGACCCTCAGCCGGGGAATAGCGCACTTTCCCCCAGACCAGCGGCAATTCGGCCAGGTCAACACCCAGGTTTTCACCCCGCGCCTCCGCTTCCACAATGCCATCGAGAACAACCGGATTGGCGGGGTCGCTCAGATCCACCTGGAGGGCATCCACGGTGGCCTGCAATCTGGGATTTCCGGGCAGGCCGATCAGGTCCAGTGTGGCCGTTCCGGAAAAGGTGTAGATATCCCCCTCTACCTGCATCTCAAGATCGCTGAGATCGGCGAGGACAGCCAGGTTGGGCACCAGCACAATTTCTTGCAAAGCCTGGTCGAACGCTACCGGTTTGCCAGCCCGGCGGGACTGGAACCAGAACGTCCAGATTTCACTCCTCCCCTGATTTTCACCGAGAGGGCGGCCGTCCATGTCGGTGGCCTGGACGTACCATGCGTACTGGACCCCCGGGATGAATTCCGGCGCATCTTCGGGGTAGAGAAACGATAGAGTCGAAACGACTTCTTTTTCATAGAAAACACGGTTGGCTTCAACGGCTTCGATAGGCGTCTGTCCCGGGCGCATTTCAAAAATGCGAAGATGGTATCGGACCTCAAAATCGGGATGATCGGTGGTGGATTCCCATTCAAAGACCACATCTCTTGAGCTGAGCACCTCATCATCCAATGGACTTACAAGGGCAGGCTGTGCAAAGCCCAGAATTGTGAATTCCGCCTCACCTTCGGTAAGCATGAGCTCCGTCTGGCCTGCTTCATAAAGGAATATCTGCACATGCAATGTGTAGATTCCTTCCGGAATCCGGCCGGTGGAGAGAATCTGCTGGCGCAAATCCTCATTGTATTCCACGGTGGCATAATCCACCACCTCGTCGGAGGTCACCGTTTCCGTTTCACCAGCAGGGATTGTAATCGGCTGGCTCCATCCCCGGAAGATCTCCCCGTGCGCATCGCTGATCAGGCGCGCGTAACCCTTTACCTCGAGGTCCGAATTCCCCTCGTTCGTAATCAGAAACTGGATTGTCTCCGTTTGCTTTTCCCAGTCGCTCAGATAAGGGGAGGGATAAGGGTTCACCAAGATTTCCAGAGAAACCTGGGGCCTCGCTGCAGTTGCCCAGAACACACAAAAAATAAGTGGAAGCAGGCGCTTCATCTTGGTTGCTCCTCTATTGATTGATCTCGCGGCGAGATCCGCCGGATCGGATCAGTCTGCGGCCAAGGGCTGCAGATGGTAAGATCCCTGCACTTAGCGAGAAATGCGGACCAGTCGAACTCACTGGAGACGAGGACTGGCGAAGCCTTTTCAGGATGCCTGGAAGGCCGGAAGTTTTCTGAATTCCTGCGTGCTCCTCAAAAAACCGGTCCGCTGCCCGGAAGAGGGAGCAAAAACTGCGTCTACAATGGGCGCATCGTCCCATTTGAAACGCGTGCACGGCTCCGTCCAAGATTCCTTCTCTGGTGAAGGGATTTCTCTGTAATTGAGCTTGCCGGACGGGAACCTGCTTTTGCGAAATCCGCATTCTCATGGTTCCTGTCAATTCAGCAGAATCGCCTTCCTGACCGCCGAGAATTTGGCCGTTTTCATGTGGATGAAGTAAACACCCGCGGGAACCTTCTTTCCCCTGGTGTCCCTTCCATCCCAGGGAATTGAGTGATTTCCTGCGGGGAGGGTCCGATTTAGCAGCGTTCGTACAGTCCGTCCCAGGAGGTCGCGAACTTCAATTTCCACAAAGCAGCGCTCGGGGACGGCGAATCGGATTTCCGTTTGAGGGTTAAAAGGATTCGGGAAATTTTGGCGGAGAACGTACCGCTGTGGCAGACCGGATTCCCTGGTCCTTTCCACGTCGGTCACTGTGACGGGCGAGCTGAATGCCGAAGTGTTCCCCTGCTGATCGGTGGCGGTGGCGGTTAGGTAGGGCAATGGTGGGAGAGGCGCTGTTAAGGTCACCACGAAATTTCCCAAGCTGTCCGCAACCGACCTTCCGATAAAAACGCGGCCTTCGTCGTCATCATCGGCGTAGATTTCCACCTCCCAGTGCCTTCCGGTGTGGCCTCTGATCTGCTGTGCCAAAATTTCTGTTATGGTTGGCGGCGGGATTTCCATATTCCCGCCATTCGCCGCCAGAATTCCGGGTCCTGTGTGTCGAGAGATCCGATTTTCGGTAAGATGGTTCCCGATGGTCGCTGGCCCGCTGATGTATACGCCATTTTTCCCGTTAAAACCGATCACATTTTTGCGGATCCGGTTGTTGCTCGACCCATTTTGGAGGCAAATGCCAGCGATTCTGTTCCCAAAGTTCGCTTCCCACTGCCGATCGGTACCGATTTCATTTTCCCAGATGTGATTGAAACTTGCCCGATCCAAATAAAGACCGTAATCGCTGAAACCAATTTGGTTTTTCTGGATTCTGTTGAAGTTCGCGTTTTGCAAGATAAGGATGCCATAGCGGCCATTGCCGATTCGGGTATCAGCGGTTTTCCCCATGCCCAGGGTATTTCCTGCTATTACATTTTCAGAGGCAGCTTCCAGGATAATCCCTGCCACGCGGTTCCCGCTGATCAGATTTCCAGAGCCCAGCGAATCCCCGATTAGGACGTATTTGCTTCCATTGGCCAGGTAGATTCCGCAGGCATTGGGGACGGAATCCGTGGCCGTTGCATTGGTGCCAATAAAGCAATCATCGACAATGGCCCCTTCGGCGCCATCAAAGAAGATCCCGGCATATCCAAAGCGGTTAATAATAAGGCTACGGATTTCCACACCGCGTGCCTGAACCACAAGCCCGGAACCACTCCAAGAACCGTCGCCGCGAATCACAATTTCGGGGCCAACCGGATTGGTATCATCGCCGATAAAGGCCTTCTGCGATCCTCCGTCAATAAAGAGGCTTTCATCTGAGATTGTGGGGAGGGGGTTGGCTGCTTGAATGATCCAGGTACCGGTTACCTGGTCAAATCCGGGGTCGCTTCTGGGGATCTGAAACCGGACCGTATCCGGCCCGGGATGCAGGTTCGCCATGATTAACGCCTGTCTAAAAGAACCTTTGCCGCTGTCTGCCGTATTCGTCACAATATACCCGCCGATGACGTAGATCGCCCCTGGCTGAAGCCCGAGGTTCGGTGAGGTAATCTTATTCTGGTGTACAGTGGACAGGTATGTTCTGTCTCTTCCGGGATCAAAGGCCAGAACGCTCGAATCGCCGGGCCTCCCCCGGACTTCAAAATCCAACTCGAGGATCTGCAGGCCGTGGCCCGAAAGGCCCTCACCCCCGCTTGCCGTTATACGTAGAAGAACATTCCGGTTGGCAGAAGGATGGGCGGGGGCAAATGGCAGTTGAAGGTTGATTGCGCTGATAGAGAAGTTCTGCGCATCTGTCCCCGGTCTCGCCGTGATGAAGCGGAGAACACTGGAATCGTACTCCGCTATGATCTGCACCTCAGCGATGCTGGAATCGGTACTTACGGTAACAGGGACGGAGATGTCCGTCCACGCCGTTGCATGAAGAATCTCAGGAAATGCGAGGCTAGCAGCGGGGGCTTTCTGGACCCACACGGCCCCATCCCGGAACTGCAACAGTGCCCCGGCCAAATCACGGAGGCGGTATGTGGTCAGGAATGTGTGACGGGGATGGCGGTCGAAAGCAAGGGGCGAGTTTCCCGGCGATGGCCCGGCTTCAAAATAAAGGAGAGCCACCTCCACATCCTGGCCCGAAAAGGTAGAAACACCCCCGCCTGAAATCTGAATGAGCACGTTGGCGTTCGTTCCGCCAGCCGATGGGGCAAAAGGCAAATCCGGATTCGTCAGACTAACCGAAAAGCCGGGTACATCAGATCCAATTTTGACGTTCCGAAAGGAAAGAACTGAAGAATCGTATTCGACCACGAACTGGGCGAGCCCAATGGCGGAATCTGTAGAGACAAGAATCGGTACAATCAGCAGGCTATCCGGTGGAACGGTTACTTCCGGGATTGCCAGGGTAGCCGCCGATTGAGCATAGAGCACGGGGCAAGGTACCAGATAGAGAAAAAATATGAATAAAACAATTCTTTTACGCATGAGCAGACCTCCGCAATTCTATGAGTCGAATCGGTTTCCCTCTGAGGCTTGCCCGCCAATCTGGATGAACTTTCCCTCCTCTTTCATTTCAACAGGATCATTTTCATTGAAGCCCGATATTTTCCAGCACGGATGCGGCAAAAGTAAATCCCTGGTGCCACTGGGTTCCCCTTTTTGTCCCGACCATCCCACGTGACCGTGTAATAGCCCGGCGGTTTTCTCGCGTGTTCCAGACGGCGGATAATTTGTCCGGCAAGATTGTAGATGAGCATGTCCACCGGGTATTCGTCCTGCCCTTCCGGCAGGGTGTAGCGAATGGTCGTAGCTGGATTGAAGGGGTTGGGATAGTTCTGTTTCAGCTCGAAACGATCCGGCAGGATCGCATCCACAGATTCAAGATAAACCCGGTCATTCACCAGATCGGACACGGCACGATCGTTTACAAAGGCGCGGGTGAATTGAATCTGTGATCCTTCAGAAAGAGAGGCCGCATTCCGGAGTTCAAAGATCAACTCAAGAACATCTCCGGGCCGTTGCAGGGCTTCGGCAGCAGCCATCGCGACATGAATTCTCCCCTTTTCCTGACCGTTAACGGCATACAGGAATTTGCGCGTGAGAGAAGTACGATTTGCGGATTTGAACCGAAGCTGACTGGAATCATATTCCACGGTAAAAATGATTGTGTGAACGGGTACATCGAGCTGATCGATGGAGACCGGCACGATGACCGTCGTTTTCGATGAAAGTCGGGGTGTTCGGATGGCAAGAACGACAGGGTTCTGCCCGGATTTTTCCAGGGCTTGTCCGGCGTTCGGTGGCGAAACCATTCGGTTCAGCGTGGCGGTATGCCAGTCGCCCGTAACATCCCCCAGGAGATAGGCCGTGAAATTCTGATCCACCAGATCGCCGGATAGCGATGCTTGAATCGAATCAGGCTGAAAAACCCACGTCCCCGTTGCACCAATATTTGTGCGGAAAAAGGCCAGATAGCGGAGGACGGCGAGGGCGTCCGCGCCCGTGACGGAACGGTCCTGCGTCACATCGGCCGCAAACTTCTGTCCTGGCGTCAAACCGGAAAGATAAGCAAGATGCTTGAGAATCAGCAAAGCGTCCGCTCCGGTGATACCCTGGACGTCATCATTCTTTTGCGCCCAGAGCCGGATATCTCCCGGAGATAAACTGGCGAAGTGATATTGTCCCTTGGCGTTCGTGACCGTGTCCAACCCGCCTCCGAACACGTATTCCAGCGTGATGTGGACCCCGGGAACCGGCCTGTTTTCTGTGTAGTATTTCACCCATCCCGAAACACTGAACCCTGAAGAGACTGTGACAGAGCCGTCCTGGAAATTGAGACTGGCGCTGTAGAGCCCGCGGCCGCTGGGGGTCAGCAGATAGGTGTGTTGCGGTGATCTGTCAAAAATTAGCGGTGAGGTTTCTCCCGGCGTCCCGCCGACCAGAAATTCAAGAACCACAACCTCCCGGCCATTTCCCGTAAATGAAGATGTTGTGGATGAAATCTGGACCAGAACATTCCTGTCACACCCGGGGGCGGAAGGACCGAACCCGGGGGAGCTGTCGAACTGAATCGAGAAATCGGTGGGGGATAAATCCCGGCCAAGGACGGCGTTCTGGAAGGTTAGCACAGCCGAATTGTACTGAATCACGAACCGGGCGCTTCTGACGAGGGAGTCGGTGGTAACCGAGATAGGGATCTGGACGATTGAGCCGCTCACTCCCGAAGCCCCAGAAGGCAAGGCCAAAATAGCGCTGGCGGTCATTTGGGTGGAAGGAACAAATAGAAAACCGGCTTGAAGATAAAAGTGCTGGCTGGCCGAAGGCCCGGCGGGTGAGGGTTGCCCTATGACATCAAATAGGTAGTAATGCGCCGAGGCGGATGGCATTCCGGCCCCACCACTGAGAACTTCTCTAATTAAACCTGCCTGCTGGGCATGCAGCCAAACGATCCCCCAGGAGAGCAGAAGCGAAAGTGACAGGGCCGTGCGCTGAGTTTTCTGAAGGATGTTCATTTTTGCTTTCTCCTCTTGGTCATGGATTCACTTTCGCTTCTGGCCCTATTGCAGGGAGATAAGGATCAAAATCTTCCCGGTGCCGGACTCCAGCGGTTGCAGTGCTTTGCCGATGATCGTCCCTGGTTTCGGATCAATGGCCTTCATGGCGTGTCCCGGGGTATCGGAGGTGGTCAGCAAATCTCCCACCTGGATGGGGGCATAACGCGCATCCACTTTGCAGAGAACCCGGCCGACGAGAGCGATCGGCTTGTCTTTGCTATTGTCCTTCCGGGCGCCAATGATCAAGCCGGCCTGTTGGAGGGAGGAGACCACACCGGCCACCAGTGGATCGTAGGCCTTTTCGCTTTTTTTCAGGTGTTCTGGATTTGCCGGATCAATCACAACCACATCGCCCTGCTCCAGATTCTCTTTGTCCACCAGCTCGAAGGGCTCGGCGAAATCGTGCACACGTTTGCTGTTGACCCATACGCCCCCATTCTCGATAATCACGTCCCCTCTGGCGTGGAGGGCATATTTTGCGCCTTTCGCGTAAATTCCTATCCCGTTGTCCGAAACGAAATACCCGGCCGTTATGCTGGATGAAGCAAAAACGCCATAGCCGCCTCTACTGACCCCATAAAGACCATACCCGCTGCCATTATTCAGGCCAAACACGGCCGCACTGGAATTACTCACTTCGCCATAAACTCCATGCCCGCTGGCGGATTTGCCGTACAGGCCGGGCCCGGTGCTTGAATTGAATCCGGCGACGGCGGGATTGGAGCTGTTTCGACGGCCGGTGATCCCGTCACCATTGGCAACAATTTTCCCTGTCGCCCAGATGTCATTCCCTGACACGATATCGAATTGATCATAGGGAATCGAAGAGGGTGGATTCCCCGTGACAATGGGCCCGCCGGAAGTGATCCCCTGCTGCTTAACCATCAGGCCCAGGGAATAGACGTTCCCGTTCACAGTCAGTTTCTGGGAGGGGGAGCTTGTTCCGATGCCCACATTCCCTCCGGATGTAACAAAGACGCCTTCATTGTCGCCATCCCCGGAAAGCCAGTTTCCGTTCAATTTCAGGTTGGTGGTGGCAGTGTGATTTCCGAGGTTGTCGGCGCCGAGCTCGCTGGCGTGCTTTCCATCCACCATATCCGCATTCAGACCGTTTCCGTGGCCGGTGTTGAGACGGGCATTATCCAGCGTTCCCGAGGTAATATCTGAGGCATCATGACTGTGAGCCCTTGTCGCAAAATCGCTCGAATGTTTGCCGTCGACCATATCCGCATTCAGGCCCTTCCCGTGTCCCATATTTAATCGGGCGTTGTCCAGTGTTCCGCTGGTGATATTTGCCGCATCGTGAGAATGAGAGACCGGGGCGAAATCTGATCCATGCTTTCCATCCACCATGTCCGCGTTGATTTTATTCCCGTGGCCCATATTCAATCCAATTTGCACGGTGGGTCCCGCAGGATTGGTGACATTCATTCCTGTACCTACATTGATCTGCGACACGCCACCTGTGGAGGTTCCCACATCGTCGACTCCATCTGCTAACCCCGGAGGGATGTCTTTGATCCGGTACCAGCTGATCGGATCGCTGCTCTGGTTAACCTGTCCGTCATTCACATCCAGCTGTTTGCCAGAGACCATTTCGGCATTGGCCGCCTTAAAAGCATAACCGACACTGACCAGCTGCCTGCGCGGCGAAATTTCCGGATCACTGCCGATTTTCACGCCCAAATAGAGCGTCTTGTTATCGAAAAGGTCTGCCGGCAACGGAACACGACTCCCCAAAAGAACGCTAAATAAGCCATTTCTTGTGATGACCTTTTGCGTTTCTGACCAGAGGGCCGTGCCTCCTGCGCTGGTCGAGTAAATCGAAAAAGTGATCGAATAAGCGCTGTCCGGCACAGGTATGCCAGTAGAGGGATCAGCCAAAAAGCCCTGGTAGTTCATCATTGGAGGAATTTGGGCTTCAACCGACAAAAGATCGACGAGAAGCAAGAAACAGACTAAAAAAAAGATCTTCCTCTGCATCTTTCCGTCCTCCTCATTTTTGGGTACCCATTTTCTTGAGGGGGTAAAATTGTTTCGGAAAGGCCAATTGACTTTAAAGAAGTTTCATTTGCGGCCTCCAGAATCAAGCGCCTGCAATCTTCCCTAACAAACCGTCGACGAAGGTTTGGAAAAGTTGCATCATTTTTGTAAAAAATTAGGGGAGGACAGCTGCACACTGAATTAGATGATCCAAAAAACCAATGAAAGCACCCGCAGATCACTCAAGAAGGGATTTTCTTTTTTGCCATGCGGTGTCTTTCGATGTCCAGTCTTTTGAGGCTTCAAAAGTTTTGAGGTATGGGTCTTTTGGAATGTAATGGCGGCAAAAGAGGACACGCCCCTTCTCTTACAGGCGCAGATTTTCCATGGGAAAGGAACAAACACACTATCTTGCCAGAGGCCTCCTGAAAAAACACAATGATCAAGCGGAAGAGTCTGAAGTCATTCCCGATCAGAGAATCTGATGGCGCTGCCAGCAATACACCAAAAACCCGTCTCTCTTGATTATCCCATGCAAAAGATCGTTTGTTTCCTCAAAAGATCCGATTATGATAACACGTTGATCGGGAATCCCGGACTGATTGGCTCTGAAGTCAACTGACCGGAGATCCCCGAATCCGTCCGGCTGTTGCTTCGCGCCCCAGCTCCACAGATTTTTCAAAAAGGTTGCAGATTTCTTTCACAAAGCACCGGACTTTCCTCAGGCCGTCCAATTGCCGGCTGAATCCGCTGGCGCATCATTTGGATTTTGAGGGACAGGACACAGCGCCTGTGCCAGAAGTTTTTCCATTCCCTTTCCATGGCATTTGCCCGCCAACAGGCAACTCGATCCAAAAACCCTTGGGATTTTACCGCAACAGCAAATTGAAAAGTTGGGGGGGATGCACCCTTTCCCCGGTCTTATCTGATGCGTCTGAGCGACCAGGAACACGACGCTTTCGCAGATTTCCAAATCCGCCAAAGATGAAAAACATCCGGATCCCTCTGTCCGGAATCTCGGCAGCAGTCTGCTCCATTAGCGAAACGGCCTTCAGAAAACACCAGAGGGCAGCCACCATGCGACGTTTGTTTCCGCGAGCAGATTCATACCCGCGCCTTGCGTTCCCGATAAATTTAAGGGACAAATCTGTCTGAGGTCAAAAGGGCTCCACGAAAATATCCAGCAGCCCGCAGAGGTTTTTCCCGACTCAAAGATACCTGATCACGATCCGCATTGTCTCCCACCCTATTCTGCCGAATAGAAGCCAGCGCCTTTCGGCGTTTATTAAGGCCGAAATAAATGATTGCGAAATACCCAGGATTGCGCGCCAATCCCCACCGGTCCTGCATTTTCGAGCCAAAACTATGGTCTTTATTGCGGGATGGCCCTTTTTAATCTCCCAGCACGGATGCGGATAGCAGATTAAGCGGGCCGCCTTTCAAAAAACCAATTTACCATGCCTCCACCTCCCGAGACTACTCGGTACGAACGCTTCCCGTTACGATAGTACGGTAAAAAAAGAAAATTCAAAATCTGAACAAATGCTGTCCAATGGCGCCGTAAAGATACAGCCTCTTTTTCCGCGCGTCAATTCCCCTCGCATTTTCGAATATCCGACCCTCGGCCTCAGCTCACGGATGATCTGTTTCCAATAGCGGAGCCCCGCCCGACCCTGACCATCAACATTTCCGGAAATGGACAATTCCGGTGGTCCCAAGAACTTGCACCACACCGTAAAAATGGCTTTCATTCAATTGCGCACTTCTGGCAAATCCCGCCGATCTAACGACGCTGCCGGAAGGATCTAAAAGCGATGTTCACAGTTCCTTTCCTCCCCGATCACACCATCAGGGCGGACCGATTTTTGCTCGTGGTCATGCAACCATTCGTGGGTTTAAAATAATAAACGGCGGAAGGGCTCTCTTATCGGAATTTGTATAAGAAAGTTCGACCGATTTCCGCGGAAAGGCTGTTTAGCAGAAGGGAGAATTTGTCACTTTCAGGAAATTCGATCACGTGCCGGTGCGCTCTTTCAGGTCCTCCTCGTTCGGCCTTCCTTCCTCTCCTTCCTTTTGCTGGTGGATGAGGTGCGGATAATCCGGTTCCTCTTTTGTGGTATAGCTGATGAGAGAAATCTGGTAAATCCGTTTCAACCGGGTGAGCGGGATATTCAGAAAAACCTCGACGATTTTTGGGTCAAACTGGGCGCCCGCTTGCTTTTTCAGAACCTCAACGGCCTCCTGAAAATCCATGGGCTCTCGGTAAAGGCGTTTGCTGGTCATGGCATCGAAAGCATCCACCACGGCGAAAATCCGGGCCCCAATGGGAATTTCCTCTCCTTTCAGCCCGAATGGATATCCGCTGCCATCGTACCGCTCATGATGATAGAGCACCACATCCAGAGAAGGACGGAGGAATTCAATGTCCCTCAGCATCTGATACCCCATAATGGGATGCTGGCGCATAATCTTCCATTCTTCCTCGCTGAGAGGCGCCGGTTTCAACAGGATGGTGTCGGAAATGCCAATTTTACCCACATCGTGTAGCAGCGCTCCGCGGGTAATCTGCACCAGCTGATTCCCGCGGATACCCATCTCTCGAGCCAGGATCCGGGTGTATTCCACAGCGCGCTTGGAATGTCCCGCCGTGCTGCTTTCCCTCATATCCAGCGCCGATACCAGCGCCTCCAGTGTCTGCTGGTAGGTGCGTTCAATTTCGTCAAAGGCGCGCACCAGTTCGATAGTCCGCTCGTGCACCTTCTTTTCCAGCTGGCTGCGGTAGAGCTGGCGCTCGCGCAGGAGGTTCCTGCGTTCCAGCGCTCGTTCCACCGAAAGGCGCAGGGCTTCCATTTCAAAAGGTTTAAGAATATAATCGTACGCGCCCAGTTTCAGGCATTCGACGGCCTGTTTGGTATCGTCCACAGCCGTCATCATAATAACAGCTACATCCGGATGGCTCTGGGCTATTTCCTTCAGTAAAAATGTCCCGTCAAATTCCGGCATGCGGATATCCGTGATGACCAGATCAAATCGGTCGGAATTGATGGCAATCAAAGCGCGGCGGACATCCGGTGCCGTGACACAGAAATACCCAAATTTCTCAAGATACTGCTTGATTAAATTTCGCAGAACGGTTTCATCATCAACAATTAATATCCGTGGAGAATGAAATTCCATCCTATATCCTTCGCTTCGTCACAAATATCGCCCCTGATTCATAATCAATTATCGGACAAGTTCTCTGGAATGTTATGGCCTTTTCGCCGCGAATTCAACAAATAATGTTTCACCAAAATAACCGCACCGTTTCCCGAATTGCCTGATTCCCAGGATGTGCCCGGAAACTGTTGAAAGTTCCTGCGTTCTCCCGTTTCTTCCCCGCTGGCACCCAGAGAGCAGAATGGCTTTGCCCGCTTCAATAGGAGCGAAAGGATCCCCATTCAACCGGGCAATGCATCGGGAAGAACCGGTCCATACACGGAATGTCTCCCAATCCCTTTGATTGCCAGAAGATAGCTAAAGCCGTTTCCAAAAATGCCGATATTTAAATGAAAAGGAAAAGACTCAGAGGCCGGCACCGGAACGGCAAAAAAGCTTGACAATCTCCGGGATTTTTTTTACAATAGCATTTGCAACCGTGAAACAAATAGAAAGGAGAATGCGTTTTAGCCTTGGTTAAAGGTTTTCGGTAGTGTAAATTAGAGAAAATTTAATTTGAGACCCAAAAAATGAACGCCAAAACCTTTAACCGTTTCGCATTCTCCTTTCACGAAAAACCGAATGTCGGAACGGTGGGTTTTGGAAAGGACATTCGGTTTTTTATTTTATGCAGATAGGAGGTGTGAGCGATGAAAACCAAAATTCTTGCAGGGTTGCTTGCGGTTCTGGTAGCAGCCGGTATGTTCAGCGAAAGCAATGCCCAGAGTGAAGCGGGCGTTCTTTTTCTTTTGATCTCTCCGGGCGTGCGTGCCGACGGCATGGGAGAAGCGTTTGTCGCCCTCGCCGACGATGCTTCGGCTGTGTACTGGAATACAGGAGGTCTGGCTTTCATTAACCACCGCGAATTCTTCTTTATGCATTCCAACTGGTTGCCGCAGCTGGCTTCGGATCTTTTCTACGATTACGGCTCGTATGTCCATCCCGTTGAGGGCCTCGGGACGTTCGGCCTCAGCGTCACCTATATGAACTTTGGCGAACAGAACGTAACCCTGGAAACAGGTCCAGAAGTGGTAGATCATTTTACAGCCTACGATTTCGCCATTTCTGCTGCTTTTGGTACAAAAATCCGCCCCAACGTCGGATTGGGCGTAAACTTGAAAGTCATCCGCTCCAACCTGGCTCCATTTGGTGCGGGGAAAGAAAAGGGCAGTGGCCAGGCGTGGACTTTCGGTGTGGATATCGGCCTTCTTTACAAGCATTTCCTTTTCAAACGGCTCAACTTTGGCGTAAATCTGCAAAATCTGGGACCCAAAATTACCTACATCGACGCCGATCAGGCCGATCCTCAGCCAACCAATCTCAAAGTCGGGTTTGCCTACCGCCTGATCGACTCTCAGTACAACAAAGTAACCCTGACAGCAGATTTCAACAAACTGTTGGTGCGCCGGTATGAAGACGGCACATCGGATCCTTTCTATAAGGCAATTTTCACTTCATGGACTGATGAGCCCTTCAATATCGAAATGAAGAAGATCATCTCGCACGTGGGGCTGGAATACTGGTATTCGGACTTTTTTGCCCTCCGCGTGGGTTACTGGTACGATGAAATCGGCAAGGTAAAACCCACCACATTTGGTGCCGGAATTAAATACTCTCTCTATCGCATCGACTTTGGATACATTGCAGCGGGACAGGGTCACCCGCTGACTGATACCATGCGGTTTGCATTCACGGTTTCGTTCTAACCAAGGAAGCATCTGCGCCTTATGAGATATTCTACCAGAAACGACCGAGACCTGCTCCGGTCTCGGTTTTTTTATATCTGGAGTTCGATTCTTACAGCACTCAATCACCTGCAGGCGCGTGGAGCAGGTCTGCTGTCTGTCTTTCTGGTCCTGATTCTCACCACCGGAACTCTGGCACAGATCCACGTGCGCCTTCCCCAGACTCAAAAATGGCCCAAGTACCGGATCACAGGCCCCACCCAGCAACAGCTGGTCCCTACGCGGCTCCGCAGCCTGGCAAAACCGTCTGGGCGAGAGAGGTTCCGGACCGGTTCGCAAACTCTGCGGATTCTTGGGCTGCGGGTGGCCTTCCAGCCGGATACACTCCCCACCACCACCGGCAACGGGCAATTCATTTTGACCGAAAGCGACACGGTCATTATAGATCCGCCGCCTCATGACCGGGAGTACTTTTTGGCCCAGATGGCCGCTGCCGCCGATTATTACCGGAAAGTTTCCAACGGCAAGCTCACTCTTGTCGGCGATGTTTTTCCCATTCAAAACGACGCTTGTTATGTTCTTCCCCACACCATGGACTACTACAACCCGGACGGCGATAGGGACCTTAAAGATCGGCGTTTGGCAGAATTGTTCAGAGACGCAATTCAGGTGGCCCACGAAACGGATGACATTCCTTTCGGTGATTTCGACATCTTCGTCGTTTTTCACGCGGGTGTGGGCCAGGATTTCGGCGACGAATTTGACCTCACCCCCAACGACATCCCTTCGGCGTTTTTAAACCACCGATTTCTCGCCCGACAGTTGGGAGGGAACGATCCATCGTTCCCCGGCATCCCTGCCGACAATACGTTCATTCGGGAAGGGATCATCCTTCCGGAATGGCAGAATCAGAACGGGTCTGTTTTCGCATTGAAGGGAACATTTGTATTCTTGCTGGGCAAGCAACTGGGCTTGCCGGTGTTGTACCAGCCGGATACGGGCAGACCGGGGGTGGGAAGCTGGGCGCTGATGGACGCGGGTGCCAGCAATTACTTCGGGATTTTTCCGGCCGAGCCTTGTGCCTGGGCCAAGGTCTTCATGGGATGGGAAAATCCGCTCCTCCTGCAACCCCGAAAAACCATTCCAGTAGGGAGCCGCCTGGCCCAATCCGCCCCTCATATCTACAAGATTCCTATCTCCGACACCGAGTATTTCCTGGTCGAAAACCGCCGCACCGATTTTGACGGAAATGGCATTGCGGTGGGCCGCGACATCTACGGACACCGTCTGGAGTTTCACCCGGACGGAACCTTCACGGCTGAACTGGATACGGCAGCCGGTGAACGACTGGGCGTAATCACCCAGTTGGACGAATATGACTTCGCCCTTCCCGGTTCCGGCATTTTGATCTGGCACATCGATGAAGAGGTAATCCGCCGGAATTACGAAGAGGACCGGGTCAATGCCGACCCAGAACACCGTGGAGTGGATCTGGAAGAAGCCGATGGTTCGCAGGATATCGGACAATCCTACGGTTTCCTTTCGCCGGGCAGTGGCAGCGAGTATGGCGTGGCCGAAGATGCCTTTTTCGCTGACAACCAGGCTCACAAAATAGCCAACAGCAGCGAAACCGTCCGCTTCGCCCCGGATACATCACCCTGGAGCCGCAATTACGCCGGCGCCAACACCGGAATCGAGTTGTTTGCCTTCAGCAATCCGGATTCTGTGATGACATTTTCCTACGTGAATTCTCTCTGGTTTCCTGGTTTTCCTGTCCGATATTTGCCCGCGTCCAAGATATTGACCCCGACTGTACTTCACCCGAAAACGGGAAATGCAACGGTTCTCGTAGCGGGCGGGCGATATCTGTATCTCTGGGATGAAGAAGGCCAGCCCCTGGTGCAACCAATTCAAACCGTGCTTGTCCGCTGGAACGGGCATTACGATACGCTGTCCGTACCCATTGCCGATTCCACCAAAGGTGCGTTCATTTCTCCCCCCGTTTTGCTGGAAGCAGACCAGGATGGTTTCCTGGCGGAATTTGCTATCGCATCCAGCCAGGATGGCATCCGTATTTATGACACGGATTCACCCGGTAACGCCCCGTTTTCCCTTCTCGGAAAAGCGGATATTCCCGTAACAAAACTTATGGCTTGGGGAAACTCCTTTTATGCCATCAGCCAGAACCGCCTGGTCCGTCTGAAAAGCAGCGGAGAATTTCTGTGGGAACATCAGGCGCCGGAAACCATTGCCGATATGGCCAGCCTGGTGCGGGATGGAGAGACACAGATCGCTCTGATAACGGAGAGCGGGACTGTTCAGGTGCTGGCGCCGGACGGTTCCGTTCAGCGGCAAGTTGAGCTGCCACAAGCGGATACTGGCTGGTTTGCTCTGGCCGCAGCCACACAGCAGGGCGATGGCCGCACCTGGCTGGTGGCGGCTTCCAGGGAGCAGATTCTCCTCGTTGACACCAATGAACCTGATAAGCAGATTCCCATTTTGCCTTCTCCATCTGTGCTGGGTCCGCCGGCGCTTGCTGACCTGAACTTCGACGGCCAGCTCGACGTGGTGTTCATTACGGCAAATCGGGTCGAAGCCTATCAGCGGAATGGCGTCCGTTGCGAAGGATTTCCGGTTTCCTTGAAAACGCCTCTTTCGGAAGAAGTTTTCCCGTACGCTTCCCCCGTTGTGCTCCGCTACGAAAAAGAAAACCGGATCTGTGTCCGCGATGGTGCGGGACAGATCCTCATTCTTGACGGTACAGGCCAGCGCATCGACTCCTTTTATCTGGCAGCGGGATCGGGCTCAGCCGTCCCCCTGCTGGCCGCCGATACTTTTTCTGGAAACATCCCTGTAATTCTGGCTCCCTCTGCTGATGGATTTCTCTGGGCCCTAAAGCTACCTGCCCAGGGATGGCAGCCCAACGCGTCCTGGCTATACCCTGGAAAAGATGCTTCCTCAAGCAAGTTTCTGACCCTGCCGCAGGCATCGCAGCACACAGCTGCTGGCTCTCTGATGCCCTTCGCCTACAACTATCCCAATCCCACCCGTGGAACCCGGACCGCCTTCCGATTTTACCTCCGCGAAGATGCCCGGATCACTATCACCATTTACGATATGTCAGGCGAAAAAGTGGATGAGATCCGAGGACAGGGATTGGGCGGTATGGAAAACGAACTGGAATGGAATGCAACCCGTGTTTCTGATGGCGTATACCTGGCCCGGATCGAAGCAAAAAACGGCACGGACCGGTCGGTGAAGATTGTTAAAGTAGCGGTTATCCGGTAAAATGATTGGGAAACGCATGAAACGGTTCTGTATTCTGCTGGCGGTTCTGCTGATTCCCGCCAGCTACCCCTTACGGGCCCAGCCCGAGGCATACAATCACCCTGAACTGGAATGGTACACCATCCGGACCAAACATTTTCAGATTCACTACCACAAAGGTGCGGAACGAACGGCAGCGGAAATCGCCCGCATCGCCGAAAAAATCTACGGTCCCATTACCGATTTGTACAAAGTGGACGATCCAGGCCCCTTTCACTTTATCGTCCGCGATCATGACGACTATTCCAATGGTGTCACCTATCCTTATGACGAAAAAATTGAAATCTGGGCCTCGCCCATGGACTTTGACCTGCGCGGGACCCACCCCTGGCTGTGGAACGTGGTAACCCACGAATTCACTCACCTCATTTCGCTAAAAAAGGCAAAACGCTTCGGTAGCCGCATTCCGGGCCTCTTTCTCCAATATATGGGATATGAAAAGGAAAAGCGTCCGGATGTACTGTACGGATTTCCCAACCGCATTGTCTCTGTGCCGTTCGCAGGAATGGTTATCCCTCACTGGTTTTCCGAAGGAATAGCACAGTTCCAAGCACCGGACGAAGCCTACGATTTTTGGGACAGCCACCGCGACATGATTCTCCGCATGGCAGTGCTGAATGACAGAATGCTGAGTTACAACGATATGTGCGTCTTTGGCCACAACAGCCTGGGCAACGAAATGGTGTACAACTCCGGCTTTTCCCTGGTGAATTACATCGCCAAATTCTACGGCTACAGCAACCTGCTGATGCTGGTGCGGGCAATGGACACCCCGTTCCGTCAGAGCTTCTCTGGAGCCGTCCGGGCTGTGCTCGGAAAATCCGACCGTCAGCTTTATAAAGAATGGAAATCGTTTCTAAAAGAGACATATCTGGAAGGAACCCGTGAAATCCGGCCCCATCTGGTGGAGGGGCGGCTTATCGAAAAGAAAGGATTCGGCAATTTTTATCCGGTCTGGTCGCCAAACGGACGGTACGTGGCCTACCTCAGCAACCAGGGGGAAGACTACCTCGGAAGGTACGTGTTGATCCTTTACGACACAAAAAAACAAAAGAAAAAAACGCTGCGGTCCGGTGTTACAGGCAGCATCGATTTTTCGCCAGATGGAAAGGAAATCGTCTATGCCAAGCGCGTACGCGCCAACCGTTATGGCTCCAAATACCTGGATCTCTATATCTACAATATTCCGCGGAAAAAAGAAAAACGGCTCACCAAAGGCGCAAGGGCCAGAAATCCCGCCTGGTCGCCTGATGGCCGCAAGATTGCCTGCATCATCCAGTACGACGGGACAGACAACATTGCACTGGTCGATTTGAAAAAACGGAGGGTAGATTATCTTACACAATTTTCATCCGGGGAGCAGATTTTTCACCTCGACTGGTCCCCCGACGGACGCTATCTGGTATTTGACATTTCGGTTGCACGTCACGGTCGGGACCTGGCACTCTTTGACATCAAAAGAAAAAAATGGCGCTACCTGCTGCGCAATGCCGGCGATACACGGCATCCGGTATTTGGTTCCTCATCCCGGACCATCTACTTCAGCTGGGACAAAACCGGCATTTTCAACATCTACCGGATGAACCTGAAAACACAAAAGGCTGTTCCGCTCACCACGGTGCTGGGTGGCGCATTTATGCCCCATTACCACAAAAAAGGCGGGCTCGTGTTCAGCCTGTACACCGAAGATGGGTACAAAATTTCCGTGCTAAACAAACCGGCTCCACAGCCGGAACGGCAATACCGTGCAAGGATCCACCTTCCCCGGACCGAGGCAGTGGCCAATATTCCGGATCCGAAATCAGGCAACAACGGTTCTGGCAAAGGGGCCGTTCCCTACCGCCAGGTGTACGGCCCCGTCAATTTTCTTCCGCGCCTGCTGATCGATTACGGAACTGTTAAGCTGGGGACTTATGTTTACAGCAGTGAAATTTTGAACAAATACTCCTTTGTGGCCGGATTTGCCATGAACCGCCAGTGGGATATGGACATCTACGCCCTGGTAGAATACCGTCAGTTCTACCCCACCTTCTTTCTGGAAATTTACGACCAGGTCCGTCACACAGAAGTAGGCGAGGACAAATTCCGCTATAACCTGATGGAAGTGGATGTAGGAGCCCAGATTCAATGGAACGATGCCAACCGCTTCCGGATCATGTACGTCCTCAGCCGCTACGCGGGCCGGATTACCACCAAAGTATCCGGTCAGGAGATCAAATTTGGCTACACTTACCTTATCGGTTCCAGAGGCTCTCTGGAGTGGACCCACACAGCAGTGCGGCCTTCGGTTCACCGGGACATTAGCCCGGACGGTGGAAGGCAGATCTTCCTGCGTTACGATTATCAGTACAACAAATTTCTAGACGGTTTCACCGTAAATTCCACCTACGGTACCATCCAGGAAGTATACAAACCGTACCGTTACCACCAGGTTTCTCTGGACTGGCGGGAATATTTGGGGCTACCGTGGCGGCATACGCTAACCTGGCACGCCCAGGCCGGATACATTGACAGAAAAATAGATAGCTTTTTCAATTTTTTCGCCGGCGGGCTGGTGGGACTGAAGGGCTACCCGTTCTACAGCATCGAGGGGCGCAAGCTGCTTAACCTGAGCTTAATCTACCGTTTCCCCCTGTGGAAAGACATTGGTTTTCAGTTTGGCCCGTTTCACCTGGACAAACTGTACGCGGGGCTGTACTATCAGGCCGGCGATGCATGGAACGAAGGGAATCTGCAATGGAAAAAAATGAAGAAAGACGCCGGCGTCCAGCTGCGGATGGACCTGTTCATGTTTTACAGCTTCCCGGTACGCATGTTTTTTGACGCCGCGTATGGTTTCAACACATTTATGAACCGCGGACAAATCTACGGGAAAGAATGGCGTTTCTATTTTGGATTTGCGTTCGGATATCTGGACTGAAAGCGGCGGTTTTGCCCCGGGAAAACGCACGCGGTCAAAACGCTGGGGATCCTAATCCAGCAGCGTCCCCGGAGCTGGTAAACGAATTTCAATTTTGCAATTCGCATGCGGAATCATTTGATTTTTCCCTTTCTTGCACCGAAAATTAAAATGTCGTCGGTAAACGGGTGCAAAAGATTATGAAAGGCTATTTTTTCACATTCGGAATATTTTGGGTTTTGCTGGTTCTTTTGGCAGGCCCGCTGCCGCTCCTTGCAGGTGAAAATCCTGCCAACCCCGCAGCTCCATTCCAGTGGAGCAAACACGCGGAATTTTTTGGTCACCTGGTTCCTGAAGTTCCGGATGTGCAATTTTCCGCTCCCGTATTTCAGCGGGCAACGGCAAAAAGCAGCACCGGAAAGAAATCTCCTACCACAGCAGTTCTTCTTTCCCTTGTCTTGCCGGGAGCTGGCGAATTTTACGCCAAAAGCTGGATCCGCGGTGCTTTG
>Ga0209426_1000737_pt1 | contig 28022 bp, 26 predicted proteins | sample Deesub1362B_J571_FD_187697 | JGI IMG/M metagenome (GOLD analysis project Ga0209426, IMG submission 187697) | Deep oceanic, basalt-hosted subsurface ecosystem from Juan de Fuca Ridge flank, Pacific Ocean, CORK Borehole 1362B_J2.571 (SPAdes)... ...
CCGCTCCCCGCTCCGAGGCTCTATATAATCGGCAGTCTATCGCCTTTCGGCTCACCCAGCTACTGGGAAGGCTATTGCCTAGTCATCCGATAGCTTTGCCCTTGCCCGCTAGTGGCTCTAGCGTCAAGGTTACCGATGTTTGTTAAGGTGCAAAGTCAATTCTACGAATAGCATCGCACAAAAAGTCCTTTTGTTATATGAGAAAACCGCTGGAGATTTTCCTCTCTCCCGGGCGGGGACGAGTGTTTTTAGAAGCAAAAAGAAACCCTTTAATCGAAAATCAGGCGAATCTCTCTGGGTAAATCTAATCAGTTAGCTGAGGGCGATAGAGCGGGTGCAGGTTCAAATCATGTCGGGGTACCGACCATTTACAACGTAGCCCCCCTTGCGCTTATTCCCCGGTGTAGGCAAGGAGCGGCACTTCTCCGATCTCCGAGCGATTCTCCCTGCCGTAGTCTCAGAGGCATCGTCATGGCGTGCTTCCTCGCTTCGGCAGGATTCTCGCCGAGTATTCAGCCAGCAGGAACTCTCTGTCAGCCTTACTGATTCTGGACGGAGCACTAAGCAGACGCTGGCAGTTCTTGATTAGCCTTTCCAGCTCTTGGAGTGTTTCCTGGGAAGTACTGGGCAGAAGGTGAGCAAAGCTCATCCGTTGCTGGAGGATCTCGATGTGTTTCTTCAAGCATGCTCTGAGCAATTCCCGCTCTAGGACGCGCTTCTCCTTTCGCTCCTGAGCCCACTCTTGAAGATAGCAAAGAACCTCTTCCTGGGCAATGCTAAGCTTCAAACTGACCTGCTCCGTGCTCCATCGGCGGTCAAAAAGCTTGAACGCCGCCATCTCGGTGTCCAGTTGCTTTAAGCGGCGCGCCCTCTCTTCGTTCACAAACTGGTCCAGCTCCTGCTGCTTTCGCTCTACAGCTGCGCTGAGTTCTGCGAGCCTATCCTGCAAGCCGCTTATCTGGGCCAGCTTAGCTGCTATCTCCTGTCTTGCAATCCCAGCTCCAGCCTTAATCAGGTCGGAGTAAGAAAGTCCGCCCTTAGCCCTTATCTCCTCAAGCTCAGCATAAACCTCCAGATTAACTCGGAAGGTGATGACCTTTGTTTTCTTTTCGTATCGCTCCCTTGCGGTTGTCATCCTGCTTGCATACCTCCTGTATACCATGGTTGTATACCATCTCTGTATACCATACCACCCTGACTGCTCAGCTCTCTCCCTGGGTGGGGGGTGACCCCCTCATATGCTACCCTGCCCGGCTTTTCCCTGCTTGTTCCTTACTATCGTTTACCACCTGCTGTTTACCATGCCGTTTGCCGTACGTCACCTACGATACTCATGCAAATCTGCGCCAGCTCGTCTTTCCCCACTAGTAGCTCTTCCTCTGGCATTCTCCACACTCTCGACAGTAGCACCGGCTGTTTTCTTTGCTTCGTGGATCAGCCTGATGGTCGCCTCGCTGACTCCGCCCTGGCATAGCTCCTCAAGCTCAGCCTCAGTGTAGACGGGATACCCTTCAGGATACCCCGTGACGAGTTCGTCCCTCAGAACCACAATGATGTCGCCATCAAGGACACTGCACTTCCACAGGCACCACCCTCTACTGCTAAGCAACTCTTTGGTATGCTGGGCCACCTCCTTAGCTTGAGCAAATGCCTCCAACTTCCCTAGCTCGGCTTCCCATTGGGAAGAGTCAAACCCTCTATCTTTAGCCAGTGCAATGGCTCTCTTGCCACGCACCATCTGCCCTTCAAGATCAGCCCTTCCATCATCAACCTCAGCAAGGAAGCCGTCGCACGGGTCTTTGTTATCGCACCCAGCGACAGTCGTGGTCCGCGATGGTGGTCGCGGTGTTTTTACAGTACTAGATTCAGCATCATCAGCGCTTTTTAACCGAACACCCGAACCCCTCGGTGTGCTTACTGCTGACGGTTCGGGTGTTCGGTCCGTAGCTGAACCCTGTGTCTCAACTTCAGAATTGAGGCAGCGAAGGCACGGTTCGGGAGTTCGGGTGAGAGTACCAGTCGGTGCTTGGTATGTAGGAACATGCTTTGCACAGTCATGCACCTCACCAGTAACCGGGTCTACCCAAGGGATAACCAGGTCGTCTCTGCCCGCTTCAATGAGCCACTCTGCAACCCGGCACGGTGAGGGTAGAGGCGGCACCTCCTCAGGCAGCGGCGCCCCCAGCACGATTTGTTGAGGCTTACCCCTCCGCTGTTCCAGATTTGCGAGATAACCTAATCCAATTAGACGGTTCACCCTGTAGGAGACCTGACTCTTGCTTAAGCCTAGATGCGACCTGATTGCCGCCTGCGTCACCGGCTTTTCTCCTGGTTTACTGTCCTCGGGTGTCGTCAAATACTCCACGGCAGCTATCATCTCGCGATCCGCTCTGGTTATCCCCTCTTCTTGGACTGCCTGGAATACGTCTTTTACTAAAGAATAGACGTGAGCATAATCGGCAACAGTGGCTATGATGCGTCCATCCTGCGTTTTAGACCGCTGATATTGATGTTCCACAGCCGAGGCCTGAATCAGAGTGAGAAGATGAGTAAAGTCTCGGCGAATCCTCAATGCTGAGGTCGATATCCTCTCAGCCAAGTAGTAGCTAAACGGAATCTCCACATCTGTGGGCTCACCAAGAAGCCGACTAAATGCATGCCAGGGTGCAAGGTCGATGTTAGGCTTAGCACCGTTCACGCGCCGGGCGATAACATTCAATACACGCCGGGTTTGCTCGCTGCTAGCATCAACTTCAAGTCGCAGAAGGCGGTTACTCAGTTGCTCCTCAAGTCCTGTTGTGGTCGTGACAATAAGTCCGGTGGGCCCCTCTTTCTCGATATGCCTCCCTACAAAATCATCACCTTCCTTAACTACCGTGTCATATTTGAGACGGCCTTCCCAGACTAGGCTCTTTATCGCAGCAAACCCAACGCCCTGGGCAAGTCCCTCAGGCTCCTGAATGTAGAGGATACGGTGAGCCAGTGGCTCTTCCAGATATATCAGAGCCCTTTCGGTGCTGGCTGTGAGTTCGTAGTAGGCCTTATCATCCTCCAGTGCTAGGGTGCCCGTCACGGTATGCGTCTTGCCTGCGGATGAAGGAGAATTCACTTCAACATTTACGGGACGGGCAAGGGCACGGCTGCGGACTAAGAGACGCAGGAGCCCGATATTCCGCCGCTCTCCTACGACTCCGAGGTCTTCAACGGTGTGAATCGCCCGGTGCAATACCCCTGGGTCATCCAGTAACGGCCTGGCTAGCTCGAGAAGCCGCTGACGCTCCTCTTCCTGCTCTCTCTTACCCTGCTCCTGCTCCTCGGACTCCAGCTTGGCAATTATTTCAGCCGCAGGGACAGCCCGTTTAATCAACCTCTGCATAGCGCTGCGAAATCTTGTGCTATCACCATTGACACTGAGATGCAATGCGCTAGCATCTTTGATATCCTCCGGGAACGGGCAAGCGAGGATTTCACCGGTGTCTTCGCCTGTTTGGCTACGCGCCGCGTTTACTCTTATCAGGTCCTTGCCGATGCGCTTTACCATTTCCAGGCCTGCTTGCCCTGGCTCTTGAAGGATGACAACCCTTTGAAAAGCTGAGAAATATCCAGCCCAGCTACTACGCCACCCATCGGCGCCACCAGTGGCATTAGCCGGAATACCATGCAACCAGAGGGTCAGGCAATCCAGCTCCGACTCAGTTAGGCAGATGTAAGAGGTGATGCTTGATGCTTTGGCTTCTTCTATCCACTCGGAGATGCGCCAAACACCATATGGTCGTAGCTCACTACTTCGTGGCAGATCCCAGGTAAAGCGGGGGCCTTCCTCGTCTCCTTTGTTGATGTAGTGGCGAACATGGTAGGCCGGAGCATGCTTCATCACTCCCTGCTCGTCATACCAGGGTATCAGCACCCTAGCTTTGCCATCCTTGCCTTTCTGCGTACGCCATCCCCACTTCTGAAGGAAGTCAACAGGTAACCTTTTAGCTTCCGCCAATGTTTGCAGGGTGAGACCACCTTCTATGACTCCGAGACCCAGTCTGTTAGCAAGTTTCTTCTCACTCTCTTTGAAACCACAAACGGGACAGTAGATATATTTCCCCAAGTGGTAGACTGCTGAGGGATGGGCATCTCCGTTCTTGTGCCGCTGTGGACGAAAGCAGCGCACCCGGAGCTTATCGGATGACTCACGCTTGAGCTGGAAGTCATCCCCGAATTCAGCAGCCCTTGCTCGCAGTACCTCTACAACGGCATCGGTTAACGTGCTATAATTAGACATGCGAGTCCGCCGACCGCGACGTCACCTCAAGTCTCACTCTCAACCTTGATACAGCTGGCGGGGGAAGAAACCTGGCGCGGCCGACCAGCGAACCTCACCTCCTTCTAGCGCTTGCTGGTTTCTTCCCCCACGTATTCACTCAAAACAGGCCGACGGGGTCGGCCGCCTCTCTTGCCAAACTCACTGAGCAACCCCCGATAGAGCTCGGCTGTCCGCCGGCCGCCTCTTCTTCCTATTTCGCGAAAGAATTCAGTCCCTCGATTTCTAAGAGTTGACTGGCCGCCTCGTCGACCCGCCTCCTGGACACTGATCTGGGTCGTGACGTCAGGCTTTCTCCGTTTCATCTCTGAGCTACCCCCTCGGGTTAAACCGGCTCTTCGTGCCCACTCGGCTGTCTTGTAAACCTGATAAAGGCCCCACTGAAATCGCCAAATAGATATTCGACCCTGTAGACCTTGATAAATTCTTCAACCGAGAGACCGTGCCTTTTCGCTTCGCGCTCAACAATGGCACCCGGTATGGTCGCCTCAACCGACCCGGGCCCAACCAACCTCATCTTGTAAGTCTTCGTGTAGGCGTGCTTGACCAGCTCAGCGATAATGTCATGCTTGTTGATACCAGAACCTTTTTCAATCATTGTGCTAAAATTGTAGCAAAAGAGAGTTTGCCTTCCTGGAAAATACGCGCCTAGAAAATTTGACAAATATCCCCGCCGGGCAAATAAGCAAAAATGACAGAGAAATTCGGACAGTTACTGAGAAAATACCGCAGAGAGCGGGGGTTTACCCAGTGGGAACTCTACGGAGAGCTCTCGCAACGTGATCCTCACTACACGAGCCTGAAAGGCGGGTCAATTGTCTCAAGGTGGGAAAGTGGGCAGCGCAGACCACCACCCTATCAGACTATCCTGGCTCTTGAAGAAATCCTGGAAGTGCCAGACGGTATGCTCGCTAGAGCTGCCGGTTACCCCGAAGCGAAGCCCACGGCCAGGACCTGGGAGTGCAAGGAATTGGTGACAAGGGTGACGGTGCCGTGGGGAATCGTAGAACACCTTGACGTTACCTTGCCCGCAAATTGCGTATGGATTGACAGGTTCAAAGTGGTCGCCAACGAAGCTTCCACATTCACTTTTAGCATACGAGCGAGAGGAGGCGGTAGCATTGACGCAGTGAGCGAGGTCCTAAACCTAGGCACGACAGGTCTGGTGTTAGAATACCCCCTTCCCGTCACTCACAATGCTGTCCCACTGCGCTACCGCGACTGGGATAACTCTCAAAAATTGCATCTTGCGATTTCGTGGTCGGATACGATCTATCTGAAGGAACGGCCTCCTGAACTGGATTTTACAGTGGACGTTTGGGTTCGACCCATCGCTGGGCACCCAGGCTGAATTGCTGGCAATATCTCCTTCCCGAGACGATATGCCGTTTGGCGAACTTGATATGGTAGTTCAAGCATTTTGCAAAGCTATTTCAAACCAGCAGCGACTGCGAAGCCGAAACATCAGCAAAGAACCTGGTGTAGACCGGGCACAAGCTGAAGGAGACTGGGCTCCAGCAGTGAAGCTCTTGAGCACAGCATCAGCCTGCACCGTCTCTGCCACACTGCTAGCTGAGCCCAAGCCCCTCCACAGGAGAAGCGCCGTGTCGGTGCGCCTCAATGGCCTCCTCTTGTTTTAGGCCTTGGGTATACCGCCGGCTCATCGTCAGATCCTCGTGACGCAGGAACAGTTGGAGCAAGAATGAGTCTTTGGCTCTTCTTAGGTATTGGAGAGCACTAGTGTGACGTAGACGATGCAGACGGCCAGGGCTATTTACTCCAGCACGTTTCTTCAGGCGTGTGAACCACGAGCTAATGCCAGCTACGGTGAGTGGCCTACCTTCCTCCGTCACCCACAGGGCATCACACTTTGCTCGCCTTTTTCTCTCTAACAAGTAGAGCCAGATTGCCTTTGCTGTCTTAGCTGAAAATGGGCAAATACCTGCTTTGTTCCCTTTGCCGACTACTCTAACCAGCCTTTGCTCCAGATTCAGGTCTTCAAGTCTTACATGCGCCTGCTCACTAAGGCGCAAGCCCGAGTCGAGGAAAAGCAATAGCATAGCCTTGTTCCGCAGACCCGTGAAACGCGCCCCACTTTTGATGTCAAGCTCACAGACGGCAAGAAATCTTTTTAGGTCCTCTAACCCGTAAGGGTCTATAGGCGGTGGAGGTGGAGTCTTAAAATGAATCTCTTTTACAGGACTTTCCTCCAGAAGGCCTTCGTTGACACCCCAGTTAAAGAGTCGCCTTAGTCCTTTGAAGTAACGGTAGGCTGTTGATGGTTTAGCCTTGATGAACCTGTGGCCGTTATTACCTGCAATGTACTCAAAACTTCTTGAGCCTACCCATGACAAAAATTGCCTGATTTGCTTCGCGTCTAAGAGGTCGAGCTCATCAGGCCAGTCTTGGCTTTTGGCGTAATATAGAAAATGTCTTAAAAGCTTCTCGTAGTACTCATAAGTCGATGCTGCGCGCCCCTCGGCCTGGAGGGAAAAGAGGAATCCCTCCACTAGTTCTTGTAATCCGATACTCTTGTTTTTCCGCTTCACCTTTCATTGCGGTCGGCCCTACGTCTTATTTTTGCTTAGTCAACTGGTCGCCCTAGCCTCTGCTTCGGCTTTGAAGCTTGTGCCAAGTCAACTGGTTGCCGAGCTTTGCAGTGGCAGCGGCTGGATTTGAACCAGCGACCAAGGGCTTATGAGTCCCCTGCTCTTCCGCTGAGCTACGCTGCCAACACCCAGAAATATAGCACTTATAAATCTGGCTGTCAATTCCTCCTGATGACGTGCGCGGCGGTGGCTTTAAAGGTGGCGTAAATTCTCCTCCCCTTGGCCAACCCCATCTCCTCGGCTGACCTCCTGGTCACCAGCGCCACCAGCGGGAAGCCACAGTTCACCTCAACGCGAGCGAGCGGGCCCATTGATACCACCCAGGTTATCTCCCCCTCGAATGAGTTGCGGGCGCTGCTGGACAGCCTGGTGAGGGCCAGGGTGATATCCTCCGGCCGGACGCAGACGCTGACCTTTTCCCCGAGGGCGTAATCTGAAATCGCCTCAATCAGCTTGCCGCCGCTCTCTATGGTGACCACCCTCTCCTCACTGGAGATAATTACCCCGTCAATAATATTCTCCACGCCGACGAACTCAGCCACCTCCCTGTTTCGGGGAGAGGTGAAAACTTCCCTTGAGCTTCCGGTTTGCACCAGCTCGCCGTCCATCAGCACCCCTACCCTGTCCGCCAGGCGGTGTCCCTGGGACATATCATGCGTGGCCATGATGATGGTGGTGGCGTAGTGCCGGATGATGCTGGTTATCAGCTCCTCAATCCTTGCTGCCGAAATCGGGTCAAGGTTAGCGGTGGGCTCGTCCAGCAGCAACACCTCCGGCTCAAGGGCGATGGCCCGGGCGATGGCCACCCTCTGCACCTCGCCCCCGGATAAACTTCGAGCGTTGCGCCCTTTCTCCGCGGCAAGGCCGACCATCTCCAGCGCAGCCTCCACTCTTGAGCGCAGCCTGCTCCCCCCTATTCCCCGCCACTTGAGGCCATAGGCGATGTTATCATAGACGCTCAAGTTGAACACCACCGGCTTCTGGAGGACAAACGCCATCCGCCGGCGGAGCTCCAATCTCATCCTGGCTGACCCGGCGGTATCTATCCCGTCAAAATATATCTTGCCTGAGGTGGGCACATCAATGAGGTCAAGCAAACGCAGAAGCGTGGTTTTGCCGGCGCCGGTGGGGCCGATGAGGGCAAAGACCTCGCCCGGCTCAACCTGCAGGTTGACGTTCTTCAAGATATCCCGCTCCCCACGCTTCTGGCACAGGTTCACTGTTTCTATCAGTGGCATAGCTACCTCTGCTGAATCCGATTCAGGATGATATTGATGACCAGGGCGATGGCAATGAGAATTATGCCCAGAGCGATGGATAGCTCCAGGTCACCCTTGGATGTCTCCAGCGATATGGCGGTGGTGATGACCCTGGTGAACCCTCTGATATTGCCACCGACCATAATGGCGATGCCCAGCTCAGAGATGGCCCGGCCAAACCCCATGATGACCGCCGCCATAACCGCGAATCTGGCCTCTCTTAACACCGCGAGCGCCATCTGAAAGCCGCTGGCGCCGAGCGAGCGGGCGGTATCCAAGACCATCTGGTCCACGCCGCTCAAAGCGGCGATGGTCAGACCAAGCAGTATCGGGGTGATGAGGAGCATCTGCCCCAGCACCATCACCACCGGGGTGAACATCAAGCCCAGCCCACCCAACGGCCCCGCCCGGGAAAAGAGGACAAAAACGAACAGCCCCACCGCCACCGTGGGCAGGCTGAAGAAAGTCTGAATCAGGCTAATTAAAATCCTCTTGCCCCGGAACTGGTGGAAGTGGATGAGGCTAGCCAGCGGGATGCAGAGGAGAGAGGCGAGGAAAGCCGAAGTTAGGGAAATGCGGAGCGACCTCCCCGCTATCTCCATGACCTCAGGGTCAAGGGAGATGATGAGCTCTATCGCCTTGAGTAGGCCGTGCCATATCTCGGTCAATTAGCCATCCTTAATTTAACAAGGTTACTCGGGCGCTGCCCCGGCGCAGGGGATGAACAGGGGCATGCCATACTCCTCAACACCGTAACTACCGATAAGCTCCTGTATCTCGGGTGAGGTGAGGAAATCTATCAGCTTGCGGGCCAAATCAAGTTTGGCCCCGGGCACCTTTTCCGGATTTACCGCGATCGCCGAGTAGACATTGAGCAGTAACTCCCCCTTGTCCACCAGCGGCGCCAGCTCCAGCTTGCCCTTGTAGGCGAGGTAGGTGCCGATATCGGTCAGCGTGTAGGCCCGCTTTTCGCTGGCCATCATCAGCGTCGGCCCCATCCCCCTCCCCGCCTCAATGTACCAGGCGCCGGCATTCCTCACCACCTCATAGTCATAGCCAGCTTTTTCCCAGATGCGCTTCTCCTTAGAGTGCGTCCCGGAGTCATCCCCCCGGGAAATGAAGCTGCCCTTTCCTGTTTCCATCAGCCGGCGGAAGGCCTCCTCAGGGCTCAAGCCCTTGATACCGGCCGGGTCAGCCGGCGGGCCCACGATGAGAAAATAGTTATAGGCAAAGGGCACTCTCTCTATACCATAGCCCTCGGCGATGAACTCATCCTCACGAGCTTTGGCATGGACCGTGATCACGTCCACGTCCCCTCTCCGGCCATACTCCAGAGCCTTGCCGGTGCCAGCATACATGACGTCTAACTCAACGTCATACCTCTCCTCAAACATCGGCTCCAGATATCCCCAGAGGCCGGTATCATAGAGACTGGTGGTGGTGGCTACCCGCAGCCTCGGCTGCGGTGGCAGCGGGGAAGCCCCGGTTGAGCTGGTGCAGCCCAGCGCCCCATTGACCAGGCCACTGAGCACTAGCAGCGCTAGCAGAAAATGGGCCAGCTTACCCCAGGGCCCACGGCCAAAGTGCCAAGACACACTTCCTCCTTTAAGACTTCCAGAGATTTGGGACTGGATAGGGACCCTATCTCTACGGGGGCTGGGCACAGCGCGGAAGAGGGAAGAGAAACTGAGATGCACCCAGAAAGCGAGTTCGTCTAGCCAAAGTGACCCTCCTTTCCAAACACGGGAGGCACCGCCGTTTCCAGCGATACCCTATCGGCCAGCCTCCATAGCTTACGCCTCCAGGAGAGCAGGCTCGGAGTTCGGCAGTGATTATATCACACGTCGCCCTCGGCCTGCAACCTTGCTTTAAGCATCCACGATATGCTGCCTTGACGAGGGCAGATGCTTCTGTTAAAATCGGCACAAGCATAGCTCCCCGAATCTGAGGCACCCCTTCAAGCTTAAAGAATCAAGGTAAGGAGACTGGCTGTGGCTATTGATTACCAGAAGGAAGGCAGGATCGCCATCTTCACCATCAACCGCCCGGAAGCGCTGAACGCGATGAATGTGCAGGCGGCTCGGGAGCTGCACCAGGCAATGGTGGACTTCCGCGATGACCCTGAACTATGGGTGGGCATCATCACCGGTGCCGGCGAGCGGGCTTTCTGCGTTGGCGCCGATATCAAAGATATGCTCCCCTTCTTAAAGGAGCACCTCCAGAACCGCCCGTGGGCGATGCCGGATACTCCCATGCGCGGGCTGGAGCTGTGGAAGCCGCTCATCGCCGCCATCAATGGCCTGGCGCTCGGTGGCGGCCTGGAGATAGCGCTGGCCTGTGACCTCAGGATAGCTTCGGAAAAAGCTCGCCTGGGCACACCCGAGGTAATGCTGGGCTTAATCCCAGGTTGGGGAGGAACGCAGCGACTACCCAGGATGATCCCCCAGTGCAAGGCGGCCGAGCTACTGCTTATGGGGAAACCGATTGACGCCCAAGAGGCGTACCGCATTGGTCTGGTCAACATCGTGGTGCCTCCTGAGGCGGTGATGCCCACCGCCAGGGAGTGGGCGGAAACCATCTGCCAGGCAGGGCCGCTGGCGGTGAGGGCGGCCAAGGAGGCGATGCTGAGAGGCAGCGGCCTGACCCTGGAGGAAGGGCTGCGGCTGGAGAACGCCCTGGAGGCTTATCTCATGGGCACCGAGGACTTCGCCGAGGGAACCAGCGCCTTTATCGAAAAGCGAAAGCCCAACTTCAAAGGCAAATAACGAGAACAAGAGGAGCGCTATGGAGGTCAAGCAAGTTGGCGTGGTGGGCTGCGGACAGATGGGGGGTGGCATCACCCAGGTCTGCGCGCAATCAGGCTACCAGGTAATCGTCTCGGAGGTAAATGAGGAGCTATTAAACCGGGGGCTAGCTCAAATCAATGCCTCGCTGACCAAGGCGGTGGAGAAAGGAAAAATCACCGAACAGGATAAAGAGGCTACCCTATCCCGCATCAAGGGCACCACCGATATCAAGGACTTCAGTGGGTGCGACCTGGTGATCGAGGCGGCCATTGAGAACTTAGAGCTGAAAAAGAGGATATTTGCTGAGCTGGATAAAACCTGCCCCAAACACGCTATCCTGGCGACCAACACCTCCTGCCTCTCCATCATTGATATGGCCATGGCCACCTCCAGGCCGGATAAGGTGCTGGGCGTGCACTTCTTCAACCCGGCCCCGGTGATGAAGCTGCTGGAAATCGTCAAGACTATCGCCACCAGCGATGAGACCCTGGAGATAGCCAGGACTTTCGGCCAATCCCTGGGCAAGACGCCGGTCATCGCCCAGGATGCCCCGGGATTTATCGTCAACCGCCTCATGGTGCCCCAGCTACTCAACGCCATCCGCATGGTGGAAGCTGGGGTGGCCACCAAGGAAGACATTGACACCGCCATGACGCTGGGGCTGAACCACCCCCTGGGGCCGCTCGGCCTGGCTGACCTGGTCGGGCTGGACACCCTCTACTTCATCGCCGAAGCGATCTACGCTGAATTCAAGGACCCCCAGTTTGCTCCCCCCACCCTGCTGAAAAAGATGGTCACCGCGGGGTGGCTCGGGCGCAAGACAGGCAAGGGTTTTTACGAGTATAAATGAAAAACGAGGAGAAAGGAGGAGGACCATGAGCATCGAAGGTAAAGTGGCGCTGGTCACCGGTGGCTCCGGCGGGCTAGGCAGAGTGCACTGCTTGACTCTGGCCAGGGCTGGATGCAACGTGGCGCTTACCGGACACAGCCACCTGGAGAAGGCGGAGGCGGTGGCTGAAGAAATCCGAAAGATGGGCAGGAAAGCGCTGGCGGTCAAGATGGACCTGGCCAACCTGGATGAGGTGCAGGCGGGGGTGAAGCAAGTGGAGGAGACACTGGGGCCGGTTGACATCTTGGTGAATAACGCCGCCTTCGGCATCGTGCGCGCTGTTACCATCGTCAATATGGACATCAAAGACTGGGAGCGAGACCTGGCGGTCAACCTGACCGGGGCCTTCAACACCATCAAATGCTGCATGCCGGGCATGATGGAGCGGGGCTGGGGCCGCATCATCAACATCTCCTCCATCGCCGGCACCATGGGGGGCATGGGGCAATGCAGCTACGCCGCCACCAAGGCTGGGCTCATCGGCCTGACCAAGACGGCAGCCTTGGAGGGAGCCCGCAAGGGGGTAACCTGCAATGCCCTTGTCCTCGGCGTATTCGATGGGGGCAGCTTCTATGAGGTGGCCCCGGAGTTCCGCGAGCGCATCATCAAGCGCATGGCCATGCGCCGGGCGGGAGACCCCCAGGAGCTGAGCAACGTCCTCGTCTTCCTCGCTTCTGAAGAGTCAAGCTACATCACCGGTGAGGCGATTGAGGTAAGCGGCGGGGCCAGTCTGTTCACCTTCTAGGTAACTGTGGTAGAATATATTCTGGTCGGGAAAGAGCCTTAATGATGAAAAGGTAGGGATTCCTATGGCGATTCGTGAGGTCGCTGCCAAGAAAGAACAGTTGAATCTGGAGTCAGTCACCTGGAATGACCTGACCTGGATCAATATCGAGCGGCCAACGGAGCGGGAGACGGAATACCTAGCGCAGCATTTCCCCTTCCACCCCCTGGACCTGGATGATTGTCTCAGCCGGGTGCAGCGCCCCAAGATAGATGAATATAAAGATTATCTCTTTCTGGTCCTCCACTTTCCCGTCTTCAATAAAGAAACACGGGCCACCACCCCCAGCCAGGTCTCGGTGTTTATCGGCGATGATTACCTCATCACCCTGCACAAGGGCGAGCTCAAACCCCTGGTCAAGCTTTTCAAAGAATGCCAGCTTGAGGAAGATGCCCGGGAGGAGTATTTCAGCCAGGGCTCAGGCTACCTTCTCTACCGCATCATTGACCGTCTGGTTGACTATTGTCTACCCATGCTGAACCGCATCAGCGACAATATTGAACAGACCGAGGATAACGTCTTCGCCAGCAAGGGCATACCGCGGACGATCGAGGACATCTCCATCCTGCGGCGTGATGTCATCTCCTTCCGCCGCATCATCTGGCCGATGAGGGCGGTTATCGCCAGCCTGGAGCCCAAAATTCGCCGCTTCACCAAGATGGATTTGAGCGTTTACTTCGGCGATACCGTTGACCACGTGGACAAGATATGGGACGCGCTGGATGAATACAAGGAGATCATCGAAGGGCTAAATGACACCCATGATTCGCTAGCCACCAACCGCACCAATGAGGTCATGCGCATGCTGACCATCATCGCCACCATCCTGCTGCCACTGACCGTGGTCGCCTCCATCTACGGGATGAACATCCCCCTGCCCTTCCAGGAATCCCACTATTCCTTCGTCGTGGTCTTCTTCACCTGGGTCATCGTCGCCGGCGGCATGCTTTACTTCTTCCGCCGCCACCGATGGATCTAAGGATGAATGCCTCACCAAGGCTAGGGCTCATCACCGCCATCTTCATCACCTCTCTCATCACCGCCAACGTCATTGCGGTGAAGGTGGTAAGCCTCGGCTTCGTGGTCCTGCCCGCGGCCATCTTCATCTTCCCCTTAAGCTATATCATCGGCGATGTCCTCACCGAGGTCTATGGCTACCGCCAGGCGAGGAAGGTCATCTGGCTGGGCTTTCTCTGTAACCTCATCTTTGTCATCTTTGTCTGGGTGGGGAAGATGCTGCCCCCGGCCCCCTTCTGGGAGGGCCAAGAGGCCTACGAGCGCATCCTGGGCTACACCCCGAGGCTGCTCGCCGCCTCCTTTCTCGGCTATCTCTTTGGCGAGTTCGCCAACTCCTTCACCCTGGCCAAGATGAAGATTCTAACCCAAGGCCGTTGGCTGTGGAGCCGCACCATCGGCTCCACGGTGGTGGGGCAGGGTCTGGACACCTCTATATTCATCACCCTGGCCTTCCTCGGCACCCCTTCCTTCGTGCCCATAATGATCCTATACCACTGGCTGGCTAAGACCCTCATTGAAGCTATGGCCACACCTTTAACCTACCTGGTAGTGAATTTCGTAAAGAAAAAAGAGGCCATTGATGCCTATGATTACCAGACCAATTTCAACCCCTTCTTCATCTCAGACTAAAACCAAACTTCCAGAAAAGCTCCGGGAAGGGCAAAACTCAAAAGAGAAGAAGCGAAAGGAGGGTAGAGAGAGGCGAAAGCAATGAAAATCCGTATTCTGGGCGCGCATAACTGCGAAGCGCAAAGCATCAAGCTGGTCAGCCTGCTCATTGATGAGGCTCTGGCGCTGGATGCTGGAGGGCTTGCCTCCAGCCTACCAATTGAAGCTCAGCTCCAGCTCAAAGCCATTCTGCTCACCCACCAGCACTACGACCATATCAGGGATATCCCAGCCATGGGCATGAATGCCCTCTTCTATGAGACCAGCATCCGCGTTTACTCCACCCAGGCGGTGCGGGATGCTTTGGCCGCCCACTGGCTCAATGGCACCATTTACTCCGAGTTTCTGGAGAGGCCCCCGGACAACCCGAGGGTCAAGTTCACCGTAATCGAGCCGAACCAGACCTTCCAGATTGATGGCTATGACATCCTGACGGTTCCGGTGAACCACACCGTGCCCACGGTGGGCTACCAGGTCACCTCGCCCGACGGGAAGAGGGTCTTCTATACCGGCGATACCGGGCCGGGCCTAGCCAGTTGCTGGCCCAAGGTATCACCTGATTTGCTCATCACCGAGGTTACCGCCCCAAACCGCTACGAGGAATTCGGCCGCAAGCTGCTGCACCTGACGCCAAGCCTGCTCAAAGAGGAGCTTATCGCCTTCCAGAAGCTCAAGGGCCGCCTGCCATCGGTGGTCCTGGTTCACATGAACCCTAAGCAGGAGGCAGAGATAGAGGCGGAAATCGTCACCCTTGCCGAGGAGCTAAATACCCCGATCACCCTGGCCAAGGAGGGGGAGCAGATAAACCTATAAAGCTAGAATTTTGCCCCCTCATAAGGGGAATATTATAATCAACCCAGATAGCCCAATCAGAACGAGGGAAATTAAGGTGGCCGAGCTTAAGTTTATCGTGGATAACAATGTGGGCAAGCTGGCCAAGTGGCTGAGGATGATGGGCTATGATGCCGTTTTCTTTGACGGCAGTGATGACGCTTATCTCGTGGCCAAGGCGCTGGCTGAGGACAGGGTGATACTGACCCGAGATACCCAGCTGGTGAAAAGGGGCATCATCACCAGCGGCCGGCTTAAGGCTATCTTGCTCCAGACTGACGAGCCGGAGCCACAGATTCGGCAGGTGGTGCAGACGCTCAAACTCGATTTCCAGTCCAGGCCCTTCACCCTCTGTCTGGAGTGCAACCAGCCTCTGGAGGCGAGGAGCAAAGCTGAGGTGAAGGAGCGGGTGCCCCCCTATGTCTTCCAGACCCAGAGTCAGTACATGGAGTGCCCGCACTGCCGCCGCATCTACTGGCGAGGCACCCACTGGCAGGCAATGACCCGCAAGCTCCAGAGATTGATGGAGAGTTGACGCTGGGTCGAGATACGCTTATTATTTTATAGCGACTAAAAACGGAGAGGCCGGATTATGGAGAGTAAGGAAAAGAACCTGCAAGATATCATTGATTGCGGCATCATCGCCATCGTCAGGGTGGCCAGCGCTGAGGAGGCAGTGGAGGTGTGCGGCGCCATCGCCAGGGGCGGGGTTAAACCCATTGAGGTGACCATGACCGTCCCCGGGGCCATAGACGCCATCAAGCAGTTCAAGAGCATGGTGAAGGAGGAGGTGCTGGTTGGTGCCGGCACGGTGCTTGACCCAGAAACGGCCCGGGCGGCGATACTGGCTGGCGCCGAGTTCATCGTGAGCCCAACCTTAAACCTGGGAGTCATCGAGGTATGCCGGCGTTACAGCAAAATCGTCATCCCCGGCACCTTCACCCCGACCGAGATACTCACCGCCTGGGAAGCGGGGGCGGATATCGTCAAGGTCTTCCCAGCCACGGTGGGGGGCCCAAAGTACCTGAAGGACATCCTCGGTCCGCTGCCCCAGGTCAGGCTGTGCCCGACGGGCGGGGTAACGCTAGAGAATACGCCCGATTTTATCCGAGCGGGGGCAGTGGCAGTCGCCGCCGGCACTTCGCTCGTGGATAAAAAAGCGGTGGCCGAAAAGAACTATGACCTCATCACCGAGACCGCCCGAAAATTCTGCCAGGCAGTGAAGCTGGCCCGGGCCAGCTAAATAAAAACAGGAGGAAAAAGAGATGGCTGATGTTATCACCTTTGGGGAGACGATGATACGGCTGGCACCGCCGCACTACCAGCGGCTGGAGCAGACAAACTCGCTGGAGGTACACGTTGGGGGCGCGGAGTGGAACGTGGCCGTTGACCTCAGCCGGCTGGGCATAAGCGCCAGCTGGGTCTCACGCTTGACCGATAATCCTTTGGGGCGGATGATTCGCAACAAGACCAGGGAACAGGGGGTAGATACCTCCCATATTGTCTGGACCAAGGGCGACCGTGTCGGGATTTACTTCGTGGAATTTGGCGCCACCCCGAGACCCAGCAGCGTCCTCTATGACCGGAGCCACTCAGCGATAAGCAAAATCCAGCCCGGAGAGGTAAACTGGGAGGAGGTCTTGCGCGGCGCCAAGTGGTTCCATACCAGCGGCATCACCCCAGCCTTGAGTCCCAGCACCGCTCAGGTCACCGCTGAAGCTCTGAAAACGGCGAAGAAGCTGGGCTGCAAGGTGAGCTATGACCTCAACTACCGGGCCAAGCTCTGGACCCCGGAAGAGGCCCGCAAATGCCAGGAGCCGCTGATGGAGTACGTTGACGTCCTCCTCTCCACGGAGGAAGATACCAAGAAGGTGCTGGGCATCAGCGCCGATGATTACCGGGAAGTGGCCAGAATGCTGGCGGAGAAATTCAACTTTGAGGTGGTCTGCATCACGCTGCGGGAGGACATCTCCGTGCTGCGCAACCGCTGGACAGCCATCGCCTATTCTGGGGGGAAGGTCTATGACGACAGGACCTATGACGTGGAGATCATAGACCGGGTTGGCGCTGGGGACTCCTTCACCGCCGGCTTCATCTATGGTTACCTCACCGGAGACGTGGCGAAGGGGGTTAAATACGGGAATGCCTACTCGGCGCTAAAGCACTCCATCCCCAGCGATACCAACTGGGCCACCCTGCAGGAGGTGGAAAACTTGATTGCGGGCGGCGGCCTGCGCATCAGCCGCTAGGAGGCTTTGATGGACACCTACCAGCTAGCCATCACCCGCCGCACCATAAGAGAATTCAAGGACACCCCGGTGCCCTATGAGATACTGGAGAAATGCGTCAATGCCGCCCGTCTAGCGCCATCAGCGGGAAACCGCCAGCCTTTAGAGCACATCATCGTTGATGAGGCGCGGCTACTACCCCAGGTCTTCGACGCGGTGGCGGTCTGGGCCGGAGAGTCCAGACCAAAGGAGGGGTGGCCACCGGGGCGCCGGCCCAAGGCCTATATCGTCACCCTGATAAACGCCGAGCTGGAGAAGGAACTTGGCGCCGCCAGGAGGGCCACACTCTGCGATGTGGGCATGGCGGTGGAGAACATGATACTGGTGGCGTGGGCGCAGGGGATAGGCTCCTGCCCGGTGCTCTCCTTCCGGGAGAAGGACCTAAAAGAGCTCCTCAACATACCGGATAAATATGAGGTAGGCATGGTGCTCGCCCTCGGCTATCCCGATGAGAGCCCGGTAACAGAGGAGACTCAGGATTCCATCAAATACTGGGTGGATAGCCAAGGCGTGCGCCACGTTCCCAAGCGCAGGCTGGAGGATATCCTGCACCGGAATAAATTCCGGTAATGGCGTAGGAGCAAGGGCTTTCAAGAGGGGGCAAAGCCCCCCTCTTTTTTAGTTATCTGCTTGACCACGCCCCGGGATATTGCTACACTCAAATCAGCGATTATCTGGACTTTCCGCCATGAAAATCGTCACTAGCGAGCAGATGCGCCAGATTGACCAGGAGTGCGCCAAGGTTGGCCTAGCCACCAGCGTGCTCATGGAAAACGCCGGCAAAGCCGTGGCCGAGGAGACCAGGCGCATCCTGGGCGCCGCTAGTCAGCAGCACATCTTGGTTCTGGTGGGGCCGGGCAACAATGGGGGAGATGGGCTGGTCTGCGCCCGCTATCTTCATGATTGGGGGGCCAAGGTCAGCGTCTACCTCTGCCGCCAGCGCCCACCCGATGACGCCAACCTCAAGCTGGTCCGAGAGCGCAATATAGCTTGTGTGGAGGCAGCTCAGGATGGGAATCTCAGCCAGTTTGATGAGCTGCTCGGCCAAGCCACCTGCGTCATTGACGCCATCTTCGGCACCGGCAAAGCCCGCCCGCTTGAGGGAACCCCCGCCCAGATATTGACCAAGGTGGCGCAGGCCAAGGAAAGAAACCCAAGTCTTCACCTCATCGCCCTTGACCTGCCCTCCGGGCTCAACGCCGATAACGGCGCCGTGGACCCGGCCTGCCCCCGCGCCGATGATACCATCACCCTCGCCTTCCCCAAGCTGGGGTTATTCTGCTTCCCTGGGGCAGAGAGGGTGGGCAGGCTCACCATTGTTGACATCGGCATACCAAGCTACCTAGCTGAAGAGATAACCGCCGAACTCATCACCGATGACTGGGCAAAGACCACCCTCCCCAAACGCCCCCCCAGCGCCAACAAAGGAACCTTCGGCAGGGTGCTAGTGGTAGCCGGCTCAATCAACTACATCGGCGCCGCTTATTTAGCCTGCAGCGGGGCGATGCGAGCCGGCGCCGGGCTGGTCACCCTGGCCACCGCCGCCAGCCTCCAGCCCATCCTGGCCGCCAAACTCACGGAGACAACTTATCTTCCCCTACTGGAATCAGAGCCCGGTATCATCTCCCCAGAGGCCGCCGAGTTACTCAGCCAGCAGATGAGCAACTATAATGTGCTGCTTTTGGGCTGCGGCCTAGGACAAAGCCAGCCGGCTATTGAATTCGTTAATTCACTACTGGCTAGGCCAGCGCTGCCGGCGCTAGTGCTTGACGCCGACGCCCTCAACACCTTGGCCAAAACGCCCCGCTGGTGGCAGCAACTCACCGGTGAGGCGATACTCACCCCCCACCCCGGGGAAATGGCCAGGCTGAGCGGGCTCTCCATCGCCGAAATCCAGCAAGACCGGGTGGGCACCGCCAGAAAGTTTGCTCTAGAGTGGCAGAAAACGGTGGTGCTCAAAGGTGCCCACAGCGTTATCGCCACCCCGGAGGGGCGCTGCCGAATCAGCCCCTGGGCCAATCCTGGGCTGGCCTCAGCCGGAACCGGAGATGTGCTCACTGGAGTTATCGCCGGGCTGGTGGCGCAGGGGCTTTCCCTCTTTGACGCCGCCGCCCTCGGCGTCTATCTCCACGGTAAGGCCGCGGAAGTGGTGAGAGAGACCATGGGCGATGCCGGAATGCTGGCCACCGACCTCCTGCCGGCGCTGCCCAGGGTGATTAAACAGCTCAAAGAAGTTGAAAGATAGAAATACTTGGATACAGCATGTAAAATAGAGGTGCGATGTTACTAGCCGCTGACATTGGCAACACGGATATCACCATCGGAGTCTTTGAAGGTGAGGAGCTCCGGGCCACCTGGCATATGGCCACCAGCATTCACCGCATGGCCGATGAGTACGCTGCTCTACTGCTCAACCTGCTGCAGCACCAGCACTTAAAGATAGATGATATCAAAGAAGCCGCCCTATGCAGCGTGGTGCCACCGCTGGTGAGCACCTTTGAAGAGCTCTGTCAGCGCTACTTCCACCTCTCACCGCTGGTGGTAGGCGCCGGAGTCAAGACCGGGGTGCGCATTCGCATGGACAACCCCAGAGAGGTTGGCGCCGACCGCATTGTCAACGCCGCCGCCGCCCATCACCTCTACGGTGGCCCGGTAATCATCACCGACCTGGGTACCGCCACTACCTTTGACACCGTGTCCAAAGAGGGCGACTACATCGGCGGCGTCATCGCCCCGGGGATAAGCATCGGGGCGGAGGCGCTCTTCATGCGTGCCGCCATGCTGCCCCGGGTGGAACTGGTTCGTCCCAAAAAGGTCATCGGCACCAACACCACCTCGGCGATGCAATCAGGGCTTATCTTTGGCTACGTGGGGCTGGTTGAGGGCATTGTCTCCCGTATTCAGCAGGAACTAGGGGAAAAAGCCACCGTGGTGGCCACCGGAGGCTACGCCGAGCTCATCGCCAAGGAAACCGCCGCCATCGACACGGTAAATCACAATCTAACCCTGATTGGCTTGCGGCTCATCCACCGGATGAACCAGGCCTAGGAGAAAAAAGATGCTAGCGCAAAAAACCGTAGTCCTGGGCATAACCGGGGGCATCGCTGCCTACAAGGCAGCCGATATCGCCAGCAAACTGACCCAAGCAGGAGCTAAGGTTGAGGTGGTGATGACCGAGTCAGCCACCAAGTTCATCGCCCCGCTCACCCTGCGCAATATCACCGGTCGGCCGGTGATAACTGACCTGTTCGAGCCCGCCGCTGAGCATAGCCTGGAGCACATCGCCCTGGCCGAGGCGACCGATGTGGTCCTGATCGCCCCGGCCACGGCCAACACCATCGCCAAGCTGGCGGCCGGCATCGCCGATAACATGCTCACTTGTCTGGTACTGGCCACCAAAGCCCCGGTTATCGTGGCACCAGCCATGAATGATAACATGTTCCAGAACCCGGCGACAAAGGATAACCTGGCCAGACTTAAAGCCAGAGGCTTTGTCATTATTGAGCCAGGTTACGGGCGTTTAGCCTCCGGTAAAATCGGCTGGGGGAGACTGGCCGAGATTGAGACCATCATCGGCACGGTAAAGCAGATGCTGGGGAGAAAAGGTGATCTGGCCGGAAAGCGCATCGTGGTTACCGCTGGCGGCACCCAAGAACCCATTGACCCAGTGCGTCACATCGGGAACCGTTCCTCGGGCAAGATGGGCTACGCCGTGGCGGAGGCAGCTAGAGACAGAGGCGCCGAGGTAACCCTGGTCACCGCTCCCACCTCGCTAGCACAACCAGTCGGCGTTGAGGTTGTCCCGGTGCAGACGGCCGGGCAGATGAAAGAGGCCGTAGCCAAGGCAGTAGCCAAAGCCGATGCCTTGATTATGGCTGCCGCCGTGGCTGATTATCAACCCAAGAGTATCTCTCCCGCCAAAATCAAGAAGGAAGCCCCCACTCTGACCCTGGAGCTGGTGAGAACCCCGGATATTCTGACCGAAGTAAAGGGTGACTTTCTCAAAGTCGGCTTTGCTGCCGAAAGCGAGGATGTCATCGCCAACGCCAAAGAGAAGCTCAAGAAAAAGGGGCTTGACCTCATCGTGGCCAATGATATCACCAGCGCCGAAAGTGGCTTTGGCACTGATACCAATAAAGTAACCATCATTGACCGAAACGGCAAGGTGGAAAGCCTGCCCCTACTAAGCAAAAGAGAGGTGGCAGATAAGATACTGGATAAGGTGGTGGAGCTTATTTCGTGAGGGGGAGGTTCTTTAAACTTTGAAGAAGCGATACTAGAAGGGATAGCTATGGCACAAACTCCAAGCGTTCAATATGAAATGCCCAAAGCCTATGAGCCGGGCAAGGTTGAGCAGAAGTGGTACCAGTTCTGGCTGGAGAAGGGCTATTTCAAGCCCAAGATAGACCCCAAGAAAAAGCCCTTTGTCATCATCATGCCCCCGCCCAACGTCACCGGCGAGCTGCACTTGGGGCACGCCCTCACCGCCACCATGGAGGACATCCTCACCCGCTGGCACCGCATGAAGGGTGAGCCCACGCTGTGGCTACCTGGGGTTGACCACGCCGGCATCGCGGCGCAGGTGGTGGTGGAGCAGATGCTGGCCAGAGAGGGGCTAGACCGCCACCAGCTGGGCCGGGAGAAATTCCTGGAAAGAATGTGGCAGTGGGCAAATAGCTGCCGAGGAATCATCGCCAAGCAGCACCAGAGGCTGGGCGCCTCCTGCGACTGGGATAGAGAGGTCTTTACCCTGGATGAGGGGCCAAGCCGGGCGGTGCGCACCGCCTTTGTCCGACTATATGAGAGGGGACTCATCTACCGGGGAGAGCGGATCATCAACCGCTGCCCCCGCTGCGCTACGGCACTCTCTGACCTTGAAGTGGAGCACAAGGACATCTCCGGGCATCTCTACTACGTGCGCTACCCCTTGGAGGATGATGCTCAAGATTTCATCACCGTGGCCACCACCCGGCCAGAGACGATACTCGGTGACACCGCGGTCGCGGTCAATCCCAAGGATAAACGGTTTGATGGCATGGTGGGCAGAAAAGCCATCCTGCCGGCGCTGCGCCGCGCCATACCCATCATCGCCGATGAAGCCGTTGACCCTGAATTTGGCACCGGGGCGGTCAAAATCACCCCCGCCCATGACCCGGTGGACTTTGAGGTGGCCCAGCGCCATAACCTGCCGCTAGTCAACATCCTCAATCCGGACGCCACCATGAACGAAAACGCCGGGCCATACGCTGGGCTGGACCGCTTCGCCTGCCGCAAGGCGATAGTCTCTGACCTCGAGAAAGAAGGGCTTCTGGTCAAGGTTGAGCCCTATTCGCATGCGGTGGGGCACTGCATCCGCTGCCAGACCATGGTTGAGCCCATCGCTAGCCAGCAGTGGTTTGTCAAAACCGAGCCTTTAGCACAGCCGGCCATTGAGGCCGTCACCAGCGGGCGCATTCGCATTATCCCGCCGCGTTTTACCAAGGTCTACCTCAACTGGATGGAGAACATTCGCGATTGGTGCATCAGCCGCCAGCTATGGTGGGGGCACCGCATCCCGGTGTGGTACTGTCAGGACTGCGGTGAGCTCACCGTATCCGTGGAAGATGCTAAAAGCTGCCGTCACTGCGGCTCAAGCCGCTTGGAGCAGGACCCGGATGTGCTGGACACCTGGTTCAGCTCAGCATTATGGACCCACTCCACCCTGGGCTGGCCGGATGATACCGAGGACCTCCGCTACTTCTACCCAACCTCGGTCATGGAAACCGGCTATGATATCCTCTTCTTCTGGGTGGCCCGGATGATTATGATGGGGCTGGCCGACGTTGGTGACATCCCCTTCCACACCGTCTACCTCCACGGCCTGATTCGCGATGAAAAGGGAGAGAAGATGAGCAAGGTGAGGGGCAACGTGCTCAACCCCATTGACTTACTTGAGCAATACGGCACCGATGCCCTGCGCTTTGCCCTCTCCACGGGCACCGCCCCCGGCAATGACATCAAGCTGGCCCCATCAAGGCTGGAGGCTGGCCGCAACTTCGCCAACAAGCTGTGGAACGCCACCCGATTTGTGGTGGGAAGCCTGGGGCCCAGCACCGACCTAGAAATCCGGCGGGACTTGCTCCAGCTGGAGGACCGCTGGATCTTAAGCCGCTTAAGCCGCACCGTATCCAGCGTCACTAGCTTCATGGACGAGTTTCAGTTTGGCGAGGCCCAGCGCCAGCTCCATGACTTTCTCTGGGGTGAATTCTGCGATTGGTACATTGAGCTGGCCAAAATCCGCTTGCGCGCCGGGAGTAAGCCGTCACCCCTGCCCATCCTAGTTCACGTCCTGGAGACCTCACTGCGCCTGCTGCACCCATATATGCCCTTCGTCACCGAGGAGCTGTGGCAGAGCTTAAAGAGGCGGCTTCCGCCAGACTGGCAAGAAGCAGAATCAATCATGGTGGCCGCCTACCCTGAAGCCGATGATACCGCCATTGACCCGCAGGCGGAGGAGATTATAGAGGCCATCATTGAGATAATCCGCTCCATCCGCAATACGCGCGCTCACTACAAGGTGGAAAGCTCACGCTGGATTGAGGCCAAGATTTACGCCGGCAGGCTCATCTCAGCCATCGCCCCTTATGCGGAGACCATTGAGACCCTGGCGCGGGCAAGGCCAGTTACTCTCTTAAGCCAGCGGCCAGAGGAGTCCCACCAGGGAAACGCCGTGCTCGTGCTCAAAGACGCTGAGGTGGTCATCCCTCTGGCCAGCATGTTTGACCTGGAAGCAGAGCGCAGACGGCTCCAGAAGGAGATAGACCAGACCCAAGCTGAGATCGCCCGCCTCCGCGCCCGACTTGAGGACAGAGATTTTCTCACCAAAGCTCCGGCTGCGGTCGTTGACAAGGAGCGCCAGAAGCTTGATGTGGCCACTGATAAGCTGGAGAGACTAAAGCAACAACTGCCTAAACTTGGCTAAAAGGGGGCGAAAATGTTTGAGCGGATTCTGGTTCCACTGGATGGGTCCAAGGTGGGTGAGGCTGCCCTGGAGCACGTGGAGAAGCTGGTGGCCAAGATGGCGCCGGGGATGCAAGTAGAGGTGATCCTCTTCCAGGTGATAACCTCGCTGGCGCACTACGTCATCGCGGGAGAGGCGAGCGTTCAGGTTCCCTACACAGAAGAGGAGATAGAGCAGATCAAAAAGAAGGCGAGAGAATACCTGAACCAGGCGGGGGAGCGCCTCAAAAGCAAGGGAGTCAAGGTGAAGACCAAGGTGGCCACTGGCAAGGCGGCGGAGGAGATCATCAAAGCGGCTGATGAGTTCAAAGCAGACCTGATAGCCATGTCAACCCACGGCCGGTCTGGCCTCAGCCGTCTGACCTTCGGCAGCGTGACCGATAAAGTGCTCCGCACCGGAAATGTGCCGGTACTGGTGGTGAGAGCCCCCAAGGAGACGGCGGAGACCTAGCCGCCAGCTCCGCAGCTACGGTGGCTCGGCCATCAGCCCTTCAGTCGCCAGCACGCCGAAGAATCCCTTGCTCGCCCACTGACGCCTGAGCTGCTTGAGCGCCTTCTTGGTATCGCTGGCCACTCTGGCCTTGTCACACCGCTCCAGCCGATATTTAAACAGCCAGTAGGTAAACTCTTTAAGCTCGGTCAGGGTGATGGTTTCCCGCTGGGGATAACCCTTCTCCCGCCGGAAGCGCTTGAGCAGCACGGTTTTGGTGGCCCCGTATATCCGCCGGTAAGCTTCACTGGTGGTATCAGCCGCTCTGGTGTAGCCCGCCGCCAGCCTCTCCTTGTGCACCTCCTCCTCCACCGCCCAGATGAGCGCCCTCTCCACGGTAACACCGTAGAAGTAGTTGAGATACTGCTTATATTTGCTGGTGCCGATAAGCTCCCTTACCTGCTCCGGGCTCAAACTGAGCGGTGGTTTGCCCTCAAAAAGTAGTGCCTTCTGCTCATCCTCAGGAAGTAACCCGTCCACCGCCTCACAGAGGCGCTCCGCTAGTAGCAGCCAGTCAAAGGCTTCCCCATCAATGAGGTAACGGTAAAGGCGCCCGTTATGGGTTTCCTCAGCCGAGCCCCACAGGCCAATCGCCCCCAGCAAAGCAAGATACCAGTGCTTGCCCTCGGCGATGGCCTGTTTTAGGTACCTTACCGCCTCAGCATCACTGGTTTGAAGAGAAGAGGATAGCTTTTCCGCTGACTCTGCCATTTACCCCCTAACCTCGGGAAGCCAGATAGGCGCTGACTTCCTCCACCGGTCTGGTATTCAGTATGTCCTCCGCCTGGCACCAGCCACGCCGGGCGACACCCACGCCAAAGCGCATGAACCCCAGATGCTCCGCGGCGTGAGCATCAGTATTGATCACCAGCTTCACCCCCAGCTCTCTAGCCCGATAGGCATGGATATCCTTGAGGTCCAGACGGCTGGGCATGGCATTGATCTCCAGCATGACGCCCGTCCTCGCCGCCGCCTGAAAGATGGCCTCCATATCAACCGCCACCGGCTCCCTGCCTGGCAGCATACGGCAGGTGGGATGGGCCAGGATGTCAACATGGGGATTTTCCATCGCCCGGATAATGCGCCTGGTCATCCGCTCCTGGCTCTCCCCCATGCCCGCGTGCACCGCGGCGGTGACAATGTCCAGCTCCTTGAGAAGCTCATCAGGCATATCCAGGCTGCCATCGGCGCGAATGTCCACCTCCATGCCAGCGAAGATACGGATGCCGCTCAGCCTCTGGTTGAGCTCTTTGATCTCGGCGATTTGCTGCTTTAGCCGCTCCGCGTTCAGCCCCCGGGCGATGCCCCGCCCCGCCGAATGGTCGGAGATGCCCAGGTACTGATAGCCCAGGGCCTTCGCCGCCAGCGCCATGGCCTCAATCGAGTCCCGCCCATCGCTCCAGTCAGTGTGCACGTGGAGGTCACCCTTGATATCGGCTAGCTCCACCAGCCTGGGTATGGCGCCCTGCTCCGCCCTCTCCACCTCCTGCTGGCCCTCCCGCAATTCTGGAGGGATAAACTGGAGACCCAGCCGCTCGTAGAACGCCTCCTCGGTGGCAAACTTCTCCAGCCCACCCGTCGCCAGATTAGTAATACCATACTCAGAGAGGCTCAACCCCTGACGGCGAGCCCTCTCCCTGAGGTTGATGTTGTGCTGCTTGCTCCCGGTGAAATACTGAAGCAGCGAGCCAAAGGAGTCATGCTCCACAATGCGCAGGTCAACCTGAAGCTCCCCGGAGACAAGCACGCTCGCCTTGGTGGTGCCGCTGGCCAGAACCTCCCTCACCTGGGGTAGGGTGGTAAAGGCCTGGATGGCCTCTCGGGCATCATCCGCCGTGCCCATAAGGTCAATGTCACCGATCGTCTCCCGGAAACGGCGCAGGCTGCCTGCGGGAACCAAGTTCTTCAAGCCCGGTAGCTTCTTGAGCTGGGCAGCGATCTCGTCCACCACCGGCAGCGCCTCACCGATGGGGATGCGCTGGTCCTTGCGGCGCATGGCCTGAATCTGGTGCAAGATGTTCTCCGCGGTCTTATCCCCCATGCGGTAGAGCCGGGCCACCTTGCCGCCAACGATGGCCGCCTCCAGTTCATCTATTGACTTTATGTTAAGTTCATTGGAGAGCAGCAGCGCCGTCTTCGGCCCGATGCCAGGCACATCAAGCAGGGTGCTGATTCCTTCGGGGAACTCGGCCTTGAGCTTCTCGTAATACTCCAGGCGTCCGGTGGTTACCAGCTCCGTAATCTTTTTGGCGATGGCCTCCCCCACCCCCGGGATTTCCTTTAATTTATCCTCCCTGACCAGCTGCTCCACCTCCACCGGCAGGTGCTCAATGGAGCGCGCCGCCTTCTGGTAAGCCCGTATCTTGAACGGGTTCTCCTCCTTGAGCTCCAGAAGGTCAGCGATATCCTGAAATACCTTGGCGATCTCAGCGTTTTTCATCCTTCCGCTTCCCCGCTTCCCTTATGGCTATGGGGGTTAAACTTGACCCCCACCTTATCTTCATGAAGTGCATCAAGATGGCCATCAGGACGGGGTGCTTCTCCCCCCAGGGCACCAGCCACTCATAGACCGCGGAATTGTAGAGCTCATCGTCCCGGCGGTTCTTCTCTTTGGCCTCCTTTATCTTGTCCAGGACGTGCTTGCGCTTGAGCAATCTAGCCCGGTATTGCTCCTCCTCCGGGGTAAGTGGTCTCTCCAGGCGGGACAATCTCTCGATATCGGCAGTTACCTCCTCCAGCTTCTCCCGCAATTGCTCATCGGTCATCATATTTCACCTTCCACAACAGTGCTTGTATTTCCTGCCGCTGCCGCAGGGGCAGGGCTCGTTGCGCCCGATCTTCCTGCCCCCAACCCTCGGCCGCTCCCTGCTGCCGCCAGCGCGGCTGGCCACCTGGGCCATGGGCGATGGCGCCGGCGCCTGGGCTTCCTGCCTGGCGATGCTGACATGGTATATGGTGCGCACCACATCATGCTTGATGGTATCAAGCAGCGTCTGAAACTGCCGGTAGCCCTCACGCTTGTAGGCATCAACCGCTCGCGTCTGACGCAGGGTCTGCCACTGCGCCTGCTGGCGCATCTCCTCCATGGC
>Ga0209426_1000738_pt1 | contig 27988 bp, 28 predicted proteins | sample Deesub1362B_J571_FD_187697 | JGI IMG/M metagenome (GOLD analysis project Ga0209426, IMG submission 187697) | Deep oceanic, basalt-hosted subsurface ecosystem from Juan de Fuca Ridge flank, Pacific Ocean, CORK Borehole 1362B_J2.571 (SPAdes)... ...
TGCGTGGGACAGATAGAGGTCGTCGATCGACAGCACGGCCGCGCGCAGGTCCCGGGCCTCCAGCAGCCAGGCCAGCAAGGCGGTCAGGGTCGACTTGCCCGAGCCCTGCGGTCCGCAGACGCCGACGACCAGCGGTCGGCGTTCGGCCGTCGCCGTCCAGGCCGCGATCCGGGCCGCCAGAGGCCGGTGCAGGCGGGCGGCCAGATCGGAGAAGGCGGGCGGAAGGCGCTCGTCTCGCACGAATTCGGCGATCAGCGCGGCCTCGTCCCGCATCAGAAGCTGTTGCTCCAGCGGTCCTGCCGGGGGAGGGGCAAGGAAGCCTGGAACACCAGGCCTTCGGGGCGGAAGTCGAAGCGGGCCTCGCCCTTCTGCTCGCGGCGGATCGAGCTTTCGATCAGGCGGACGCCGAAGCCGAGGGTGGTCGGCGCGTTGACGGGCGGTCCGCCGGTCTCGCGCCACGTGAAGGTCAGGTTTCCGCTGTCCGGATCGATGGCCCAGGTCAGGCCGACCCGCCCGCCAGGCGCGGACAGGGCGCCGTACTTGGCGCTGTTGGTGGCCAGTTCATGGAACACCATCGAGAGGCTGACGGCCGTGTGCGGCGACAGCGCCGCCGACGGTCCCGCGCGGTCGATCCGGTCGCCGTGGGCCCCGATGCTGGCCTCGATCAACTGGCCCATGTCGGCCTCGCGCCAGCCCGTGCGGGTCAAGAGGTCGTGGGCGCCGGAGAGCGCGATCAGCCGTTCGGTGAAAACCTCCAGCGGCGCCTTGTCGACCTTGGCGAAGCTCTGGCGAGCCAGGGCCTGCACCGTGGCCAGGGTGTTCTTCACCCGGTGGTTCAGCTCGTTGATCATCACCGCCTGCCGCTCCTCGCGGGCCTTCAGCTCGCGCGAGGTCTCGCGCAGGGCGGCGTGGACGGCGGCGATCTCCTCCAGCCCGCCGGGCGGGGCTTCGGGCAGCAGTTCGCCGCGCCCGATCATGGCGGCGTCCGAGACCAGCCGGTCGATCTCGTCATTGATGCGTCGCGCATAGGCCAGGGACAGCGCGACCCCGAGGATCAGCAGAGCCAGGAAGATTCCCGTCACCACCGCCACCGAGCGATTGATGGTGTTGGTGAGATCCGCCTCCGGAATGCCCACCACCAGGGTCCAGCCGGTCTGGGACGAGCGGACATAGGCGTTGGTGATCGGCACATGCTCGAACGACCGCGTCTTGACCACGCCCTCGGTGGAGTCGCGAAGGCGGCCCACGATCGCCCCGGTGGCCGCGACGCCGGTGAACCGATCGTTCAGCCGAGATCGTGCGACGACCCGCAGATTGTTGTCCAGCAGGGTCGCGACCCAGCGCTCGGGCACCCGCTGTTGGCGGAACACCGAGGTGAAGGACGCCGCGTCGACGACGTAGGACAGCACATAGAAGCGTCCCTTGATCACGATCGGCGCGTCGACGGTGATCACCGGCTTTCCGGCCACGGGGCTGGTCAGCAGGTCGGAGATCCGCCCGCGACCCGGCTGATAGGCACCGGTCTCGTTGCGCGAAATCTGGACGCGCGGCAGCGGCGCGCCATAGGGCTTCAGCGTGTTGAGCACCTCCTGGCCGTCGCCGTCGGTCAGCGCGATCCAGCCAGGCCGTGAGAGCATGGCGGCGCGGGCTCGGGCATGGAAGCCGGCCAGGTCGCCGCCCAGCAGGGCCGGGTCGGTCGCCAGGGTCTCGACCACCGAAACGCCGACGCCGGCTTGGCGATCGACGGCGCCGGACAGCGCCCGGGCGGTGGTCGACAGCTGCTGATAGAGTTGGCCCCGGGACTCACGGTCGACGCTGGCCAGCAGAAAGCCCATCGACAGAAGGGCCGGAACCAGCAGGCTGACGGTCAGCAGGACCAGCCGGCCACGGACCGAACCGACCCGGCGTCCCGCCCGCGGATCGTTTCGTTCCACTGGTCTCATGCCCCCGCTAGACCCGCCATGACCAGAACCTGATCGCCCCGATTCCCTCTGTATATCGAAGCGAGTCGTGTCCAGCGTCTCAAAAATCCATCGTTTTCCACGAAGACCTGAAGCGGAGCGATCGCCCGATCAGCTGAACCGTATCCTTGCGGGGGTGTTGTGCGTTATGAGACGCGCATGAAGAACCTGCCCAACATCCTGACCGGCTCGCGCCTGGTGATGGCGCTGTTCATGTTCGTGGCGATGGCGGCCGCGGCCGGCGTCGTGCCCGGCCTGTCCATCGACGTTCAAAGTCAGCTGCGCCTGGAGCGCTGGGCGTTCTACGCCTTCGTCATCGCCTCGGTGACCGACTTCTTCGACGGCTGGCTGGCCCGCAAGCTGGACGCGGTCAGCGTCTGGGGCGCGATCCTGGATCCGATCGGCGACAAGATCCTCGTCTGCGGCGCCCTCTTGGGCCTGCTGGCCCTGGGCTCGAACAGTGGCGTGGTGTTGCCGGCCGGCTTGATCCTGTTCCGCGAGTTCACGGTCAGCGCGCTGCGCGAGGTCGGGGCGGGCAAGGGCGTCAAGCTGCCGGTGACCCTGCTGGCCAAGTGGAAGACCACCCTGCAGCTGGTGGCCATCGGCGCCGAGATGATCCTGGCCTCATGGGGCGCGTTCGGCCTGCCGCCGGACCCCGGCGTGGTGGGCGGCTTCACCGTCGTGGCGCAATTCCTTCTTTGGGCGGCCACCGGCGTGACCCTGATCACCGGCGCCCAGTACTGGGAAGCCGCGCGCAAGGCGCTGACGTAAAGCATCGCGCGGAAAAGTGGACGCCGGTTTTCCGCTAAAGCGATGCGAAAACTGGTATCGAGAGCATCGCGCGGAAAAGTGGACGCCGGTTTTCCGCCAAAGCGATGCGAGAACTGGAAACTAGAGCGAGGTTGAACCAGATCGCGCGGGCAGCCGTTCCCCAGCCGTAACGCTCCCGGGGGACCTCCACACGTGACCTTGCATCAAGGCCTGGCTTTCGGCCTGATCGTCGTGACCATCGTCGCCTTCGTCTGGGGGCGCTGGCGCTATGACCTGATCGCCCTAGCCTCGCTGGCCGTGGGGGTGATCAGCGGGCTGATCCCGGTCAAGGACGCGTTCGAGGGCTTCGCCAACGACATCGTGGTCATCATCGCCAGCGCCCTGGTGCTGAGCGCCGCCGTCGCGCGGTCGGGGATCGTCGATCTCCTGATGGCGCCGCTGCTGCCCCGGCTGAAGGACGAGCGCGCCCAGGTTCCGGTCCTGGCCGGCGCGACCGCCGTGCTGTCGATGGCCACCAAGAACGTCGGGGCCCTGGCCTTGATGCTGCCCAGCGCCCTGCAGCTGGCTCGCCGCACCGGCGTATCGCCCGGACGCCTGCTGATGCCGATGTCGTTCGGCTCGCTGGTCGGCGGCCTGGCCGTGCTGGTCGGCACCTCGCCCAACATCATCGTCTCCGAAATCCGCCAGCAGGCCCTGGGCAAGCCGTTTCGGATGTTCGACTTCACGCCGGTCGGCGCGACCCTGACCGTGATCGCCGTGGCCTATCTGGCCTTCGCCTACCGCCTGCTGCCCAAGGACCGCCAGGCCGCGATCGACGTCGACGCCGCCCTGGCCGCCAAGGCCTATGTCACCGAGGTCGAGGTTCCCGACGGCTGGCGCTTCGAGCGTGGCCGCATCGCTGACCTCAAGCGGGCGGGCGAGGGCGAGGTTAGCGTCGTGGCCCTGCTGCGCGACGGCCGCCGCATGGCCGACCCGCACGCCAACCAAGGCGTCCAGCCGGGCGATCTGCTGTTGCTGGAGGGCGAGCAGCAGGCCCTGGACCAGCTGATCGTCAAGGCGAAGCTGCGTCTGCGCGACGCCGACCGGCCGGTGGTGATGAACGAGCCCACCGAGGAGGTGCGTGTGGTCGAGGCGGTGATCTCCGGCGACTCCGACTTGGTGGGTCAGTCGGCCCGCGGCCTGTCGCTGAACCACGCGCACGGCGTCAACCTGCTGGGCGTCAGCCGCGGCGGCCAGCGCCTGCCGGGGCGCCTGGCGACCATGCGGCTGAAGGCTGGCGACCTGATCGTGCTGCAAGGCTCGGAGGGAACCTTGCCGGGCGTGCTGGAAGCCCTGGGCTGCCTGCCGCTGGCCGAGCGCGAGGTGCGGCTGGGCGGCGTGCGCCACGCGATCCTGCCGGCGGCGATCCTGGCGGCCGCCATGGCGGCGGTGGCCACGGGACTGGTCCCCGTGGCGGTGGGGTTCTTCGCCGCCGCGGTGCTGGTGGTGGCCTGCGGGGCGCTGAAGATGCGCGAGGCCTACGCGGCGCTGGAGCCGCCGGTGCTGATCCTGGTCGCGGCCCTGATCCCGGTCAGCGACGCGGTGCAGAAGACCGGGGGCGCCGATCTGATCGCCGGCTGGCTGTCGGGCGCCTTCCACGGCCTGCCGCCGATCGCCACCCTGACGGCGATCATGGCGGTCGCCATGGCCGCCACGCCGTTCCTGAACAACGCCGCCACCGTGCTGATCGCCGCGCCGATCGGGCTGGGCCTGGCCCAACGGCTGGGACTGAATCCCGACCCGTTCCTGATGGCCGTGGCGGTGGGGGCGGGTTGCGACTTCCTCACGCCGGTCGGCCATCAGTGCAACACCCTGGTGATGGGGCCGGGCGGCTATCGGTTCGGCGACTACGCCCGTCTGGGCGCGCCGCTGACGGCGCTGATCCTGCTGATCGCGCCCTGGCTGATCCTGTGGGTCTGGCCGTTGCGATAGGGGAGCGGGGGCGTCGAAACGCCGGCCCGCCTGGACATTCGAGCGAATTCAAGGCCGCGGCCGAAGGTCGCGAATAGTAGACGTCAAATTATTCCCTTGATTTCTGGAAAATAATCCTGGCCTATGAGGCATCGAATTCGCTGCCGATCGGCCTGCTATTCCTTGCTCCCCACCGTGGAGCGCCGGACGCGCCAACCGAACTTCCAACGAAATTTGATCGTCGGTCCGACGCGTTTCGGGCGACGAACACTCACGCCTATAAGGATACTTTGAAAATGGCTACCGGCACCGTGAAGTGGTTCAACTCCACCAAGGGCTTCGGCTTCATCCAACCCGACAACGGCGGTTCGGACATCTTCGTCCACATCTCGGCCGTCGAGCGCGCGGGTCTGGGTTCGCTGAACGAAGGCCAGAAGATCTCCTACGAGCCCGAAGTCGACCGCCGCAGCGGCAAGACCTCGGCCGGCCAGCTGCAAGCGGCCTAACCGGTCCTCGCCTCCGAGCCCGAGCTCAATGGAACAGGCCAGCGCCCGCGCTGGCCTGTTTTCGTTTGGGGGCGTCCCAGGCGGGCCCATGAATTTCACTAGACCGACCTCCCCGGCGAAGGCCGGGGCCCAGATTCATCCGGATCGGCTGGAGATGAGGCGACACCGCTCCGTGCTGAACGGTTGGATGTCAGCGGGCTCGATCTGGATCCCGGCATTCGCCGGGAAGGTCGGATTCTTGGATAGAGGCCTATGCCCAGCTCGCCCCCTCCGGCCCTCTGGGCCACCTCCCCCGCGTCGCGGGGGAGGATCTGTCTCCCGCCCCCAGCCGGCGCTACTCCGCCGCCAGCGGCCAGGGCGAGGGCTCGGCGTCCTCGACCACGTCCGGGTCGGTCGGGCCGTGCAGCAGCCAGGCGAAGTCTTCCAGCCAGCCCGCGCGCCGCGCGTGTTCGGCCCGCATCATCGAGGCCAGGGCCTCGGCGCCCGTCGTCCTGACGACCATGATCGACTCCATTTCCAGTATTGAGAATGACTCGCAAATTATGGCCTTGGCAAGACGGGTCATTCCCCTAAGGGGTCGACTTGGCTAATCATCACCGCGAACCCGGAGACGCCCCATGCGCGGCCTTCGCGCCTTCGCCGCCCTGACCCTGGCCCTCGTCCTTTCGGCGTGCGGCACCCTGCCGCGCGACGCCTTCACGGCCTCCGACCTGGGGTCGGTCGCGCCCAGCGGCCTGGCCGACGTGCGTTTCAGCGCGGTCGATCCGGAGGCCAGCCTGAAGTTCGCCCAGGGTGTCCACGACCGCACCGCGGGGCGCAAGGTCAATGTGCTGGCGATCTCGGGCGGCGGCTCGAACGGCGCCTACGGGGCGGGTCTTCTGGTCGGCTGGTCGGACGCCGGGACCCGGCCCGAATTCGACATCGTCACCGGGGTCTCGACCGGCGCGCTGACCGCGCCCTTCGCCTTCCTGGGCAAGGACTGGGACCGCCGCCTGACCCAGGCCTACACCAGCGACGCCGTCGACCGCATCCTGCAAAAGCGCGGGCTGGACCTGTTCTTCACGCCCAGCATCTTCCGCAACCACGCGCTGCGTCAGCTGGTCGACAAGTATGTCGACTACCCGATGCTGTACGCGGTGGCCCTGGAGAACGCCAAGGGTCGGCGGCTGCTGATCGCCACGACCAATCTCGACACCGAGCAGACGGTGATCTGGGACATGGGGGCCATCGCCGCGCGCGGCGACGACGCGGCCTTGCAGCTGTTCCGCCAGGTGCTGGTGGCCTCGGCCAGCATTCCGGGCGTCTTCCCGCCCAGTCTGATCGAGGTCGAGGGCGGCAATCGCAAGCTGTCGGAGATGCATGTCGACGGCAGCGTGACCACGCCCTTCTTCATCGCGCCCGAGGCCCTGCTGCTGTCGATCCTGCCGGGGCGCGACAAGTCGGGGCCGGGCGAGGTGCGGGTGATCGTCAACGGCCAGATCGATGGCGGCTTCGGCTTCACCAAGGGCGACGCCCTGTCGATCCTGGGCCGCTCGTGGATCGCGATGAACAAGGCCCAGATGCGCACCCACCTGACCGCCAACGCCGCCTTCACGCGCCGCAACGGCGGGGTCTTTCTGTACACGGCCATTCCGGACGACGCCCAGGGCGACTTCTCGGGCCTGGACTTCTCGGCGCGCAGCCTGCGCTCGCTGTTCGCCCTGGGCTACAAGCTGGGCAAGACCGGGACCGCCTGGGTCTCGCCGACGGATCCGTCGGCCGAGGTCAAGGCGATCGCGGCGGCGCCAAGGGGCGCTCCGACGACCGCCGCGGCGACGGTGACGACCACGCCATAAAGGCGGTCCTCGGGCTGGGCCAGGCTTTCGAAATCCCCAAGCGCCGTCTTGATTTCGCGGCCGCCAGAGCGCGTCATCGAGGGCCCATTGTCTGGAAGATCCGATGCTCGCCGCGCTGCTGCTGACCGCCGCCGTGACCGCCTGTCCCGCCGAGAAGGCCGTCTATGCGCTGAGGACCGAGCCGACCGTCACGGCGCGGTTCGCGCCCGTCGCGGCCAGCCCGGACTGGCCCTCGGGCGTGGCGCTGCGGCTCGACTTCCACGGCAAGCGCCAGTGGTTCCTGCCGGCGATCGGCGGGACCAACGGCGAGAACTATATGATCTCGATGCCTGATCCGAGCGCGCCGGGTTGGAAACCGCCGGGCCCCGAGGACGGCCCGCGTCCGCTCGGAGAATTGCAGTATCTGGGGTTCGACAGGACCTATCGGGTCGAGCCGAGCACGCCACGCGCCGGCCAGCCCGCGCCCGCGCACATGCTGTTGCCCACTCTGGACGACGCCTTGCGCCATCCGCGCGACAACGCGGACCGCGACAGCCTTCCCCGGCAGTTCTTCGACCTCGTGGGGTGTCGCGGCGAGACCGGGTCGAATTGAGAATCCCTCTCTCCAGAGAGAGGGATATCCACCGCCATTAACCGCTCGCCAAGATGCGGGGTTGCGCCGAGCCGACTCCGTCTCTAAACGGGCGGCTTAACCTGCAAGATGGTTCGACAGCGGGCGCGCGGTTGTGCGCGGCCGTGTCTTCGCGCGAGTTAGCCATGCCCAAAAGAACAGACCTGTCCTCGATCCTGATCATCGGCGCCGGCCCGATCGTCATCGGTCAGGCGTGTGAGTTCGACTATTCGGGCGTGCAAGCCTGTAAGGCTCTCCGCGCCGAGGGTTACCGGATCATCCTGGTCAACTCGAACCCCGCCACGATCATGACCGATCCGGACGTGGCCGACGCGACCTATATCGAGCCGATCACGCCGGAGATGGTCGCCAAGATCATCGAGAAGGAGCGCCCCGACGCGCTGCTGCCGACCATGGGCGGCCAGACCGCGCTGAACACCGCGCTGGCCCTGGAAGCCAACGGCACTCTGGCCAAGTTCGGCGTCGAGATGATCGGCGCCAAGGCCGAGGTCATCGACAAGGCCGAGGACCGCCAGAAGTTCCGCGACGCCATGGACAAGCTGGGCCTGGAAAGCCCGCGTTCGCGCGCCTGCCACACGCTTGAAGAGGCCATGGAAGGCCTGGAGTTCGTCGGCCTGCCGGCGATCATCCGCCCGTCCTTCACCCTGGCCGGCACCGGCGGCGGCATCGCCTACAATGTCGAGGAGTTCAAGGAGATCGTCGAGCGCGGCCTCGACCTCTCGCCGACCACGGAAGTGCTGGTCGAGGAGAGCGTCCTGGGCTGGAAGGAGTACGAGATGGAGGTCGTCCGCGACACGGCGGACAACTGCATCATCGTCTGTTCGATCGAGAACATCGACCCGATGGGCGTGCACACCGGCGACTCGATCACCGTCGCCCCGGCCCTGACCCTGACCGACAAGGAATATCAGTGGATGCGCGCGGCCTCGATCGCCGTGCTGCGCGAGATCGGCGTGGAGACCGGCGGCTCGAACGTCCAGTTCGCCCTGAACCCCGTCGATGGCCGCATGGTCGTCATCGAGATGAACCCGCGGGTGTCGCGCTCGTCCGCCCTGGCCTCGAAGGCCACCGGCTTCCCGATCGCCAAGGTCGCCGCGCGCCTGGCCGTCGGCTACACGCTGGACGAGCTGAAGAACGACATCACCGGCGGCGCGACCCCGGCCTCGTTCGAGCCCAGCATCGACTACGTGGTCACCAAGATCCCGCGCTTCGCCTTCGAGAAGTATCCGGGCTCGGAGCCCCTGCTGACCACGGCCATGAAGTCGGTCGGCGAGGTGATGGCCATCGGCCGCACCTTCAAGGAAAGCGTCCAGAAGGCCCTGCGCGGCCTGGAAACCGGCCTGGCCGGCTTCGACGAGGTCGAGATTCACGGCGCCGATGACCCGGACACCGGCAAGGAAGCGGTGATCCGCGCCCTGGGCGCGCCGACCCCCGACCGCCTGCGCGTCATCGCCCAGGCCTTCCGCCACGGCCTGACCGTGGAAGAGGTCAACGCCGCGTGCAGCTACGAGCCCTGGTTCCTGCGCCAGATCGCCGAGATCGTCCGCCAGGAAGGCTGGGTGAAAGCCGGCGGCCTGCCGACCGACGCCGCCGCCTTCCGCGCCCTGAAGGCGCAGGGCTTCTCGGACAAGCGCCTGGCCCAGCTGACCGGCAAGACCGAGAACGCCGTCCGCGCCGCGCGTCAGGCGCTGGGCGTCCGCCCGGTGTTCAAGCGCATCGACAGCTGCGCCGGCGAATTCCTGGCCTCGACGCCCTACATGTACTCGACCTACGAGACCGGCGCCTTGGGCCAGATCCCAGAGTGCGAGAGCGCGCCATCCGACCGCAAGAAGGCGGTGATCCTGGGCGGTGGTCCCAACCGCATCGGCCAGGGCATCGAGTTCGACTACTGCTGCTGCCACGCGGCCTTCGCGCTGGACCAGATCGGCGTGGAGTCGATCATGGTCAACTGCAACCCCGAGACCGTCTCGACCGACTACGACACCTCCGACCGCCTGTACTTCGAGCCGCTGACGGCCGAGGACGTGCTGGAGCTGCTGCATGTCGAGATGAGCAAGGGCGAGCTGGCCGGCGTCATCGTCCAGTTCGGCGGCCAGACGCCGCTGAAGCTGGCCCACGCGCTGGAAGAGGCCGGCGTGCCGATCCTGGGCACCAGCCCCGACGCCATCGACCTGGCCGAGGACCGCGAGCGCTTCCAGCAGCTGCTGAACGGCCTCGACATCGCCCAGCCGGAAAACGCCATCGCCCGCACCTGGGAAGAGGCCCGCGCCGAAGGCGAGAAGATCGGCTTCCCGTTCGTGATGCGTCCGTCCTACGTGCTGGGCGGCCGGGGCATGGAGATCATCCGCGATCACGAGCACCTGGAACGCTACATCGCCAACGCCGGCGAGATCTCGTTCGAGCACCCGATCCTCTTGGACCACTATCTGAGCCGCGCCACCGAGGTGGACGTCGACGCCCTGTGCGACGGCCAGGACGTTTTCGTGGCCGGCGTGCTGGAGCACATCGAGGAAGCCGGCGTGCACTCGGGCGACTCGGCGTGCTCGATGCCGCCCTTCTCGCTGAAGGCCGAGACGGTCGAGGAGCTGAAGCGCCAGACCGTGAAGATGGCCCTGGCGCTGAACGTCCGTGGCCTGATGAACGTGCAGTTCGCCATCGAGGAGCCGCACGGCGAGGCCCCGCGCATCTATGTGCTGGAAGTCAATCCGCGCGCCTCGCGCACGGTGCCGTTCGTGGCCAAGACCATCGGCCAGCCGGTGGCCGCCATCGCCGCCAAGGTCATGGCCGGCGAGCCGCTCGCCAGCTTCGGCCTGAAGGACGTCCCCTACGACCACATCGCGGTCAAGGAGGCGGTCTTCCCGTTCGCCCGCTTCGCCGGCGTCGACACGGTGCTGGGCCCGGAAATGCGCTCGACCGGCGAGGTCATGGGCCTGGACTGGAAGCGCGACGGGGAGACGGGCATGGCTCCGGCCTTCGCCCGGGCCTTCGCCAAGAGCCAGCTGGGCGGCGGCGTGAAGCTGCCCCGCAAGGGCACGGCCTTCGTCTCGGTCAAGGAGAGCGACAAGCCCTGGATCGTCGAGCCGGTGAAGCTGTTGCTGGCCGCCGGCTTCAAGGTGCTGTCGACCGAGGGCACCCGCGCCTATCTGGCCGAGCAGGGCGTCGAGGTCGACTACGTCAAGAAGGTGCTGGAAGGCCGTCCGCACATCGTCGACGTGATGAAGAACGGCGGCGTCCAGCTGGTGTTCAACACCACCGAGGGCAAGCAGGCCCTGGAGGACAGCTTCGAGATCCGCCGCACGGCCCTGATGATGAAGGTGCCGTACTACACGACGTCGGCCGGCGCCCTGGCCGCCGCCCAGGCCATCGCCGGCGCGCCGGACGAGGCCCTGGACGTGCGTCCGCTGCAAAGCTACGCGGCGGAGTAGCTTATTGAAATCCCTCTCTCTCTTTGAGAGAGGGAGGGGCCCATCCTGGCTGAGCCAGGATGGGAGGGTGAGTGGTTTCACCTGTTCAGAACTGGGCCGTCGGGCGTCGCGAGCGATTGGGGGCGAGCCTGGGTGCGTCGTACGCACTCACCCTCCCACCGCTTCACGGCGTCCCTGTCTACCGAGAGAGGGACGCCGTGTTGTCGCCTCGGGAGCCCTCACTCCACCCGCACCCCGTTCTTCACGAGATAGCACCGCCGCTTCCCGAGCTCGGTGCCGCAGAAGCCAGGCTCCATCGTCCCTTCGTGCAGCATCACGTATTGGTCGCGGCGGCACTCGAACCAGGCCTTCTGGAAGGCGACGTGCTCGACGTCCTGGTGGAACACCGGCCGCTGGTCGACCGTGTAGAAGCGGGTCATGGCGGTCAGCCCACCGAAGCTGCCGCGGCCATTGACCAAGCCGCAGATCTGGCCGGTGCGGGTGGCCCACACCGCGCCGAGCTCCAGCGGCAGGGTCTGGTTCAGCCGGGTTTCCAGGTTCGCCCTTACCTGACGCCACTCGCCGCGCGCCACGGGCGTGTAGCGGGCGCGCTGGATCGGTGTCGGCGCGGGCTTGAAGGCGTTGTCGTGCTCGAACCGCGCCAGGTCGACCACCGTAAACAGGAACCCCGTCAGCGTCCCGACGGCCGCGACGGCCGACAGGACCAGGGGCGTCAGAGGCCGCCGGGTCTTCCGCGTTCCAAAATCCATGATCGTCATGCCGTCCTCCGTCGACAGCAGCTTGATGATGGATTTTGGAATTACAAGTATAAACTAATTACGGATGTAATTAATTCGCGGCCCACGACCAAGAGGCGTCGCGACCTCCGGGCGCGGGCAGGGTGTTCACAGCCGTCCGGAATGTTATGCCGCCACGCTGTCCTCAGAGGGAATCCATGCGTTCGCCGAAGTCCGTGTCTCGCGAACAGGCGCTGTTCGCCGCCGTCGTCCCGATCCTGCTGTGCGGCTTCGACCTGCCCGACGCCCGGCGCCCCCGTGCGGACGCCCGGATGCTGGGGATCGCGGTGCAGTCGATCACGGCGCCGCGGTAGAGCCGGCCGGCGGCTGGTGCGCGAACACCCAGAAGTGGCTGAGCAGGAACAGGGCGGCGGTGTAGCTGACCGCCGCCGAGCCCTGGGCGGCCACGCTCCACAGCTTGCCGGTCGGCAGGACCAGCTTGGCCAGGGTCAGCACGCCCTGGTTCAGGGCGAAGGCGATGGCCACGGCCACGATGTAGCGCAGCGGGGCCGAGCGGGTCGTCCGCCGGGCCTTGAACACGAAGACCTTGCTGAGCACGAAGCTGACGCAGATCCCAACCGCGTAGCCGATGGCGTTGGCCAGGTGCGGGTCCAGATGCAGACCCAGGTCCAGGGCCAGGATGATCGAGAAGCCGACCAGGGTGTTGAAGATCCCCGCCACGCCATAGCGCAGGGCCGAGATCAGGAACGCCCGGCGCGGGGGCGTGAGCAGGCTCGCCAGGGTCACGCCGGCTCCTGGGCCTCGAACCCGTAACGGTCCATGACCACGTACAGCGGCCGGGCCTTCACTTCCTGATAGATGCGGGCCACGTATTCGCCCAGAGCGCCGATGGCCAGCATCTGCAGGCCGAAACTCATCAGGATCACCACCATCAGCGACGGATAGCCGGGCACGTCGCGGCCGAACAGCAGGGTGCGCGCCACGATGAAGGCGGCCATGGCCACGGCCAGCACGCCGGCGACTGCCCCGACATAGCTCCAGATCCTGATCGGCGCGGTGCTGAACGAGGTGATGCCGTCCAGGGCGAAGTTCCAGAGCTTCCAGTAGCGCCAGGAACTGGTTCCGGCAGCGCGCTCGGGTCGGGCGTAGGGGACCGGCGTCTGCCGGAAGCCGACCCAGGCGAACAGGCCCTTCATGAAGCGGTTGCGCTCGGGCAGCTGGCGCAGCACCTCGACCACGCGGCGGTCCATCAGCCGGTAGTCGCCGGCGTTGTAGGGCAGGTCGACGTCCGACAGCCGATTGAAGGCGCGGTAGAAGCCCTGGGCCGTGAAGCGCTTGAGCGGCGAGTCGGCGCTGCGGTCCACGCGCACGCCATAGGCCACGTCGGCGCCGGCCTCCCAGGCCGCGATGAACTGGCCGATCAGCTCGGGCGGGTCCTGCAGGTCGACGTCGATGGGCACCACCATGTCGCCGACCGCGGCGTCCAGCCCGGCCGACAGGGCGACCTCCTTGCCGAAGTTGCGGGCCAGGTTGATCACCTTGACGCGCGGGTCGCGCTGATGGTGCTTCAGAAGCACCGCCAGGGTGTGGTCTCGGCTGCCGTCGTTGACGCAGACGATCTCGTAGTCGACGGCCAGCTTGGCCATCTCCGCGTCGATCCGCGCGAAGAACAGGTCGAGCACCTCCTGCTCGTTGTAGCAGGGGGCGATAAGCGACAGCCGCTTGCCGACGCGAGAGCGCGTCACGGGCGAGGCGGCGAGGGGCGCGGACGACGAGGTCATGGCCCCGGTTTAACCGTGTTCGGCGTGGCCGGGGAAGCCTCGACTTCGCCGAGCATTGACGCGGAACGGCGCGCGTGGCTGGCTCGCCCGGCCCGCGCCCGGGTTCTTTCAGCGAGACACGACATGGCCACCCTGATCCTCAGCGTCGTCGGCAGCGACCGTCCCGGCCTGACCGAGGCCCTGGCCGAAGCGGTGTTCTCGGCCGGCGGCAACTGGCTGGAGAGCCATCTGTCGCGTCTGGGCGGGCTCTATGTCGGCTCGGTGCTGGTGGACCTGGACGAGGCCGGGGTCGAGGCCCTGCGCGCGGCCGTCGGCGCGGTGGACGCCCAGGGCCTGGAGGTCCGCATCGCCGCCGCCGCCGCGCCCTCGGCCGCCGAGGCGACCGGCGAGGTAGTCGGCTTCTCGGTGGTCGGCCAGGACCGCCCCGGCATCGTCCGCCAGGTCACCGGCGTGGTCAGCGGCCTGGGCGCCAATATCGAGACCTTCGAGACCCGCCTGAGCGTCGAGCCCCACTCGGGCGCGCCGCTGTTCCACCTGGAAGCCCGCCTGCGCCTGCCCCCGACCCTGAAGGCCGAGGCCGTCCAGGCGGCGCTGGAGGCGATCTCGGGCGAGATCATGGTCGATGTCGCGCTGACGGCGGGGTGAGGGCTCAGCGCCCCCTCCGTCACGCTGCGAATTCGCAGCGCGCCACCTCCCCCGCGGGCGGGGGAGGAGAACGCGAATTCCTCCTCCCTCGCGAAGCGGGGGAGGTGTCGCGCCGCGGATACGCGGCGTGACGGAGGGGGCTCTCAACCCTTGCCCTCACGCCCCCGCCATCACCCCGCCGCCGGCCTTGATCGCCTTCATGCACACCGTCGTCGTGAACCGCTGGACCCCGGGCAGCTGGCTCAGGTCCTTGCGTAGCAGGCAGTCGAGGTCGGCCACGTCCGCCGCCACGACGCGCAGCAGGTAGTCGCCGGCCCCGGCGGTCGAGTGGCAGTCGGTGATGGCCGGGTGGCGCAGGACGGCGGCCTCGAAGGCCTCGTGGCGGGTGAAGTCGATGGTCACCTGGGCGAACACCGTCAGGCCCTTGCCCACCGCGCCGGGGTCGATGCGGGCGTGGTAGCCGGTGATCACCCCCTGCTTCTCCAGCGCCTGCACCCGCGACCAGCAGGGCGACTTCGACAGGCCCACCCGCTCGGCCAGGGCCGCGAACGAGATGCGGGCGTCGTCCTCCAGGATCCGGAGGATGGCCAGGTCCGACCGTGTCAGCGAGGTCATCGTTCTTTCCAATTTCAGAAATCCAGAACATCGTTCTAACGTGGCTAGCCGCCGCCGCGCAAAGCGAAACAATGTTCCGCCGAAGGCCCGCTAACGTTCCGCCATGACCCAAGCCATGACCTACGGCCGCTACCTGGACCTGGACCAGCTGCTGGCCGCCCAGAAGCCGCTCAGCGACCGGCACGACGAACTGCTGTTCATCGTCATCCACCAGACCAAGGAGCTGTGGCTCAAGGAGATCATCCACGAGATCGGCCTGGCCAAGCGGCTGATCGCGTCGGGCGACGTCGAGCCGGCCTACAAGGCCCTGGCGCGGGTCTCGCGGATCCAGACGGTGATGACCCTGTCGTGGGACATCCTGGCCACCATGACCCCGGCCGACTATCTGAGCTTCCGGGGCGAGCTGGGGTCGAGCTCGGGCTTCCAGTCGCACCAGTTCCGCACGCTGGAATACCTGCTGGGCCTCAAGGACCAGAGCTTCCTGAAGTTCCAGGCGGAGGGCTCCGAGGGGCTGGCGATGCTGAAGGCGGCCCTGGCCGCGCCCAGCCTCTATGACGTGGCCATCGCCCAGCTGCCCCGGCACGGCCTGAGCGTGCCCGACGCGGCCCTGCATCGTGACTTCACCCAGGCCTATGTCGCGTCCGAGGCGGTGGAGGCCGCCTGGCTGGCGGTCTATCGCGACCCGCCGCGCTATTGGGAGCTGTACCAGCTGGCCGAGAAGCTGGTCGACCTGGACGACGCCCTGGTCACCTGGCGCCACAAGCACGTGCTGACCGTCGAGCGGATCATCGGCGGGCGGCCGGGCACCGGCGGCACCGACGGCGTCGGCTATCTGGCCGCCACCCTGCGCCGCCGGGCCTTCCCCGAGCTGTGGTCGCTGAGGACCAAGCTGTGAGCGGGGCGCGCAAGGACCTGTTCTCGCGCGCCCTGTCCGCGCCGGGGCGGCTGCACATGGCCGCCCACAGCCACCACCTGTGGCCCGACGTCACCCTGGCGGCCCAGATCGAGGCCTGGGAGGACGCCGCCGTCCTGGCCGACCACAAGTGGGACAAGGCCCTGGGCCAGGTCTATCCGGCCGCCCAGGCCCTGGTTGCCCGCGAACTCTCCTTGCCGTCGCCGGAGACGGTGGTGTTCGCGCCCAACACCCACGTCCTGCTGACCGGGCTGCTGTCGGCGCTGGAGCGGCCGCGTCCGATGCGGGTGCTGGCCACCGACGGCGAGTTCCATTCGTTCCGCCGCCAGGCCGCCCGCTGGACCGAGGCCGGGCTGATCGCGCCGACCTTGATCGACAGCGCCGCGCCCGACTTCGCCGAGCGCTTCCTGGCGACGGCGCGGGAGGGCGGGTTCGACCTGATCTTCGCCAGCCACGTCTTCTTTAAGACCGGCCGGGTGTTCGCGCGCGTCTGGGACCTGGCGGACCTGGCCCAGCCCGAGGGGCCGTGGGTCGTGGTCGACGGCTATCACGGCTTCCGGGCCGTTCCGACCGACCTGTCGGCGGTCGCCGACCGGATCTTCTATGTCGCCGGAGGCTACAAGTACGCCATGGCCGGGGAGGGGGCGGCGTTCCTGCACGCCCCGCCGGGCTTTGGCCCGCGCCCGGTCCAGACCGGCTGGTACGCCGAGTTCGGCGACCTGCAGGGGCCGCCCGGCGGGGTCGGCTACGCTCGCGACGCCAGCCGCTTTCTGGGCGCGACCTTCGACCCGTCGGGCCTCTACCGCTTCGTGGCGGCGGGGCGGATGCTGGAGGCCGAGGGGCTGAGCACGGCGGCGATGGCGGCCCACGCGCGGGGACTGCAAGCGCGGCTTCTGGCGGCGATCTCGGCCGGGGAGGCGGGGCCGTTGAGCCAGGCTAAGATCCTCAACCCGCCCGGCGAGGGACCCCAGGCGCGCTTCCTGGCCCTGCGACACCAAAAGGCCAGCGCCTGGAAACAGGCGCTGGCCGAAAAGGGCGTGGTGGTCGACGTCCGCGACGACGTGCTGCGGGTGGGCCTGTCGATCTATCACGACGAGGCCGACATCGCGGCGTTTCGCGCGGCGTGCGCGGCCCTTCCGGACTAAGCCGCCAGGCGCTCCAGCGTCTTCAGCATCGAGGCCATGGCCTCGCCGACCGGCTGGCCGTCGCGGACATAGTCGCCGGTCTCGAAGATGCGGACCAGGTCGTTGCGGGCGCGGCTCACGCGGCTCTTGACCGTGCCGACGGCCACGCCGATCACCTCGGCCGCCTCCTCGTAGGAGAAGCCGCCCGCGCCGACCAGGATCAGCGCCTCGCGCTGGCTCTCGGGCAGCATCTGCATCGCCTGACGCAGGTCGTCCAGCGCGATGGCGCCGTCGAAATTTGTGTTGGCCACCAGGGTCCGCTCGGCGGTCTCCTGGTCCAGCCCCACCGAGCGCCAGCTGCGGCGCTTTTCCGAATAGAACTGGTTGCGCAGGATCATGAAGGTCCAGGCCTTCATGTTGGTGCCCATCTGATAGCTGGCCCGGCTGGCCCAGGCCTTGGCCACGGCCTCCTGCGCCAGGTCGTCGGCGCTGGTGGCGTCGCCGCACAGCGACCGCGCGAAGGCCCGCAGATGCGGGATCAGGGCGATCAGCTCGCGCTCGAAGGTCTTGGTCTGTTGCTGGTCCATGATGGGCCTCCCACGACAATCTCTCGAGCTCTACAACGAGCCGGAGCGGGGGAGGTTCCAACGGTTAAGGGCGATGGGCGGCGGGCGAGATCGCCGCGAGGCGCTCATTGCAACTTTAAGCGGCGCTCGCCCGTATTCGTCGGGCGCGAGGCGAGGCTGGATATCTTTTCGTCTTCGTCGGCCCCTAGGGTGGGCGTCAGTCGCCGCGTACAGGAAAGGTTTCGACATGGCCCAGAAGGTCGCGGATCTGGTCACGGACGTTTTGGCCCAGGCCGGCGTGCGCCGCATCTATGGCGTGGTCGGCGACAGCCTGAACGGGATCACCGACTCGCTGCGCCGCCGCGGCGACATCGACTGGATCCACACCCGCCACGAGGAGGTGGCGGCGTTCGCGGCAGGGGCCGAGGCCGCGCTGACCGGCGAGTTGGCGGTCTGCGCCGGGTCGTGCGGGCCGGGCAATCTGCACCTGATCAACGGCCTGTTCGACTGCCATCGCTCGCGCGTACCGGTCCTGGCCATCGCCGCCCACATCCCGTCCGCCGAGATCGGACGCGGCTATTTCCAGGAGACCAAGCCCGAGGCGCTGTTCGAGACGTGCAGCCACTATTGCGAGCTGGTGTCGCATCCCTCGCAGCTGCCAGCCGTGCTGGAGACGGCGATCCGCGTGGCCGTGGGCCGGCGCGGCGTGGCGGTGGTGATCATTCCCGGCGACATCGCCCTGGAGACGGTGGAGGCGGGGATCGCCGCCGCCGCCAGCCTGCGCCTGACCCCGCCGGTGGTGACGCCGGCGCCGCGCGACATCGACGCCCTGGCCCAGTTCCTGAACGCCGGCGAGCGGATCACCCTGCTGTGCGGACGCGGATGCGCCGGCGCACATGCGGAGGTCATGGCTCTGGCCGAGCGCCTGAAGGCGCCGATCGTCCACGCCCTGGGCGGCAAGGAGCATGTCGAGGGCGACAACCCCTATGACGTCGGCATGACCGGCCTGATCGGCTTCGCATCGGGCTATCACGCGATGAAGGCCTGCGACACGCTGCTGATGCTAGGCACGGACTTCCCGTATCGCCAGTTCTATCCGACGGACGCCCGGGTGGCGCAGGTCGACCTGAACCCCGAGTCCCTGGGCCGACGGACGCGGCTGGACCTGGCGATGGTCGGCGACGTCAAGGCCACGATCGAGGCGGTGACGCCCAAGCTTACGGAAAAGACCGACCGCCAGCACCTGGACGAGGCGCTGAGCGACTACGCCAAGGCCCGGTCCGGCCTGGACGCCCTGGCGGCCCAAACGCCCGACGACCAGCCGATCCATCCCCAGTACCTGACCCGCCTGATCAGCGAGTCGGCGGCCGACGACGCGGTGTTCACCTTCGACGTCGGCACGGTCACGGTCTGGGCCGCGCGCTATCTGAAGATGAACGGCCGTCGCCGCCTGCTGGGCTCGCTGGTGCACGGCTCGATGGCCAACGCCATGCCCCAGGCGATCGGCGCCCAGGCGGCCTTCCCCGACCGGCAGGTCATCAGCCTGTCGGGCGACGGCGGCTTCGCCATGCTGATGGGCGACCTCCTGACCCTCCGCCAACAGAACCTGCCGGTGAAGATCGTGGTCTACAATAACGGTTCGCTGGGCTTCGTCGCGCTGGAGATGAAGGGCGGCGGCTTCCTGGAGTTCGGCACCGACCTCAAGAACCCCGACTTCGCCGCGGTGGCCCGCGCGGCCGGGCTCCACGCGGTGCGGGTCGACAAGCCCAGCGCCTTGCCGGCCGCCGTGCGCGAGGTGCTGGCCCACCCGGGCCCGGCCCTGCTGGACGTCGTCACCTACCAGCAGGAACTGTCGATGCCGCCGCACATCCAGCTGGACCAGGTCAAGGGCTTCGGCCTCTGGGGCCTGAAGGCGGTGCTTAACGGCCAGGGCGACACGCTGATCGACCTCGTGGCCCACGGCAACCTGCTGAAGTCGATCTTCCGCTGAGGGGCGGCGGCGGCGATGGTGTCTGTTCGGGCCGCCCCCTTCACCCCTTCCGGAAAAACCCGAAGATCCGCTCCGCGAGCGCCTGGCTGACGCCCTCGACCTTGATCAGGTCTTCGACGCTGGCGCGGCTGACGCCCTTGGCCGAGCCGAAGGCGTGGAGCAGGGCCTTCTTGCGGCCGGGGCCGACGCCTTCGATCTCGTCGAGCGGGTTCTTCTTCAGGTCCATGGACCGCCGCGTGCGATGGGCGCCGATGGCGAAGCGGTGGGCCTCGTCGCGCAGGCGCTGCAGGTAGTAGAGCACCGGCGACTTGGGCTCGAGCATGAAGGGCGGCTGGCCGGGCAGGAAGAAGCGCTCCAGGCCCGCGTCGCGGTCGGGACCCTTGGCGACGCCGACCACGGCGATGTCGTCGACGCCGAGGTCGGCCATGATCTCAAGGGCCGCGTCCAGCTGGCCCTGGCCGCCGTCGACCAGCACGAGGTCGGGGCGATTGGCGTCGTCGCCTTCCTCCTCTTCCTTGACCAGGCGAGCGAAGCGGCGCTTCAGCACCTCCTTCATCATGCCGTAGTCGTCGCCGGGCGTCAGGTCGGCGCCGCGGATGTTGAACTTGCGGTACTGGCCCTTCATGAAGCCTTCCGGGCCGGCCACGATCATGCCGCCGACGGCGTTCGTGCCCTGGATGTGGCTGTTGTCATAGACCTCGATCCGCTCGGGCGGGGCGTCCAGCTTGAAGGCCTCGGCGACGCCGGCCAGGAGCTTGGTCTGGGCCGAGCCCTCGGCCATCTTGCGGCCCAGCGCTTCGCGCGCGTTGGTCAGGGCGTGGGCGACGAGGTCGGCCTTCTCGCCGCGCTTGGGCACGCTGATCTCGACCTTGCGGCCGCTCTTGACGCAGAAGGCCTCGGCCAGCAGGGCGGCCTCGGCTGGCTGGACATTGGTCAGGATCAGGCGGGGGATCGGCTTGTCGTCGTAGAACTGACCCAGGAAGGCGGTGAGGATCCGCTGCGCCTCGGTGGTGGTCTCGTCCTCGCTCTCATCGGCGTTGCCGGTCACGCGCGGGAAGTAGGCGCGGTTGCCCCAGTTCTGGCCGGCGCGGAAGAAGAACACCTGCACGCAGGCCTGGCCGCCCTCGACGTGCAGGGCGACGACGTCGGCCTCCTCGACCGTCTCGGGATTGATCTGGGTCTCCTGGGCGACGGCCGAGAGGGCGCGGATGCGGTCGCGCAGGCGGGCGGCGCGCTCGAACTCCAGGTCCTCGGCCGCCTCCTCCATCGCCTTGGCCATCTGCGCCATCACCGCGCGGGACTTGCCGCGCAGGAACGCCTCGGCCTGGTCGACCAGGGCCTGGTAGTCGTCCTTGCCGATCAGGCCGGTGCAGGGGGCGGCGCAGCGCTTGATCTGGTGCAACATGCAGGGCCGGTCGCGCGTCTCGTAGACGCTGTCGCTGCACGAGCGCAGCAGAAAGGCCTTCTGCAGGGTGTTGAGCGTGCGGTTGACGGCCCAGGCGCTGGCGAACGGCCCGAAATAATCGCCCTTGATCGTGTGGGCGCCGCGATGTTTCCGCAGCTGCGGCGCGTCGTGATCGCGGCGGATGACGATCTCGGGGAAGCTCTTGTCGTCGCGCAGCAGCACGTTGAAGCGCGGCTTCAGCGACTTGATCAGGTTGATCTCAAGCAGCAGGGCGTCGGCTTCGGTGCGGGTGGTGACGAACTCCATGGCCCGTGTCGCGTCGACCATGTGGGCGATGCGGTTGGTGTGGAAGCGGCCCTGGGCGTACTGGACGACGCGCTTCTTCAGGCTCTTGGCCTTGCCGACGTACAGCACCTCGTCGGCCTCGCCGATCATGCGGTAGACGCCGGGCGCGTCGGGCAGGCGCGTGACCTCGTCCTTGATCAGGGCGGCGCCGGTCAGGCGAGGGGCGGGGGCGGCTTCGGGGCGAGGGTCGGAGGTCGCGTCGGTCACGCCCGACATATAGGCGAGTCCGGCGGGTTCAGCGACGTTCGAGGCCGTGATGGACGGTCGCGATGATGACGCGGTCGGACTGGACCCGATATCGGATGACGTAGCCGTGGTTTCCGAACGGAACGAATAGTTCGCGCCCGCGAAAACCCGAGGCCTGGCGGCCGCGCTCGGGAAAGTCCTCCAGCGATTTCATCGCCCGAAACAGCATCGGACCCACCTCGGCGGCGGCCTGGGGCGCGCGCTCGGCTAACCAGCGCTGCAGATAGCGAATGTCGCGATAGGCCCTGGCGGAAACCTGGACAGGCTTCATCGCGGCGGCGGCGGTCCGTCGGGTTGGCCCCAGCCATTCATCCAGCCGTCGAGGTCGTCCAGCGGTATGCCGCTATCCTCGGCGACGGCGGAGTCGCAGATCTCGTCGACCTCGGTCCAGATCGCCGCGTCGGGATTGTCCAACAGCCGCAGCGCATAGGCCTCCACGCTTAGCCCCGCCGCCTCGGCGCGAAGCCGCAGGCGCTCGGCGAGCGCCGCGTCGAGGGTCAGGATCAGTTCGCCGTCGGCCATGCTGTCATGATCCGCCCGAGCGCGGAGGGCGTCAATCACGCGGGGAAGGTGGCGGTGACGGTGTAGTAGGTGCCGTCGTCGGCCTTTAAGGCCTCCACCCGGAGCGCGCCCGACGCCCAGAGGACGCCGACCAGCGTCGGACGGCGGGCTTCGGCGACACCCTCATAGACGTCCAAGGTGACCTTCGTGCTGCTGCTGGGCGCTTCGGCCATGGGAGCCTCCTAGTTGACGGTTTGGTTCTTGCCCTTCAGGCAGCCGATGATCTCGACGCGCTCCTCGCGGGTCCCCGCCTCGAGCACGTGGGCGACCTCGCGGCGCTTGTCGTTCTGGGTCGCCATCTTGCGGGCCGAGGCCGAGCATTCGGCGACGAGGTCGAGGCGGGTGACGAAGTTATCCGTGCCCACCGCCAGATAGGCGTTGATCTTGTCGGTGGTGTCGTCGGCCGTGGACCTGTACCGGTTGATCTTGCTGATCTCCTCGGTCGCGGCCTTGTTCTTGACGCCGGCGTCGTTGGCCACCTCGGTCAGAGCGCCGTTGAGCGTGCCGGCCGTGTAGTAGGCCTTCAGGTCCGACAACGCCGCGTCCAGGGAATAGTCGGCGTTCGCGCGCGTCTTGCCCTGGGCGATGCGGGCCATAACCACGGCGCGCGACGCGTCCATCTGGCTGATCAGCACCGGCAGGGTCTTGCTGAGAAACAGTTCCTTGTCGACGCTGCCGCGCAGGCCAAGGGCGACGCTGGCATAGGTCGTCAGGTGGGTCTTGGTGCGTGCGCTCTTGGCCAGGGTCGCCGCCGCCGCAAGACCCGAGGTCGCGATGTCAGAGCCGACGGCGAAGGTCTTCTGGTCGCTGGAAAGGCCCTGTGCGAAAGCGCCATAGCTGGTGTCGATCGCCGCCACGCAGCTATCGATGAAGATATTGCGGGCGGCGCCACGTGCGGCGTCGGTGCTTGCCTGATCATAGGCGGTGCGGGTCTGGGCGGCGCCCTTGACGGTCACCGGACAGGCCGAAACCTTGGCTGAGTCGATCGTGGTGTCCGGCGCGCCGCGGAAGCTTCCGGCGCAGCCGCCCAGGCTGACGGCCATCAGCACGATCATGGTCCGAGTGGTGATGAAACGCATTCCTCGCCCCCGCTGGAAGGAAACCGTCTTGCCACTTTTACATTAATTACAACAATAAACAACTAGAAAGTGTCTTTGACATGTTCGCCGCGCCTGGACTACGCCGCGCCCCATGACCCCGCGCAGCCTGTTCGTCACCCCGCTCTATGAAGCCAGCCTGGCCGGCGAGAAGGGCTTCGAGGATTTCATCGACGCGTTGCACGACGCCTGCGTCGCCATCGCCGAGGAGGACGAGGCCGGTCAGGCCTGGGCCTATAACAAGGGCTATCTGGGCTATACCTCCTACGCCTCGCTGAACGACCTGCCCCAGCGCGACAGCCTGTTCGCCGATCTGAAGAAGAAGCTCGACCGCCACGCCGCCGCCTTCGCGCGCGACCTGTGTTTCGACCTGGCGGGCGGCAAGCTGGTCATGGACAGCTTCTGGATCAACATCCTGGAGCCGGGCGGTCAGCACACCGGCCACATCCACCCGCACAGCGTCATTTCCGGCACGGTCTATGTGACCATCCCGCCGGGCGCCTCGGCCATCAAGTTCGAGGATCCGCGCCTGCCGATGATGATGGCCGCGCCGACGCGAAAGACCGACGCGCCCGAGACCTTGCAACCGTTCGTCTATGTCCGACCCACGCCCGGCGCGATCCTGATGTGGGAGAGCTGGCTACGCCACGAGGTGACGCCCAACCAGGCCGACGAACAGCGGATCAGCGTCAGCTTCAACTACGCCTGGCGGTAGAGCGGAGCGGCTTCGCGCTGGATATCGCGCTTGGACACTTTGTCCAGGACGCCCGCGCGGATGAATTTGATAGAACTCCTGGCAAGACGGAAAACAACGATCATCGTTTTCCGGCGTTTTCCTGGGGTAGCGCTTTGAATTCGGTAGACTGGTTTCCGCTCGTTTTCTTTCCGCTGAAGATTCTCGTTCTGGGAGTCGGGATGTTCTTCTCCATCAAATGGCATCATGACCAGGCCAAGAAGGAGAAGCAGGATAAGGACCAGTCGAGCTGATCGCGGCGCGTTTCGCGCGATCCTGGCCTTACCTCCGTTCCGCTTATGCCCCCTAACCGAGCCGAGGTCCCTGCAAGCCTAGCCTCTCCAGTAGCGCTTTACGCTAGGGGAGTGTTATCGACCGCCGAGGGATCATCGCCCATCGGTCGATCCGCGGAGGCCAAGTGAGCAAGACGGGCACATCGTTTCTGGTGAACTTCGCCGTGGCGGCGGGGCTGCTGTATGTGTTCCGCGCCGTGCTGTGGCCGTTCGCCCTGGCGCTGGTCCTGGCCATCCTGATCACGTCGCTGAGCGACCGGGTGGTGCGGGTGCTGCCCAACGCCCGGCGCTGGATGGTGTTCGTCATCACCGCCGTGATCGTCGGCGGCATCATCGTCGCCAGCATCGCCCTGATGATCGAGGGCGCCTCGCGCATCGTCGACGAGATGCCGGCCATGCTGGCGCGCATCAATCAGCTGCTGGCCCTGATCCATCCGCCCGGCGGCGGGACCCTGAGCCTCGAGGCCCTGTCTCAGAAGGTCGAGCTGGGACCGCTGGCCGACCAACTCCTGACCAGCGTCCAGGACGCGTCGGCGGGTTTCGGCCTGACCCTGATCTTCCTGTTCTTCCTGCTGATCTCGCGGCCGATGATCGAAAAGCGCGTCGAGCGGATCGTCGCCGCGCGCGGCGGACGGGGCCTGGCCACCGTGCTGGAGCGCAGCTTCGCCGGCGTCGAGAGCTACATGTACGTCCAGACGATGACCGGGCTGATGATCGCCGTGGGCTCGGCCGTGGCGATGTTCGCCGTCGGTCTGGACAACGCGCTGTTCTGGAGCCTGGTGATCTTCCTGTTCTCCTACTTCCCGGTGCTGGGGGTGATGGTCGGCAGCCTGGGGCCGACCCTGTTCGCGCTGCTGCAGTTTCCCACCCTGACGCCGGCCATCATGGTCTTCGTCGGCATCCACATCGTCTCGTCGATCGTCGGCAACCTGGTGCTGCCCAAGATGCAGGCCGACAGCCAGAACATCGATCCGGCCGCCAGCCTGATCGCGGTGGGCATGTGGACGGTGCTGTGGGGCGTGCCCGGCGCGTTCCTGGCCATCCCGCTGACCCTGGCCCTGATGTACGGCCTGGCCCAGTACGACGACCTGCGCTGGGTGGCGGTGCTGATCTCGCACGATGGCGACCCGACGCCGATGGAGGCGGCCGAGTAGGCCTCGCCCGTCTTCTCGATCCCAAAGCTCTTGCCTCTCCTTGACGCGGGTCAAGGCGCGTCCGCGCGCTTGGGCCAAGGTCGGGGCCTCGGTCATCCGTGGTAAGGAGAGTAGGCCATGAAGCATTATTTCATCGGCGGCGGGATCGGCGCCCTGGCCGGCGCGGCGTTCCTGATCCGCGACGCGAACGTCGACGGCGCCGACATCACCCTCTTCGAGAAGCATCCGACCGTGTTCGGCGGCGCGCTGGACGGATCGCGACTGCCCGACGGGTCGTACTCGCTGCGCGGCGGGCGGATGCTGACCACCGACCACTACGAATGCACCTGGGACCTGCTGTCGACCATTCCCAGCAACGACGATCCCGACAAGACGGTGCTGGAGCAGACGGTGGCGTTCAACAAGCGCAACGTCTCCCACTCGCGGGCGCGGCTGGTCGATCGCAATCTGCACAAGGTCGATGTCAGCCACATGGGCTTTTCGGCCCATGACCGGCTGGAGCTGGTCCAGCTGATGGGCGCGTCCGAGGAGAGCCTGGGCGATAAGCCCATCACCGACTGGCTGTCGCCGCCGTTCTTCGAGACCAATTTCTGGCTGATGTGGCAGACGACCTTCGCCTTCCAGCCCTGGCACAGCGCCGTGGAGCTGAAGCGGTATCTGCACCGGTTCCTCAACGAGTTCCCGCGCATCGACACCCTGGGCGGGGTCAAGCGCACCGTCTACAACCAGTATGACGCCATCGTCGCGCCGCTGGAGCGCTGGCTGCGCGAACGGGGCGTCCGGTTCGTCGGCGACACGGTCGTGACCGACATGGACATCGTCACCGAGCATGGCGAGCACCGCGTCACCGGTCTGACCCTGCTTCAGGACGGCCGCCGCGAGGTCCTGTCGCTGGGCGAGCGCGACCAGGTCTTCTTCCAGAACGGCTCGATGACCGACGCCACGAGCCTCGGGACCATGGACGCGCCGCCGCCGCGCCTGACCAAGGTCGACAGCCAGGGTTGGGCCCTGTGGGAGAAGATCGCCGAGGGCCGCCCCGAGTTCGGCAATCCCGCGGCCTTCAACACGGCGATCCAGCGCAGCCTGTGGGAGTCGTTCACCGTCACCTGCCGCAACCCGCGCTTCTTCGACGCCATGCAGGCCTTCACCGGCAACCGGGCCGGGACGGGCGGGCTGGTGACGTTCAAGGACTCGCGCTGGCTGATGTCGGTGGTCCTGTACCACCAGCCCCACTTCGTGGATCAGCCCGAGGGCTGGTCGGTGTTCTGGGGCTACGCCCTGCATCCCGACCGCGTCGGCGACTTCGTGGCCAAGCCGATGAGCGAGTGCGGCGGGCGCGAGATCCTGGAGGAGCTGTGCGGCCATCTGGGCCTGGGCGCGGAGGTGTTCGAGGACGCCACCTGCGTGCCGTGCCGGCTGCCCTACATCACCTCGATGTTCATGCCGCGCAAGAAGGCCGATCGGCCGGTTCCCGTGCCGGTCAATTCCAAGAACCTGGCCTTCATCAGCCAGTTCGTAGAGGTCGCCGACGACGTGGTGTTCACCGTCGAATATTCGGTGCGCGCCGCCCAGACGGCGGTCTACCAGCTGATGGGCGTCGATCGGCCCATTCCGGCGGTGACCCGCCACGATCACGCGCCGTCGGTGCTGCTGCACACGATCGGCAAGGCGATCGCCTGACCGGCCTGTCCCGTCAGTCGTGGTCGATCGAGACGAAGCCGTGCGCCCGCGCCAGGCTCACCTCGCCGGCCGCGATCCGGGCCGACGGGTTGGGCCGGGGCTCGGCGACCTTGTGCAGGGTGTTGCGGTCGACGTGGCGGAACGGCGCCGCGCGGCCGCGCACCTGCAGCATCGTGGTCGAGACATAGGACCAGCCGCCGTCGGCCTCGAAGGTGACGTCCAGCTGGTAGGAGTCGGTGCGGAACGCCCATTCCAGGAAGTCGCTGGAGCAGAGCCCATAGCCCGGTCCGCCCCGGTCCGCGCGGACGGAAAGGCCCGAGCCGTCGGCCAGCGCCTCGCCCTTGGCCAGGGCCGTCTGGCCGCGCGGGATGGCCAGGGTCTGCAGGATCATCCCGGTCGCCGGCTCGTACAGCCAATAGCCGACCTGGTCGTGGAAGGTGACGTCCTCGTCCGAGGCGACGATGTGGATGTGATAGCGCAGGCCGTACAGCAGCTGCGGGCCGTTGGCCTGGGGGTCGATCGGCTGGAGTTCGATGCGCTCCAGGAATTCGCGGCGCTCGGGTCCCTCGGCCTTGGGATTGAGGTCGACGCCCTTCTTGCCTTCCCAGACGCCGGCCAGGCGGCGCAGCGGCCCCAGATTGTCCAGGGTGTTGGGATCGACGTCTTCCGGCTCGGTGAAGATGTCGTCGTAGTCGAAGGTGATCATCGGACGGTCCGCCAAGGTCAAGCTCGGCCTTGCCTCTACGAGACGCCGGGCCGCGTCAAGCGGCGCCGTCAAGCGGGCCTTGTCAGGCCGTCGCCGGGGCGGGGTCGGGAGCCAGCGAGGCCCGCCAGCCCTTCTCCAGCGTCCAGGCGGCGATAGCCAGCCACAGCAGGCCCAGGAAGGCGTGGCCGCGCTGCCAGTAGCCGACATCGTGGCCGGTGCGGACGTTCCATACTCCGGTCAGCAGGGCGAAGACCAGCAGCAGGCCGAAGAACCAACCCAGCGAGAAGTTGGCCAGCCGCCGATAGCCCGGCTTGCAGA
>Ga0209426_1000739_pt1 | contig 27973 bp, 22 predicted proteins | sample Deesub1362B_J571_FD_187697 | JGI IMG/M metagenome (GOLD analysis project Ga0209426, IMG submission 187697) | Deep oceanic, basalt-hosted subsurface ecosystem from Juan de Fuca Ridge flank, Pacific Ocean, CORK Borehole 1362B_J2.571 (SPAdes)... ...
GAAATGGCTCATCTGGTATAACACTAAGAGACCTCATAAAAGTCTTAACAAATTAGCGCCTTTAAGATATTATATAGACTGCTTTATAAAAGACTCTCAGCAGTCCAATATGTTATGGACGCTTACAGATAATTGACGAAAATATTTTTTTTTGGTAATTTAGTTCTGATATTTCAAACTATAAATTCATATTTTTTAAGGAGGTATCATGATCAAAAAGTATTACTTACTTTCACCTGGACCAACCCCAATCCCTGATGAAGTATTATCTATTGCATCAGAGTCTATAATTCACCATAGAACCCCTGAATTTTCAAAACTTTTGATGGAAGTTATAGAAGGCATAAAATATGTTTTCCAGACAAAACAAGATATATATATTCTTACATCCTCTGGAACTGGTGCAATGCAAGCGGCAGTGGTCAATCTGTTATCTCCTGGAGATAAAGTAATTACAATAAATGGAGGAAAATTTGGTGAAAGATGGGGTCATATATGTCGTGCTTATGGTATAAATGTAAATGAAATCAAATTAGAATGGGGTGAACCTTATACAAAGGAACAATTAGAGCAGGAATTAAAAGCAAATCCTGATACTAAAGCAGTATTTGCCACACTTTCTGAAACTTCTTCGGGTTCAGTTTATGATATAAAGGGCTACGGAGAAATTGTATTTAAAACTGACGCAGTTCTTGTAGTTGATGGAATATCAGGCATTGGAGCAACTCCTTGTCCAATGGATGAGTGGAAGGTTGATGTTTTAGTAGCAGGATCTCAAAAATCCTTTATGATTCCTCCAGGTTTAGCCTATATTGCTTTTAGTGAAAAAGCCTGGAATTTAGTTGAAAAGTCTACATTACCTAAATTTTACTTTGATGTTAAAAAATACAGAAAAAGCTTAGAAAAAAATACTACTCCTTTCACACCTGCTGTTTCTCTTATCATCCAACAAAAGAAAGCTCTTGATATAATTAAATCTCTTACACTCGAAAGTTTAATTGAACACCATCGTATATTAGGAGAAGCAACAAGAGCTGGAGTAAAGGCAATTGGATTAGAATTGTTATCGAAAATTCCAGGAAATATACTAACAGCAGTAAAAGTACCTAATGGAATTGATGGTATCCAATTAGTAAAGAAAATGCAAGGAAAATATATGGCTTATATTGCTGGAGGGCAGGAACCTTATAAAGGAAAAATCTTCAGAATTGCTCATCTTGGCTATATGGGAGGCTTTGATGTAATTACTGCTTTATCAGCATTAGAAATGACTCTTTTTGAACTGGGTTATAAATTTGAAATGGGAGCTTCACTTGAAGCTGCCCAAAAAATATTACAGGAGAAATGGCAATGAGAAAAATTTTAATTGCTGACTCAATAAGTCCATTGGCAATTGATGAGTTAAAAAAGATTTCAGATTTTGAAGTTCAATTAAAAACAGGAATGAATGAAGAGGAATTGATTAAAACCATACCTCCTTATGATGGTATAATTGTTCGAAGTGCAACAAAAGTGACTTCAAAGGTTATAGATGCTGCAGAAAATTTAAAAATTATTGTTCGAGCTGGAATTGGACTGGATAATATCGATGTGGAGGCAGCAAAGAAAAAAGGAATAAAAGTTGCAAATACTCCTGCAGCCACTACTATATCAGTTGCTGAGCTTACAATTGGTCTAATGCTTGCTGCAGTAAGAAATATTGCTCAGGCTAATATGTCAATGAAGAATCATAAATGGGAGAAAAAGCTTTTTTCTGGAACAGAACTTTATGAAAAAACACTTGGAATAATTGGATTTGGGAGAATTGGAAAAGAAGTTGCTCGAAGAGCTTTAGCTTTTGGCATGAAAGTAATTGTGTATGACATAATTAAAATAGAAACTAATCTTAATATTAGGCAAGTATCCTTTGAGGAACTTTTATCAAATTCAGATATAATAACCCTTCATATTCCTCTTACTGATAAAACAAAGTATTTAATTAGTGAAAAAGAATTTAATTTAATGAAAGAAGGCGCCATAATAATAAATATTGCAAGAGGTGGAGTAATAAAGGAAAAAGCCTTGCTTGATGCACTTAACTCAGGAAAGGTAAAAGTTGCTGCTATTGATGTATGGGAAAAGGAACCAACAGATAATTTCGAATTAGTAGACCATCCCAATGTGATTGCTCTTCCCCATCTTGGAGCCTCTGCAAAGGAAGGTCAAACAAGGGCTGGTTTAGAAGCAGTAAAAATTCTGAAAGAAAATTTATTGTAAATATTTAAATCGAAAAAATTATAGTAAATAATCATAAGGAGGACAAGATGGCAGAATTACAACCATTTAGAGGTATTAGATACAATTCTGAAAAATTACCCCTTGAAAAGTTAATAACTGAACCTTATGACCGAATAACACCTGAAATGCAGGAAGAATATTACCAAAGACATCCTTATAATATTGTGAGAATTATTTTGGGTAAAGACATAGAACCTGATCACCCTGAAAAGAATAAATATAAAAGAGCAAAACTTTACTTTGATGAGTGGCTTGAAAAAGGAATTTTTATTAGAGAAAATAAAGATTCTTTTTACATTTATGAACAGGAATTTAAAGTTGACAATCAGATAAAGAAGAGAATAGGATTGATTGCCAGAGTAAAATTGGAGGATTTCTCCACAAGAAAAGTACTCCCTCATGAAAAAACATTTCCAAAACCTAAAGAAGATCGTCTTAATTTATTAAGAACTACTAATTCAAATACAGAACAAATTTTTCTTCTTTATGAAGACGAAAGTTTTGAAGTGAATAGAAAAATTGAAGAAATTTTGCCGAATTCTCCTTTAGTATGTGATGTAAGAGATGAAGATGGAATTATCCACAGATTATGGGTGATAAAAGATGATAATATAATTAAAACCATCCAAAAATTAATGTTAGATAAAATATTGATTATAGCTGATGGCCATCATAGATATGAGACTTCATTAAATTATCGGGATGAAATAATAAAAAAACTTGGAAAAATAAAGGGAAATGAACCTTTTAATTATATAATGATGACATTGTTTAATCTTGATGACCCTGGTTTGGTTATTCTACCGACCTATCGTTTAATAAAAGGACTGGAAAAACTCAATGAATTAGACCTCAAAAATCTTCTTTCCCCATATTTTGAAATAGAAGAAAAAGGTTGGTCTGATCCGGAAGACAAATTAATTATAAAAGAAATAAAGAAGATTCTATCAAAAGAAATTCATATCTTTGCTCTTTATATATCAGATTTTAAAAAATTTTATATTCTCCGTCTTAAATCTGAAGACATCCTTGATAAAAAAATTGATTCTCGTAAATCAAGAGAATGGAAAAGACTTGATGTTGCAATTTTACATTCATTAATTATTGACAAATTTGCAAAACTTACAGATCATGAATTTTCTATTGAAAACAATGTTTCATATATTCGTAACCTCGATCAGGGAATAGAAAAGGTGAATAACAAAGAATTTCAAATAATCTGTCTACTTAATCCTGTAACCCTTCATCAAATCAGGGATATTGTCAAAAATGGAGAATTAATGCCTCATAAATCAACAGATTTTTATCCAAAACTGAAATCAGGTTTGATTATAAATCCATTATTTTAACTTTGTTAGAAAATTGATATAATTAGCAATGAAAGGAGAATGCTATGATTTATCTTGATAATAATGCTACCACACCACTTGAATCACGGGTCGCTGAGAAAATGGCTAATTTTTTAAGAGAACAATTTGGAAACCCTTCCTCTCTTTATCCAATAGGTAGGAAAGTTAAGGATATGATAGAAGAAGCAAGAGAGGAAATAGCTAAGGTTATTGGTGCAAACAAAAATGAAATTATTTTCACAGGTTCTGGAACTGAGGCAGATAATTTTGCACTTCGAGGAATATTAGATGCGTATCCTGACAAGAATGAAATAATTACTTCTTCCATTGAACACCCAGCCATTATGAGTACATGTCAGTACTTAGAAAAAAAAGGAATTAAAGTAATTTATCTGCCAGTGGATGAATATGGAATAGTTGATTTAAATGTATTGGAAAATTCAATAACAGAGAAAACAGCTTTAATTTCTATTATGCATGCAAATAATGAAATTGGCACTATTCAACCAATAGAAGAAATAAGTAAAATAGCCAAGAAAAAGGGTGTTCTCCTCCATACGGATGCAGTACAAACTCTGGGTAAAATAGATGTTAATGTGGATAAATTAGGAATTGATCTTTTATCAATTTCTGCTCATAAAATTTATGGTCCAAAGGGCATTGGAGCCCTTTATATCAGAAAAGGAGTTAAAATTTCTCCTTTAATTTATGGGGGTCACCAAGAAAGATTATTGAGAGCAGGGACTGAAAATACTATAGGAATAATCGGATTTGGAGAAGCAGCAAGAATTATAAGAGAAAAGGGAGACAAAGATCGAAAAAGGATTGAGAAATTAGCTGAAAAATTAAAAGAAGGAATAGAAAAAGATATTCCAAAAGTAAAATTTAATGGTCACCCTGAGAAAAGAGTAAAATCAACATTAAATTTCAGCTTTATTGGACTGGAAGGAGAAGCAATCCTATTGGCTCTTGCAACTAAGGATATATATGTTTCAACTGGATCTGCGTGTAGTGAAGGCTCAGAGGAAACTTCCCATGTTTTATCAGCTATTGGTCTTAGACCTGAAATTGCTCGTTCAAGTATTAGATTTTCATTAGGAAGATTTAATACAGAAGAAGATATTAATATTGTTTTAAGAGAACTCCCAGAAATAATTGCAAAACTTAGAGAAATTTCTTCTTTTGAAGATGAATAATAGAGAAAATTCTATTTTAAATTCCATAAAGAAAAAAATTGTTCTTTTAGATGGTGCAAATGGCTCCCAACTCATTAAATTAGGACTTCCTAAAGGCACATGTCCAGAACTTTGGAATCTTGAAAAACCTGAAATTGTTAAAAGTGTGCATGAAAAATATTTTAAGGCTGGTTCGGATGCAGTTTTAACTAATACTTTTGGGGGAAATAAATTAAAACTCTCTCAATATGGATTAGAAGAAAAAGTTTACGAAATTAATTTTAAAGGAGCACAATTGGCTTGTGGAGTGAAACCCGCGAATAAGTATGTAGGTGGAGATATCGGTCCAACTGGTAAATTTCTTGAGCCTCATGGGCCTTACACAATTGAAGAATTTGAGAAAATTTTTTATGAACAAACTCTCGCCCTTATTGAAGGGGGTGTTGATTTTATTATTATAGAAACAATGTATGATTTAAAAGAAGCTATATGTGCGTTAAAGGCTGCGAAAAAGGCTTGTGATTTACCAGTATTTGTATCTTTGACCTTTAATAAAACGAAAAGAGGTTTTTTTACTTTAATGGGAAATAGTGTGGAAGAAGTTGTAAAAAGAATTGAAATGGAAGGAGCCGATGGAATAGGAGCTAATTGCACATTAAATAGTAGAGAAATGATTCCCTTGGCAGAAGAAATGAAAAGATATACAAATCTACCTTTAATTATTCAAGCTAATGCTGGTCAACCCTTTATTGATGCCGAGGGAAATATTAATTATGAACAGACAATTAATGATTATGTAAAATATATTCCGGATATTATAAAAAAGGGAGCAAATGTTATTGGAGGATGTTGCGGGACTGATGCTCAATACATAGAAAAGATAGCTAAAATAATAGCATGTCTTTAATAGTATATGAATTATTGAGATGATTATTATTGGTGAAAGACTTAATTCAAGTCGAAAATCTATTTTTGAAGCTTTTAAAAAAAGAGATGCAAACTTTATACTTAATGAAGCTAAAAAACAAGAACAAGCAGGAGCTCATTATCTTGATATAAATGCTGCTGCACTTCTTGAAGAAGAAATCGAGATTCTGAGCTGGGCAATACCCCTTATTCAAAATAAAATCAAAATTCCCCTCTGTATAGATACTCCAAATCTCAAAGCAATGGAAAAGGCATTAGAAATTCATAAAGGAAAGGCTATTTTAAATTCTATAACTGGAGAAAAAGAAAAAATAAAAAATTATATTCCCTTAATTAAAAAATTCAAACCAAGAATAGTTGCCCTTTGTCTTAATGAAAATGGTTTACCATCCTCTCCAGATAAAGAATTAGAGATAGCAAAAAGAATTATTAATGAACTTAAAACAAATGGAGTCTCAGAAGAAGATATTTTTATTGATCCATTAGTTCGTCCAATTGGCACTGACTCTAATGCTGGATTATTATTTCTTCAGTCTCTTGAAAAAATAAAAAAGGAATTTCCTAAAATTAAAACAATTGCTGGAATAAGTAATATATCTTTTGGCTTACCAAATAGAAAGCTTTTAAATAAAATCTTTTTTATAATAGCATATTATATTGGATTAGATGCTGCTATTATTGATCCCCTCGATACTGAACTTATTGATTCTCTCTTTTCTATCCAGGCAATACTGGGAAAAGATAAATATTGTTCAGATTATTTAAAACATATTAGAAGTAAAAAATTTTCATCTTAATTTCAGGGATAAATCTTTCTAACCTTTCATTTTTCTCATTATTCTTGTTTTCCTTCTTTCTTGGGCTTCTTTATATCTTCTTTTCTCATCTTCTGTTTCAGGAATTATATTTGGAACACGGGTTGGTTTTCCATCTTCATCAAGAGCAACGAAAGTAAAATAAGCTGAACTTGTATGCGTTTTTTTACCTGTCCTGAAATCTTCAGCCCATACTTTTACACCAACCTCCATCGAAGTTTTATGCACATAATTTACAGAAGCTTTAATTACAATAATTTGCCCCATCTTTATTGGAGAAAGGAAATCAATATGATCAACAGAAACAGTAACTACAATCTTTCCACTATGTTTCATAGCTGCCATAGCACCAGCAATATCCATTAGATGCATTACTTTACCTCCTAAAATTGTACCAAGAGGATTTGTATCATTTGGCAAGACTAACTCCCTTATTTCCACCTGTGAATCTTTTACTTTTTTAGAAATCATTCCTTACCTCTTAGATTTAATTTGATTATAAAAAGTCTCTTTAACAAATTCAGAATCCGAATGTCAAATTTCTAAAATAATATTTTCTCTAAATTGCTCGATATAGTTCTTTGTTTAAATTTGTATTTCAGTTATTTGAAATCTTAATTATGCTTTGTATAGTTTACTATTTCCAAGTTTTTAATTGATTTAAATAGATTTTTCTAATTTCAAGAAAGATTTTTTGATATTCTTTTGTCTTAAAATCAGGATATGTCCATTCTAAAGTTTTTACTTCTTTTTTTCTAAAAAGTAATTCCAAATGTGCATAAATTCCATTTTTTAAAGGAACCCTGTGAGCAAAATTCTTGGCAGTAGCTATAATTAGGGCTGAACGAGTTAAATAGCCGGGATCTAAATTTACAGCCCTTATTTTAAATTTTAATTTTTCTCTAATTTCTTCCTCCAATTGATTTGTTCTAATTTTAATCTGGCTTAATTCACTGGGATCAATCAAGTTATAAAAACTAATAAATTTCCTTTTTAAATTTGGACCCATTTGTTTTTCATAATAATTTGTAAAATTAAAAGGAATAAGATTTGAAGAGTAATCAATTTCACTATAAAGAGCAGAAAGTTCCTTTTCCGCAATTTTAAATATTTCTTCTCGTGAGGCTATTATGCCACAAATGAGCTTTACAGGAGTAAATGGTTTTATTTCTGCCATATTCTAATTAATAAGACATCCATTTTTTAATTCTATTTAAGATAGAATTAAAATTTCCCCTTTCGAGAAAAATAACATCACAATCATTTCTTTCTTTTATTTTACGGATAAACTCGAGATTACTTAAGGTAATAGTAGCTAAAACTTTTTGCTTTGAACTGAGTGCCTTAATTAATACTTTTTTAAAATTTTCTGAAAATAACTCCATTTTTCCAATTTCATCTATGATAATTACTTTCGAAGTTCCTATTGCTCTTTTTAAAGCTTTTACTCCAATATTATCAAAAACTTCTATATTTACTCCATACTTTCCTACCCTGAAAGGACTATTTATATTTATGTCTGCAAAAATACTTTCTTCTCCAAAAAGTGCATAAATTTTAAATCCTCGTCTTTTCCCCTTTTCTCGAATTTCTTCAGTATAGAAACCCGCAACTTTATTAGGAAAAAGCTCAATGATTTTCTTAATAAGAGTAGTTTTTCCACAACCAGGCTTTCCTGTAATTAACTGATTCTTTTTCATCATTCTTATATTTTTTAAATTTATTTTTTCTAAATTAAGCTGATATTCAATAATTTTTTTCTCTGGTATGAAAGGAAGTGTATCATTCAATCCTAAATATTCAATAGCAGTCTGAATTATTAATCTTTCATCATTTATATTTATCACTTTTCCTTTTTGAGATAAATAAAATTTTCCAGCAGCAAGTATAGCCTCCTTTGGAACCAATCCTATAATTTCGCTTCCAGTAACTTCTATTCCTAAATCCTTGGCTTCCTTTTTAATCTCTTCAAATACAATATGAAGAGGAGTCTGTTTATAATTTATTAAATTAACTGAAACTTGCGCCTTTTTATATTCATTAATGTACCAGCCTATTGCCTTAACAAACTTTAATTTACCAGGAAGTCTTATAGGTTTATTTTTTTCATTCCTTAAAATTTTGCCTTTTCTATTCCTTTTATATCTTCCGGATTCTCTAATATTTAACGCTATTTTATGTGCAATTTCTTTTTTTTCAGTATTTAAATTAACATTATAGGCTATCAAAAAATCTCTCGCTCCAATTATAATTGCTCCACCCCGAGGATTAAATTTAGATGGTCCAAAATCAGGAGCCCATTGAGGATCTTTCAGTTTTTGCTGTAATCCTTCGTATTCTCCTCGTCGTATGTTTTCTAAATCTTTCCTTTCTTCATAAATAGCAGCTTTCTCATAAAGATAGACAGGAATTTCCAATTCTTGCCCAACTTTCTTTCCTAAATCTCTTGCAATTTGAATACATTCCTCTATTGTTGCTTCAGTTAAAGGAATAAAAGGACAAACATCCACTGCTCCTATTCTTGGATGAATTCCTTTATGAAATCTCATATCAATTAATTCCAATGCCTTTCTAATAGCCTTAAAAGCAGCTTCCTTAACACTTTTAGGATTCCCAATAAAAGTAATAACAGTTCGATTTGTTGTTTTGCCTGAATGAATATCTAAGAGTTTTACCCCAGGAGTGTTCTCTATTTCCGAAGCTATTGTTTTTATTTTTCTTTTGTCTCTTCCTTCGCTAAAATTAGGAACACACTCAATTAATTTCATAATTACTCTATTCCCTTTTCTATTTTATATTTAAGGTTTCCATCTGTATCATAAACTTTAATAACCTTAAAATCTAAAAGAGGTTCCAAAATTTTTTTCCTATTTCCTACCACAATTATTGCAGGAAATGAAGCGAAATATTTTTTTGCAACAGAGGAAATTTTTTGTTGATCGACCATCATTATATTATTCTGATATTTATTCCAAATTTTTTCTTTAAAACCAAAAATAAATCTTTTTATCAAATAATTAATTAACCCAGTCTCATTATTTAATTGAATTGGGAAATTGCCAATTAAATAATATTTTGCTTGTTCTAATTCAAAAAGAGGAATTTCTGAATTGATTAATTTTTTAAGTTCAATAATGCATTCCTGAATTGACTCTTTAACTGCTTCAGGCTTTACCTCAACTTCAATTGCATAAATTCCTCCTTGTTTGAAAAACTCCAGGTAACTTTTAGCACTAAAAGCAATCTCCTTAGTTTCTCTTAAATTCATAAAAAGTCGAGAAGTAGGAGTTCCTCCTAATATTTGATTTAATACAATTAACGGAAAATAATCCATTCTATTCTTAAGAACAAAAGAATTTCCAATACAAATGAATGGTCTTTGTGGAGACGGAGTATCAATAAAGTATATAATTTCTTTTTTATGAGTCTCCACCGTAGGAAATAGAATTTTTCGAATTTCTCCTGGTTCCCAGATATTTAAATAATGGCTCACCTTTCTTACTAATTCTCTAAAATTTAAATCTCCCAAAATAATAAGATGTGAATTATTTGGACGATAATAAGTTTTATAAAATTCATGGATTTGCTTTCTATTAATTTTTCTTAAAGAATCTACTTTTGGAAAAGAATAATGATAAGGATGTTCTTCTGGAAATAATACTTCAAATAATTTTTCTCTACCTAAAAAATTAGCATTTAATCTTCTTTTTTTGAGCTTAAAAAAAAGTTCTCTTTTTTCTTTTTCAACCTCTCTTTGGGAAAAAGAAGGTTCTATTACAATTTTTCTTATTATATCCAAAGCTTCATTAAAGTATTCTTCTAAAAAGCTAAAAGTTATAACGGAATAATCTGCCTTTGTTTTTATGGAAAATCTTCCTCCTATAAATTCTATTTCTTCCCTAATCCGTTCTGACGAAAGAGAAGTTGTTCCATTATCTAATAATTGAGCTGTAAGGGTTGCCAAACCAGTCAAATTTTTCGGGGAGTAAATTTCACCTGCTGAAACTATTAAATAAAGTGTAATAATTGGTATATTTTTTCTATAAAAAAAAGAAATATTTAAACCATTTGCAAGTTTATAACTCTTCTCACTTGGGAATTCAAGCTCCTGAAAAGGTTCAGGATTAGGAGGAAATTTTCTGAAATTTTCTTGAGGGAAAAATCGTGAAAAAAAAAGAAGAAGGAGAAAAATAATTAATAAAGTTTTTTTTATTTTTTCCATTTTTTATTTAGGTATTACTTTTAAAACTATTCTATTTTTTGATAAAAAATATCTATTTACAACTCTCATTAAATCAAGAGCAGTTACTTTCATGTAATTTTTAAATTCCTCTTCTATAGATTTTACAGACTTCTGATCAATTATTTGATTCGCAAGAAAAATTGCTTTTTCTAAAGTGGAAGAAAATTTCCTATAATAGTCAGATTTAAATTTATTCTTAGCCCTCTGTAATTCCCTTTCTGAAATATATCTTTTTTTTAATTTATCTATTTCTGAAACAATTATATTCAAAGTTCTATCCATCGTTAAGATGTTATTATTTACAGCAAAAATTTTAAATAATAATATTTTTCCTTTTTTTTCTATTCCTCCATTAATCTGGAAAACCAACCTTTCTTTTTCAATTAATCGATTTATTAATCGAGAACTTTTTCCCTTAAGCAAAATATATTCTAAAAGTACTAAAGGATAGTAGTCTGAGGGAATATATTTAGGGATTGAATATCCTAAGTGTATAACAGGAAGAGGAATAAAAGCATCTTTATAAATCTCAACAATTTCCTTTTGATGGGAAAAAGTGGGTAGTGAAGTATATTTAATTTCCCGTTTTGGAATAGAACCAAAATACTTCTTAATAAGGTATATTGTTTTTTTAAAATTAAAATCACCCACAATAACTAAAACTGCATTATTGGGTGCATAATAGGAGTAATAGCATTTTTTGACATCTTCCAGAGATATGGTTTTTATGGATTCTTCTGTTCCAATTACTGGATGACTATAAGTTAAATTTGGAAAAGCAAGTTGATCAAATCTAAAATATGTACTAAGGTAAGGTTGGTTTTCCACTTTGTATTTGATGTCTTCAATAACTCTTTCTTTTAATTCTTCAAATCCATATGAAGAAAATCTAAGAGAAATCATTCTATCAGATTCTAACCAAAGAACCAATGATAAATAATTAGAAGGAAGAGTTTGGTAGAAAAAAGTTCTGTCCTCAAAAATCAATGCATTCAATTCACCTCCTGCTTGATTTACATAGAGTAAATGCTCCATGCTATCAATATTTTCTGATCCTTGAAACATCATATTTTGGAGGAGATACATTACCCCCCATTTTCCAGGAGGATCATTGATTGAACCAGCTTTGTATGCCACTAATACAGAAACAATTGGTAAAGAGTGATCTTCTGAGAGTACAATTGTCAAACCATTTTTTAATTTTGTTTTATATATAGGAAAAGAAAAAAGAGCGGAATAATTATTTAAAAAAAGCAATATAAAAACAATTAAAAGAAACCTCTTCAATTTCATCTCGAAGTAAAATAAATCTAAGCCCTACCTAAACTTTCCTTTCCTTTTAGATTATTGAGAAACAATTTATTTTTTTTATCAGATAGCCATTTTCTTACAAGAAGAAATCCAGCAAATCTAAAATATAATCTTTTTAAATTATTTTTAGAAGGAAGATGAGTAAAAAGCATCCTGACAGTCTGAGAAAGTGAGTAGAATTTTTTCATTGCAATTATTGTTTCTTTTTGAAGTAAATAAGAAGATACTTTTAAAGGATTAAAAACAACATGATGGCCGTCATAAAAAGACCATTTTTTAGTAAATATTCTTGCCTTTTTTTTAAATCTTTCATAAAGTTTTGATCCAGGAATTGGGGTAAGAATTAGGAATTGAACTGTAGATAATTTCATTTTAGAAGCAAATTTCGCTGTTTTTCGAAATAAATTCCGTTCATCTTCATCAAAGCCAAAAATAAACATTCCATGTACATTAATACCAAATCGACCGAATTTTTCCACTGCCTTTTTATAATCTTCCACCCTCTGTTTTTTGTGAACTTCTTCCAAGGATTTTGGATTAATTGATTCAAAACCTATATGGACCCAATAACATCCTGCTCGCCTCATGAGATATAAAATTTCCTCATCTTCTGCTACTTCAACTCTGACTTGAGTTGACCAAGGAATATTTATTTTCTCTTTTATCATTCTTTTCAGAAATTCAATAGTTCGACTTCTATCCACAATAAAATTGTCATCTACTATAAATAACCTTTTTGGTTTTGGAGATAAATTTTTAATCTCTTTTATAACTCTTTCAATGCTTCTCATTCTATATTTTTGTCCAAAGAAGGAGGTCACAGAGCAAAAATCACAATTATAGGGACATCCCCGGGATGTACTTATAGGAATGATTTTTAATTTTTCCCTGTTTACCACTGAACTAAAATCAGGATCAGGAAATTTATCTAAATCTGATGCCACGGGACGAAAGGGATTATGATGAATTTGATTTCTTTGGTCTTTAAAAGAAAGACCTTTTATTTCATTTAATGGTTTATTCTCTCTAAGAGAAATAATTAATTCCTTAAAAGTTTCCTCTCCCTCTCCTCTTACCACAAAATCACAATAAGAATTAAGAGCTGTAAGTGGTTCAAAAGTTACATGTGGTCCACCCATTACAACAGGTTTTTTTAATATTTTTGCGATTTTAGCAATTCTCAGTGCTTCTTCCATTGTGCAAGTAAGAGATGAGATTCCAATTAAATCTGCACTCTTAATATCTAACCAATTAATAGGAGCAATTTCTTCAAAGTAAATCTTAACCTTACAATCGATTTCTTTTAATACAGATGCTAATGAAGGAAGGGAAAGACGTATTAACTTAACTTTAGAGAAAACATGTAATCCCGGAGATTTAGGCTCTATTAAGACAATTTTCTCGATTTTCATTTATTTTAAAGTAGCATAAAACATATAAAAGTTCAACTAAAGTGAAATATATAATATTTTTCTTGCGCAATTTTCTTTATAAAATTTTCTATCTCATACAATTATTTTCTTAAACTTAAAATCTACATTATATGAATGAAGAATTTCAATTTCTGTGGAAGGTGTATATTAGCAATTTATTTAGATATTTTCTGTCTTTTTCTTTTTTGTTCATACATTAATTTGTCAGCTTCTTGTAGAAGTTCTTCAATACTATTGACACTATCTGGCTCAAAAACAACAAGACCCGCACTCATTGATAATTTATAAGGAAGATTACCCATGGCATTATAAAGATTTACATTTCTTCTTAATCGATTTATAAGTATTTCTGCAAGAGTTTCTTCCTTACTCCAAGAAGTTATTAGACCAAGAATAACAAACTCATCCCCACTTATTCGAGCTATTATATCAGTTTTTCGAAAACTTTTTTTAAGAATATTGGAAATTTCTTTTAGTGCTCTATCTCCCTCTTGATGGCCAAAATTGTCATTGATTAATTTCAAATCATCAAGATCTGCATATAATAAGAATACTGCTCTTTTTATTCTTTTTGCCATCTTTAGAAATTCTTTCCCAAAATTTAAAAATCCTCTCCGATTATATAATCCTGTGAGCTCATCAGTTGTTGCCATTGCTTTTAATTTCTTCAACATTCGCTGACGTTCCACAGCATAACATATTGAACGAAAAAGAAGTTGGCCGTCTACTTTTCCTTTAATTAAATAATCTTGAGCCCCTTCTTGTACTGCCCTAACGCCTATTGTTGAATCGTCAAGACCAGTAAGGACTATAATAGCAATATCTGGAATTTTTTCATGTAATTTTTTAAAAGTTTCAAGTCCCTGACTGTCTGGAAGTGATAAATCCAGTAAAACAATATCTATGCCATTTCGAGTAAGAAGTTCCAAACCTTTAGAAAGCTTATCAGCCCATATAAAATTAAATTTTGCTTCCTTTATTTCGAATAACATTTCCTGTATTAATCTAACGTCACCTGGATTATCTTCTATTAGGAGAACATTAAAATTTCTTATTCTCATAATAATAACCTCTTAGCCCTTAGGTAACTTTACAATTGTAAACCAGAAATCTTCAATTTTTTTAACCACTTTTATAAATTGTTCAAAATCAACTGGCTTTGTGATATAGCAATTAGCATGAGAATTATAGGACTTAATTATATCTTCCTCAGCACTTGAAGTAGTCAAAATAACTACTGGTATGCGTTTTAAATCCGGATCTTCTTTTATTTCTGTAAGCACATCCCTACCATTCTTCTTAGGAAGATTGAGATCAAGTAAAATTAAGTCTGGCCTAGGAGCATTTATATATTTTCCTTCTTTTCTAAGAAAAGCCAATGCTTCTAAGCCATCATTCACTACATGCAAATTATTATTCAATTTACTATCTTTTAAAGCTTCCCGAGTTAAACGTACATCCCCGGGATTGTCCTCTACGAGAAGGATTTCAATAGGTTTTCCATTTAAATTATTCATTATTTCCCTCCTCTCTTGTTGGAATTGTAAAATAAAAAGTAGAACCTTTTCCAGGCTCAGATTCCATCCATATGCTTCCACCATGGCGTTCTACTATTTTCTTGCATATTGCTAAACCAATACCAGTACCAGGATATTCACTGCTTGTATGAAGTCTTTGAAATATCTCAAAAATTCTATCAGCATAACGAGGATCTATTCCTATTCCATTATCACAAACAGAGAAGAGCCAATCCTTTTCTCTTTTTTCTGCGGATATGTGAATAAGAGGCTGTTTTTTATCACAAAATTTAATGGCATTACTTATTAGATTTTGAAATAATTGTATAAGCTGAGATTCATCAGCTATTACTACTGGAAGTTTATTGTGAGTTATTTTTGCATTCCTTTCTTTAATATTAACTTTTAAATTTGTAATAACTTTCTCTAAAACTACCTCACAATCGGTAGGAACAAAGGGTTTTCCTCGTGTTTCGACCCTTGAATACATTAGTAAATCATTTATCATTTTCTGCATTCTTGATGCGCCATCTACTGCAAACTTAATAAATTCATCTGCATCTGAACCGAGTTTACCTTTATAACGACGAGCCAAAAGTTGGACATAATTACCTACCATGCGAAGCGGTTCCTGTAAATCATGGGAAGCTACATAAGCAAAGTGTTCAAGCTCTTTGTTAGATTTTTCCAATTCTTCAGCAACTTTTCTCAATCTTTCTTCTGCTTTTTTTCGTTCTTTAATTTCTCTTTGTGCTTGTTCATATAATTTAGCATTTTCAATAGCTATAGCAATTTGAGTACTCAAAGTTTCCATCGCAGATACATCACTTTCATCAAAAGCATTATATTTATCACTTTGTATATCAATTACACCAATTACTTTACCAGCGCTTTTAATTGGAACTACAAGTTCTGATTTTGTTATCTCTGTGGAGTATCGTATATAATATGGATTCTTACTAACATCACCACTTACTTGAGTTTTGCCAGTTTTTGCAGCATGACCAATCATTCCTTTTCCAATTTTAATTTTGAGATCCTTTGGAAAAATGTGAGCATAACCTCCAACAATTGACTGTAATCTCAAATATCCTGTTTTTTCATCCATTAGTAAAAGCATAACACCATAATAATTAAATGCATCCCGAATAGCAGTGACTATTTCTGAAAAAAGAGCTTTAAGCTCTAATTTGCTACTTACTCGTTGTCCAACTTTATAAAGTAATGCTGACTGTGCTGCTCGTCTTTTGGCATCTTCTTCAGCCTTTTTTCGTTCTGTTATGTCAAGATAAATAGCATATATTGCTACCTGCTCATTATTAACTATAATAGGAGCGCCAATAACGAGTACATGAATAAGCTTCCCATCCTTCCGCTTTCGTATTGATTCAAAGGCTATCTTTTTTCCCTCAGCCAATCGCTTTGTATAAGAGAGAGCTTCCTCATGAAGATTTTTAGGAGCAACAAGATCATCTATAAAACGACCTATAGCCTCTTTTTCTGAATACCCAAATAGTTTTGTAAATTCTCTATTAATTCGTATTACTTGGCCATTGTTATTAGTCATTACTATAGCTTCTTGAGCACTTTCAAATAACTGATCAAGATAGGCCTTTTCAGTTTGTAATTTCCTCTTAATATGCTCTCGTTCAGCGATTTCCTTTTTTAACTCTTCATTGGCAATTTTTAGTTCCAAAGTGCGCTTTTCAATAATTTCCTCAAGTTGATGAGCTCTTTTTCTTATTGCATATGTTCTTGCATGATAACTACCCACAAGAAGTAATAAAAGAATCACAGAAATTATACCTCTGAACCACCAAGTTACCCAAAATGGGGGCAGGATTCTAATTTTTATTGATATTCCCTTTTCATTCCATATTCCATCATTATTAGAGGCCTTCACTTTAAAAACATATTCTCCTGGAGGGAGATTAGTATATGTAGCAAAGCGTCTATTTCCTACATAATTCCACTTCTTTTCAAAACCTTCCATTATATATGCATATTGATTTTTTTCAGGTGAGGAATAATGCAATGCTGCAAATTCAAAAGAAAAAACCCTATCTTTATAAGAAAGAACAATTTCCTTTGTCTCAGTAATTGATTTTGAGAGAATAATTCTACTATTAAATTCTTCTCCAATAAGCACTGTTTTATTAGATATTTTGAAATTTGTAATTACAATTTGAGGAATATAAGGATTATCTTTTATTTTTTCCGGATAAAAACTGTTAAATCCATTTACTCCACCAAAAAACATCTCTCCACTTTTGCTTTTGAAACAGGCTCCTTTACTAAATTCATTACTTTGAAGTCCATCTTTTACATCATAATTTTTAAATTCCTCAGTTAGGGGATTAAACTTTGATAATCCTTTATTTGTACTAAGCCATAGATTACCCTGATTATCTTCCAATATATCATAGATAAGATCATTAGGAAGACCGTCTTTTACTGTATAGCGGGTAAATGTTTCCTTTTCTCTATTAAATTTGTTTAACCCTCCAACAGTCCCAATCCAAAGAATACCTCGGGAATCTTCATAAATTGATAAAATTTCATTATTACTTAGACTATTAGGATTTTTTGGGTTGGCAAAATATCTTTTGAAAAGATTATTTTCTCTATCCATTCTATTTAATCCATAAAGAGTTCCTATCCATAAAATTCCATATGAATCTTCATAAATTGTATAAATATAATTATTGCTTAAACTATATGGATTATCAGGGTCATATTTAAAATGAATAAATTTCTCACTTTTTCTGTCAAATTTATTTAATCCATCTTCTGTTCCAATCCAGAGTGTACTATTCCTATCTTCATAAATAACTCTTACAAAGTCGCTACTTAAACTCTGAGGGTTATTTGGATCTGATCTATAGTGAACAAATTTCTCTCTTTTTTGATCAAATTTATTCAGCCCTCCATAGGTGCCTATCCAAAAAATACCTAAACTATCTTCATAAATTGTCATTACCCTATTATTGCTTAAACTTTCAGGGTCATTCGGATCTGCTTTATAATGTCTATAAATTCCGTTTTTGCGGTCAAATCTATCCAATCCTCCATATGTACCTATCCAGAGAATACCTGAATTGTCTTCATAAATTGCTCTCACATAATTATTACTTAAACTATTAGGATTATTTGGTATTGAGTAATAATGGATAAATAACTTACTTTCCTGGTCATATTTATTTATACCAACATGCGTTCCTATCCATAAAACTTTTGTTCTATCTTCAAAAATTGAATAAATCTCATTATTACTCAGAGTATATGGTTCATCAGGATTATGTTTAAATCTAATGAAAATTTTATTTTTTCTATCATATTTATTTAAACCGTCTTCTGTTCCAACCCAAAGAATTCCAGAATAATCCTCATAAATAACTCTCACATAATTATTACTTAAAGTATTATGATTATTAGGATCGTATTTATAATGTATAAATTTCCCTGTTTTTTTATCAAACCTATTTAAACCTCCTCCATAAGTTCCAATCCAGAGTGAACCAAGATGATCTTCATATATTGAGTAAATAAAATTATTACTAATACTATATGGATTTTTTGGATCGTAAAAATAATGAATAAATTTTTCTTTCTTTCTATCAAATTTATTTAAGCCATTTGCTGTACCAATCCAAAGTATCCCTTCTCTATCCTCATAAATACACATTACAATATTGCTACTTAAACTGTCAGGATTTTTTGGATCATATGTGTAATGAACAAATTTTTCTTTTTTCTTATCAAATTTATTTAAACCACCTTCTGTACCAACCCAAAGTACTCCATATTTATCCTCAAAAATTGAAGTGACAAAATTATTGGTAAGAGTATAGGGTTTATTAGATTCATGTTTGTAATGTATAAATCGTTCCTTTTCCCGATCAAACTTATCAAGTCCTCCTCCGTAAGTCCCAATCCATAAATTTCCTGAACTATCTTCAAAAATTACTTTAACATAGCTATAAGTCAGACTATCAGGATTATCAGGATCATTCCTATATATTTTAAAATTATATCCGTCATATTTATTAAGACCATCTTCTGTTCCAAACCACATGAATCCCTGGCTGTCCTGAATAATACTGAATACTGAACTTTGGGAAAGACCATCTTCTATGGTAAGATGTTGAAATTTTATGTTATATTCATTTGCATATGAATTTAACAAAAATATTATTGCAGTAATAAATTTAATAAGTATCTTATCAATTTTCATGTTTCATTTACCCTCTCTATGCATATTTCTGCAATACATATGCCATTTCAATTTTTTAATAAACTTCTTTAATTTCAATTAGTTATTGGAATGAGGATAATTTGGAATTTTTAAATTTTAACAGAATTTGTCACTTTATTTGACAAAATTTGTCACTTTATAAAAATATGCACTTTTATTATTTTAAGGAGATTTATTTTAAAGTTGTTTTAATTAATTAAAAATTATTTTTTAAATTTGCTTTACTCTTTCAGTTCCTATTTTCTTCACAATTGCCTTTTTAATTTTTGCTGGAAGCCAGGATGGTCTGTTTGGAGGAGCATCTACTTCTTTAACTTCGCCTTTAAAAATGTGGATAGTATAAGTCTTATCCTTATTTCTCCTTCCTCTCTCTCGGAGTCTAATTTCTGTAAATCCACGAGTAGCAGCCTTTAATGCAGCTTGACGAGGTGATCTCCCTGTAAAAACTGCAGGTTTCTCCGCATTAACCAATACATAACTCTTTTTTTCTCCTTTTTTCTTTGCCATACTTAAACCTCCAAATTAATTTTTTATTATTAGGGTAAATCCCCTTTTTATTGCCTGATTCATTAGTATTTATATTATTATTTACTCTTCTCAATTTCAAGCTTTTATTTTGTCATAATATAACTCTAAAAATTCTTTTTTTCAAGCTTTTAATTTATTTTTTTTAAAATATCTTAATTTTTGACACAAAATTTATGATATGGTATAAATCTTAATTCTTAAAAAGGAGGTACTTAATGCCATTTATAGAAATTAAGAATAAAAAAGTTGAAATAAATGAAGAGGGTTTTTTAATTAATCCTAATGAGTGGAGTAAAGAGATTGCTGAATTTTTGGCTAAAAAAGAAGAGGGAATTGATAAGCTTACAGATGAACATTGGGCAGTAATTAATTATATAAGGGGATATTACCTTAAACATAATTTCGCTCCTATGATCCGTAAAGTATGTAAAAACACAGGTCTTTCTTTGAAAAAAATTTTTGAACTTTTTCCTTCTGGGCCAGCAAAAGGTGCTTGTAAGATAGCGGGACTTCCTAAACCAGATGGGTGTGTTTAATTTATGCAAATATATTTAAAGTATGGGATTATTTTTTCCATAATTTTTTCACTAATTTCTCTTTTCTATTTATTAATAAAAACTTTATCTTATGGGAGAAAACCTCTTTATTCAAAACCTCAAGAAAACAATATTAAAGGAATTTTATATGCTTTCTGGAAGGGAATTTTACCCTGGGAAAAGGAAAGTGCAAAAAATTATTTATTATCTTATATAGCAGGAATTATTTATCATTTAGGTATTTTTTCTGCTTTATTCTATATTATTTCCTTGATTTTCAATCTCTTCTTTTTTAACTTTTTCATTACAATTCTTCGTTTATTTCTAATAACTGGAATTATCTGTGGCTTAGGACTTCTTTTCAAAAGAATTTTTATTCCTCAACTTAGACTTCTTAGTTATCCAGATGATTTCTTTTCCAATATTCTCGTGAATTTCTTCCTTATTTTTACTTTGTTGGATACTTTTACATTAAATATAAGAATTCTCTATTTTCTTATTACTATAATTCTTTTTATTTATATACCTATAGGAAAAATTCGGCATTGTTTTTTCTTCTTTTGCAGCAGGGCTCTTTTTGGAGTATTTTTTGGAAGAAGAGGAATCTTACAGAAAAGAAAATTCAATTAAATAAAACTAAATAAGATATGAAAGCAGAAAAGAGCTTAAAAAATCCATTTGAAGAAAAAATAAAAAATGTCAAAACTCAAGATATAAAAAAAGCATTACAAGAATTTATTAGTAGGATAAATTTTGATTATGCTGTTTTTCTTAATTCCTGTGTTCGATGCAGCCTTTGTGCTAAATCATGTCATTATTATTTAACTTTTAATGATCTTAAGTCCATTCCATCATATAAATTAAATCTTGTGATAAAGGTATTCAAAAAATACTTCAGTTTCACAGGGAAAAAAGCATCAAGATGGATAGGGGCTGCAGAGTTAAATAATGAGATGATTGATGAATGGGTGGATACATTATTCGGAAGATGTAATTTATGCGGGAGATGCACATTAAATTGTACAATGGGAATTAACATCCCTTATTTAATTCGAATAGCAAGAGGAGCATTGGCTAAAATTGGTTTAGTTCCTCCAGGTCTTCAATCCACAATAAATACAGCTCTTAAAAAGGGAAATAATATGGGCATCTCAAAGCACGATTGGCTTGAAACTGTAAAATGGCTGGAAGAAGAACTAAGACAAGAAGTCAATGATTCAAATGCTCGACTTCCTATTGACCAGAAAGACATGAAATACCTTTATGCAATTAATCCTCGGGAAGCAATGTTTTTTCCAATGTCAATTTTTGCAATTGGAAAAATATTTTATGTGACTGGTGAAAGTTGGACTTTTTCAAGTACAAATTTTGATGTTACAAATTATGGATTTTACAGTGGAGATAATGAGGCAGCTTCTATTATGTCAAAAAGACTTGTTGATTCCTTAAAAAAATTAAAGTGTGAAACTCTTGTGCTCTCTGAATGTGGCCATGGTTTTAATTCCAATAGATGGGAAGCTCCTGAATGGTTATCTAAAAAATATGGTTTTGAAGTAAAGAGTATTCTCCAGATAATTGCAGAATATATAAAAAATGGAAAAATTAAACTTGACCCCTCATCCAATCAAAAAATTGTTACACTCCATGATCCCTGCAATTTAGTTAGACTCGGAGGAATTATCGAAGAACAGAGATATATTTTAAAAAATTCAGTTTTGAACTTTGTAGAAATGAAACCCAATAGAGAGAGAAATTACTGCTGTGGAGGAGGCGGCGGACAATTAGCAATGACACGTTTCGCTCAAAGACGTCTCGAAGTTGGTAAAATTAAAGCAGAGCAAATTAAAAAAACAGGAGCTAAAATTGTTGCAGCACCTTGCCATAATTGTATTGATCAATTAAATGAATTGAACAAGCATTATAAACTTGGAGTTAAAATTAAAACAATTTCTGAAATTGTAGCAGATGCACTTATTATTAAACAATAAATAAGAAAATTAAATGCAGTAAATAATTCTATTTTTTTCTCCTTGTTTTAGCAATTTCTTTTACAGCTTCAATTGCAGTCTTAACATCTTCTTCAGTATTAAAAGGCCCTATACTGAATCGTACAGCACCTTTGATTTTATCAGTTCCTAATTGCTCATGAATAAGAGGAGCACAATGAAGTCCTGTTCTACATGCTATATTGTAATCAACATCAAGAATAGTTCCTGTATTCATGGCTTCTAAACCTTCTATATTAAAAATCAAAACACTGATATGATTTTTTAAATCGTTTTGACAGTATAATGTGACTCCCTCGATTTCTTTTAAACCTCTTCTCAATATAGTTATAAGTTTCATTTCATACTCGTAAATATTTTTTATACCTTTTTTCTCAACCCACTTAGCCCCAGCATATAAACCTGCTACTCCAAGAGTATTAATTGTCCCATATTCAAGTCTATATGGATATTCATAAAGATGTGTTCTAACTGCTGAACGAACTCCAGTACCACCTGCTCTTGTATGTCTAATCTCAATTCCTTCTTTCACATAAAGTCCACCAATTCCTGTTGGACCCATTAAGGATTTATGTCCTGTAAATGCAACTATATCCACATTCATTTCTTCAATATCTATGGGAATTTTTCCAGCAGTCTGGGAAGCATCAATAGCAAAAGCAATTCCTCTTTCCCTGCAATATCTTCCAATTTCTTTGATAGGTTGAATGGTTCCAATTACATTAGAAGCATGATTCACAATAACTAATTTTGTATTTTTCTTAAATTTTTTAGGAAAATCATCCGGGTCAACAAATCCTTTACTATCAAAGGGAATATAATCTACTTCTATACCATTAAATTTATAAAGATGATACAAAGGTCTAAGTACAGAATTATGTTCAAGAGTTGTAGTTATAGCATGATCGCCTTCTTTTAAAATACCAAAAATTATGAGATTAAGTGCATCTGTTGAATTATAAGAAAAACAGAGTCTATTATAATCCTTACCATTAAATAATTTTGTAAGCAATTTTCGAGTATTTTCAACCACCTCCCCTGCTTCCATGCATAAATCATATCCAGAACGGCCTGGATTAACACCGAAATTCCTATAAAAATAATCCATAAATTTATAAACCTCTTCTGGCTTTGGAAAAGACGTGGCTGCATTATCAAGATAAATTATTTTCCTATTCATTATTAGACCCCCTTATTAAAATGAAAAAACTAATTTTACTTATATTTTCACATTGAGTCAAATAACCCATTATATTGATTTATCAAAAACCCTAAAATATAATAAGTTGGAAAAATGGGAAAAATTATAAAAACAGTAATTGAAAAACTCGTATTCGGTGGACAGGGACTTGGAAGATTTGGGAAAAAAATAATTTTAGCATGGAATGCTCTTCCTGAAGAAGAAGTGGAAATTAATATATATAAAAATAAAAAATCCTATTCAGAGGGGATTGCAACTACTATATTAGACTCATCTCCTTATAGAATAGAGCCAGAAGAGGAACACTTCCTTTCATGTAGTCCATGGCAAATACTTAGCTGGGAACAAGAGAATATATGGAAGAAAAAAATTGCACAGGAAACTTATGAAAGAATTGGCAATTTATCTTTATTTCCTGATTTTGAAATAATTTTCCTTTCAGAAAGTCAATTTCATTATCGGAATAAAATGGAGTATAGCTTTGTTTTGAGGGATGATGGAATAATATCTCTTGCTTTTTATAAAAGAGGCACTCATAAGCGTATGGCTATTAATTTCTGCAAATTAGCTGAGCCATCAATTAATAATTCTGTCAAGAAAATTATCTCATGGCTTAATCATAATGCAGTACCTGTTGATATCTTAAAAGCTATCATTCTTAGATGTAATAATAAAAGAGAAGTTATTGCTGGATTGTTTATTAAAGAAAATTTTCCATTTAGGAGTTATCCATCTCTTGATGAAACTCTAAAGGGTTTCCAGATTCATTTATCCAATCCTCTTAGTCCTGCTTCTGTTTCAGATAAAAATTTATACAAAATAGGTCAGGATTTTCTTGAAAATAATATAAGAGGAATAAAACTTAAATTTGGTTTATTGAGTTTCTTTCAAATTAATTTACCTCTTTTTAAAATTGTACTTGAGGATATTTTAAAATTTCTTGAACCAAATAAATCTATAATTGATTATTACTCAGGAGTAGGAGCAATTAGTCTTCCTCTCTCTTCATATTATAAAGATTGCACTTTAGTAGACAATGACGAAGAAGCTATATTCTATGCTGAGGAAAATATAAAAGAAAATCAAATAAATAATTGTAAAACTATTAATAAGCCTGCTGAGAAAGTAACTCAATTAATAGATAAAGATAAAATTATAATTTTTGATCCACCACGAGCAGGCCTTCATAAGAAAATTATTCAAAAATTACTTTTGGATAAACCATTTCGTATTATTTATCTTTCCTGCAATTTGGCAACCCAAGCAAGAGATATACAATTATTACAATCAGTATATCAAATAAAATTTTTGCAACTTTATAACTTTTTCCCGCGCACTCCCCATATAGAAACACTTTGTGTTTTAGAAAGAAAATTTTAAAAATTCTCTTATTGTTTCTTTTGTTCTTTTTTAATCCTTTCTTTAAAATGTTCTTTCAATTTTATATAGGGAATTCCTTCCAAAAGCCACTTAGGTGCTGGTTTACCTAAAAGATAATGGTCAAAAAACTCCAACATTCTAATTGTATAATCTTTTTGATTCGCTGGTTTTCGGAAACTATGATTTTCACCTTTGTATTGGAGCATTATTACAGGCTTGCGAAGGCGTCTTAGAGTATTAAAATATTCAATTCCTTGATTCCAATCCACTGCTCCATCTTTATCATTATGTAAGATTAAAAGCGGGGTCTTTACATTTTTTGCAAAGAAAACAGGAGAATTCCTTACATAGGCTTCAAAATTCTCCCAGTAACCTCCAGTAAAACGCCCCTGGCTACTTTCAAAAATTGGCTGGTTTGCAAAGCCAGTATTCCAGTAGATTGAACTATACATACTAATTAAATTAGTTAAAGGAGCACCAGCTACTGCTGCTTTAAAAATGTCAGTCTGAGTAATTAGAAAAGCAGTCTGATATCCTCCCCATGAGTGACCATGAATACCAATTTTATTCTCATCTACAATACCAGTTGCTATTGCAGCTTTTATAGCTGGGAGAACACACCATACTGCAGACATTCCAGGGTCATTTATTTTGTAAATAATATCAGGCATTAAAACTGCATATCCACGACTTGTATAGACTGATTTATTAAAACCATTAGCTCTTGGTGTAAAATAACGATTTAGATATCGAGAAAGTTTTTCATAAATATAAACAATTGTAGGATACTTTTTTCCTTTTTCATAATTTGCAGGAAGAAAAAGAGCAACCTGAAGCTTATCTCCTTTTTCACTTTTATAATCAAGCAATATTGCTCCACTTGACCAGAGAAATCCCTTTTGCTGAGGATTTGCATTTGTTATTTTCTTTCCATTTTGGAGAGAAGCATCAGTTACATAATAATCAGGAAAATCCTTAAATGTCTCTTTAGTATAAAGAAAGACATCAGCATTTTTGGCTTTAATAAGGCGAGAAAAAACAGCATTGTCCCATAGAAGTAACTTAGCACCGGGTTTTCCTTTATCAATACGAGCAATTCCTCCTTTTTTCGTCCATTCACCATAAACAGCCCAGTAAACTGAACCTGAAAGGTCTATTCCTTTTTCTTTAAGATCTAAGCGGAATCTTCTTATATAACGAATACCCTCCTTTTTTCCATTTACAGTAAGATTTATACCTTTTCCTCCATGAACGGGAATCTTCCATACATCCCAGTTATCATAGAGAAGAACTGACTTCCCATCTTTTACCCAGCCAAAAGGCCGAATTGGTGGGTTAACTATGTTGTGATCGTCCTCTTCATTTACAAAAGATCTCGGAACATCTTTGGTAATATTATATTTTTTACCTGTTGACATCTCATAAGTATAAAAATGACCATCATGATAATAAAGAAAATGCTTACCATCAGGAGATGGCCCGAAATACCACCGACATTTCTTTACAGCTAATCTTCTCTCTCCTGTTTTTAAATCAATCGCATATATATCCTTATAACGACGGCCATCGAGAGTGCTCATTAATTCATATTCTCTTTTATCAAATCCAATAGCCCAGCGATGCTTTGGTGTAGGAATTACTTCTTTTAATTCTTCATTAGCTAATCTTATAAATTTTTTCTCTTTAATCCGATAAATGCATAAGTAATTAAAATTTTTATCCCTTTTTTCTTCTACTTGCTGCTGGGACTGAAGTCTTTTATCGAGCCAGTGCCAAATTACAAGATCGGGCTTTTCTTCTTCAATTTCTTCTTTTTTCTTCTCTTTTTCAGTTTTCTCTTTCTTTTTTACTTTATGAATACCAAATAAAATTCCATTTAAATCCTCTGTCCAGACTGGATTTCTATTTGGACTTATTGTCATTCCTTCAGGAAAATTTTTATCTTTTACAGGATTATATACAATTTTTGTAGGAAATTTATTCGAAAAATCTTTAAATCCTATTACACTGTAAAGCTTATCTTCATAATTTTCATCTTTTACTCCTTTTAGAACTGCCAATGCATTTCCCTTTTCTATCCAGGTTAGCCTTTTATAAAAGGCTTTATCCGTATCAAGTGATAAAATCACGCCAGTGGTCATATTACGAATTAGAACACCATTCCCGCTTTGATCCTGAGCATCAATAATCCAAGCTAACCAATCTCCTTCCTTATTAAAGGCAAATTCTGAGATATTTCCAATATTCATCTCATTTCCAGTAGTCAGTTCATGGAGAATAAGGTCTGAACCCTTTGCTTTTTCTTTATTTTTTCCTTTACTTTCAGGAGGATATTTATGAAAAGCTATCCATTTTGAATTTTCACCTGAAAAAGCAAAGCTTTTTATTTTATCAAATTCTAATTTCTTTCCTGTTGTCAGATTAACCAGTCCCATTTTGTTATAAAGTTTCTTTTTAGTCTTTTTTGCTTTCTTTACTTCCTTTGATTTTGGATAAATTCTAAAAGCTAACCATTTAGAATCTTCAGAAAATAAAATTTCTCTGCGTGATCCATATCGAGGAGCCTCTCCCATAGGAAATCTATATTCAATTTTCCTTTCTATGTTTCTAATTACAATTTCGCTGTCTCCTTCATTTGGAGAAAGCCGATAAGCAAACCATTTCCCATCATTAGAAATAATAACTGACCTTATACTCTTCCATGCAAGTATATCTTCAAGCTCAATCGGTCTAAGAGTCTTTTCTTTTTCTGAAGCTTTAAGCTGAAAAGGAATAACTAACAAAATAATTAATAAAAATAAAACTCCTCTTTTCCCTTTCCGCATTTCTAAAACCTCCTATTTTTACTGTAGTATTAATATTATAAAAATTCATATTATTTAAGTCAATGCCATGTAAGCGTCCATAACATATTGGACTGCTGAGAGTCTTTTATAAAGCAGTCTATATAATATCTTAAAGGCGCTAATTTGTTAAGACTTTTATGAGGTCTCTTAGTGTTATACCAGATGAGCCATTTC
>Ga0209426_1000740_pt1 | contig 27956 bp, 21 predicted proteins | sample Deesub1362B_J571_FD_187697 | JGI IMG/M metagenome (GOLD analysis project Ga0209426, IMG submission 187697) | Deep oceanic, basalt-hosted subsurface ecosystem from Juan de Fuca Ridge flank, Pacific Ocean, CORK Borehole 1362B_J2.571 (SPAdes)... ...
AAAAATCCATCAGGATCAAATTGATAAGTGTCATTGCCGGCTGTCAGCAGATGGTCTTCTATGGAATAGGTATATGCCATATCCGTTACACCCTTGAATACATTTGTCTCTGAAATACGATTCCCATTAGCGTCATATGTGTAGGCTTCCACCAATGTGCCGTTCCTCTTAACCTCCACCAGCCTTCCCAGTTCATCATACCTGTAATCCCATACTATTCTCTCACCCTCTATTTCTTCAACCCTCTGCAGTATCCTCCCTGATTCATCCCTACTTGTAACCTCCCACCTGTATACACTGCCACCTGTGGTATTTATCCTCACCTTTACAACTTCAGGACCTCCCTGAGATTGCCCCTGTATGTAATCCTCTACTATTACCTCCTCACCCACCTGATTCACCTTTAATATCCTGCTACCTCTTCCCCCTACTATGATTATGCTTCCAGTTGACTCTACTCCTATCCCTCCAAAAAATTCAATATCATACGTATTACTAAAAAGCTCTGTATTAAATAAAAGCTTTGTATTAAGTCTGCTCCTACACTCTATGTTTATTAAATCACTCATTACATTATCTGTTATCTTTAAAATATTGGTACAAATATTATCTGTCTCTATCACATATACATCACCCTTTTTATCTACTGTGATACTCCCATAAACGCTTGCCTCTGGCAATTTAACTATCAATGTCTGTGTCCCATCTGGAGTTATTCTATATATTCCATAGGATAAGAATCCACCTATACCCACTGATACATAGAGATTTCCTCCCCCATCAACCGCAATACCTCCTATTGCATCAGGCATACTCGCAAAGAGTGTTACACTACCGTCAGGAGTTATCCTGTAGATCTCTCCTTCGTTGTCCACATATCCTGCTGTGCCTTTAACTCCATATATGTTTCTATTACTATCTACTGCCATATAAATAATTGATATACCATTCACTACAGTCTCCGCTGTACCATCAGATCTTATCCTCATTATGCTGCCCTTTGTAGCTCCTTCGCCAGCTACATACAGTTCTCCAGAAGGACTGAAACTTAGTGTGGAAGGTGTGTACTCCGCTGGAAATGTAAATATCCTTTTTACCAATCCATCACTGCCCACCTTCTTCAGTTCTGCAGGGTCACTCTGTATATCTATGAAATATACCTCCTCTGTAACAGGATCTATCGCAAAGTACTTTATAATCCCAATGCCTGAAGGATCATATATAACTGTTATCTCTCTCCTCTCTGTGTTACCCAGAGAATCTCTCACTTCTATAGGTATTACTGTCTGATCACCCTGAAACTCTACCATGACTTCAAAAGTCCCGTCAGAATTCACCAGTACATCACTGCCATTTACTAAGACTGTATAATCTTCGGGATTGTCTATACTGCCTGATATCTTTATCTGTCGAGAGTTTACAGTTACTACACTCGGTGCCTCCATGTAAGTAATACTTCCAATATAATATGTATTTTCATCAACCTCTGCATAAGTATTAAAACTCCTACTGACAGCAAAAGCCCCATCTGTTACCCTTTCTGGCAAACCGTTCAAGGCATTTCTGCTCACCTTGAAGGAGCCCATCCCTGTAAGAAGACCATCATTGTCATAAGTGAGAGCATATGTCCTGCCTGCATAACTAACAGAAGAGAGATTAAAGTCACTTTTGTAGAAGTAGATTACTGTCTCGTTCAACGTGCCAGAGTATGTCTCAGAGGTCAGCAGTGCCCCATCGTAGGTAAAAGTAAGACTCTCTGCACCCTTCACAGCCTCTGTCAGTTTGTTTGAACAGGAGTATGTGAAATTCACTGTACCTTCAGGAGTCTGCATACTCCTAAGGAGTCCGTTGATGTAAGTGTTGATAATTTGTTTACCTGAAGGGAAAGTGATGGATTTAAGTTTTCTCTCTTTGTCGTATGTGTATTGATAACTGCCTGAGATTGGTGTTGTATAGATCTTCCTCTGGTCCACCCCTGTATAAGTGAAGGTATGCCTTGCATTGGTTGGAGTCACGATTGCCGTGATGTTTCCATTGGCATCATGCTCATATCTGACCACCGTACCATCAGGCCTTATCTCCTCTTTTAACCGGCCCATCAGGTCAAAGGTATAATCAAAGGTCTTGCCAGAAGGGGTAATGATAAAGTCAATGTTACCATTTTGATCATAAGAGACAGTAATACTCCTTGTACCGGCACTCACACTGTTTATCCTTCCCTTTGAGTCATAACTGAATAAGAGTGGATTCAGCCCCTCAAGGCTCAGACTTGTAAGAACAAGCCGTGAATTGTCATACTCAAGCCTCAGTCTTCTGCCCATAGGTGATGCTACGGTAATTGTGCCTGTAAGGATGTCGTTGTCCACCCTCCACTGCCTGCTGTTCAGGTTGTAGAGGTCCGTTACGAGTTCATACTGCCCGTCTGAGTTAGTGTCCTGATAAACCCTTGTGTGTGTAAGCCTCTGTGAAACCCCTCCCGGAGTAATTAAGTGCAGTTCTGTAAGATACCTATATTTATATTCAGGCTCAAGGCTGTATTTCTTCAGAATACGCATCCCACATGGAAGTTCCCAGCTCTCGGTAAGACGGTCTGAGGAGCGACTGTAGGTAGTGATACTGCCTGTGGGATCGGTCTTCACAGAGGTGTATCCACTACCTGAGTGACTCTCTCTGTATGTGGTCAGGTTACCCTCTGCAGTAAGCACGCTCGTCAGGGCGTTGCCCTGATAGTCTACCTCCTTAGAATAACTCCAGTGTCCTCCCTCAGGGTCGTAGACATTAGTTACTCTGCCATTTTCGTCATACACATGGCGGAAGTGATTCCCATTGGGGTCGTACTCATCCGTCATGTATCCTTCTGGGTTGTACACAAAGGAGTAAGAAGAACCATCAGGATAGATGATTCTTGTGAGATTATGATTCTCATCCACTACCAAACGTGTTACAAGTCCATCTGGCGAGGTGATTGAGGTTGGTCTGCCAGAGGCATCTCTCTGGATGGTAGTTACATTCCCGAAACGGTCTGTGATTGAGACAAGAAGACCATTCTGATCATAGCCGAAGCTATAAAGAGTGACACCTGTGGTAAGGTCTATAGTATACATATGACGGCCGCCGTTGGAATCAAAGACATAACCTTGGCCGTTTTCATCAGAAAAGATTATCCAATTATTGTCTGGCAGTTTTTTTACCAACTTGGAGGGATAAACCACCCTTATCCTGTGGTTTAACGTATCTGCAATATACAGATGTCCATCAGGACCTACAATCACATCTTGAGGGCGATTAAGTTTAACTTTTGAAACAGGTCTTTTATCTCCATTATATCCAGATGTTCTATTACCTACTATTGTATAAATAATCCCTCTCTGATTAATCATTCTTATAACATGATTATTTGTATCCGCTATATATACATTGCCATCTGAATCAACAGCAACTGCTTGTGGTTCTCTTAGACAGGACTCAACAGCAGGACCTCCATCTCCACAATATCCTCCTCCTAAGGTGTTACCTGCTACTTTTGTTATTATTCCATCCACACCTATTCTTCTTACCCTATGCCAGCAGTGTTGAACTGTATACAAAAGACTATCCTTATCCAGAGCAAGTCCTCGGACCCAACAAAGTTCTGCGTCAGTGGCTGGCCCTCCGTCTCCTGCCCATCCTTTGCTTCCATTACCTGCCATGGTTCTTATAATACCTGAAGTATCAACAAATCTTACTCTGCTGTTTCCACTGTCTGCTATATAAAAACCACCTTCAGGGTTTATTACTACATCCTTGGGAGAATTAAGAGATGCAAAAACAGCAGGTCCATTATCTCCGCTATAACCTTCTACTCCATTACCAGCCACAGTTGTAATAATTCCATTTCTGTCCACCTTCCTTATCCGATGATTACCTGTATCGGCTATATAGATATTCCCCTTATTGTCCGCTGCCACAGCAAAGGGGGCATTAAGCATTGCCTCAGTAGCAGGACCTCCGTCGCCACTGTAGCCTGCTTGCCCTGTACCTGCGATGGTTGTAATAATTCCATTTCTGTCTACCTTCCTTATCCGATGATTACCTGTATCGGCTATATAAAGATTCCCTGCAGCATCCATCGCTATTCCACGGGGATAAGATAGAAATGCCTCAGTAGCAGGACCTCCGTCGCCACTGTAGCCTGCTTGCCCCGTGCCTGCTATTGTGTCTATAATATCTGTTACATTACTTCTAATTACTCGTCCATTACTACCAATTATTACAAATGCCCCTCTCACTCCCATATCGTGATGAACTGAAAGATTCCATCCATTTGCAATATGATATCTAAGTTTCTCTTTTTGAGAATCATCTAATAGTAAAGGAGAGGGATGGAGTTCTACACTATAGTGTCTCCACAAAACTATCTCTTTTCTTGCACGCAGCGTAGTTACTGATGCACCTCCACTGCTTCCTCCACCTCCACCCCGGCTTCTACCTGCTGCTGCAAAGGCCCTCCAAAGAGCGTTAGGTTTATAATACACTGCACCATAGACGAATCCCACATCTATCTTTGCCACTATCCTACCCGTCACAGGTATACCCCTGTAATCCAGCCCATCCCATATAAATGTTACCTTCTGGTTGGGTTTGGGTGGAAGAATACTCGTATAGACTCTTCCTACTAAGGACATCCGGACAATAATATAACTCAATGATGTAGGCACCTTGTCTCCACTAGCAAGAATGGTTATTACAGCTCTATAGCCTGTTCCCTTCTTTTTCTTACCTGAAGCATCTGTTATTATGCTTCTTACACGATTGCTTGCATAGTGTAAGGTCATATCTGTACCAGGTATAGAGATATCTTCATGAAATACCCTACTTTTCCTGTTTACATAAGAATTCAGACAGTCTGACTCTTCGCTGTCGTCCTCTGTATGTTCGTCAGCATAAGGAGGTCCCCCGTTCGGATAAATAGCATCTTCAGGGGGTCCATAGGGCCAGTTACAGTCCCAAGGAGTAAAGTGGGTTACCTCTACACGCCAGTAAGTATCACCCGGTTTGTATACAGATGGCTCCTCAAGCCCCTTAACTTCATCACTGTAAGCCCCGTTGCCATTGAGATCGTCAGGATTGCCATCTCCTGTGGCATCAAGGGCATCCACCACTCCGTCTCCATCAGTATCAAGTAGTTTCACTACTACTCCGTTGTCTGAAGGCACCCATACAGCCCTCTCACGATCGTAATACCCCACAGGGACTGCCTCTCCCACAGGGAATCCAATGAAATTGTCCACATATATAATCACAGGCTTTTCAAAACGGACATTATCCCTCCCATCGACACTCAGTTCTACTGCATAGGTGTAGGCAGAAGTAGGCGGCAGTTTAGCAGGCATGCTCTCAGGTATATCAAACTCAGTGGCCCTTACTGTTATGGTTGTAAGTTCTATCTCATTACCCTGCTTATCGGTGGTAAAGGCACGGTTGTCTCCGGTGAAGACCATGGTTAAAGAGCGGCTCCCATACTCATCTGTCACAGTAGAGCTCCTGTGTGTGATTACAGTAGAAGCATTACCGTCAAAGATTACCGTAGTTGATACAGGATCCTCTGTGATCATAACTATCTCCTCTGCCACTGCTATATCATTCCAAGGTACATACACCTTCCTGTGTACTGTTATGTAGCCTGCCTTTTTGTAAACTACCGTGATAATTCCTCCGCCTTCTACAGGAATGGAGAACCTTCCTGTGCTATCAGTCTCTGCTGTGCCATACTCAGGATGCCTATGTATGGATATGGTAACTCCAGACAAAGGATTTCCACTTCTGTCCTTAACAAGGCCAGTGATAATGGAGAACCTTTCCGGGTCATATGCCTTTATGGTGGCATCAGAGGGGATTAGGTCTTCGTACTGCTTTCCAAAGGAACCCTCTGGCAAGGGTTGAACACTACTCTTTCTGGTAACAGTAAACATAACCTCCTGGGAGGTTCCTCCTCCTGGCGGTGGATTCTTCACTATCAGAGGATACTCCCCTGATTCGGTTAGCATGAAGGCAGGCACCACTGCCCTGATACTGGTATATGTATAACTCTCCACAGTAATAGCCTGACCATTAAAGTAAACCTCCGTTGCTGCCACAAAACCACGGCCCTGTATGGTTACCACTGTATCAGATGAATCCTCCACCACCTCAGAAGGTGTTATCCCAGTAACCACAGGCACAGGGTTGTTTACAGTGAAATCAAAGGTGTTTGATCTGACCACTGTGCCATCGTAATTCTGGTTTTCTGCATAGATCCTATATACACCAGCCATCTGAGTGTCCTCAGCCAGAAGCTCCATCTGAAGTTTTGTCTCCTTTATGTATGACACCGGCCTCTCTTTACCATCATAATAAACCTTTGTATCAGGCAGAAATCCGCTGCCATAGACTTCAAGTACCATCGCCCCTGTGTTCACATCCGTCTCTATGGGTACTACCGTGCTTATATAAGGCTCAGGTACCCTCACCACAAAGGCTACTTCGTTGGAGAACCTTCCGTCTGGGTTCCTCACCTTTATCATGTGTAAAGAAGTGATCTCTGTATGTGAAGAAGGCACTGTTGCCCTCAGTTCCGTCTCTGATACATACACAGTTGGTACTACTACATCATCCACCACTACTTCTGCCTCTGGCATAAACCACCTTCCTCTGATCACTAATTCCACATCCCCTGTGCCGACCAGAACCTCCTGTGGCTCTATCCCTGTTATTTCTGGGGGTATATCCTCTCTAAAGACTCTTATACCCTTTTTATATGACACGAGATAATATATACCTGTGCTTGTTATAAATCTTGCTCTTTCTCCCACATACAGATCTTCCTGTAGTTGCCCTGTTTCTCTGTCAAGTACAAGCAGTCTCCCTCTCTTTATATCTGTTATAAGTATCCTATGAGGTGTAAGTTTTATATCTCGAGCTTTTATATCGAAAGAAACAAAATAGTTTAGGCTCTGTGTTATGAGGTCGAGTATGTATATATCTCCTTTGCCTATCAAAAGAGCGGCAGTGGCTGAGTCTCTGTCTACTGAAATAGCCTTTATATAGCGACTAAAACAGTATTCACTCAACTGACTACCATCATCTATGGATAATACTTTTAAACAGAATTTATCTTTCTTACTTCTGTGTCTTTTCTTTTCTTTTAAAACATAATCATCTCCTCTTTGTTTACTGTAATTGTCTCTTGTTACAATTAGGATCATTCCTCCTTCTGGGTAAATCTTAAAAAAAGGTATCTTTCTGTTGTCATAAATCTCTGCTTCTATGTCAGAATTTTTAAGGTCAAATAATAAAATTTGGTTTTTATGAGAGGTGAGAACAAAAAGCATTTCTCTCAAAGGGTCTATCTCCACTGCCTTAGGATGCTTTACCAGAGATATAGAATCCACAATTTCGCCTGTTTGTATATCTACCAAATGAATTAATCTTTTACTCTTGTCATGTCTCTTATTTGCAGTTCCTTTGAGTATTAAGTATACTATAGAACTCCCCTCATCCACTACAATATCCTCTATTTTATGTTTAAACAATATCTTCCTCTCTATCTCTACTAAATTAGGTTTTATAACAAGTATTCTTCTATTCACTGCTACCACTCTCCCTTCAAGGTGCTTTATTCTACCACTGATAGAGATGCTTCCTATATCTGTAAGGGTATGGGATGTGCTGGGTACCAAAATGATAACGATAAATAACAGGAAAATTGAAAACTTTTTTCGAAAGGTCATCTCCTACCCCCTCATTAAAAGAATCGTTTAGGAGCTTCTACTCCCTCCTTAGACAGGAAAAATTATCGAGAAAAAATTTATAAAGTCAATATCTTAATAAGACTATAAAAATTATTTATAGAAAATATAAGATTGAGTCATTAAGCAGATTTTTTTTATAATTCAGTATGGCAGACAGAGAAGAGGGATATAATAGTTGTGAGATTTCCGAGTGTGAGCAAAGGTGTCCTGAATGTGGAAAGTTCTGTGTGAGTAAGGACCATCAGGGATGGCAACACAGATGTCCTGAAGGGCATACATGGTGGACAAGATACTGTTATTCACTCTGAAGAAGTCTTTATATTTAGATATCTAAATAAGGATTCCTCCGAATCAAATTTCAAAACTTGCCCTTGAAAAGACCAGACAATTGAATAAAAAGTGCGAATTTCGTTAAAATCAATTGTTTTAATACTTTTATGTAAAGGAGGTTTTAGAATTTGTTAGTACCCCTTGAATGGCTAAAGGATTTCGTAGATATCAGAGAGCCTGCTGAAGAGATATCTGAGGCACTCACAATGGCTGGTCTTGAGGCAACTCTTAAAGAAAAGGGACTTCTTGAGATAGATATTACACCAAACAGACCAGACTGTCTGAGCATTTCCGGTATTGCAAGGGAGATTGCTGCCATAAAGAGAAGAGAATTCCGTCTGAATGATTATAGATTTTCAGAGGGATTCAAATCAGATTTCAGAGTGGTTATTGACTCTCCACTCTGTCGTAGATATGCAGGAAGGATAATCCGTGGTGTAAGAATAGATGAGTCTCCTAAATGGATGAAAAAACGTCTTGAAGTAGCAGGTATAAGATCTATAAACAATGTAGTTGATATAACAAATTATGTAATGCTTGAGCTGGGACATCCACTTCATGCCTTTGACCTGAGGACACTCAAGGGAAATATGATTAGAGTAGACATAGCAGGTAGTGTAAAGGAATTTGTAACTCTCGATGGGCAGAGAAGACTTCTTCCTCATGATGCGCTTCTGATCTGGGATGGAGAAAGGCCAGTTGCTCTGGCAGGTATCATGGGTGGAGAAGAGACAGAAGTAAAAGAAGACACTACCGATATATTCCTTGAGAGTGCCTATTTTGAACCTTCCTCTATAAGGAAGACCTCAAAAGCCTTGGGACTGATGACAGAATCATCCTATAGATTTGAAAGAGGTACAGATATTGAAGGACTTATTAATGCACTCGACAGGGCAGCCTCCCTTATAAGGGAGATATGCGGTGGTGAGGTGTCTGAAAGGATCGATACTTATTCCTATCCTCTACAGCCCAAAAGTATATATTTCAGATTCCAGACAGTTGAAAGAGTTCTGGGAGTAAAAATATCTTCTGATAAAGTAACAGAAGTTCTAAAAAACCTTGGCTTTATTATTCGTAACAGGGACGACAAGGGATTAAAAATTGATATACCTACTTTCAGAGTGGATATATCCATGGAAACAGACATTGTTGAAGAGATTGCACGTCTTTATGGGTATCAAAACATACCTTCTACTGTACCTAAGGCAGAACTGGAGGCTGAGCCTTCATCTTCTTTAAGTAAAACTTTAAAAACAATCAAACAAACTATGCTATTTTCAGGGTTTTCAGAGTCTATAAATTACAGCTTTATGAATCCCTTAATGCTTGATTTATTGAAGATACCACCTGAAGACATAAGGAGAAACACTGTGGAACTTCTTAATCCCCTCAGAAAGGATGAGTCTGTACTAAGGACATTTCTATTACCATCGCTACTGCAGGCTCTTATGTTAAACATAAACAGGGGTGTTATGGATATAAAGTTGTTTGAGGTATCAAGGGTCTTCCTCAAGACTGATAAAGAATTGCCTGAGGAGAGAGTTCATCTTGGTACGGTCTATTTTTACAAAAAAGGGCAATGGCTATGGGAGACTCCTACAGAGACTTACTATGTCATGAAGGGGGTTGTAGAGAAACTTGCCAGTGCTCTAAATATAAAGAGACTGTATTTTAAGGATCCTACAGAACCTTTTCTACATAAAGGCAAGTCTGCGGACATATTTATAGATAATAAAAGGGTAGGGTATGTGGGTGTTTTATCTCCTGAAGTGAGAGAAGCCCTTGACTTGAGAGAACCAAAAGAGGATATAGGGATAATAGAACTGGATATCCCCTCTCTGCTTGAAGGAATGGATAAGGAGATAAAATTTACTCCCCTACCAAGGTATCCTGCTGTACAGAGAGATATCTCACTGCTTGTTCCACGAGAGCTCAAAACTGGAGATGTTATTAGCTATCTGGAGGGTTATCCTTCAGAACTGATTGAAGATATAAGGCTCTTTGACCTTTATGAAGGAAAAAATATTCCTGAGGGTATGAAATCCCTGGGTATAAGCATCATTTATAGGGCAGACAACAGAACCCTTACTGATGAGGAAGTAGACTCCCTACATACAAAGATTGTGGATTATATTATAGAAAAAACAGGCGGCAGATTGAGATAAACAGACTTCTGTTAGGTTACAACCTTATAACCTGTTTCATTAATAGCCTTTGTTATCTTCTCTCTGTCTGTTTTGTTTTCATCATAGGTTATCTTTGCAGAACCTATCTCCACCTCTGAAGATATTACTCCTTCAACTGCATCAACCGCTTTTTTTACCCTCATTACACAGTGTTGACAGCTCATTCCCTCAATCTTAAGTGAAATCTCGGCCATACTTCCTCCCATTATCTGGTTTTCTTTTGTAATCTTTTACATTTATTACATATCCCATAGAGATACATCTTATGATTAGTAAGAATAAATCCATGCTTTTTTGCAAGCTTCTCCTGTAGTTCCTCTATCAGAGGGTCAAACACCTCAACCTTTTTACCACACACCTCACAGACAAGATGGTCATGATGCCTCTGGCCATATTTATGCTCATATCTCATAACCCCATCACCAAAGTCTACTTCAGATGCAAGCCCTGCCTCTGAAAGAAGCTTCAGCGTCCTGTATACAGTTGCCTGTCCAATAGAGGAGTCTCTCTTTTTAACTAAATTATATAGGTCCTCAGGTGATACATGGGTTTTTGTCTTAAGGAATACATCCAGAATTGTTTTCCTCTGGTAGGTCATTCTAAGATTTTTTTCAGCAAGAAACTCTTGAAAGACCTTCTGCTCACTCATTTAAAATTCACCTTAGTCTTATAAAAATGAAAATGAAAATCATTATGTTTAAGAGTATAATCTATTTAATTCTCAAATATCAATTAAGACATCAATGATGTTTATATCTACTTATAAATCTTATTCTTATATAATATGATAATCAAAATTTCAAGTTGATTTTCTTTAAGTTTTGTGCTAAAATTTTTTTTCATGAAAATGGGGGCACGTAGGATAATATCACTGCTTATTTTAATTGTATCTATATTAACCATATTTGCTCCTCTTAGAATTGCCATTTTACCTCATGCAAGAACACAATGTATTGTCCATCTGAATGTATGTTCTCATGGGCATGGTGGTTTGTCTGTAAATTCCCATGCTCCTTATTTAGTAGCTGTTTCAGGAACCAGTACAGGACCTGAGTTAAGTGGAACAGTAGAGAGCACCTTATTTGTATTAAACCTTCCTATAATAATCCATTCAGAAGAGAAACCCCCCAGAGTTTAATCTCTCGTACCTTCTTATTGCCTGAGGTGGTTCAGTTTTTATAACTGAATTACCTTTGTTCACACTACTACACACGAGGAAGTTTCTTCTTCGTACTTCCTCCCAGCACACTTGAATCCACCTCGGGCAGTTTGTCCGAGGTGGTACTTTTTAAATAAAAAAATAAAAAAAGGAGGTACAAAGTATGGAAAGACAGGAAGGGCTAACGAGGAGAGACCTAATCTTAAGTGCAGGGAAGGTGGTAGCGGGCGCTGCAATTATAACAGCAGGTGGTCTTACTCTGGTTTCAGATGCAGAGGCGTACAAATATAACACTCAGTACAAGTATAAGAAATTGAATGTTAATGAGGTGGGGCAGATCACCTACGACAACTATTTCAAGAGATGGTGTTGTTCTTCTGTTCTGGCAGGTCTGGTAGAACCACTCAAAAAGACAGTAGGTGGTACCTGGAAGAACTTTCCAATTGACGCCTACAAGTGGGCTCATGGTGGTTTTGCCGGATGGGGAACCCTCTGTGGGGCATTAACTGGTGCTGGTATATTTATAGGACTTGTGGTAAAGGACACTGATATTGCAGAGGCAATGACTAATGACCTTGCCTTCTATTACGCCTATACTGAACTCCCCTCATTTACGCCAAAGAAGATCCTCAAGTCTGAAATAAAGCATAAGACAATAGCAGGGACTCCCATCTGTCATATCTCTGTAGGAAGATGGATGAGGGCTGAAGGGGTTGGATTCCTTACCAATGCAAGGGCAGAAAGATGTGCCAGACTTTCCGCTAATATAGCAATGGAGGCTGCAAGGATGTTGAACGAGTGGATAGAGAATGGCAAATACAGGGCTAAACATACTCCATTGTTCAATGTGGTCTCAAACGGAATCACATCTCAGCATAACTGTATGGACTGTCACGGTAATTTTGTTCCTTCAGCAAGAGAGACTTATAACACATTGAAGAAATGAATCTTTGAAGACGGGGGCATACCCCCGTCTTTTTAAAAGCATCTCAAAAGAAAAATACCCTTTAAAAACAAGGGGATAGAGTTCTATATCCCAAAATTGAAAATTAAGTTGATTTCCTTCAAGTTTTGTGTTAAAATAATTAATCATGAAAGTGATATCATTAAAAGTGATATCCTTATTTGTTTTAGTTATATCAATACTCACCATCTTTGCTCCTCTTAGGATTGATATTCTTAATGCAGATGATGAATATATTGTCTATCTTGATGTATGTTCTCATGATTATAATAGTCTGTCTGGTAGTTTCGATATACCCTATTTAACAAATACTCCAGAAACAACCTCTAAACCTGAGTTAAGTGGAACAATAGAGAGCACCTTATTTGTATTAAACCTTCCTATAATAATCCATTCAGAAGAGAAACCCCCCAGAGTTTAATCTCTCATACCTTCTTATTGCCTGAGGTGGTTCAGTTTTTATAACTGAATTACCTTTGTTCACACTACTACACACGAGGAAGTTTCTTCTTCGTACTTCCTCCCAGCACACTTGAATCCACCTCGGGCAGTTTGTCCGAGGTGGTACTTTTTAAATAAAAAAATAAAAAAAGGAGGTACAAAGTATGGAAAGACAGGAAGGGCTAACGAGGAGAGACCTAATCTTAAGTGCAGGGAAGGTGGTAGCGGGCGCTGCAATTATAACAGCAGGTGGTCTTACTCTGGTTTCAGATGCAGAATCCTCTAAGGGTGGTAAAAGGCCATGGCCTTATACAAAACTTGATCCTGATGAAGTAGCCAAATGGGCATATGAAGACTGGTATAGGCATTTCTGCTGTCATGCAGTAGCTGCTTCTATACTTTCTGCACTCCAGAAGAAAATTGGAGAGCCTTATACCTCAATACCTCTGGATGCATTTCAGTTTGGGCATGGTGGTGTTGTAGGATGGGGTACAATATGTGGAACTCTGCTTGGTGCAGGTATTGCCACAGGCATTATAGCCAGTCATCAAGGAGAAAAGATTGCTAATGATGTAATAGCATGGTATGCAAGCACTCAGCTTCCTATCTTTAAACCTGACAAACCAAAGGCACATATCAAGAATGTAAGCAGGAGTGATTCACCTCTTTGTCATATTTCTGTTGGAAGATGGATGAAGAAAGAGAACGTAAAGTTCTTCAGTCCTCCAAGAAAGGAAAGATGTGCCAGGCTTTCTGCTGATGTTGCAAGGCAGACTGTAATTTTACTGAATGCATGGGCAGATGGTAAATATAAACCAACACATGGCTCACAGGCCAAGACACATCAGATGCCTACCATGAACAATTGTACAGATTGTCATGGTAGCAATATTCCCAAACTCCCTGGCACATAAAACTTAAACATTCTTTAGAAGATGTTTAAGTTCTGAAATATAAAAGGGGGCTAAGCTGGCCCCCTTTTATATTTACTCTTAACATTTTTTGGTATTATAATTTTAATGTATCTTTCAAACACCATTAAAGCCATCCTTGAAGACCTCTATGTAAATGCTGTATTCGAGCTGTCTCCTGAAGAGATATACTTAGTTGGGGGCTTCATAAGAGACAGTATTATAAACCAGAAAAGCCTTGATAGAGATTTTATCTTAAAAGGTAATATCAATGAAATTACTCAAAAAATCAGTAGCTTATTTGATGGAACCATAGTAAAACTTAAAGAAACCTTAAGAGTAGCTCTAAAAAATGGAATAACCTTAGACTTCACAGAATACAGTGACTCTATAGAAGAAGACTTATCAAGAAGAGACTTCACATTTAATGCTATAGCACTTTCAGCCTCAGGGAAACTTATAGACCCTTACAATGGAGTGGATGATCTGAAAAAGGGTATTATCAGGATGATAAAGGCTAAAAACCTTTTAAATGACCCAGTAAGGATTCTAAGGGCCTATAGGTTTGTCTCAGAGCTGGATGGCTTTATTGAAGAGCAGACAAGGCAATTTATTATCAATTATAAAGACAAAATAAGATACGAAGCAACTGAAAGAATTACTTTAGAATTTCTTAAATTACTTGAAGGAAGAAGCCCTGAGAAGGCTCTTAAAATGACTTGTGAAGATAATCTTTTAAACATTATTTTCTTTTTTAAAAACAAGGAGTTAGATAAGTTAGTTAAGAGAATTTCTAAGTTATCAGAAAACCTTGAAGAAGCACCTAATCTTATATCACCTTTAAAGGGTATTTCTCTTAAAGGACTTCTTTTACTTGAAATATTGATGGAAGAATCTGAGGGCAGGTCTCTTCTTAGACTACCTAAGAGAATTATTAAAAGGATAAAGAACTTTTTAAGAGGACAGAAAAGCGGCTGTCTCGAGAATGTCTCAAAAGAGGCATCATTTGATTGTCTTGAACTATACGGTGAGGCGGTATTTGATGCAATTATAATAAATGGAAAAATTGAACTTTGGCAACAGGCTGAAAGATATATCAAGATAAGTGAATCACCACTGCTAAGAGGAGAGAATCTGTTGTCTCTTGGAATAGATGAAGGTCCAGAGATGGGAAACTTGTTAAGACTTCTCAGAAAGGCTGCATATGAGGGGCGGATATCTACCCGAGACGAGGCTATTAGATTTATACAGAATATTAAAAGACACTCATGAGATAAATCTACAATGTAAAGGTCTTTTATGTCCTGAGTAAACCTATAAGGGCAAGGATACCTCCAGGGGATGCAGAGGTATTTGATATGAACAGGAATGAATGAAACCTAATTTTACATAATATAAATTATCGGAAGAAATGTTTTAACATAAACTGTGAATAACCTGTTATAAAATCTGTTTAATACCCTCTCTACTCTTTGTCAGTACAACGCCCTTACTGATTTGAATAAATATTGTGCAGGTTGAAAATTAAGAAAAATTGGGAAGATAGCAGTTCCTAAACCATAATCCCGTAAACACCATCCCTGAATGGGTTCAAAACTTTTACTTTCAGAAGACGGGGCTCTCTCCTGTAAGGATTCTTAAAATAGACATTCACATAGTTTTCAGATTTCCCTACTCTGAGACCATCCTCCAGCTTCCTTTCATTAATAACCTCTAAAATCCTCCCTATCTGGGCCTTACGGTAAGCAGTCCTCTTCTGCTGATCAATCTCTCTAAGCAGCCTGGCCCTCTCTTTCTTAACACCAGGGGAAACCTTGTTGTCCATCTTAGATGCCAGAGTCCCTGGTCTTTCTGAATAAGGAAATATATGCATATAGGAAAAAGGAATGTTTTCTATAAATTTCTTCGTATTTTTAAATTCCTTATCACCCTCCCCTGGAAACCCCACAATTATATCTGTACCAAGAGCGAGATTATCAACTCTATTTAATACAATCTCTACTCCTCTCAGATACTCGGCTGTAGTATATGGTCGTCTCATTGCCTTCAAAATATCGTCATCCCCACTTTGAAGCGGCAGATGAAGGTGAGGACAGATCCTCGGGTCCTGAAGAAGTTCCAGCATCTCCTCTGTAACCTCATTTATCTCGAGAGAACTCAATCTTATCCTTATATTATCTGTTTTATTCAAAAGGTTTTTTATAAGTTCTGAAAGTGTTACTTTATCTGGTATATCCACCCCATAAAGTCCTATATGTATTCCTGTAAGAACCACCTCCCTGTAGCCTGCCTCCTCAATAGCCTGCACCTCTTCCAGCACCTCTTTTATAGGCCTGCTCTTGGGCCTACCTCTGGCTCTTGGTATGATACAATAACTACAGGAGAAACTACATCCATCCTGTATCTTAACAAAGGGTCTGGCCCGGCCAAACTCTAAACTTTTACTTTCATTATGTCCGTCAAGTATATGTAAAATTTTATTTTTATCAGGATTCTTTACTATCTTGATATCCGAAGAGATTGCCTTTATAACTGGCTCTGCTATTTCAGCATAACAACCTGTTACTACTACCTCTGCCCCTGTACGGAGTGCCCTTCTGATGAGCTGTCTGCACTGGTAGTCGCTCTTTGAGGTCACGGTACAGGTATTAATAATACAGAGGTCAGGAGACTCATGCAAGTCAACAACTTCATGCCCTCCCCTTTTTGCTACTATCTTAAACCAATCACTTTCTGAAAGATTTGTCTTACATCCCAATGTGAGCACCGATACTCTCATATAAATAATTTATCAGAAAACTATTCGATTTCTCCATTACACTCTCCTTGGGTATGTGCATAAAACCAGAAGATATGCAATAATAATGTTATGGATCTATCAGGATTCTTTAACTCCTGGATAGGGCTATATATAACCCAGGCGTTTTTTCATTCCATACTTTCCTGTCTTATTGTGGAGCTTGCAATCTATATCTGGAAGATACATGAACCCCACATTAAACAGGCATTTTATTTTATTGTGATTATATTTCCTATCTTCTCCATGCCCTTCTACCAACTACTGAATCCTGTGAGAAACACTGTTTCATTTCGTCTGGAGGCATATTTTGATTCTCAAAGGTGGCTTAATCTGATGATTTTGGGGAAGATACCTCTCGGGCTCATATTTATACTATTTCTTGTTTTTACTTCTCTTCTTTTTATTCTTCAGGAGCTGATACCCATTATAAAACATCTATTAGAATCGGAAGAAAAGGAATATAAGATTGAAAAAGTAGAGGAGGACTCCCCAATTCTTAAAGTTCTTGATACTATACCTGTGGAAAAACCGGATATATATATCATAGATGATGAGGATTATATTCTTTACTCCACTACAGTGTCCAAGCCTGCTATATATATTTCAAAGGGGCTTGTAGAGGAGATGGACCAGGAGCAGCTTAAGGCAGCCATTGCACACGAGGTCGCCCATATTATTAGAAACAAAAAACCCTTACTTATAGCAGTATTTCTTCTTAGAATACTTATGTTTTTTAATCCTGTTGTTCTTATTCAATTCAGAAGGGCTGTAGAAGAAGAAGAAAAGATATGTGATGATATGGCAGTATCATGGACAGGGACTCCTGTAGTGCTGGCAGAGACCCTTGGGGGCTTCTTTTCAAACAAGGGCCAGACAAGCCCAAACCAGCCTAAGGGATCTCTGAAGACACTTGAAGATTATAGTCATGATATGGTGATCGAAACAAGGGTTAAGAGGCTTGCGAGAAGAGATCAGGAGAATACAAACTGGGTATGGGTAAAATTTTTACTTACTTTATTTTCCATATTATATATAAACTATAAGGTAGTATAAAATGAGAAAATGGATTGGTGAATTAACGAGGCTAACCATCTTTGGAGGTGTGATAGGGGCACTTATAACACTCCTGATAATTCTCAACTGGGTGCCTACCACAATTGAAAAGGGGTATATTAGAGAGTACAGCAGCATCAATGAAGTCAAAAGTGCTCTAAAACTGAAAGATATCTATGTGCCCAGATATTTCCCAGAGAACATTCTATGGCCACCTGCCAGAATTCTTGCACAAACCAGCCCTCATACTGCAGTGCTTATGGAGTTTGTTGATAAGAACACAAAAAAGACTGTATTAATAATCTATCAATCTGAAAGGAAAGACGATATAAGGGATACAAAAGCCAAGATTGATGAGATTAAAGAATCTGTAGAATATCCCTTAGAGAACAGGAGAGCACAGCTTCTTGTAGGCATCTGCAAGGGAGCTACGCCTTGTAGTATGTTGACATGGAAAGAAGGTCAATATTATATAGAGATATTCATTGAAAGCCCTCCTTTTGAGCTTATCAGAATAGCCAAAAGTATGCTCCACTGATAGAGAATCAAATGATTTTCCCTCATAAATAGGAACTTTTTCCTACCCAATATAGGAACTTCTTCCAATTGTTCTTTACCCTTGAACCTGATACAATGAAATCAAGAAAACAAGAAAGGAGGTGATGGAAATGACGAGGGTAGAAGGACATAAGGCAAAGAGGCTTGCAACACTTATAATTGCTCCTATTTCTGGATTGTTCTATGTGATTGCACTGCCCTTCATTGCTGTGATAACAGTTGTAACCCTTGTTACTGAGAAACTGCTTCATAGTATAGTGAGTGTGGTAGCAAGGAGTGTTTCATATGGATGGAGGCCTACTGAATCCTATCTGACTGGAAAGAAGAAGAAAAAAGACAAACCAAATAAGTAAGAAAGGAGGAGTAAGATGAACACATTGGTAGATTTCATAACATACATCAAAGGTGTTGAATATCTAATAGCAATATCAGCTATTGCAATTTATATCATCTTCTGGGAGCTGTTGAAACCAAAACCATTTCAGACCATGGTGAAGGCATTAAAAGAGGATATGGAGTTCCTAAAGGTGAGAGGAGCCGGTTATGTGGTCAAGACGGCTGCAAAAGTAGTGGCTGCTCCATTTATCGGACTTGCTTATATTGTGATGCTACCTGTAGGATTCTTCTTCGCTCTCACTTTCTCGGCAATAGGTGGACTGCTTAGCTTAGCAGGTGTGAGTCCTACCCTTGGGTGGAGACCTATGGAGGCCTACTTTGGTGGAAGAAAGAGCAAGACCGAAAAAACAGACAAGGAAGGTGAAAAAGGTGGAGAGAAGAAGAAATAAATTCTAATTGTGCGAGTGGACTAAAAAATGGAGTCCACTCGCCTTCACTTTAAATGGAGGAGGGTGTTATGAAAAAAAGGTTGATTATCCTACTTATATTAGTAATAGCTGTCCCAATACTCACATTTAAAGTCTACTCAGAAGAGAGTGCCAACCTGCCCACAGTCAGAATTCTGAGCAGTATATCCAATATCTATGAGCCTGTAAAATTTGATCACTCAATACATACTATGTATGCTGGCAACTGTATGACCTGTCATCATGAGCATCCAAACAATGCAAATCAGTGTAAACAGTGTCACAATATTGACGAATCCCTGTTTAAAAAGACAGCCGTAGGCCATTTTATTGCCTGTAGCAGCTGTCATGCTGAGCCTGATCCCTCAAACCCGGCCATGCCAGGTCTAAAAGTCGCTTACCATAGAAAATGCTTCCAGTGTCACAGAGGAATGGGGAAGATCGGTATAGATCCGAAGGGATGTACAGAGTTATGTCATGCAAAGAAAGGAAATATAAAAAAGGCATCAATTAAATAAAGGAAGGAGGGTTGATTATGGGTAACAGATTCAGCAGACGAGATTTTCTAAAAACCACCGCACTTGTTGGAGGGTCTATACTAGCTGGTGGATTAAAAGATGCCTTTGCCTACAAAGAATTTAAAGGATGGACCAAAAGTTATGGAATGTTAGTAGACCTGACGCAATGTGTAGGATGTAGAAGCTGTGAGAAGGCATGCAATGAGGTTAATAATCTACCAAAACCTGATGTTCCCTTTGATGATGCCTCGGTTTTTGAAATAGAAAGGAGACCCACTGCCAAGGCATACACTGTGGTAAACAGATATGAAAATCCAAAAGACAAGGGCAAGCCAGTATATAGAAAGATTCAGTGTAATCACTGTAATGAACCTGCATGTTTTTCCGCCTGTCCAATACACGCATATACAAAGACCCCAGAAGGTGCGGTACTGTATGATCCTGATAAGTGTTTTGGATGCAGGTACTGTATGATAGCCTGTCCATTTTATGTACCTGCATATGATTATGAGAGTGCACTCCAGCCCAAAATAGTTAAATGTATCTTCTGTTATCCAAGAATTAAGAAGAATATGTTACCAGCCTGTGCTGAGGCCTGTCCTACAGGAACTCTAACATTCGGGAAGAGAAAAGATTTAATAAAACTTGCACGAAAAAAGATTATGGAAAATCCAGACAGATATATTGATCATATATATGGGGAACACGAGGTGGGAGGGACAAGTTGGTTGTACATATCTGGAGTTCCATTTGAACATCTTGGATTCCCAACAAATCTACCTACAAAACCTCTTATTGAACAGGTAAAGGGCTTCCTCGGAGCAGTACCAGTAGTTTTTACAGTATGGCCAGCTCTGTTCGGAATGTGTTACGCAGCTGTTCGTCACAGAATGGAAACAAAAGAGGATAAAAAAGAAAAGAAGGAGGAGAGGAAATGAACCAGAATGAGACAATGGACAGAGAGTTCAATTTCCGTTCATGGTTTATGGACAAATTACTAATGGGTATGACATGGCCTGAGTACCTGAGGAGCCTGATCACCCCATTTAATATTATAGCAGCCGCGATACTGGTGGTGGGAATCCCTATAATTGCTACCAGGTTTATTTATGGCCTAGCCTCGGTCACCCATGCTTCCTATGAATATCCCTGGGGGCTTATCCTTGGCTGGGGACTCTTTGGCGGTGTGCCTCTTTCTGCAACAGGATTTGTTATGGCTACGGCCTATTATATATTTGGATTCAAGAGGTATAAACCCCTTGTAAGGTTGGGAGTACTTACTGGGTTCATGGGATACTTCTTCGCAGTGGTTTATCTTCTTGTTGACCTGGGAAGACCCTGGAGAATCTATTATCCTATGTTTGTAGGATTTGGGACTGCATCGGTGCTGTTCCTTGTTGCCTGGCATGTGGCTACATATCTTACTGTACAGTTTCTCGAGTTCAGTCCTGCTATTCTGGAATGGATTCAGGCTAGAAGGGTCTACAAATGGGCTACATTTATTACAATAGCAATGACAATAGCAGGAATAATCCTTTCAACGCTGCACCAGTCTGCACTTGGAGCACTCTTCCTCCTTGCACCTGGCAAACTACATCCTCTATGGTATTCATCCTATATACCACACTTCTTCCTTGCCTCAAGCATCTATGCTGCCCTTGTGATGGTGATTGCGGTAAGCACACTCTGTGCAAGGTTTCTCAGACACAGAGCAGACAGATACTTTCTCGACAGTCTTGACAGTCTAACCATGGGACTTGGCAAGGGTGCGGTAGTTGCTATGTATGTATATTTTGCCCTTAAATGGGTAGGTGTGGCTCATGACAACAACTGGGCACTTCTTAATACTCCCTATGGCCACTGGTTTCTGGTTGAGGTGATTGGATTTGTTTTGGTCCCAGCTCTTATAATAACATTAGGACTAAAGGCAAATGCTGTGCCTCTGGTGAGATTTGGTGCCTTCTATGCAGTGGTGGGAATACTTGTAAACAGGCTAAATGTTTCCATAGTGGCATTTAACTGGAATTTACCAGATCACCTGCATCATATAATTCCTCCGTGGAAGGAGGTAATGATTGTATTAACACTTGTTACTATACATATTTTGGTCTTCCGCTGGATTGTGAGCAGAATGCCGGTTATCAGGCAAGAAGAAACTATACATGAGACCCATTAACCCAGACAGGGGGGTATCTCCAAAGATACCCCCCTGTCTTAGGGAGGAGGGGTACAAGGTGATTATAATTACTTTTATATGTTTACTCCTCAGCATAAACATAGCCTATGCTGATACAAACAACTCTGAGCAGGCAAAGTGTCTTAAATGTCATGCAGAACCAGGAGCAAAAATCACTTTTGAAAACAATGAAACACTCTCTGTCTATGTAAATCCTGCAGATTTTGAAGATACAGTACATAAAGATCTCAGTTGTTCAGACTGCCATCCTGAGTTTAAAGGAGGACAACACCCTAAGAGGAGATTCAGAACTAAGGAACAATACAGGATAAGGGCCTCTCTGGTATGCAGACGCTGCCATCCTGAAGAAAAGATATGTAAGAAACCTATTCATGCCCGACTGATGAAAAAGGAACATGAGGGTATAGCCACCTCTATATGCGCAGACTGTCATGGTGCCCATTCAGTAAAGCCCGTTGAAGGAGGAGAGGTCTTTGAAACAGAAAGGAATTACTGCATGAGCTGTCATCATCAGGACTTCAGCCTCACCTTCCAGAATGGCGAAAAGCTACCACTTAAGGTCCATTTGGTTTATCTGGAAAGATCAGTACATAGAAACCTTGTCTGTTCAGACTGTCATTACTGGTTCTCAAGGGATGAACATCCAGAGAGACACTTCAGGTCAAAAAAAGACTACATAATTGCCCTGTCAGAAACCTGTAAGAGGTGCCACTTTGATAAGTATACAAAGGTGCTTGAGAGTATCCATTACAGGATACTTGCCCAGGGGAATAAAAATGCACCTGTCTGTGTAGATTGTCATGGGGGTCATGATGTTATACAGGTGAGTAAAAAGAAGAATCTCATTGTACAAAAGTGTAGAAAATGCCATTCTGAGATTTACCAGAAGTATGCCAAGAGCATCCATGGAAGGGCACTGTTTGAAGCCTCAATTCAAGATGTTCCTATATGTATAGACTGCCATAGGGCACATGATGTAGAAAATCCCTTAACCCTCGAGTTTCATGAAAGGATTCCCGAAATGTGTAGCAATTGCCATTCCAACAAGGCATTGATGAGTAAATACGGGCTGTCTACAAAGGTAGTAACTACCTATCTCTCTGACTTCCATGGGATTACCTTGGGTTTCTATAAAAAACAGAGAGAAGAACTCTACAAACCCACAAGACCAATAGCAGTATGTACTGACTGTCATGGCATACATGACATCAGCTCAACCAGGACAGTAGACCCAAAAACCTTAAAGGCCAATCTTGTGAAACGTTGCAGAAAGTGCCATCAGAGTGCCACTGAGAATTTTCCCGATGCATGGCTCTATCACTATGAACCAAGCCTTAAAAAGGCACCCTGTGTTTTTCTTGTAAACCTTTTTTATAAACTATTTACCCCTTTTCTACTTGTCGGATTGGGGTTACAGATACTTCTACATATATGGCGCTATGCTATTAACAGATAAAAGGAGGAGTCGGCTATGAACAGCGAAAGGATTAGAAGATTCCACACAGGCCGTATAATAGAACACTGGATCGCCATTATAACTGTCTTTATTCTGGTTATAACAGGCCTTTCCCAGAAATTCTACTACCTTAAGGCATCCCAGTGGTTTATACTCCAGATGGGAGGTATAGACAATGTAAGATTCCTTCATCGGTATACAGGAGCTGTATTTATCCTACTGAGTATTGTCCATATATCAGTAGCAGTTATTGGAGTTGTTTTCAAGGGATGGAAAGCTACAATGATTATTACTAAGAAGGATTTCTTAGACGCAATCCAGAATATTAAATACTATCTTGGTCTCACAAGTACACCTGCCCAGTGTCATAGATATAACTATAAACAGAAGTTTGAGTACTGGGTTATCCTAACAGGTGCAATTCTGATGAGTATATCAGGTATTGTACTATGGTTTCCCATATTCTTTACCAGATTCCTGCCAGGAGAGGTTATTCCATTGGCAAAGGCACTCCACTCAAATGAGGCTCTTCTTCTGTTCTTGATAATCTCAATATGGCATGTCTACAATGCTATATTCAGCCCTGATGTATTTCCTCTTGACACAAGTATCTTTACTGGATATCTATCCAGAGAGAGAATGCTTCGAGAACATCCCTTAGAACTTGCAGAGATAGAAGGTGGCGACTTTGAGGAAAAGGACAGAGAATTTAGAAATATGCATATGAAGGAAGAAACAATTCTAAAAATGAAATAAATAAATTATTTGAAATTTAGGTATAATAATATATAGATAACAAGTTCTTGTTAGTTATTAATTTAAATCTGGGTCTATTTAGGATCCAGAAGAATAAGGTGTTATGCAGAAGAGAATAATCTTCTCTGTATTTCTTAGTCTCATAGTCATCCTACTCAGTTGGGGGGTTATAAGTTATCTTAGTGTTAATCAGAGTATCGAGAATTCCATCGAGAAAAGGCTTGAACTGGCCCAGATTGTCAGTAGTTATATTGATTATGTGATAGAGGACAGTCTAAGAAGATTATATGATATCTCTACATCCTACAATATCGACTTCAAAGACAACAATTGGGAGATTGAAAAAAAGGCCCTTAAGACAGTTTATCAATACTCTATCTTTACAGACGGGGTCTTTCTCTTAGATGTCTATGGTAATCTTGTTCTCAGCTATCCCTCCAGGCAACCACCAAATCTAAATCTTTTAAGCATCCCCTATATTAGTAGAATAATCACCGAAAAGAGACCTATTGTCTCAGATCTCTATACCATAGAACCTCTAAACAAAAAGGTTATATATCTGTTGGTTCCTCTTAAAGACAGAAGTGGTGAGATTATAGGAATAGCAGGAGGAATGATAGACCCTACAAGTTATGCCCTATCAAACCTCTTAAGTTCAATCAGATCAGGCACAAACACCTGCATAGAGCTTGTTGACAGCAATGGTATAATTATCTCCTCTAATAGGTCATCCCGAATTCTTACCCTCAGTGACCATAATAGATTTCTGAGTAATCTAATAATCAATAAGAAGACATCTGTGGGCATGTGCCATCGTTGTCATCTGGAGAAAGGGAAAAGAAAGACAAATGATATTATGGCCTTTGCACCTCTCAGAAAGGCCTCATGGGGAGTACTGATAAGAGAACCACAGGAGATTGTTCTTGCTCCTGCCTCAAGACTTAAGAAGGGATTTCTTCTGCTCGGCCTTGTTTCTGTATGCACTGCCCTAATGCTTGCAGTAGGTATTACCAGAAGTATTGTAAAACCTATACAGTTACTCATAAATGCTACAGGCAGGATTGCTGAAGGACACCTTTCTGAGTCTATCAAAATATCAAGCAATGATGAAATAGGTATACTTGCCAGAAGCTTTGAACATATGAGAGTAAAACTGGCTGAGTCTCTTGAAGAGATAAAAAGACAAAATATAGAACTGGAAAGACGTGTAATAGAAAGAACAAAGCAGCTAAGAGAGAGTCAACAGAAGATTGCCACTCTTTTAAAACAGGTAATATCTACACAAGAGGAAGAAAGAAAAAGGATAGCTCGAGAATTACATGATGATACCATGCAGGATCTGTCTGCATTTCTGATGCAACTTGAGATGTGTAAGATGTATCCTGAAACTATAAATCACGAAAAGATGGAAGAAATGAAAAAGATCATTGTGAGAATACTGGAAGGGATAAGAAATATTATCCAGAATCTTCGTCCTTCTATACTTGATGACCTCGGCTTAGAGGCTGCTATAAGATGGCTTCTTGAGAGACATCTCGGGGAAAAGGGAATCAATTATTTTCTTACCATAAAAGGTGACAAGGACAGGAGATTTGATCCACAGGTTGAGATTACACTTTTCAGAATTATACAAGAAGCTATAACAAACATTGCAAAACACTCAAAGGCCAACAATGTTTATGTGCTGTTGAAGGCAGATACAAACTATGTACAGGTTGATATAGAAGACGATGGGATAGGGTTTGATGTAGAATCAATAATGACCCATTTGTCAGAAGATGGAAGGGGGCTTGGAATCCTTGGGATGAAAGAGAGGGCCTCTCTTTTTGATGGATACTTGACCATTTGTTCGAAACCTGGAATTGGTACCAGAGTAAGTCTCAGATTTCCTGTAAAAAGTGTAGAGACAAGATATGTCAAAACCTATTAGAGTATTAATAGCAGATGACCATGCCCTTGTAAGAGAGGGAATTGCGGCATTTCTCAGACCCTGTGAGGATATTGAAGTGGTAGGAGAGGCGGCAGATGGAAAAGAGGCTATAGAGCAGGTAAAGTTGCTTAAACCAGATGTGGTACTTATGGATATTGCCATGCCTATACTTGGTGGTCTTGAGGCAACACTGGAAATCAAAAAGATTGCACCAGAGGTTAAAATCCTTGTTCTGACACAATATGATGATACTGAGTATGTTAACAGACTACTGAAGGCAGGTGTATCAGGTTATATACTTAAACATGCTGTGGGCACGGATCTTTTGTCAGCAATAAGAGCTGTTGCTAGGGGTGAGTTTTATCTCTACTCAGCAGTGGCATCCAGGGTGATTGACGGATATCTTGGCAAAAAGAGACCTGTGGTTAAAGACCCCTATGATGAACTTACAGACAGAGAGAAACAGGTTCTAAGACTGATTGCAGAGGGTTACAGTTACAAAGAGATTGCAAATATCCTAAATATAAGTCTTAAGACAGTAATAGCACACCAAACCCATATATGTGAAAAACTGGACATACACTCAAAGGCAGGTCTAATTAAGTTTGCTTTCAAAAAAGGAATAGTTAAATAGGTATGGCTTCAAGGGAATGCCTAAGGCCTTTGGTAATCCTTACTTTTAGAAGCCTTCCAATATTATTAATAGGGTCTCCATAAAAATTTACTATCTTATTGGTTCTTGTTCTTCCTGTAAGTTTGGATTTATCTGTTTCGCTTGGACCCTCCACCAGAACCTCCACTACCCTACCCTCCAGTGTTCTGTTCTTTTTCTCGGTTATCTCATCCTGAAGCTGTAAAATCTCAGAAAGTCTTTCTCCCTTCAACTCCTCTGGTAACTGTCCCTCCATCTCTGCTGCCTTAGTCATAGGTCTTGGAGAAAACTTAAAGGCGAATATACCATCAAATTCTATCTCCTTGAGAGCATTTATTGTGGCCCTATGGTCTTCTTCTGATTCTGTGGGAAAACCTGCTATTATGTCTGTAGTTATAGCAATTCCTGGCACTGCGCTTCTCAGTTTCTCTACCTTTCTAAGATAATCATTATAGGTATATCTTCTGTTCATTAGTCCAAGAATCCTGTCAGAGCCTGACTGAAGGGGCAGGTGTATGTGTTCACAAACCTTATCCAAGGTGGCAATAGCTTCAATCAAGTCATCTCCAAGGTCCTTTGGGTGGGAAGTGACAAATCTTATTCTTTCCAGCCCTTCTATTTGATTCACAAGCCTCAGAAGTTCTGGAAAACTTATTCCGCCTCTGTAGGAGTTGACATTCTGACCAAGTAGAGTCACCTCTTTATATCCCTTTGATACAAGCTCTTTTATCTCGACAAGTATACTTTCAGGTGGTCTTGACCTCTCACGTCCCCGTGTGTAAGGGACAATACAGTAAGAGCAGAAGTTGTTACATCCATACATTATATTCACCCAGGCACTAACACCCTCTTTTCTTATTGCAGGCAGGTCTGTTTCAGCAATGTCTGGATTGTCTTCAGTAAGTACTGCTCTTGATTGGACCAATGTCTCCCCTATCCTACCTATATTTTGTGGACCGAGCACACAATCCACATGGGGCATTCTCTCAATTATTGCTTCACCCTTTTGTTGAGCCACACAACCAGCCACAACAATCTTTACATCAGGCCTGGATCTCTTCAGATGTCTGAGCCTTCCCAGTTCACTCATAAACTTCTGTTCTGCCTTCTCTCTGACACTACAGGTATTAAATACCACGAGGTCTGCCTCCTTAGGGTCATCTACAGACACAAACCCCTCTTTCTGGAGCACCCCAAGCATACGCTCCGAATCATGGAAATTCATCTGGCAACCCCAGGTACGTATATACACCCTTTTAAGTTTTTCTGTCCTCTGCATAGCCTATTCTTATATTTTATCAGAGATTATTTACAAATAGAAACACTATTGTCCGCTTAAAAATATCAGGTAATGTAAAATCTTCTGTGTAAAATTGAAATTCAAAGAAAAGAGGGTGTATCCTCCATATAATTTATAGGTTTTAAAACTTTAAGGAAGGAGGAATACACCCATGGTAGTAAAGGAACTAACTG
>Ga0209426_1000742_pt1 | contig 27845 bp, 33 predicted proteins | sample Deesub1362B_J571_FD_187697 | JGI IMG/M metagenome (GOLD analysis project Ga0209426, IMG submission 187697) | Deep oceanic, basalt-hosted subsurface ecosystem from Juan de Fuca Ridge flank, Pacific Ocean, CORK Borehole 1362B_J2.571 (SPAdes)... ...
CACACTGGTCCAATAAGACGAGAAAGAAAGCAAGAAAATTGAACATAATTTTTGTCTTTCTACCCCCATATTCTCCTGATCTAAATCCGATTGAGCAGATCTGGAGGATTATAAAGAGAGTATTATCTCCCCTTTTCATCAAATCATTAGAAGAGCTGAAGAGAATTATTTCCAGTAGTTTTTACCAGCTAGCTCAGAGAATCAGTTTTGCGGAGAAGTGGGTTAAGGAATTTTTGAATTTTGGTTAAGTAAGTTATGTCAAATACTATAATTTTCTCAATTTTTACAGATACCAAAAATTTTATCTTTTTCCAGTCCAGCTGGAGACCATGGCAAAAAAGATGGAAAAAAAGTCAGCCAGATTCCTCGCTTTATTACTGGCGTTTATAATGATAGGGAGCGTCCTGGCAATGCTTCCCAGAGGTACTCAAAAGTCACCCGAAAGAGAAGTGAAATATGAATTTGATAAATTTGATGAATGGCTCATGATTTTACCGGCAGTTCCGGATCAGGTAATTTACATTGATACTGACACAGAGGATAGGGTACTTCTGGAATATATTGACTCTGTAATTGCCAAAAACTGGAATCCAAATATTTTTACTGGATTGAGGATTGACAGCCCCGTCAAAAAAATGCTTATTGCAGGATATCGCGATGGATTGCTCTACATGGTTGATATTAACAAGACAAGAGTGTTTTACACCGGAGACCCGGATGTGTATAAAGGATTCAATGTCAAATTCGGACAGGGTGTGATGCTTGTGCCTGAGATTTCTCCCTTCATTATTGGCACAGCCCCCCATTCAGCGGCTGTTATTGATACTGTTATTTCAGAGGGTGGGGGAACATACAAACTCATTTCGAATTACACCCCCCGTATTCCCGGGAACTTCAATGTAATGTTTATGTTTTATGGTGAAGCAGCAGAAATGCTGATAAGTGGAGGAAATCTTGAAGATTACACGGACTTCTATCTTGAGGGTGTCAGAGTGAATGGCACTATTTATGAGAAGGTTGTTGCAATACATTTCACAGGAAGCGGAGGATTTGCAAACTTTTCCGTAAATGATACTATTCCCGTTGAATACTATGATTTCACAAATTTCGAAGATGGGTTCAGTGTGGCAATAATGCATGACTATAATCTGACTAAATTAATGGAAGCACAGCCAAGACTCAGACCGATAATCTCATTTGAACCGGTTGAGGAGTGAGCAAAAGGATTATATTTGTTCCATAAATCAATCAGTTAGGTGTTACAGTTGCCGGCAATCATTGACAAGCAGTTGTGTGATGGATGCGGGACATGCGTGGACGAGTGTCCTGTAGGAGCGATTGAACTTAACGATACTGCGGTGGTGGATGAGGATATGTGTACAGATTGTGGGAGTTGTATTGATGTATGTCCTAATAATGCAATCATGCTCGATTAAAGGGGTAAATTTTAATTATCATGTTTGTATAAGAGAATCAGAGGGGTGTGAATGGGACTGATACTCAGGTTGAAAAGAAGATTTGGTTTCATTTTTAAATGGTTCTTTAAAAAAGACAAAATGAGAATTGGAATCTATGGCCCACCGAACGCGGGTAAGACCACTCTGGCAAATCGCATTCTAAGAGACTGGACTGGAGATATAATGGGCTCAGCGAGCGAAGTGCCGCATGAAACAAGGCGCTCGAGATTAAGGGAAGGCGTCAGAATAGAAGTTGATGGAAAATCTCTTGATTTGGATATTATTGATACTCCCGGTCTCGCAACTAAAATAGATTTTCATGAATTTTTGAAATATGGGCTGGACGAAACTGAGGCAAAAAGAAGGGCAAAGGAGGCAACTGAAGGTGTTATTGAAGCAATTAAGTGGCTCGACGATTTAGACGGTATTCTGCTGGTTATGGATTCTGCTGATGATCCTTTTACTCAGGTGAATGTAACTGTTGTTGGAAATATCGAAGCAAGAAACCTCCCTTTACTGATTGTGGCTAATAAGATTGATTTGCCCGCTGCTTCTCCCGCCAGAATTAAGTCCGCTTTTCCTCAACACCCTGTTGTGCCGATCTCAGCCCTCAAAGGCTTGAACATCGATAGTCTGTATAAATCACTTGCAGACAGGTTCGGGTGAGATTATGGAGGGTGTACAGCTTAATATGGTGTCCAGAGAAAGACTCGACAGGATGGCTTCGATGGAAAAACTCAGGATGATTATTGATGAGGTAAAATCAGGAAGGATTATTGTTCTTGAGAGCGGTTTGAGTCCGGAAGAGGAAGCAAAACTTATTGAGATGACGATGGTAGAGATTGACCACGAAAAATTTGTTGGTATTGAGGTTGAGACTTACAGGCAGAAAACTGGTAGTTTCCTTGGAAGGCTCTTCGGAAAGCCAAAAGGAAGGCTGACTGTAATAGGCCCTGCGAACAGGCTTGAAACATTACACAGGCAGAGTGACTTTATCACTGCTATGGTAAAATTTGAAGATTAAAGAGGTTATATATGCCACATCGCTGCACCAACTGTGGAAAGGAGTATGCGGACGGAGATATGCAGATACTCAAGGGCTGCGAGTGTGGCAACAACAAATTCCTCTATGTTCCCAAGGACAGAAGAGACGTTAAGGAGAAGGCAGAGGAGACAAAGAGTAAAATCTCTGAGCTTGGAGTGGAAAGTGTTAGAATTATCTCACCCGGACAGTATGAGATCAATCTCGACAAAATTCTTTCAAGAGATGAAATAGTTATAGCATTGCAGGAAGACGGAAAGTATGTGCTTCACCTTCCTTCTCTTCTGAAGGTAAAGAAAGGGTCAAAAAAGAAAGAGTAGTCAGGGTTCAGCTTTTTCTGCTTTCGGTATTGCCTTGTTTATTTCTTCAATCAGTTCCTCGTCTGTTTTGTCTTCTGTGTCAATTCCAAGGTCTTTTGCAATCTTCTCAAGCTTCTCTCTTTTATCTTCACCAGTTTTGTACTTTCCTTCCTGTAGTTCCTGCTCAAACTTTCTCAGCTCAATTTCCGCCTCTCTCTGAGCTTTTTTGAATTCTCCCATACTCTTCCCCATGCTTCTTGCAAGTTGAGGAAGTTTACTTGCACCAAATAGCAAAAATGCTATTATTAAAATCAACATCAATTCTTGTGGGCCAATGCTGGGTAACATCTTTTCTCCCTCCTATTTGATTGATGATTCTCACACATTTTCATTACCCTTTTTCAATTCTGGGGGGTTATTCATCTACTTTATTTCCAGCCTCTCCAACGTTCTTACCCGATTCGGTAGTTTTCTCTTTTATATTTGACTCTGAAACATTCTTTTTATGTTCCTTTACTTCTGATATATTATTATCACTTTCAGTATTTATATAATTTTCCGTTGATTCTGATATACTCGATGTAACTTCCTCTTTTATCAGATTCATTTTGTTCTGAGCCATTCTCTGGAGGAAATCTCTCTCCGGAAGGTTTTGACCCTGAAGTACCTCAAGCTCAAATCTTCTCTTTGCATTATTGTATTCTGCATACAGTTTTCCGAGGGTTCTCATTACCTCTGGAAGCTTATCAGGTCCAAGCAAAACAATTGCAAGTACCACGATTATTCCCAGTTCTCCCCATCCAAACATCATCTATAAGTATTGTTGCAAACTATTTAATATTTAGCCATCTCTAATTAACTCCAAACTTTTTAATACCTGAAACAGCAATTCTGATTAAATGAACAAGTTGAGGGTCTCGGATTATATGACCAGAAACGTTATAACTTTATCCCCTGAGAGCAGCGTTGATGAGGCAATAGCACTTATCACGGAGACAGGTCATGATGGCTTCCCTGTGGTTGATGAGAGAAAAAGGATTATTGGATATGTATCTGCCCGTGACTTTCTGAGAAAAAGTCCGGAAGCGAAAATTAAGGAAGTTATGGTTCAAACACTGTATGTTGCGAGAGAATATATGGATTTAAGAGATGCTGCTCGAGTTATGTTCAGAACAGGTCATTCAAAGTTACCTGTTGTCGACAGTGAAGGAAAAATTGTTGGTATAATCTCAAACTCGGATGTGATAAGGAGTCAGATCGAAAGAGCAGACCCTGAAAAGGTCAATAAGCTGAAAAAGACAATTGAAAAAGTTCATAACACCAAGGTTGAAATCACTCATGGAGAAGTTGATGTGAAAAAACTGATTCCTACGCAAACGAAAGTTTATGCAGACGAGCTCAAAGGAAGGGTCTACGAATTGAGGAGGGGGCTGGCAGAGCCTATTGTTGTAATAAGAAAAGACACCAGAATTTTCCTCATCGACGGGCACCATAGAGTCGTTGCAGCTCGAAGGATGGGCATAAAAAAGCTGGATGCATATATCATCGTGGTGCCGGATGAGGTTGAGCTTGGAATTGAGAAACTCTCAAAGAAAAAAGGATTAAAATCGATCACTGATGTTGAAATCATTGAGAGTGTACCCCATCCTCTTGTCGAAATTACGCTTAAAAATATAAAATAAGGCGGAGATGTTGTGAAGTCCAAATCAAAAAATAATAATATGGTTATCTGGACAGTGAACATTGATAGAAAGAAGAGCCGAGGGCAGGGGAGAAAGATCTCAAGAAAGAAAGCAGTTTCCAATGTCAGGTTAAGTGAGATGGTCGAGGCATGTAAGAATCTTGGAATCAAATGCATACCTGAGGTCAAAAAATACCCGAAGTTCTGGTGGGAAGAAACTGGAAGGATAATTGTACCCAAGAACAGAAGTAAATCTCAGGTTATGATAGGAATTGCAGAGGAAATCTCCAGTTTAAGAGAGAGAAAAGATAAGAAGAAAAAACAGTAAAAGGAAATGAAGTGTAAGGGGGTAACGAAGTACATCTTCTTTTTATCCGGCGAGAATACCGGTATTGCAATGGTTGAAGCAATCAATCTTCTCAAAGCCCACTGCAAAGCTGATCTGAATGAGTTTCATAATCAGATTGCTCTGATCGATGTTCATAGCTCAAGTTTATGTGACATCCACAGTATCTTCAGCAGACTTGCAATGACCCACGAGGTGTGTGAGTTCGCAGGTTCATGCGAAGTTGGTGAGTTGGGAGAGTTATTCAGTGAGCTGAAAATCTCTGATAAAAAAATGTGTGTGAGAGTCAGGAGAATTGGACGGGTCAACATTAATTCTGTCAGGCTTGAGAGGGAACTCGGGGCTATATTATATAAAAAAGGAGCGAGAATCAGCGTCTCAAATCCGGAAATCATCATCAAAGTCTATATATCGGATAGAGCATACACTGGCATTCTTGTCCATTCAACAGATAAAAAGCAGTTTCTTGAAAGACAGCCTGATTTGAAACCCTATTTCAGGCCGGGGGTTATTCTGCCAAAGCTGGCAAGGGCTCTCGTTAACATCTCGGGCATCAGGAAAGGAGAGGCTCTTCTCGACCCGATGTGTGGTGCTGGAACAATCCTGATAGAGGCGGGGCTAATGGGTATTAGTTTCTTGGGAGTTGAAATTTTCGGTGACATTGTTAAAGGTTGCTCCAGAAACCTGTTACACTACAGACTTCCGGCCAATGTGATACAGGGGGATGTCAGGACACTTCCCATCAAAGAAGGATCATTTAACGCAATTGTTACCGACTTCCCATACCTGAAGTCTTCAAGAAGTTATGGAGAGCTTGATGAACTGTATTCTGACTCTCTGAATGAGTTTAACAGGGTTCTTGTTTCAGATGGAAAAGCAGTTCTGATCTCGAATATAGATATTGACACGTTAATCTCAGAGATTTTTAGAATTGAAGAGAGGTTGATGCAGAGGATTCACGGTTCCCTGACCAGGAGGATTTACCTTTGCAGCAGATGAGGGTAGAATACTGGTGGAACGATTCAATAAAACAAAGCCGCCGGCGGGGCTTGAACCCGCGACCTAGTGATTGCCTGTTGGGTGCACATACCCAATTACAAGTCACTCGCTCTGCCAGCTGAGCCACGGCGGCTTGGTTGTCCGAAGGATCTGATGTCTGCATTTATGGGGCAGATAATTTGTGGGTAGCTCAGTTATTAATTTTTTCGTTGAGTGTTTTGGTTTCTTGATTGCTTTTAGCTGAATTTTCAGGTAATTCAAGTAAGAGAAAGGATTAAAAAATTACCCTGTAACTACCTCTGTGGAAGCAGAAGTTGCTGAACCGGCAATCAAACAATTGAAAAAATTGAAGAAAGTGGTGGTTGCCTATAGCGGTGGTGCTGATTCAACCCTGGTTACATATCTCTGCAAGATGACAGGGATTGACTATGTGGCTGTCACGGTTAATTCTGAGGTTCTGTCAAGAGATGAACTCGAGAATGCAATCAGAGTTGCAGAAATTTTGAACCTGAATCATGAAGTAATTAATGTCAGCCTTCTGGATGTGCCAGAATTCGTGAGAAATGACCAGAAAAGATGTTATCATTGCAAAAAAACAATATTAACAGCGATAAAATCAACTTTTAACGGAAGAACAATTGTCGACGGCTCAAATGCTGACGACATGAACGAGAACAGACCGGGAAGAAAAGCTCTACAGGAATTTGGTGTAATCAGCCCACTCAAACATCTGACAAAGAACGAGATAAGGACTATCTCAAATGAACTCAGTTTGCCCACGTGGAACAGGCCCTCTAATTCCTGTCTTGCCACAAGGGTGAATGGTGAGGAGATATCTGAAGAGAAATTGAGGAAAATTGAGGAGGCAGAGAATGTCCTGCGAAATTTCGGTTTCAAACTCATCAGGGTCAGAACTCGGGGAGACAATGCCACAGTACAGGTTGCCAGAAACAGAGTTCAGGATTTAATGAGGATCAAGAAGGAGATTTCAGCCAGAATTAAAAAGCTTGGTTTTCAGCACGTTTTGTTTGACCCTGAAGGCTATCCTTCAGAAGAGATAAAATAAAATTTGCAATTTCTTCAACATCATCCTTTCTGAATGTTCTGTATCCTGTTACAGCGTTATCTGAAACAACTGCAAGAATCTTTCCGTTTTTAAACCGTTCCAGTTCTTCTTCATTGTCAATCACCACTATCCTGTCTTTTCCAGCCCGATTGAATCCTTCAGTCAAAATCAGATCATACTCCTCAAGATAACTGACGATTTTATCAAGATTATCCTCTTCATTCCTGATAAAAGCGAGCTTACCGGGAGAAGAAAGTATCACATCTGCTCCACTCTTGAAAATCTTCCATGAATCTTTTTCTTTAACGTCAACCTCCACGTCTTTATGGGTGTGTTTTATAACCACAACCTTCAAACCCCTGACTTTAAGAATCGGGACAATTCTCGATATCAACGTTGTTTTACCGACATCAGAATTCCCGAGAATGCTCAAAATCATACAAACCTGACTGTTTCAATGTTCATGGGTGCCCTTGTTTCAATCCTGTTTGATTTATAGATGCTTGATGCGAGGTCAACACACTTGTTCTCATCTCCATGTACAGTAATAACTTTTTCAGGCTTTGAACTTAATGCCTTTATGTAATTCATTAACTGTCTGCGATCTGAATGACCTGAAAAACCATCTACAGTCTCAACATTCATCTCAACTATGACAACTTCCCTCTTTCCATTTACCGGAAACGGTACTTCTCTCCAGCCTTTCTGGATTCTTCTACCAAGCGTTCCTTCAGCCTGATAACCGACGAAAATTAATGTATTCCTTTCATCAGGGGCCAGATTCTTGAGATATTCCATTACCGGACCGCCATTGAGCATCCCGGATGTCGCAAGGATAACTGAGGGTTTTTCCTCGGTAATTACTTCATCACGCTTTGAGGTTGAGTCAACGTTAACGAAATTGTCACTGATAAATGGATTCAGACCGTGATGGAATATCATGTCTCTCAGATTTGCATTCAGATACTCAGGATATGCTGTGTGAATCGCAGTAGCTTCATATATCATCCCATCCAGATAAACAGGTATCTGATTTGCTCTTTCATATCTTATTGCTTCCTCGAGAGCTATCATGACTTCCTGACTCCTGCCAACTGAAAATGTGGGAATGAGAACTTTTCCTCCTTTCTGCGTGGTTTCGTTGATTATCTGAATCAGCCTGTCCTCTGCTTCTTTTCGTGATGGTTGGAGGTCGTTGCTCCCGCCATACGTCGCCTCCATCACAAGCGCCTCGAGTCTCGGAAAATTGGTTTCTGCCCTGTCAAACAACCTCGTTCGCTCGAACTTGAAGTCTCCAGTGAAGGCTATGTTGTAAAGCCCTTCACCAATGTGGAAGTGGGCTATTGCAGAACCGAGAATGTGACCTGCGTTATAGAACGTGAGCCTTACATCAGGGCTGATGTCCGTAACAACACCGTAATCGAGGGTTATCGTATGCTTTAAAGCTTCCCTGATGAACGAGGATTCAAACGGGGTCTGTGAGCCTTCACGTGCTGCAACTTCAATAAAGTCAAGCTGAAGAAGAACCATCAGGTCTCTTGTGGGTGGAGTGAGGTATATCGGCCCTCTGTAACCGTACTTATAGAGGATCGGTACCAGACCGCAGTGGTCAAGATGAGCATGTGTAATTACAACAGCATCTATCGAGTCGAGAGGCTGGGCTTCAGGAATATAGAGGTATGGTGAATACTGAATGTTGCTGACATTCACACCGCAATCCACCATAATTTTACTTTCAGGAGTCTGCATGAGATAGCAGCTTCTTCCAACCTCTCTTGACCCGCCAAGAAAGGTCACCCTGACCCATTTTTCATCATGTATGACTCCCCTGTGTATTCGCTCTCCAATTTTCGTCAAAATATCTTTTCTATCGTCTTTAACGCTTATCAGGAATTGTCGAATGTTGTTGACTGTCTTGGATTTTATTGGAGGTGTCCTTATAACTCTTGGACTCCAGCCAACTCTTTTCATAATTTCTCTGAGTGTTGCGCCCTGCTTCCCGATTACAACTCCCGGCTTTTCAGCTTCAATAATAACTTCGCCATTTTCTTCATCAAAGAAGAAACTTGTGAGCTGTGCATCTTCAGGAACCGTCTCTTTTATTATTTCCTTCGCTTCTTCAGGAGGCTTTAAGCTTCTTGGATCGGGTCTTATAATGATTCTCTTTCTCAAATCCTTTGCAAGCTTTTTAATAATATCAACTTCAGCCAGCTCCTGCGGGTTATCCACATAAATCACTAACAGGGGCCCTTCAAACTCTACATTCTTAACCCTGACTCCAGCTGGCAAAGAAGTTATAATCCTTTCTTTTAATTCTCTAAGGTATGAATCACTCGTCATGTCTACCATCTAATATTATGTGTTATGTCCCAAATTATTTATTTCCATTTCTATATTAAAGTATAAAAAATATTATTACTTGCTCGCAAATTTTGAGATCACTTCTCTGATTTCCTCTTCAGAGAGCTGATAGTATTCTTCCTCGGTTATTTTTACCACGTCCATTCCATCTCCTGATGCGGAATCTCTTCTCGTTGCAGAGTAGATTGCTCTTACAACAAGTTCCACACCCTGGTCCACACCAAGTTCCGGTGAATACCTGTCCTCAAGCACACCGTAAGCAGTTAAACTTCCCGAACCTGTCGCAACAATATCCTTCTCTTCAATTGCACCGCCAATAGGGTCAATTGAGTAAACACTTGGGCCTCTTTTATCCACACCGCCTACGAGAAGCTGAACGAAGTACGGGAAATATCTGGTTGAATTGAGTATGTTTGAGAGCATTGTGGCAATTGATTTTACCGTTGGCTTCTCCTCCTTCCTTATATTATACAGATAAGACTCAACTGTCATGAGCCTGGCAAGAAATTGTGCGTCTCCAACGCTGCCCGCAGTTGTAATCGCAACTCTATCTCCTATCTGGTAGATTTTCTTAGCCCTCTTACTTGCGATGAAATTCCCCATGGTGGCTCTCTTCTCCGTAGCCATCACGATTCCATCCTTACATATCAAGCCTACTGTCGTAGTTCCTTTATATATCATATCCTGCATCATTTTTTTTCACTTCGTTTATTTTGTTAAAAGAGCCATTTAAACTGGCAGTCAATAGTATTTCGTAAGTATTTTTAAAATTTTCGATAGATTGCAGGCAAAGGTATTTATATAGTTTATATACCTTCTTAAACGGGGGTAGGATATGAAAGATTACAAAATAAAAATTGAAAATGTTGTAGCCTCGACACAGATTGGAGAAAATATTGACCTCAATAAGATTTCAAGAGAAGTTAAAGATGCTGAATATAAACCAAAGCAGTTTCCCGGACTTGTTTTGAGGACAAAAGAACCGAAAGCCGCTGCACTTATATTCAGGAGTGGTAAAGTTGTGTGTACGGGTTCAAAAAGTGTTGAAGATGCAAATAAGGCAGTAAGGCAGGTAGTAAAGGTTATCAACCAGCTTAATATTCCTGTTATCCTTGAACCTGATGTTAAAGTCCAGAACATCGTTGCTTCTGCTGATCTCGGAGTTGATCTCAACCTAAATGCTATTGCAATTGGTCTCGGCCTTGAGAACATTGAGTATGAGCCAGAGCAGTTTCCCGGACTTGTTTACAGACTCAGTAATCCAAGGGTTGTTGTTCTAATATTTGGCTCGGGGAAAATGGTTGTTACGGGAGGTAAAGATCCAGAAGATGCTAACAAAGCTGTTGATAAAATAGCAGAGGAACTGGCTGCTCTTGGACTGATGTAACCTGTCAGGCGATATCTCTTGAGGTGTCGATTTGAATCCCCTCTCCGATGAAGAACTTGAATGTCTCCATCATTGGAGGTTTATTTCTTATTTTTGGGATGGATAACCTGCTTGTAATTCTATCTCCCAGCCTTTCACTGTCGATGTCGAGAATGACATCACAGATATCGACCACCATGTTGACTATGTCGATGGGGTGCACACCTTTCATCAAATAGATGTAAAACAGGTTTCTCGTTTCTTTTGAAAGAATATAGAGTTTATTCACAAGCCACTCCTTTAGGCCATTGCTTACTTCCAGTTTCATGAAAAAAGAAATGGAATCGAATATTACATTATAATCTCCGTCGTCATTTATTTCATTTAATTGATGATCAATAAAGTCAAATATCTCTTTATCTCTGTACTTGTCTTCCAGAACGAACTGGCCATACTCATTGAGATAGTACTGGGTGAACACGTCAATAAACTGAATTCTCTCAACACTGAATCCCATGGAAGTTATGTTCTGCTGTATATACTGGGCTGGTCTGGATGTATTAACATAATACGTCTTTCTTTCAGTTGTAAACTGGTAGAGAAATGCTTCAGGCATGCTGATGGGGTTAGCGTAAACACAAACGAGGCTGCCCTCAGGTAACCCCCCATCCAGGCGTTTATCAAGAAGATGGATTCCAGTAGGCTTTGTTTTTATCTGTGCAATAGGATATTGAAGTTGATGATTCATCATCATATTATAACAATCTCCAGATAAAATTACATTTCAAAACATATTAAGCTTAACGGATTAGGCATAATGAGAAAAGAGAAAGCATGATAATGAGAAACGATAGACATATATTGCCATTATCTAAAAATAAAGCAATGGAAGGCATTATCGATGATGAAATTGTCGTGGTTCAGTACTCTCCCCGACTTGAGAGAAGAGGGTTTGGGAAAAGGAGAAAAGATAATGTTATTCTCCATCCTGTAGAGGCTGTTTACCTCGCGCTGAGGAGAGAATTATCAATCCTACTCAGAAATAAAGTTCTTAAAATCCCTGAAATATTCAGCTGGGCAATAGACGTAATTCCTGAGTTTTCCGAGTACTATTTTGCCTACGAAGATTTAAGAGAACGTGGACATAAAATAAAAATAAAAGATAAATATCTGGAGGCAAAAAAAACATTTCTGCCGTTGTCTGAGAGAAAAGAGATTTCCATTCCCGAACTCTATAGGCTGAGGAAGAAAATGGGGGAACTGACGCTCGCAATTGTGGATGGGGAGAGTGATGTCACATACTATAATCTGATCTTTCCTGACTTATACGGTTGTCAGAAGGAGAAAATAAGCAGATTTGCAGGTTACTTTATAAGGGACAGAGTGATAACTGAGAACAAACAGATTTTCAGCAAATTTTTTTATGGGAACGAAAAGAACGACATAGTTAGCCTATCGCTGGTCGAGAGCCTCTATTTATCTGAGAAGGGTTTTATGGATGTTTATGTTAACAATAAAGCAATAAGCAGGTCAGAATTGAACGAACTTGGAAAGAAGATTGAATATAACTTTGAGGACAGGTATCAGGTTTATAAAAATTTGAAGAACAGAAATTTCTCAGTAAAAACAGGATTCAAATTTGGTAGTGATTTCAGAGTTTACGATGAGATTAAAGGGATAGAGGATTTACCTCACTCTAAATATCTGATTTCTGTTGTCGGGGATGAGAAGATGCCTCTCTATCAGATTGCAGGCTCTGTTAGGCTTGCTCAGAATGTGAGAAAAAAGATGATTTTTGCATTCAAGGAGAGAGGTGAAATTAACTATCTGTTAATTGAGTGGGTAAAGGTGTAGTTTTTCACGTAATACAGCTCGAACTCACTCCAATTTTATTACAAGCCATGCGTTTTCTCCACCCTTTGGAAATCTCAGGAGAATATAAGTTCCTATTAATTTTTCTCCATTCAACCTGATTTTTATCTCCTCTGCAGTTCTTTTCAGGAGCTCATAACTTCCATTATCCCATATGTACACCTTCCCGGCCCCGTACATTCCTTCCGGGATTTCTCCTTCAAACTCCATGTAGTCCAGTTCATGATCCTCAACAGCAATAGCAAGCCTTTTCTGGCCCCTTCTCTCAGGGAGGTTTTTGGGAACTGCCCAGCTTTTCGCAACACCATCCATTTCAAGCCGAAAGTCAAAGTGGTGCTTCTGAGAGAAGTGCTCCTGAACAACGAATTTCATAATAGATGTTTTTGTTTTCACTATTTTAAAGTTCGTGTACATTAAATTTGTATTTTCCATATTTTTTATAATATATAATTAAATAATTTGGTAATTCTGTTCTGCACAGGAAATAATGGGGGCTGGGAGGGTGTGTCTCCCCCTTATTTCCACTGGAATTAAACCTAAAAGTATCCATTAAATCGAAAAAAGCAACTATTTAGAATGAACCTGTTAGAAACTGCAACCTATGTCAGTCTTCAACAGAGATTCTCTCAAGCTGACTCGACAGGTTCCAGATCAGAGTTCTCACATGCATTGGTATATTGGGGTCAGCAGATAAATCCTCGAGAATTGATATTGCTGACGATGCTTTTATCGCTAAACTCTCTTCTCCATGAAGTAAATTCTCTTTTATTTCTCCAGAAATCTTCCTGATATTTCTGGGAACCGTATCATCCTGCATTATTCTATCAAGAACTTCCAGCACACTTTCTGGCACATGTTGTGGCATAAGTTCACCTCCCCGAGAAGTGAAATTTTAATACAATTACTCGCAAGTGTAAACATGGAAGATAAAAAAATTTCGGATATTTCCAAACTACTTATTGGCGGTGCAAAAATGCTTTCTTATCACTGCCCTGAATGTAAGATCCCACTCTTTCAGGAAGGTGATAGGGTTTTCTGTCCGTCCTGCCAGAAAGAAGTAATTATAGAGGGTAAAAAAGAATCCGAGCGATTAAGTATTGAAACTGAAGATAAAAAAACCAGATCCATTTCAAATCAGAAAGAGAGTAGAGATGACACTGAATATTCTGATTTGAAGAAAAGAGAGATGCCTCCTCAGGTTCATCCCGGTGTTGTAAACGAAATAGAACAGCACCTGAGAGAGACCATCCTGAGGCTCTCGAGAGAATTAAAATATGCGAGGAATCTTTCTGAGATTAAAGAGATTATCGAGACAATTGAGAGAACTTCAAACTTACTTGAGAGAATCCGGAGTGGTTGAATTTCTGTGTGGAATTGCAGATATCAGCATACACAGGCTACCACATATCTATCTGAACTTTTCCCCAAACTCAAGAATACTTCCATCAGAACTCAGAAGTTCTTTTATTATTCCTTCAAGTTCTTCTACCTTCAATCTAATCTGCTCAGTAGAGTCTCTATCCCTTAACGTTACTGTGTTGTCTTCAAGAGTCTGATGGTCAATCGTAATGCAGAATGGTGTTCCAATCTCATCAAATCTTCTGTATCTTCTTCCTATGCTACCTGAGTCGTCAAACTCAGTGAATATACCTGCACTCTGTAATCTTTTCGTAATTTCCCGTGATATCTCGATAAAATCTTCTCTCGTGAGTAGAGGAAGTACAGCAACCTGAACTGGAGAGACGTTCCTCTTTAACCTGAGGACTTTTCTTTCCTCCCCATCAATTATATCAGTATCAAAAGAGTGTTCCAAGACCGTATAGACTATTCTATCCAGTCCAAATGATGGTTCAATAACATGCGGAACAATTTTTTCTCCAAAAACCTCTTCCTCTGTTTCTCCAATCTCAAAAAAATCGCTTGACACGGTTACTATCTCACCATTAATATTCAGGGTAATTGGGTCTTCAATCTCACCCTCATAATTCTCAATTTCTTCTGCAATCAACTTTGCTTTCCTTCTAAATTCAGGCCCGAGTTTATTCATCAATGGCTTTAGCTTTCTTCTTGCCATTCTCACAGGCTCTTTGAACTGGATAAAAACACTCATATCCTCTCTACTGAACTCAGCGTGGCTTTTGAGGTCATAATCTCCTCTGTCGGCAATTCCAACAAGTTCTATCCATCCGTATGCAGTTAGACATTCAGCATCCCAGCAGTCAATCGCATAATGGGCTCTCTCATCTTCTCTATGCTGCCTGAACCTCATTTTATCCTCTTTTATTCCAATGCAAAGAAGAAACTCTCTTGTTTTACCGATAAAATAGGCTAATAACTCATTAGCAATAATTCCCTGTGAAACAGCCTCCTTTAAGGTGATAATATGCTCATAATCAAGCTTATCTACAAGGATTACTGGAGTATCACTGTAAATTTTAAAATCAGGATGAGTTTTATTTCTCGGGTCAACGAAGTATTCCAGTTCAGCCTGATTAAATTCTCTTAATCTGATAACTCCCTGTCTCGGGCTGATTTCGTTTCTATAAACTCTACCTATCTGTGCAACTCCGAATGGAAGTTTTCCTCTGAAGTAATCAATCAGTCTTTTAAAATCGATAAATATCCCCTGAGCTGTCTCGGGTCTCAGATAGCCTCTCTTCCCCTTTCCCGGACCGATTGTCGTCGAAAACATCAGATTGAAGTGTTCAGGATTTTTGAGGCTGCCACCACATTCGCATTTCAGATCATACGTTTCAAGAATTTCCAGTACTGCCTCCATCGTCTCATCAGACTCGATTCCAAGTTTCTCCTTAATATAATGGTCTGCACGGTAAATCTTACCGCAATTCTCACACTCAATTGCAACGTCAGTGAACGAGTCGAGGTGTCCGGACGCTCTGAAAATATCCTCTATTCCAATTGTGGGTGTATCGATTTCAACTGCTCGTTCATTGACAACAAAATAATCTCTCCATAATTCCTCAATATTTCTTCTTATTCCATTTCCTAATGGAGCAAAATCAATAAAGCCAGCGATACCACCATATATTTCGAATGATTGCCATAAGAATCCTCTTCGGATGAGCATCTCAATAATTTTACTCATACTCTCCAGCATTCGCCAAGTTTTTTTAAATTTTTTCCACTTCCCCAATGAGTTTACTCTAAAAAATAAAAAGCAAAAGATTTAAAAAGAATCTATTAATCTAAAATAATAGAAGTATAATAAGATGGAGAATTAATAGGGTTGACTCATCCAACCCGAGTTGGAGAGGTTGTGGCGCGAGTATGCACTCCATAATAAGTGACTGTATCAAAATTTTTGATATGGGGCTGGGAAGATATTCGAACTTAACTGAGCCTGTAAAATCAATTACAAGCAGATTAAAGGAAAACATCGGTTTTAAAGATGGTTGATAAAAAGGTCCATAGGAGGTTCATAGAAATGAGAAGTAATCCTGAAAGGGATTTAAGAAGCATTCTTGACAGCATACCGGATGGAGCCGTTCTGACAAATTTTGAAGGGAGAATAATTGAAGTAAATTCTTCAATAGAAGATTTGCTTGGTATTCCTCGAGACTCTCTTTATAACAGAAAGTTCAGTGAATTTTACACATCTCCACCTGATAGGATTGGTAACGGGAGAATAGAGGTTAGTATCAGGAGTATAGATGGTAGAATCATTGAATGTCTTGAAACAGACAGAACATTTCACTTTAATGGCTTTGACGGATATTTAATAATTATTCAAGATATTTCTGAAGAGAGGAGGAGAGAGAAGTCGATTGAGAGGTTTAAAAAATTACTCAAAATCGGGGGGGAGATAAGCAAACTGGTTGTTGTTGAGAAGGACAGAAGAGAACTTCTGAGAAGAATGTGTAAAATCCTGACAGAACTTGGTGATAATATTAAAGTATCGATTGGAGTGATACAGGAAGATCAAATTGAACTATCTACGAATACTTACAGTACTGAGGAATCAATTCTGTTAAGTGAGAAGGAATTTCCATGTCTTCAGTCATTGAAGAGGAACTACAGATTTTTCAGAATTAAAAGACAGACCTGTGAGACTTGTAATAGAGCTGAGAAGTTATACGAAACTAATCTTGTTCTGCCCATCATACATGAAGAACATGTTTTTGGATATTTGTGGTTCTACCTGAGGGAAGATATATTCTCGAAGGAAGAGCTTGAGTTTATAAAAGACCTTGTGTCCGACCTGGGTGTTGCACTAATGTCAATCAAGATTGAGGAAAGAAGGAAGGAGGCACTGGACAGGATTAAAGAAAATTTAGAATATTTTGAATTCCTCTCAGACAAGCTGAGAAATCCAGTTGCAATAATAAAGGGAATCATCGATATTAAAGACGATATCGGTTTGAAAAAGACTGTTGAGGTTACCTCACAACAAATCGACAGGATAATTGAGATTTTAAATGATCTCAGAATAAAAGAGGAGGAAACATTCTGTCTGAGAGAGAAACTCACCAGAGGATAGATCAGAGAAAGAGATTCTGAAATAGTAAGGATTATTATCTGCATTAGCTGTAACATTCCAGCTACAGCATGGGGATGGCATAAGTATGGGAATTTAGGACATTATCGCAGCAGCCACTTCCATAACGGGGTAAATCCTATATCTTCCCACTCATCCTCATAGTCCCATGTTATACAGGTTAAATTATCGCAATTAAGCTCTTTTCCAGCTTTATCCAGAGCTTTTACCTCTCTATCCCTGATGTCTTCTTCTGAGGATGCGTAGGTAGCCTGAATAAGCTGTTCAACATTTAACCCGTCTTTAAGTACAAAGTCAACTTCTCTATTTCCATTTTTCCAGCTTATCAGGAAGGATTTTCCAGCTCTTCTTACCCCGGTTATTGTTACAACCATATTTGATTCCAATTTCAGTTATCTCCTCTTCTCGCACGTCGAATGCATTCGATAAAACTACTTAAATTTTTCAAATTCAGTCGATAAATTTGGTTTATATAGTCAAAAATTTCAGACTACACATGATACTACTGCACGTCAAAATCAAATAAACTTTCCACACGAAATAAAGGGGTGTCACTGTGAACACATTAATCTTGCTGTAAGTAAAAAATGGAGATATAAAAACTAAATATATCAGGAATCGTACAGGTTTTCAACACTTCTGAACCTGATTATGAAGACACTCCCCTCGGGTTCATTATCCTCGACCCATATCCTGCCGCCATATCTCATAACAAGAGTTTTTACCAGAAAAAGACCCAGTCCAGTTCTCCCGGTTGTCTGATCCTTGACTCCTTCTTTGAAGATCTCTTCTTTCATATCGTCTGGAATGCCAGGGCCATTATCAGCAACTCTGATCTCAACCCACTCTATTTCTTCTTTGACCTTTTCCTCATCTATCCACTCAATATCACTTTCTCTGACCTTTCTTGCCGTTAAATCGATTCTCTTTTCCTCCTTATCGTTATGAATGATTGCATTTCGCAGTATATTACTGATTACAGAGTTGACCATTTCATCTGCCCATATGTGCAAATCTTCAGGAACATCCGCCTTGATTATGGCATTGGGAGCATCAATCGCATCAATCTCGTTAATCAGGACATCAGAAAGATTTATGACTTTCAACACCCTCCCTGCTCTCTCAGCATCCTCAACGACTTTTATATCTTTGATTAATTCAAGTGCTCTTTTTACCATACTCTGAATCTTCTCAACATACTCTTTTTTGGGCTCTTCTTCCATCAACTCGACATAATTTCCGATAACACTGAGGTAATTGCTTAAATCGTGCCTTAATACACTGTTGAGTACTTCAAGCCTCTCGATCAGACGTTTAGTTGACAGCTCATCCATTTTTCTCTTTGTAATATCTCTCAGTATTCCCTCACTTCCAAGAGTTAAACCACCACTCTTCCATGGCCAAGCCACAACCTCAAACCACACAACATCCCCAGTTTTGGACACCATCCTCACCTCGTAACTTCTGGTCTCTCCCTTTAAAACTCTAAAAAACTCTTCCTGTATTTTTTTAACATCATCTGGATGTACAAGAGGACTGAGAGAAATTCCAGCAAGTTCATTCTTACTGTAGCCCAGAACATCAACGAGTTTAGGATTGAATTCGAATTTACCAATCCGGAAGAACATGTCCTGAGCTCTTTCGAAGAACTCATGGTAGCTTTCGAGATGCCTTTCCCGCTCGTATTGTTCTGTAAGATCTCTTAAAACAAAGACTCTTTTGTCATCATAACTTACAGATTTAAACTCACAATTGATTTTGGAACCATCTTTCCTCTGAAAGAAACGACTACCCTCTACATCTGAAGTTTTAAAAAGTTCCTCCTCCTCAACATCGAGAAGCTCTGAGAGAGGTCGGTCTTCAGCCTCTTTTTTCTTCCATCCAAGTAATTTTTCTGCCCCCTCACTCCAGTATAACACAATAAAATCCAGGTCAGTGATAATGACGGCATAGGGTAGCAGTTCAGCTAATCTAAGCTCTTTGTTTAGCTTTTGTCGGTTCACCATCCACAATCCTCGTCACAAGTTCTTCGAGCTTCTTTCTTCCAAAGGGCTTCTCAAGAACCTCAAGCGCGCCTGCCTCAAGCATCTCCTTTCCCTTATGTGTTGCATAGGCAGTAACGGCGACAATCTTGATGTCAGGGTACCTCTCCAGAATGGCTTTTGTAGCCTCAACACCGTTCATTCTTGGCATCATTATATCCATCAAAATTAAATCCGGCTTTTTCTCATCACACCTTCTAATCGCCTCGTAGCCACTTGCTGCTTCTACAATATCGTGATTTTTCAGGATTAATCTCATCACTTCTCTCATTGCAGGCTCATCATCCACTATTAGTATCCTCACCTTCTTTTTTTTCTTGGGCATCTGTTCACCCCTATTATGATAATTACAAGGACTATAAACTATTAAAATCTTTCTAAATACAGCGGTGTTAAAATTCAAATGATATTAATATTTTCTTATTTCTTTGTTTTGGAAAAAATTGCTTTATTTTATGAATCATCTTTAATCGTTAATATATTCCTGCTTTTTACTAATAAATAAATTTACCTCATTATTTCTCTTTATAAAGTCCTCATCAGCTGTTTTTAAAAACCCTTAATTAATCTATTACAATAATTACAATAATGATTAATTCGAAATTCTTGATTGTTCTAGCACTGGTATCGATTATTTTAAATGTAGCATCACAGGAACAGGTGCAGTGTTCTGAAAACAGGCCTGAATTACATGATTTCCTTAATGTAACATCCATAGATGCAACTGAATTCGAATATGTTAATTGCACCTCTCAAGAATTGATAAACTATGTTGGGATTGGTGAAAAGGACAAGCAGATTGCAAGATTCTTTTTGGACGGAGATTATGTAATAGTAACTGAAGGGAACGTGGATACACTCTATGACAGTGAAGAGGAGTATATGGGAGTAACCCTCAGGGAAATGAATGGTTATTGCTGGGTATATTACAATGGTTTAACCCTCTATGGGCCTGTAGCTACGGTAAAGTCGGCAATAAATGACATACAATCTAAGAAGACACTCTACCATTCTATCAAGAATGAAGAAGTTTATAAAAAATTTGAAGATGCAGAGTATCTGTGGATAATCAGGGGCAGATGTCCATATGAAAGAGATATGAAGGTATACTGGGCAGAATACGATGGAAAATCCTATGATTTTTATTTAGACGATGAAGACGGTGAGATTCACATTAAACAGGATAGTTTTGATGACTTCATTCTGAACATGAATTCTGAAAAATATAGAAAAAAGAAAATCAAGATAAGGGCAAATATGCTGACTCACGACGTCACTATTGACATTGTAAGATAGCTATTCTGGATATATGTCTGTTTCATAGCTCGCGACAAGTTTTTGTTTGTAGTAAATCCATATGTTGATATGACTTCCATCTTCTGCAATGTTAAATGTTCTCGGTATATTTATTTCTACAATTTCTCCTGGCTCGATGCCATTGTAGAATAACCACCCTCTTACCGGTTCATCACCGACTTTGATAATTGCTTCCTGAGCAAACCCGGGGGTATTTCCCTTATTTTCAATTCCAATAATTACGTTATGTAACGTAGTACCTGTAATATTGAATTCAGCCTCTGTTATTACGAGATCAGGACCATTCAGGGTTAAGCTTTCAGAGGCAACGCCCCTTCCACCATCTCTTACTATTACTCTGTACTTTCCTTCTAACGGCAATACTCCCGCCTCGGATATGTAGAATACAACCTCCCCTGAATTCTGAGTGAAGTTATCTGAATATATTCTCTTCGTGGTAACATTATCATCCGGAGCCTTTAACTCAATATTCAAATCCTTCGGTTCACCTGAAAGCTCAACTTTTATTGCCGGAATAAATTTATCAACAAGCATCACCGTGAGTGTAAGCTCGTATAGCTGTTCTGTCTGCTCCTCCGGTTCAATTACATCCTCACAACCAGCTAAAAACATAGCCACTCCTATCATCAGTAAAACAAGATATTGTTTCATTTTGCTTCCTCCATTATAACATCAATCAAATTTGGCATCATCCTGTTGAGCTCCTCAGAAAGCTCCATCCCAATATCAATTACAGCAGGTTCTATACCTATTATAATTATTTCTTTCGGAAGGTTAAATGCATGCTTCGAAGTTTTCAGAACATCAAGAAAAGAGACTCCATGCAAGCTGATGTCAATGCTCTCTTCATCGTCAAAATTAAAGTCATCTATTCTACTTCGATAAATTGTACCGGGTGGGTGACCACCTACAAACGCATCAACGATAATGGCCTTGTCTTTGTCCTCAATAGCTTCGAGAACAGTCATCGGGTCTGTGCCGGCATCAATCACTTCAATATTATCCGGTAATTTCTGTTTTTTTAACTCTTCAACAACCCATATACCGACACCATCATCAGTCTGGAGCAGATTACCCACTCCAACTATTGCAATTTTTCTCATCGGTGTTAAATTGATATAAAGTATTTAAAGAATTTGTCATCAGGTACTGGAAATTCTTAGACATCTGAGGCACAGTTAAAACTCCAGAAACTACACTGCACCACCAATACAACCTCATGGAAGAAAAATAAAAACAATCTTAAACACATCTCGAATGGTGGACATAATGGTGAAACTGCTCATCAGTCCAATGAGTGTAGAAGAGGCTATGGAGTCTATAAGCGGAGGGGCAGACATTATTGATATAAAAAACCCTCTCGAAGGCTCTCTTGGCGCCAATTTTCCATGGGTGATTCGGGAAATTGCGAAACTGTCAAAGAAACACTCTAAGGAAGTAAGTGCAACAATAGGAGATATGGATTTTAAACCGGGTACAGCAAGTCTTGCTGCACTTGGCGCTGCACATTCCGGTGTTGATTACATAAAAGTTGGATTATTCAGAATAAAAAATGAAGAGGAAGCTTATGAAATGTTGAAGGCTGTTTTAAGGGCAGTGAAGGATTTGGACGAAAAAAAGAAGGTTATTGCCGCTGCCTACGCTGATTACAGGAATCTCGGCTCTATATCACCGCTTTTACTACCTGAAGTGGGGGAAAGGGCTGGTGTTGACGGAGTAATGGTTGACACAGCTTTGAAGGATGGTAAAACACTTTTTGACCACATGACCAGCAATGAGATTGGAAAGTTTGTTTATGAATCTAAAATGAGGGGATTGCTATGCGCACTCGCAGGAGGCATCACATGGAAACATCTAAAGGGAATAAAGGCATTAAGACCTGATATAATCGGCGTGAGGACACTCGTCTGCAAAAATGGTCGAAACTCAGATATTGATAGAGGGCTGGTGGATAGACTGGCTAATATGTTGAAACAGTGATGCCGTTCAGTAATTCCCGCCCCTCTCTAGTTCCCTTTGCAATGAGCAAATCCCCGGCAAACATTTTTGTTGATGCTGAAGGTCTCGTTATCCAGTTGCTACCCCTCTTGATTGCAATTACGTGCATTCCAGTGTTTGATTCAACTCTTGCCTCTCCCAGCGTCCTTCCATTCAATTTAGAATCTTTTGTAACCTCTACTATCGAAATAACCTCATCAGTTTCCTCCATAGCTTTTCTGAAAATCGGATGGACTTCCATTTTTTGAGCAACAGTTTCGGCAATCTCTCTTGCAGAGTCAGCGATTACCTCAGAAACATAAGATAGTTCAAGTAAAGCAATTAGAGGTTTCACCTCAGAGTTGAATTCAGAAGAACTCTTCAGAACCCAGTGCTGTAATTCATGTTTCATGTTATCGACTTCATTCTCAATGAAGATTACCTCATGTGCGATTTCTTCGTTACTGTATAGTATGGAGAGATAGCTTAAATCCACGGCAAGCTCAGACAGGTTCTTCATCTGAATTATGGTACTTACAGCCTTGTCAAGGTCGCCTATTATTTTTTCAGGAGGAGTTTCCTTCCTTTCAAATTTCTCACATGTGACAAGCTCAATGAATTTTGGAACTCCTGTTGCGTCCCCTCTGGCAAATAAAACATCACCTTTTAATATTTTGGTATCTCTATCCGGATCATAAATCCACTCAAAACCCCTCCTTATGGCAATTATTCGCATACCTGTTCTCGTATGAATCTTGGAAACACCAAGTGGCTTTCCTGCAACTTCAGAATCACTTGACACCTCTACTTTAGTGACAGTCTCCTCACTGTGTGTGATTATTGCACCTACCATCTCTTTGGGTAACTTGTAGTCTTTAATTACAAGCATGGCTATATCGCCTGCAGCATTTCCCAGCTTCTGGGCAGCATTTGCAATCTGCAGGAGAGTGGAGACGGATTCAGCCTCATCAACCCTTCTTGCAGAAAGAATTGAGCCTATTCTGATCTCTTTTAAAAAATTAATCATCTTTTTTTCGAGGTTCAAAACCTCCTCAGCTATGTCGTCATTATCAAAAAGTATGGCAGAATAAGCGAGATCTATCATCAACTCTGAGGTATCTTTTATCTCGACCAGTAACTCCTTAACAGTTCTCCGCATTTCCATCCTTTTATATGTTTTAATTAACTGAATTTATTTCACACCGGAAGCTATAGAGTCAGGAATTCCTCTGATATTGAAATATATAAGAGTTTCTAAATTTTTTAACGGTTTGATTCGTAACTAATTTATTTTCTCAAATGTATTTAGGGAAATGATAATGAAAGCTTTGAGTGAACGAATATGATTAAAAGTACTTTTGTGTTCATTCCTGGAATTGGAGAAAAAACTGAAGAAAATTTCTGGAAAAAGGGGATTTTAACTTGGCTCGACCTGAAAAAGAATTTTACTGTTTTAAGCAGAGTTAAACGAAAAGTTGTGTGTGATTACTTAACTGAAGCAGACAGTGCACTATCTGAATATAACACTTCTTTCTTTGTTAGACACTTACCTCAGAAAGAATACTGGAGAATATACAGTGAGTTTCGTAACAAAACATTGTTTTTAGATATTGAAACCACTGGTCTCTCGCTTTACTATGACAAGATAACACTTGTTGGTACTTTTGATGGAAACGAATACAAAATTTTCGTTAGAGATAATAATTTGCCTGATTTCATCGATTATTTGGAAAATTACGAGCTGATTGTTACATTTAACGGGAAATTATTTGACATTCCTTTTATTAAGAAAGAGTTTCCTGAGATTGAAATCCCCCCTCTCCATATCGATCTTAGATATCTTTTAAGGGGTCTTGGTATAACTGGGTCTTTAAAACAAATAGAGGGGGGGTTGGGTATAAGAAGACCGAAAAATCTTCAGGAAATTAATGGAAGAGAAGCTTCAGTACTCTGGAATAAATTTGTTAGAGGGGACAACAAAGCTTTAGAAAAATTGATTTTGTATAATTTTCAGGATACAGTAAACCTGCAAACTATTATGCATTTCTGCTATAAAGCAAAAGTTAAGGAAATAGAATCCAAGATAAATTGCGATTCTTACCAACCAACGTTATTCAGTTATGGAAAAGAAGTTAACACATGTTTTGAGACATATAATTTTGAAATGCCCCCCTCTAATTTAAATATTCCAAAACTTGCAATTCAGCATTTTGGTAATGGTTTGTTGAATGTTCGATTAAATAATGAAAATTTAGTTACAATTAATCGAAACAAGATAAAAAAATTGGACATCAAGATAGAGGGTTTACTACAGAGGATAAAAAGCAAAGGGCTCTCGCCAATTTCCGTTGGGATAGATTTGTCTGGCTCTGGGAAAAGAAAGTCGGGTATTTGCGTTCTCAAAGGTAAAGAAGCTTATTTAGATGTGGCAAGAACGGATGAGGATATTCTCTCCAAAACAATAAATGCAAAACCGACTGTAATCTCAATAGATTCTCCTCTCAGCCTTCCTGAAGGTAGATGCTGTCCTGAGGATTCATGTGAGTGTAGAAAGTATGGTATTACACGGGAATGTGAAAGAATCCTTAAAAAAAGAGGAATAAATGTATATCCATGCTTGATAGGAAGCATGCAGAACCTCACAATGAGGGGCATAAGATTAGCAGATACTTTTCAAAAACAAGGATTTGAAGTGATAGAAAGCTATCCTGGAGCTGCCCAAGATATTATGGGATTCCCAAGGAAAAGAATTGATTTGGATGAGCTGGAAATAGATTTGATGAATATGGGAATAAAGCCTGTATCAGGCAGAGAAACAGTTACCCATGATGAAATTGATGCACTTACATCTGCATTAGTCGGTTATTTCTATCTTGCAGGAAATTACGAAGCAATTGGGAAAGCTGAAGAAGGATATCTGATTATACCTGACTTAACTAACGGGGGGTAGAGGCTAATTCTTCTTCTTTAAAGAATACCTCTTAAAACCAAGGGATGTCAGAGCCATGCACCATTCATCCACGAGTTCCTCGACCCCATCTTCTTCAATAGCATCGAGACCATTTTTATTTAAAGTTGCGATACAGACGGAATCAAGGTAAAAAGTAACAATCTTGTCTTTCTTCAGGATTTTAATTGTGTATGGCGGGTCGAAGATCTCAATGGAATCCTCATAGCAAATCGCTTTGCCTTCAAGAATTTTACTCAGGAAATCAAAAGAATCAAAAATTTTTCGCCATGAGTCAGCCCACACCACGAATAACAGAAAGCTCATAAGTTTAAGACATTTGCGGTTGCTAAGTAAACACTTTAATGTCCTGAATGAGACATTGGATTGAGGAATTATCAATTGAGGGTGTTGTGAAATGATTAAAGATGTTATCTTACACGGGGATGTTTATACTTGCCTCGATTACTTAGATGATAGTTCTGTTGCTGTAGCTATAACATCACCACCATATTGGAAACAAAGAGATTATAAGTTTAAAGGACAAATCGGGCAAGAAAAAACACCTGAGGAATATATTGGTCGATTGGTAAAAGTATATAGTAAACTTCGTCAAAAACTTAGAAATGATGGTATTTTCTTTCTTAATGTTGGGGACAAAATATCTAAACCAATATGGGAAATCGCATCTTTTACAAATCCCATACAGATTAGCATACCATATGGTAAAGGATGGTTGGTATCTGGAGGATATAGTTATCTGGTATAAACCAAACCACATGCCATCCTCTGTAAAAGATAGATTTACGAATACTTACGAACCTGTCCTTGTTTTGGCGAAAAATAAGAGTAATGTCTACAGAAAGGACAAATCCAATGTTGTTGAAATACCTTTACAACAAACACCGTGGAAACATACAGCCGTATATCCTGAAGATCTTGTAAGAGAAATGTTGAATCGTATTGAATTAAAAGATGGGGATTTAATACTTGATCCCTTTGCAGGAACTGGGACAACTGCTGTGGTGGTTGAGAGTTTAAAAAATGGCCTCTATTCTAAAAAAGTTCTTTCGGTTATGATTGAAAAAGGAGCAGAATTTGTAAATATAATTAAAAAAAGGGCAAGGATAAAACACATCATAAGAGTTGATGACACCCCGTATGTATGGCAGCCTGTAGAAGAAAACGATTTATCTTATGAACTTGATGCAGACCCTATAACAATAAATAAACATGGAGAGGTGTACATTGCTCAAAATCACAAAGAATTTTTGTCTGTTCTAAAAGGAATTGACACAAAAAAATTTAAAAAATTTCACAGAGAAGATGCCCCTTATTTCTTTGGAGTCAAAGAATGGGACCTGGATTCATTATATTACATCCATACTATCTACCAGTATGGGTATGTTTTGAGAAATATGATAGTTGTCTCTAATGGTAATACTTGGTATCCAGTTTTTATGTTTGCGCGAGATAGCACAAGAGTAGCATACAAGTTCTATCTTGATAGAGTTCGAGTAAAACCCAAGACAATAGAGAAACGAAACTGGATGGAAGAAGAATTTATTGGTATGAAGGTACGGGATATTTCCGGTAAGACAACGGAAGAAGGTTATGTAGTAAAAGTTTTGGATAAATATAAGGACGGGTTCTCAAAAGTTGTGGTAGTTCAATGGGGTGGAAAGGCATCAATTGAATTTGTTATTCATCCCGAAAAAGATGAATTTCTTATGGAAGGTGTAAAGTTCTTTTGTCCAAAATGCAAGTCGGAGTTAACAGAGCCATATGACCCAATTGGAGAAAATATCTGTCCCTCATGTGGTCAAAAATTATGGATAAATATGGGTACTATCCCAATCATAAAAGAGCCTCGAGATACATTAGAAGTTATCAGAGAATTAGAAAATAACGAATATCCTGTAGGTCAAATTTTAAACATTAAAGACTTTAAAAAGAAAAAAATCCCCTCATCGAGTAAGTTCTCTTCTTTAGAAAGGATTAATTGGGGGGCGTCGCCCGGGGCAAGAAAACTAATGTTAGGAGAATATTTCACGAAAATGCGCCTTTATAGAATAGACCAGCCAATGATAGCGCAATATTTAACACTAATAAGAAAATCCAGGAATATGAGTATCCAGGATGTAATAGATAATCTCCCGGAGGAATATTACCATACAGTAGGTCATTGGTTCAGAAAGGATTTTGGTGGTTCAATACCAATACCAGAAGATTTAAAATTAATAAAGACAGTTTTTGACACTCAGGATGGATTATTAAAAACCTTGGAAAGGGTTGCTTTAAAATTTCAAACAGTTAAAGCCTCAATTAAGGGTAAGAATCCCGGAGATTATATTAAAAATAAAGATCATCAGGAATTAATCAGATTTCTAAGAACTCTTTATATTCCTCCAAGCGAGTATATAAAAATAATAGGGTCTCCCCATCATAACCCTCACTTATCTCAACAAAACTCAATTGAGACTACCTAAATCCGGAAACAATTAACTCCCTGAATGTGCTTCAGGCTAAAGTCTTCTCCTTCTCAATCTCTCAATAA
>Ga0209426_1000743_pt1 | contig 27827 bp, 27 predicted proteins | sample Deesub1362B_J571_FD_187697 | JGI IMG/M metagenome (GOLD analysis project Ga0209426, IMG submission 187697) | Deep oceanic, basalt-hosted subsurface ecosystem from Juan de Fuca Ridge flank, Pacific Ocean, CORK Borehole 1362B_J2.571 (SPAdes)... ...
AGATAAAAGGAGGTTTGGATGGTTGATAAGGCAGAAGAGAGAAGACAGGAAGGAGATGGCTTTGTTTGCTGTTGGCTTGTGGCACAACATATTTGCTGTCAGGGTGAAGTAATTATGTCCCAATGCCGGATTAAAAAATAAATTTTATAAACACTTAGTTAACCTTTTTGTCCATATGGTTTACAAAAGTAATGATTGGATGTTCAGTCTGATGATAATGGCAGTTTATTTTGTAATTATTCTATTGATAGGTTTCTGGAGCAGGAAAAGAAGGGGAATTGATAATTATTTTGTTGCAAACAGAAGCGTATCCACCATTTTTCTCACTGGCTCTCTTCTCGCAACAGTAATCGGAGGTTCTTCGACAATCGGTATGGCTGGTCTGTCGTACTCATCGGGTATGGTGGGGGCATGGTGGTTACTCTCAGGTAGCGCTGGTTTAATAATTCTCGGGCTTTTTTTTGCCCGAAAAGTGAGAAAATATGCAGTTTACACTCTACCAGAGCTAATTGAGAGGCAATACAGCAGGAATGTCTCAATTGCTGCGTCAATTTTGATTGTTATAGCGTGGACGGGTATTGTCTCTGCACAGATTGTTGCAGCCGGTAAGGTTCTGGCAATTGTTGGCGGAAGCGTCGAGCAATGGATGGTTCTGTTCTGGCTTGTCATGGTTGCTTATGCTGTCATAGGGGGGCAGCACTCTATCATCCGAACTGATTTGTTTCAGGCAGGAATTCTTTTCGCTGGCATTGTGGCAGTTCTCTGGATTCTACTAACAACGAATGCTGTCGAGACTCTGGGAACTCTCCCGGATTATTATTTTGAATTCCCGATAAACCAGAAATTCGGGTTAAATAGCTTCTTCACATTTCTGATTATCATAGGCTCGACTTATGTTGTGGGTCCGGATATTTATTCCCGTTTATTCTGCTCTGAGGATGAGAAAACTGCCCAGCGTTCTGTTTTTTTGACCGCAACTATAATAGTCTTCTTTGCTTTTGCCATCTCATTAACTGGTGTTTTTGCGAGAAGTTTATTCCCGGATATTTCGCCGGAGCAGGCGTTTCCCTATATTATTGAACAGAGTTTGCCCTTCTGGGCAGGAGGAGTTGTGATTGCCGGGTTGATAGCTGCCTTCATGTCGTCAGCAGACACGTGTATTCTCAGCCAGAGTGTAATCCTGACCGAAGACCTGATAAAGAGACGCTGGAGGATTGATGAGAAACAAACACTTTTCGTCACCCGCATCTCTATAATTTTACTTGGATTTGTGGCTTTATTGCTCTCATTGAGCCTCAAGCAGGTAATCTCATCTCTCCTTTTTGCTTACACTGTGTTCACATGTGGTCTTGTTGTCCCCGTTATTGCCGGGTTTTATAAGTCTAGGCTGAGGGTGAACTCCTACGGAGCTTTAGCCTCTCTCGTCGGAGGAGGTTCTGCTGGACTGGTGGGGAAGTTACCCTATACTCACATCCCTTATAAAGAGCATCTATCTCTGATTGGTTTTGTAATCAGTATAGTCCTGCTTTTTGTCGTGAGCTATATAACCAGAAAAAGTGGAAAGGATTCATCTGATTTTCGATAAAACCAAAATATTATATCCTGACTTTCCAATTAAGTTTGATGGCACTCGAAGCTCTCAAGGATGTTGTAAAAAAGATTACAGGTTCGACAACTGTTGACAGAGCTTTTGTTGAAGAAGTTGTCAGAGATATTCAGAGAGCTCTGCTGAAAGCTGACGTGAATGTCAGAATGGTTAAAGAGATAAGTGATGCAATCAAAAAGAAGGCTCTGAGTGAGGACGTTCTTCCGACCTTCAACGCAAGGGAACACGTCATAAAGATAGTCTACGAAGAACTGATGAAGGGAATAGGTGAAGGGCTTGACATACCTCTCAAGAGAAGCAGAATAATGCTCGTTGGTTTGCAGGGAAGTGGTAAGACAACAACCACAGCAAAGATGGCAAAATATTTTAAAGATAGAGGGTTGAAGACCGCAGTCATCACTGCTGACACATGGAGACCTGCTGCATATGATCAGTTAAAACAACTCTCCGAGAGTTATGGAATAACGTTTTATGGTGAAAAGGATAATAAAGATGCGGTAAAGATTGCCAGAAACGGCTTGAAAGCCTTGAAAGATTACGAACTTGTAATTGTGGATACTGCCGGAAGGCATGCACTCGAAAAAGACCTTATTGACGAGATGATTCAAATAGCAAAGGTGATGGAGCCTGAATACAAAATTCTTGTTCTTGATGCTGCAATAGGTCAGCTTGCAAGTAAACAGGCGAGGGCTTTTCACGAAGCAATAGGGATAAATGGAATCATAATAACAAAATTCGATGGCACTGCAAAAGGAGGGGGAGCGTTATCGGCAGCAAGAGAAATAGGAATTCCAATAGCTTTCATAGGTTCGGGAGAGAAGGTTGAAGACTTTGACAAATTCGATCCTGCCGGGTTTGTTTCACGAATGCTCGGTATGGGCGATATCAAAGCACTGATGGATAAGGTTGAGAGGATTGCAGCGCAGGAAGACCTTGATCCCGAGTCCTTCCTTAAGGGGACATTCACACTCAAAGAAGTTTACAAGCAGATGGATGCAATGAAAAAGATGGGACCTTTGAGCAAGGTTCTTGATATGCTGCCCTTTGGATTCGGATTGAAGCTTGATGAAAACGCCATGGAGATGACACAGGAAAAGATGAAGAAGTTCAGGGTAATCATGGATTCAATGACTGATGAAGAAATGCTGAATCCCAAAATAATTGATTCTTCGAGAATAAAGCGAATTGCGATAGGCTCCGGCTCAAGTCCGCAGGAAGTGCGGGAACTTCTGAAATACTACAAGACGATGAAGAACCTTATGAAGAAGATGAAGAAAGGCAAATTTGGAAAGATGCCAATCAAAGGCTTTCCAAAAATTGGTTTTTAACCCTCATGAAGATAGCTGGAGTTGATGAGGCTGGAAAAGGCCCGGTTATAGGGCCAATGGTTGTCTGCGGTGTGTCAACAGATAATATCGAAGAGATTGACAGTCTGGGTCTCAAAGACTCAAAAAAACTCTCTCCTCAGAGAAGAAAACAGCTCGCAGATGTTATCAGGCAGATTTGCAGAGTTGAAATTGTCAAAGTCGAACCTGAAACACTTGATAAACTGATGGAGAACAAGACAATCAATGAGATTCTCACAGACTGTTATTCAGAGATAATAATCAGGCTTAATGCCGATATTACCTATGTTGATTGCCCTGATGTTATTCCTGAAAGATTAAAATCGAATTTGGAGGAACGGACTGGTAAAGCGGTTGAGACAGCTCACAAAGCCGATGAGGTATACCCGATTGTCTCGGCAGCCTCTATAGTCGCAAAGGTGGAAAGAGACGGTGAAGTAGAGAGGTTGAAGAGAATCTTTGGGGATTTTGGTAGCGGATATGCAAGCGATGAAAGAACTATAAAATTTCTGAACGAATACCTGAGAAAATATAAGAAATTCCCTCCCTTTGTCAGAAAAAGCTGGAAAACGTTAGACAGGATTCAACAGCAATCCCTCGAGGAATTCTGGTAGCTTTCTTTTAAGTTTCATATGTGAAGACATTTAAATATGCATCTGTATATCTCAGAACATGAAAATTATTGCATTCATTGGTTTACCGCTCAGCGGAAAGAGCACAGCAGCAAAGGTTGCAGCAAAACTTGGAATTCCCGTTATTGTGATGGGGGATATTGTCAGGAAGGAAGTTAGGCGGAGAGGTCTTGAGCTAAACGACAAGAACGCAGGAATGGTCGCAAATGATCTCAGGGAGAAAGAAGGTATGGATGCAATTGCAAAAAGGTGTATTCCTTTAATTAAATCCTTGGAAGAAGATATTGTTGTTATTGATGGTGTAAGGGGTATTGCGGAGGTTGAGAGATTCAAAGAGGAGTTCGGAAACGACTTTATTCTGATAAACGTCTCTGCAAGTATCGAAAAGAGACTTGAAAGAGCAGTCAGGAGGAAACGGGAGGACGATATAAAAACTCTGGAGGAACTGGAAAATAGAGATGAAAGGGAGCTTTCATGGAATATGGGCAGGGCAATTGAGATGGCAGAATATACAGTTGACAATAACTCTGGATACAGTAAATTCACAGAAAAAATAGAGGAACTTATAAACCAGCTCTCAAAACACGTGAATATCAGAATTACAACTCTGGTCTATCCGACTGAAGATGAAGAAAAAGTAATGGCGGCAATCAGAAATTTATTTCCGGACGCTGAAATAGTAATAAGAAATGGTGTGCTGACGGCAAAGGCAGAAAATTTGCATAGGATAAGAGAATTACTGAGAAAACAGAAAATACTGGATACTGCCCGCTCAGAATTTTTGAAGGGCATAAGGAACAACTCCATAATCGTTTACATAAACAAACAGATTGCAACAGCATCTAAAATCAATTTTACTGATGAGAATGCTGTTCTTTCTCCCCTGTGCGTTGAGTTTCGTATCCGTGGAATAGACATTGAACGATTTATTGATTATCTTGCCCCACCAACCAAGGATGGAAAACCCATTATGGAGCTGGATGAACTGTGAAACCCATTCATAAAATTTTAATGACTACCGACGGCTCAATAACAAGGATACTTGAGGCAATCACCGGTAAAGAAATTAAAATTGAGACAGTGGAGCAGCGGGTGGTAAAAGCAGACGGTCATCTCGCACAATTACTCAGCATTCCAGAAGGTGCGGATGTAAACTACCGGGTTGTGAACCTCATGGCTAATGAAGAGGTACTTGCACATGCTGTCTCCTGTACACCTCTCGACAGATTGCGTGAGGATTTTCGGGAGGAATTGATGAAGGCAGATATTCCGGTAGGCAACATAATCCGGAAACACAGACTTGAGGTTAGAAGAGAGATAAACTGGGGCAGGATTGAGAAAGCTGACAATCTGGCTGATATTTTCGAAATTGGAGAAGAAGACGACGTACTTGTGAGAAATTACAACATCATTCACAGCGGAAAGATTCTGATAAATATTACTGAGTACTTTCCTGTAAAAAAGTTTGAGTAATCTGTGCATTAAACGGCATATATCGCAGGCTTTCCCGGCATTGCAGCTTTTATCTTCTCTTCAGGGATTTTCTCTCTGTCAAGAATAATCTTCACTCCAAGCTCATTCTCCAAGAACTCTCTTGAGCTCTCAATAACCTCTTTCTCATCAAATTTTACCATCCTTCTATCCTTTTTCTCTCTGAATGCTTTTTTCACAAAAACAGATACCTCTTTCCCCATCTGTTTAAATTTTACGTCCGACATAATCTTCCTCATCGCATCTTTCACATCCTCGGAATTGACAGCAATTTCCAGAATCTCACTCTTCCACTCCTCGGCAGGATAAAGATACACTTCCTTTGCATCAACAAACTTTAGAATCTCTCTCATATCCTCTACAAGATTGGCAATGTACTCTTCTGACTGCTCAGCAAGGAAATCTACTTTTGATTCATCATACTCCGGAAACTTCTCAAGGCTAACAAATGAATCATGATTCCAGTGCCATATCTCCTCACAGATATGGGGTGCAAATGGAGCGAGCAGCTTCACCCAGTCATCAAGGATGATTGAGAGGTTTTTTCCACCTCGCCTTAAATACCACCTGACATCATTCATTACCTCAAAAAAAGCTGTGTTAACTGCCCTCCTTGTTTGAAGGTTATCCATCGCTTCTCTTGTCTCTTTTACTGCCCTTTGAAACTTACTCAATAGCCATCTATCGAGCGTATAGATGTCTTCAACATCTCTCTGGTAGTATTCCTTAGCAAGGTTGTAAAATCTCTTTAAATTTGAGACAAGACCTTCTACATCTTTTTTTCTCCAATCAGCATCGCTGTCGTATTCTGACGCATACAGAATATACATTCTTGTGACATCTGCTCCGTAATCTCTCACTGCCCTCTTCATTGTGAGGAGAGGTCCCTTACTTTTGCTCATCTTCTGTCCTTCAAGGCTCACATACCCATTTACAGCAATTGCTCTTGGATAAAGCTTCTTAGGAAAGATAGCAACATGGTGAAAGAGGAAAAAGAGCAGATGATTTGCAACAAGGTCTTTACCCGAGCTTCTTACATCAACCGGGTACCAGTAAACAAAATCTCTCCTTATTATCTCCACAACATCAACGTCAAGCTTCGAAGAGGATGCAATCCTGTCTGGCTTACCAATTCCGAGAAAAATATAATCAAGCAATTCTTTTGTCATATTCTCAGCTTTGAGTGTTCCATCGTTGATGTATTTTGCAAGAATATAATAGGACATGTAAATTGTTGAATCCGACAGAGATTCAATCAGCCACTCTTTATCCCATGGAATCCTCGTTCCCAGTCCTTTCCTTCTCGCACACGCCTTATCCTTTAGCCATTCAATTTTATTCCTGAATTCTTCTTTATAGTAAGCAGGAATTATTTTCATTTCATCCAGCCAGTTGAGAACGTTCTTTTTCCATTCAGGATTCGAGTAGTTCAGAAACCACTGGTCTCTGACGACTTTAACTACACATTTAGTTCCGCACCTGCAAACAACCGGTTTTTCACTGAATTCATAAAATACTTCAGCAATTCCTTTCTCAATCAGGTCGTTCTGTAACTTATCTTTTATTCTTTGGACGCTCATACCTGCATATTTTCCTGTGATGTTAAGAAGGCGTCCTTTATGAAATTCTTTCTTGTAAAGCAATTTCGTAGCTTTTTCCAGTTCTTCTGCATCTTTCTGAGTTCTGATTCCAAGTTTCCTGATTATATCCTCTGCGGGTGAGCACTCCTGACCATCCGTAGTGATGAGAACAATCGGTTCAAGTTCATCTACACCATATTTCTTCAATTCTCCGCTTCTCTTCAAATCCTCAATTGCAATGAAGTCGAAAGGGGCGTGCGCGGGAACGCTCATCACAACCCCTGTTGCATTATCTGTATCAACAAATTCAGCAGGCAATATTGGAATTTCTTTGCCAGTGACAGGATTTTTTACTGTTTTTCCAAAAAAGTTATCAGCTTTAACCTCCCCAATTGCATAGACTTCCCTGTCAGTATACTTCAACTTTTCAAATGCTTCACTGCTCACAACCCATTTTTCACCGTTCACACTAACTATGACATAGTTCACAGGCTTCAGCCAGAGATTCGTGGCGCCAAAGACAGTTTCAGGCCTTAATGTTGCACAGGGGAAGATTAATCCCTCATCATTAACAAATTTAATAACAATAAAATCCACTATAGTTGCGCTCTCACCCATAAGAATGTCGTGGTCCTCGACAGGATTCCTGTCGTGGGGACAGTAACGGACAGGATGAGAGCCCTTGACAACAAAATTTTTTTCCTTGAGTTTGTAAAACTGCCACTCAATGAACTTCTGATACTCCTCATCCGTGGTCGTAAAAGTTCTTCTCCAGTCTATTGAATAACCTATTCCTTTCAACGCATTTAAAGCCTCATCTGAGAAATATTCAACAATTTTTTCAGGTGTTGTCAGAGTGGATAATAGGCTTTCGGGAACATCGTGAAACTTTGTGTAAACGTTAAACGTGCGCTCATCCTTCTTAGCTATAAGCTCAGCAAGTCCAATTATTGGCGTGCCCGTAACGTGAAATCCCATCGGGAATAGAACGTTATAACCGAGCATGCGTTTATATCTTGCGAGTGTATCTCCTATCGTCAGCGTCCTCGTATGTCCTGCATGGAGATTTCCATTAAGGTAGGGATAGGGTATGGTTATGAAGAATTTTTGTCTGCCATCAGGTTCAGAATTGAATATACCATTTTTCTCCCACTCGCCCTGCCATTTCTTCTCCATTTCTCTGAACTCACTTACCATCCTATCACTTTCTACATGCATTGAGAAAATTAATTTCCGTATTCAATACTCCAGTTGAGATTAGCACTTCGTGTATTTACTGACTTATACTTACCATCCACAAACTTTACAACTTCAACTACAATAAGCAGGTTGTCACCAACTCTCGGAACTGTTTCAGGAGACTCAAATCCAATGTAAGTGGTGACATTGTCTCCTTCCATGTCCAGTGGAACGTATGTTACCGGTGTTCTATCCAGTCCATTGTAGGCAAATAAGTGTATTCCGGGAAAAGGAGGTTCAACATAGAGAGTTGGTGCTTCACTGCGGTTTATCAGTACATCTTCAACATAATTGATATTCAGTATGTGCGTGCCCGAGATATTATAATGCATGAACTCAATCCTGATTGCAGGTAATTTTTCCTCCTTGCTATCAGAACAGCCTGACAGAGTTAACGCAAAGATGCAGAAAAGCAGTATCAAAAATCGTCTCATTAAATTCCCCCTGTAAAGAACGATAGGATGCTTTTTATCAAATCATAAAGTGAGAATACTCTTTTTTCTTCCTCAGGGGTTTCAACTTCCGTAATCCCGACTTCCGCCCTCAACTCAGCAAATTTGTGTATAACTTTACCATGACATCCGACGCATACGTCTATGAGCACGTCTTCATGTATTTCGTGAACACCGCCTTTGTGACAGCCAAGACAGCTTTCGGTGTCAGGTACTACAATTGCACCCTCACCATGACAGGATGAACATTTTACATTGGAGTGGGGGACATGCACATTCAGTGCATCCATGTCCTCACTCGTGAATGCTGGTCCGGCATGACATTTGATGCACGGGCTATCTCCATGAAGCTTTGAAAGTTTATCCATCTCAACCTTATCTCCTCTCCAGATGTCAACACTGTGACACCTGCAGTGAGCGAGCTTAGCAATCCTTTCATCTTCAGTTAAAATGGTGTTATGACAGGGAAAGCATATCTCCCCATATCCGGCAACATGTTCCTGAGCGGAAACATTATTCACAAAAATCACCATTATTGAAATTACAAGAGTAAATAGTATCAGGCTTTTTTTTCGGTAGTTTGTTTTGAAGCTGAAGTATACTCTCATCTATTCAATTTTCAGCACATTGATATAAATTAATTCCGTTTTTTAGGACTTTTTTTATTTGGAATTAATTCAATAATTAAGATATATAAAAAAAGAAAATTAATCTTTTATTTTTAGTTATATGTATAGCTCACTCCGGGAACCTCACCAGGCCAAACTCCTGAGTCATAGCTCGTGCTTGCATTCGTGCCGTAGGTATCTCCCCAGACTATCGCATTCGCAGTTCCATTGTAGCTCCAGTTTGTCACAGTCCAGTTGTGAGGACCGTAGTCTGTTGTTATTGGATCTCCAAGTCCAACATCGAATTCTAAGCTTCTTGCATGCGTCCAGTTGATTTTAACTGCAACAAATGTGTGACATGCAATACATGCCTCATTGGAGTCCTGCAGGGTTGTGTCATCCAGTGCCTTGGCAACGAATGCATTATGTGCTTCATAGTGCCCGTGGTAAGTCTCGTTCGAGTAATCGTATGGTGAAGTTTTTCCAAGGTCGGTTATATTGAATCCTCCAGCGTAGAATCCTGCAAACTGCTGTTCAGAGACTCCCGGGTCAGCGTTATAGGCATCAAACTGATGACAGAGCATGCACGCAACAACACTTGCTGCATGTGCTTCCTTACCCGGAGTGTATGTAGCATAGCTGTCTCCATAGACTTTTGCGTAGGTTATACTGCTGTTACTCCTGTGGCATGCTTCACAGTCATACTGGTCTGCCACACCGGGGTTTGGATAGGTTCCTGACCCCCAGTGCGTGTGGAAGGCGCTGTTGTTCAACTCTTCGAACACATCTGCATGGCACTTCTGACATGGCACCTGATTACCGTCAGCACTGAGGTTATACCAGTAGTGCTGTCCGGCGAAGAGTGATACTGTGTTTGGAAGTACCAGCACTCCTAATGCCAACATTGTTACTACTATCAGGGTTACTTTTCCCCCATTCATATTTTACCCCCTTTTTCAGAGATGAATTTAGCTAACTTAAAAACCTTTTGAAATGAGTTTTTATGATTATTATCACACTGAATTTTGATTTATTACTATACAGTATAGTATTTTCAGTGGTATAATAAAAAAATTCAGATTTTAAAATTCAGATGTAGTATCCTCCGCCCTCATCATACATCGTGTTGTTTGGTTCAGTCCATGTCTTGTATGTTCCACCGTCTGCACCATCTCTCTTACATGCTATGCATGTTTCTGCATGCAGAAAAAGAGGTTCCACTGTTATATCATCTGGATTGTGTTTTGTTTCAGATTGCGTATACGAGTTTGCTGGCTTGTTAAAGTAGTAGACGTAGGAATCCCTGTACTCGTCGTGGCAGTCATAACACGAAATCCTGTGTGCTGCATGCACTGTGGCTTTGAATGTATCCGCTACGTAGTTCCAGTTTGTGGAGCCGCCTATTAGTGGTTCATGGCATGAAAGCAGACAGTATTCGGTGATGTTGTCGTAAACATCGCTGTAATAGTTTATCCCATACTCACTGTAAACACATGTTATGTTGTGCATTGGATTATCACCATAGTTGCTTCCACCCCCATACCACTGCCAGCAGACATGGCTTGCTTTGGTCGAGAAGTATGTGTTGGTAGGATACCTCGATTCAGTGTGGTTTGCTGCCTGCCAGACATCTGAATGGCATGTTTCGCATTCTATATCAGAAATCCTCAAAAAATTGTGTTTTGCTCCACTTGCCGATTTTATAATGATTGTATTATTTGTTGTACCATAAGTTATGCTTGAAACATATATACCTGACATTGAGCGGGATGTATCGAACCTGAACCATTCGGGTCTTTTGAATTCAAATTTCATTGAGTAGTTGGTATGACATGAAATGCATGCTTCATTCTCACCTACCGAAAGCGATGAGTTAAAAGCATACTCAACGAGAGGTTTGTGAGCAGAATAATCGCTTCCGTAGTTGTCTTCATTAAATGCTATAGCTACTGGCGCCTGCTTCGCAGTCCATGTGTCGTTGTAGTATATTCCATTCCCGCCATGGCAGTCTAAACAGTTAGGTGTGTAGGCAGCATGCGACTGGTTGCCTACATACAAACCACTCTCGTTGTGAACAGCATAGCTGATCACTTTTCCACCACTCGTCTTCATCAATCTGTGACATTCCTCACATTTGAAGTCGGAATGTATCGCGGAGTTGTTTAACTCATTTCCTATGTGAAAATGACAACTCATGCACGAAACATCGTTTTCGGGAGAAGAAACGTCCACAATAATATGACTTCCCGAGAAAAAAGCTATAGTATCGGTTGATGTAAAAAGAATTAATCCAGATGTGAATAAGAATAAAATTACAGTTATTGATGTCCTGACATGTGATATCATACTACCACCCCTGTTCTAAATAACATGAGCCCCATGGTGAGCGTGTATCAGGAATATATATTTTTTCTTCTTCTTTTTCTTCTTTTCTGAAAAAGTTATTAAATGATGTTTTGCAACATAATTAAGATATAAAAATAAAAAAATAATTTTTATTTTTAGTTATATGTATAGCTCACTCCGGGAACCTCACCAGGCCAAACTCCTGAGTCATAGCTCGTGCTTGCATTCGTGCCGTAGGTATCTCCCCAGACTATCGCATTCGCAGTTCCATTGTAGCTCCAGTTTGTCACAGTCCAGTTGTGAGGACCGTAGTCTGTTGTTATTGGATCTCCAAGTCCAACATCGAATTCTAAGCTTCTTGCATGCGTCCAGTTGATTTTAACTGCAACAAATGTGTGACATGCAATACATGCCTCATTGGAGTCCTGCAGGGTTGTGTCATCCAGTGCCTTGGCAACGAATGCATTATGTGCTTCATAGTGCCCGTGGTAAGTCTCGTTCGAGTAATCGTATGGTGAAGTTTTTCCAAGGTCGGTTATATTGAATCCTCCAGCGTAGAATCCTGCAAACTGCTGTTCAGAGACTCCCGGGTCAGCGTTATAGGCATCAAACTGATGACAGAGCATGCACGCAACAACACTTGCTGCATGTGCTTCCTTACCCGGAGTGTATGTAGCATAGCTGTCTCCATAGACTTTTGCGTAGGTTATACTGCTGTTACTCCTGTGGCATGCTTCACAGTCATACTGGTCTGCCACACCGGGGTTTGGATAGGTTCCTGACCCCCAGTGCGTGTGGAAGGCGCTGTTGTTCAACTCTTCGAACACATCTGCATGGCACTTCTGACATGGCACCTGATTACCGTCAGCACTGAGGTTATACCAGTAGTGCTGTCCGGCGAAGAGTGATACTGTGTTTGGAAGTACCAGCACTCCTAATGCCAACATTGTTACTACTATCAGGGTTACTTTTCCCCCATTCATATTTTACCCCCATTGGTTTTTATTGAAGCTAATTGAAGCCTTATTTAAATTTTTTGAAAGAATTTTTATGATTATTATATCATAATTACCATAATCCAAAGTATGAAATAAAAAATCCTTTAAACTTATCGAGAAAAAAATTAAAAAACTAAAAATAATTTTTAGCTATATGTATAGCTCACTCCGGGAACCTCACCAGGCCAAACTCCTGAGTCATAGCTCGTGCTTGCATTGGTACCCCATACGTCACCAAACACAGTAGCATTGGCAGTTCCATTTGTTGACCAGCTTGTCACAGTCCAGTTGTGAGGACCGTAGTCTGTTGTAATTGGGCTGCCCAATCCAACATCGAATTCTAAGCTTCTTGTATGAGTCCATGTAATTTTAACTGCAACAAATGTGTGACATGCAATACATGCCTCATTAGAGTCCTGCAGGGTTGTGTCATCCAGTGCCTTGGCAACGAATGCATTATGTGCTTCATAGTGCCCGTGGTAAGTCTCGTTCGAGTAATCGTATGGTGAAGTCTTACTCATATCTGTTATGTTGAAACCTCCGGCATAGTACCCTGCATAAGAGGCTTGCGAGACACCGGGCGTTGCAGATGCTGAGTTATTCTGGTGGCAGAGCATGCACGCAACAACACTTGCTGCATGTGCTTCCTTACCCGGAGTATAACTTGCGTAGGTACCTCCAGAAACCTGTGCATAGGTGATACTGCTATTACTTCTGTGGCATGCTTCGCAGTCATACTGGTCAGCCTCGTCCGAAGTTCCCCAGTGCATATGGAAGGCGCTGTTGTTCAACTCTTCGAACACATCTGCATGGCACTTCTGACACGGCACCTGATTGTTATCATCACTGATGTTATACCAGTAGTGCTGTCCGGCGAAGAGTGATACTGTGTTTGGAAGTATAAGCATTCCAACGGAGACAAGAGTAATCGTCAACAGTGGAATATATCCTGCCTTCATTTATATCACCTACTTCAATGTTTGTTGAAAACCTAATTTAAGTATTTTGTAATTGTAATGATTATAATCATATCCAAAATACAAAATTACATAAATGCAAGTGAAACTGCAATCAACGGCCCACTTAGAACAGGGACTTATGAAAAGAGAAAGTATAATATATTGTATTAGCACTAAAATCACAAGTCTAATGTACAATTAAGAACACATTCAATTCACAAGTGGGGGTAAAGTCAATGAAAGGAAGAGTGGTATTGATATTAATAGCATTGTTTGCATCTGTTGTTATAGTTCTGCCTCAGACGGTAACCCTTTTTGCAGGTCAGCATTACTGGTATGATCTGACTGGAGGAAGTACTGGGTGGGAAAGCGATGTTCCATGTGAAAAATGCCACGCTGATATTGAGGCAGAGATGGATGCGCACATAGGTCCACATTCGGGTGAGACTGGATACAGGAGAATGGAATGCTCTGACTGTCATCGTGTTAGGCTTGATACATACCAGTTTGCGGCAGTGGGAGATAGCTATACAGACTATACTCCCGGAAAGTATGCTCATGCGGCAACAACGGTAGCATGCATGGACTGTCACAAGTGGGCTAATGATACTGAATTTAATGATTACGTTTTCGGGAGTGCGCACTGGAATGGGCTTTCCAGTGATGACTGTAAACGATGCCATGGGCATTCATTCAAAGCTGTCCCGGCAGCCGGTGGTTTTGGTTTGACAAACGCCTCGGGTGATAATGGAATTCTCGCAGCTCATACTGCATTTGTTCAGGAATCTATTAATGATACTACTCTGAGAGACGAAAATGAAGCATGCATTGGCTGCCACACTGCCATGGCTGTAAAACTTAACTGGACTCATGCCAGAGTTCTTGAGTTTGAAGTTGGTTTGGGCAATCCGATCACAACCACATATGGGCCTCACAACTGGACTGTCACTGACTGGCAGATAAATGGGACTGCGTATGCAATAACATGGGGAAACACTTCTGGTTACGGTACAACCTCCTACACAGATAACTGGCCCGGAAATGTAGACAGCATATATCAATAAAAAATTTTAATTCATTTTTGAATTTTCTTTTTAATTCCATGGTATACCCCTTCAGGTAGAAAAATCGCAATGACAATCAGAATCGCATAGAGTATTATTTCATCATTTATTGGAACGTGGTAAACCTTTGATATTCTGTCAATAACCTCTCTCAACCACCAGTTCTTCGCCAGATATATGAAGAAACCTCCGATAACAGAACCATATATTGTTCCCAGACCCCCTACAACGGTTGAAAGAATTATCAGGAGCATTAATGGTATGTTGTAAAGGTCAGGACCGGCAGTAATTCTGTAATGCACGATTGCTGCTCCACCAATACCTGCAAAAAATGAGCTAATCAAAAAAGCTATAAGCTTATATCTGACCGTATCTATTCCTGCAGCCTCTGCAAGCTCCTGATCCTCCCTCAACGCCCTGAATTTTAACCCGAGTGGGCTTTTAACAAGGAGCAACATGATTACAACCGAAATGAACATTATAGCAAACGCTACGTAATACTTGCCAGTGGTTGTATCAGCAAGTGCATTACCAAGTCCGATGGAAAAACCCTCTTCACCTCCGAAAACGTCAGACCATATATAAACACTTTCTATAAAAACGAGGGGGAGAACGGCAGTAACAAGCGCAAAATAATATCCTTTAAGCCTCAGTGTGATGAACCCGATTACAAAACCGATCAAAGCTGCTATAAGCCCTCCAAGAATGATGGACAATAAAATTGGAGGATTTGTAGAGATGAATTCAAGAACAGTGCCCTGCAACCTTTCTGGGGTTTGAAGTAATGCGGCAGTATAAGCTCCAACACCGACAAAAACTGTATGTCCAAGGTTTACCTGCCCGGTATATCCTACCATAACATCCCAGCTCACAGCCAGAATGATGAACAGAAAAGTCAAGCCTATGAGATACACAAAAGCCTCTGGCAGGTACTCTGGCAGAACAAGTGCTAAGGCAGAAAGTATAAGCACAACCAGTACTGTTATAACTGCTTTCATTCTTCCACCCCGAACAATCCACTTGGCTTTACTATTAAAATCGCAATAATCGTAAGAAGCATTATGAGTTCTGACCATCTTGCACCCAGTAAGATTATTGTTGCCATTAGAATGTATCCCACAATAAATGAGGCTATAATGCTGCCTCTGATGCTGCCAAGCCCGCCGAGAATAACTATTGCAAACGCATATATCAGCGATTTAACTGCAACGTGAGGAGTTATGGCAAAAATCTGAGAATACAGCAACCCTCCAAGTGCAGCAAGAAGTGCCGAAATAAACATAGTAAGCATGAATATTCTTTCCACCTCTATTCCAACAAGTGTTGCCATCTGCATGTCCTGCGAAGCTGCATTTATTTTCTTCCCCGTAATAGTCCTGTTTATAAAATATTCAAGTAGAATCAAAGCTATAATTGCTATGAATAAAGCTATAATCCTCTTTGTGGGAACAGGCAATCCCCCAATCTCCACAATTCCCTTGACAAGTGATGGAAATGATATTCCAGTTTCGCCAAAACTCAGAAGTAATGCCTGCTCCATAAGAAGGGCGATAGAAAGAGATACTATGATAACCATCACCTCATGCTCTCTGATGGGTGCCATGAACAGTCTGTAAATGACAACTCCAAATAAACCGACAACCAGCAGAGAAAGAACAAATGCAACATAGGGATTAAAACCAAGTCTGACAAAAGTAATCCCGACGTATGCGGAAAGAACGAAAAGAGAACCATGGGCAAAGTTCAGTATTCGTGCAACTCCAAAAATTAAGGTAAAACCAGAGGCTACAAGTGCCCATATCCCGCTCACAATTGTGCCAAAAACAACTATCTTTATCAATATATCCAACATTGAAAGCCCACAGTGTAAATAAAAAAATAAATATTTCGTTTCCGAGTTTTCAAGAGAATTCTCTCTGTTTACCCGGAAACCTGTTCTGGCACCTTGAAGTCACATGTTGCTACATTGCTTGGCCATATAATGCATTGTTCACCATCCTGCCACTGTGAAATCCAGTTTCTGACAAAGTCGTCTCCCCATACAAGTGCGTGATTGTCATACCATGCTATTACTCTTGTCAGTTCAACAGGACTTTCGGGAGAATATTTTTCCAAGTATTCCACAACAACATCAGGGTTGAATGGGTCTTCTTCACCTGCCTCTGCTGCTGCCTCAACTGCCATCTTATAGATATAAACTGCATCATATGCTCCATAAGCCTGATGTGATTCCGGATAGAATCCGTATTTTTCTCTGTATGTCTCAAGGAACTCAGCTGCCTTTTCAGTAGGCGGGGCAGTTGACAATACACCTCCGTCTGCCAGGAATACCTCTCCTTCTGCCGCACCATTGGTATCCTCGTAGAATTCAGCGTCAATTGGCTTAAGGTCGTGTCCTGCAAGAAGTATCGGGACTTCGAATTCTGCCCACTGCTTGGCAAGAACATCTCCTGTTCCTGCAATTGCGAGAATTGGCATTATTATATCAGCACCCAGTTCCTGCGCCTCTGTAAGTTGGACGTCATAGGTTGCATACCCTCTCGGGACTTTTTCGTCTTTAATTATCTCAACGCCCTTCTCCTCAAGCAGAGGCGTGAGATCAGCGATAACAGCATCAGTCCATATGTGTTCATCTCTTATTATGTAAACCTTCTCTATACTCATACCCTGCTCGTTGTTAAAGAAGTCAATCATATCGGCTAAATCCCACGCAAACGTTGTTCCATTGTTCTGTGAGATTCTGAACCAGTATTTGTACGTTTCATAATCTTCTGCTACCTTTGCAGGATGTCCGGGAGATGAAGCATCTGCAAGGAAAATGGTTTTTGTTTCTGCCATTGTATCCATCATGGAATTCATGACACCGCTTGAGAAACCACCTGTAATCATAACTGCGTTCTTCTCAGTGGCAAGTCTTCTGAATTCTGAGGTTGCGGTTGATGGATCAAGTTTTGTATCACCCACTACTACCTCAATTTCCTTTCCGAGAATCCCACCCTCGCTGTTAATTTCCTCTGCAGCAAGCATAGCAGCTCTTTTCTCAGCAGTCCCTTCACTTATTGTCATTGGACCAATTACGCCGATTACAATCTTCTCTTTTACCTCTTCAACCGGCTCTGCTTCTTCGGGTGTTATTGCTTCTTCGGGTTCCTGCTGGGCACACCCAGCAATCATCAAAGCGATTAAAATAACCCCTACCAGTACTTTTCCAGCTTTCATGTTTGTTGGTTATGACAGTAATATTTAAATATTGTGTTAATGAGTAACAGTTTAGCAAAGCTTAAATACGTTATCGGGCTTATAGATTATCTGGTTAACAGATTGGCAAAACTTATATTATGATGCTGGTGGTAGGAAACTGGATATGTCATCCGGGTGTGTTAAATGCTAACAATTAAAAATGTATCTAAAAAGTTTGGTGAGATTGTAGCACTGGACAGAGTCAACCTCAGAGTTAGCAATGAAGAGTGTATAGGAATAATAGGTCCAAATGGAGCAGGCAAGACAACTCTTTTCAATGTCATCTCAGGATTCATAAAGCCCGATTCCGGGAAAATTGAGTTTAGAGGAGAATGTATCAGGGGTAAAAAACCAAACTCCCTGGTAAAAAAAGGTCTTGTAAGAACATTCCAGTTAATCAGAGTTTTCAAGAACATGACGGTTGAGGAGAACATCCTTGCACCAAACTCAAAGAACGGAGTCAGAGATATTCTTGAGAGGGTGGAGCTTGTGGACAAGAGGAATATGCTTGCAAAAAATCTTTCTCAGGGAGAATTAAGAAGACTGAGTATTGGTATCGCTATTGCTTCACACCCGAAGATGCTCTTGCTGGATGAACCATTTTCGGGTTTAAGCCCGAAGGAAGCCTCTCAGCTCGATAATGTAATCAGAGAGCTAAAAGAGGAAGGAATTCCTCAGATAATAATTGAGCATAAACTTAAAGAATTATTCAACCTTTCTGAAAGGGTTGTTGTCCTGAATTTCGGTAAGATAATTTTTGATGGAAGTCCTGAGGAGGCAGTCCGGGATAAAACTGTTATAAACGCATATCTCGGTGCAAATCATGCTGAAAATTAAAGATTTAAGTGCCTTTTATGACAAGGCACAGATTCTCTATGACCTTAATTTAAAAGTAGGAGAGAGTGAGGCTGTCGCAGTTCTCGGACCGAATGGTGCGGGAAAATCAACATTGCTTAACTCAATATGCGGCATTGTCAATGTGAAAGGCGGGATTGAGCTTGATGGACAGAATCTTCTTAAACTCAAGCCGCATGACAGAATCAGGAGTGGTATTTCAATATGTCCGGAAGGAAGAAGGCTTTTTCTAAATATGAGCGTTGAAGATAATCTAATTCTTGGTGCAACATCGAAGAAACACCAAACGTCGAAGAAATCGCTGGAGAAGAATATTGAGTATATCTTCAGCCTGTTTCCACGTTTGAAGGAGAGAAGAACTCAGACTGTTAAGACAATGAGTGGTGGAGAGCAGCAGATGGTTGCAATTGGAAGAGCACTGATGTCAAAACCCAAATTACTGATGCTCGATGAACCCTCAATTGGACTTGCACCCATAGTTATAAACGGAATTGCAGATGCAATAAAGAGAATAAAAGAGGAGCTTAATGTCTCAATACTGCTTGTAGAGCAAAATATCCACCTTGCACTGGATGTGGCAGACAGAATCTATATTCTTGTTAAGGGTAAGGTGGTTAAAGAGGGTACAGTCGAAGAGTTGCATGACCTCGAGGAGAAGTATCTTGAAGTCTGATTTATTTTGATTTTAAGATGTGAATTTACGTTAATTGGTTGTTGATTGATGAGATTCGTTTATTAGCAAAGTTTAAATAAAGTCCATTATTATCGAGAACGATGGTTCCATTGACGAATGGAGGTGCTCAATTTGGGAACAGTAAAACCTGCATATATTAAAGCAATTGCAGTGGATTTATTAAAGAAGTATCCTGAAGTATTTACCCATAGTTTTGATGAGAACAAGGATCTCATTACTGAGTTTACCAATATTACAAGCAAAAAAATCAGAAACAGGGTTGCAGGATATATCACGAGAAGGGTGAATAGAGGTAGAGTTGAAGTTTGATATACAGTATTAAAATATAATTTAAGGTGGGGTGGATATGTTCGAAGGAATAATTCCTGCACTGGTTACTCCATTTAAGGATAATTTTGAGGTAGATTACAGAGGAATAGACAGAAACCTTGAATACCTCAGTAAGTTTGTAGATGCTGTCGTTCCATCAGGCACCACAGGCGAAGCTGCAACGATGAGCTATGAAGAGCACATTCAGGTAGTAAAATATGTTGTTGATGTTGCCAATGTTCCTGTTATAGGTGGCGCTGGCTCGAACTCCACAAGAGAAGCACTATTCCTTGCAAAAGAGGTGGAGAAAGCTGGTGTGGATGCAGCAATGTTCGTCACACCATATTACAACAAACCGAATAAGGAAGGTTTATATCAACATTATAAAGCAATCGCAGAGTCTCTCTCAATTCCCGTTATAATCTACAACGTTCCAAGCAGAACTGCAACAAATATCACGCCTGATGTGGTTGAGAAACTCTCAGAAATTGACAATATAGTGGGGATAAAGGAGGCAAGTGGAAATCTCAAGCAGGTGTGCGAGATTATTAAAAGAACATCAGATAAAGACTTCTTTCTGCTTTCCGGGGATGATTTCCTCACCCTCCCGATTCTCCAGATAGGTGGTAAGGGCGTCATAAGTGTGGCAGCCAACGTTGCCCCTCAGATTATGAAAGAAATGTATAAAGCATTCAAATCAAATGATTTTGAGGAAGCTAAGAAGCTACACTATAGACTCATGCCATTATATGACATTCTGTTCATAGATACAAATCCGATTCCAGTTAAAAAGTCTCTGAATCTGATGGGTCTTGCAGGTGGAAAACCAAGATTGCCACTTGTCGAGCTTGATGAGAATAAAACAGAAAAAGTAAAATCTGTGCTCAAATCTCTTGGTTTGCTATGAAGGTTGCTGTTGCAGGTGCTGCAGGCAGAATGGGGAAACTTATTGTGCAGAACGTCGTCGCAGACAGTGATACAGAGCTATCTCAGGCTTTTGATATTCAGAAGATAGGAGAAGATGCCGGCGAGGTTGCAGGTGTTGGAAGAACTGGTGTAGAGATAAGAGATGCTCTGAAAATTGGAAAGGAGCTTGAAGCTGATGTGCTGATTGACTTTACAAATGCAGATGCATCACTTGAGAATATACAGGCTGCATCTAGTAATGGAGTTGCAGTTGTGGTCGGAACGACAGGATTCAGTGAAGAACAGAAAAATGAGATAAGTAAGTTGTGCAGAAGTATCCCGGCGGTTATTTCTCCAAATTTCAGCATTGGAGTAAACGTCTTCTGGAAAATCATTGAATTCTCGACCCGATATCTGGCAGATTACGACATTGAGATTATTGAGAAACACCACAAGTTTAAAAAAGACGCTCCAAGCGGTACTGCAATCAGAGCGGCTGAGGTCGCCCTGAAGGTGTTGAGAGAGAAAGGTTTTGACCGAAAAGCTGTTTTTGAACGCTCTAAGGAGCGAAAAGATGATGAACTGACAGTTCTTGCAATAAGAGGTGGAGACATAGTTGGTGAGCACACAGTCTTTTACATAGGAATGGGTGAGAGAATAGAAATCAGTCATTTCGCAAACAGCAGGCATGCATTTGCAGGTGGAGCAATTGTAGCAGCAAAATGGATAGCCGGAAAAGAACCGGGATTGTATTCAATGAATGATGTGCTTGGACTGTAAACCATAACCTGAAATCAATCTAATCAAGTTCTGGATTCTCTCTTTCGGAGAATCAGTTTTATAGAAATTGCTGATATTTTTGAGAAACTTTTAAATAAGATATTGTAATTATTATAATGTAATAAGTTTCAGATGTACCAGATGGTTTGTCAGGGAATCCCGGGGGTGACCTCTCCAACCGGCATCATCCACTCGTTTTTCACGGGGTTCCATTACAGAAGGACTATTTAGTATACTTTTTGGAACTATACTTTCTATTACAACTACAATGAAAAACTCACTTAGCTTATGACTTCCTTTGTAACCTTTTCAATATTCATTCTCGAGATATACCTCAATCCAGGCAAAATTGAGAAAGCAAGGATAACAAAAATCAATATCACAGATAAAACATACGTGCGGGGGTAGATTACGAACGGAATCTGAAAAAGTTCGCTGCTGAAAGACATTAAATATAGATAAGCGACAAAGTAACTCAGAGGGATTCCAATTACTGTCCCAAGAATTCCTATCAGCATATTCTCAACAAAAAGTGCAAACCCCATCTGCCTTGTGGTATAACCGAGCATTCTCAATGTGGCAAGTTCTCTCCTTCTTTCCATAATATTTATAGAAGTCGTGTTGAAAATCGCTGAAAATCCCAGACTGCTACCAAAGAGTAAAGAGAAAAAGATGAATGCATAAGAGAACTCCAGCAACTGATTGATGTAATCTATTATCACTGCCTTCGAATTAACCTGCAGAACCCCGTCCAGTTTTTCGAGTTCTTCCTGAACCCTTTCCTCATCCTCAGGATTTACATTCACAATCACAGTATTGTAACCATCAACACCGAGGAGATTCTGAAGATAATCAAGCGAAGTGAAAGCGGAAGGTGTTAATGAGTGGTCAAAAACATCATAAACTTTGCTCTCTCTTTTCCCTTTTTCCGTGAAAAAAAATATTTTTTGCCCTTTTATCAGACTCAAGTTGCTTGCCACGCTGCTTGGAAGCAGAATTCCGTCTGGAGGGGGCATGTGAAGCTCATTCCTCAAATCATAGATATTGTATAGCCTCTGATTATCCATTCCAATCAAGCTTACAGATTTGGATTTGTCGCCACTCTCAATCAGCATCCAGGTTGTTATAAGCGGGTATGCTTCTCTCACACCCTGAATGGACTTTACCTCTTTAATTGCTGAGCTGTTTACATAAGAAGAGTATCTGACCTCAAGTTCATAATTCAGGACTTTGTTAAATTGAAGGTCAAGCGCTTCCTCAAATGCATCCATGAATACCATAGAATTCATAATCAGCATGATTGCTGCTACAACGCTGAACATGGAATAGGCTGCCCTCTTCCTGTTCCTGAAAGTATTTCTGAGGCTCAATCTCGTTAGCACAGACATTTTAAAGAACGGGATATATCTGTCAATCTCAAAACCTTTCGTCTGTGGTTCGAATGAGCCTTTAAGAGCATCCACAATCTGAATGTCTGCTGCTTTTTTTGCAATGAGAAGCCCCGCGATGGAGGGAAAGAGTATTCCTGTAAACATGCCTGCAAGAAGAATCTCAAAATGAGGTTTTGTCACATAGTATGGAACGTTAATGACACCTGTGTACTGAACAGTCATCAAAACTGAGAGGATATATCCAGTAATCACTCCAGCAAGCGAACCCAGAAACCCGATCAGAATGGAATGTTTGAGATAATGAAACAATACTGTATTTTTCTTGAAACCAAGAGCCCTCAGAACACCGATATTTGGTGTCTGTTCATTGATGAGTCTTGTGAGAAGCACATATATAGCGAAAATAGAAATAAAGAGAATAAATCCCGGAATCATTATTGACAGTTCCCTGAATCCCGCAAGATCGAGTTGAAGTGCCTGATTACTCGGCTGCTGCTCTCTGGTGTAGAAATTTTTGACACCATATGGCTCAAATACCTTCTTTGCTTTGCCCAGTATCTCATCTCTTCTATCCTTATCGTAAATAGTGAAGTGAACCTGATTGATTTTCCCTTTATAACCGAGTTCTTCGAGCTTTTTATATGGGATAAAGGCAATCCCCATTGTACGTGGTGAAACAAAGAAATTATCCTCCTCAATAATCCAGATGTACTCAGGACTGTAAACAATACCGGCAATCTTCAATTGCAGCTTCTGACCATTGAGTTCAGGAGATATTATCTGCCCGGCATGAATGCCGTGGTATTTCGCAAATTCATTAATCAGGAGGCAGGAACTGTACGCTCCCTCTGGGATGTACTCGCCTTTCTCAATAAATAGTTTATTTACTTTCGGCTGCTCACCATCAGGGACTGAAATAAGAAGTAGAACAACCTGTTCGTTATTTATCTTCATTGAGCCTTTTACTGCAAGCCTGCCTGTAACCTCTCCCACTCCATCAATTTTTCTGACTTCTTTCAGCAGTTCAACGGGAGCGTAATTGAATTCTATTGCAGCATCCTCAAAATCCGTCTGTTCGTAAAAATCACTGTAAGTGTCGCTCAGGTTGAGGTAAGAGATGTAAAAGGAGGAGAAGAGAGAGATTCCAAGAAATATTATGAACGTAACGCCAAAAAACATCCCTTTTCGGGTACTGATGTCTCTGATTACTTTTCTGCTCAGCATGAAGTCACCAGAAAAGCTTATCCGGGTCTAATGGCTCCTCGTTAACCATAATTTTATCGATTTTTCCATCCTTGAGGTGTACAATGCGGTCTGCAGTTTCAGAAATTGCGGAGTTGTGTGTGACAACGATAAAGCTAATTCCTTCATTCTTACAGATTTCTCTCATGTATTTCAGAATTTTTTTTCCGGTCTCAAAGTCAAGATTGCCTGTCGGCTCATCTGCAAGAATAAGTGGTGGATTTTTTATTATTGCCCTCGCAATCGAAACTCTCTGCTGTTCACCACCACTCAATTCAGAGGGAAAGTGGTTTGCCCTGTCTTTCAGACCAACTATTCCAAGAACTTCATCCACATCTCTTGGATTTTCAACAAGCTCGGAGGCAAGAACCACATTCTCCCTTGCTGTTAACGTTGGAATCAGATTAAAGAACTGGAAAACAAAGCCGATATGTTCTCTCCTGTGCATGGTCAATCCATTTTCATCAAGGCTTGTTACATCCATTCCTCGAAACAGAACTTTCCCTTTTGAGGGCACATCAATCCCACCAATGATATTTAATAGGGTTGTCTTCCCGCTCCCGCTCGGACCGAGCACAACTATGAACTCTCCCTCTTCAACCTCAAAATTTACTTCTTTCAGGGCGTGAACTTCTACTTTTCCAATCCTGTATATTTTCCAGACATCCTCTAAGGTAAGCATATCATCTTTTCCCGATTGCAGTTACTTCTTCCGGAACATTCTGTATCCAAAAAATCCGATTATTATTAGAGACGCAATTGCAACTGCAATCTGAGCTGAATAGTTTTTCTGGGAAATATACTGGGTAAAACTCCTTTTTATCTCGTGCTGTTCAAATTTTGAGTCCATATACCGTATCAACACATTCAGATTATAATTTCCAGACTTATCTGCTTTCAAATCAAATGATGCAGTTGCAGAATCGCCACTTTCCAGAGTTCCAATAAAGTAAGTATCCCTGCCTTCAAAATCTTCTGGCAGAAGAAGTTTAACGCTTACTGCCTTTGCGTCCTGACTCCCGCTGTTTTCTATCTGTAAGGATAGTTTGTAATTCTCTCCAGAAGCAGGAATGCCGGGAGATGTAAAAACTCCAGCTATGTCAAGGCTTATCTTACCCGGGGAACTTACAAAAACTGGAATTTCATATTCTGACGAGTATTCTTTTCCTCTGATATCATTGTAATCCAGTTTAATGGAGAACTCATGATTGTCAGCAGGAGTGGTGTTCAATGCTTTCAGGTTAAATTTTGCTGTCTTTGAGGAGTCTCTTTCTATAACCCCCAAAAATTTTATTCTCTCCCCTTCGAAATAGTCGGGGAATGAAAGTTCAATTTCTGTGTTTCTGGCAACGTCTGTCCCAGAATTCTCAACAATAATGCTTATAGAGAACTCGTTCTCCGGAAGTATCCTGTCAGGGGTGGTGGATGTGCCTGAAATCGATAACTTTGGTATCCCGATTACTTTAATCGCAACGGGAATTGTTTCAGAGGATTTTTCACCAAACTCATTGCTGTATTCAATCACAATGTCCAGTTCGTATACACCTGCTTCTGCTGAGCTATCAACTGTTAGAGTAAAGCTAATAGTCTTTTTCTCGCCGGAATCCCACTCATCAAATACGATTTTACCGAGGTTGCTGACAATATCGTCCGGTGTGCTTAGAGAGATTCCCACATTTCTCGCTTTTCCGCCACTGTTCATTATCTCTATCTCAAAGTTTTCTGTGGTAGCTGGCTCAATACTCAATTCACCTGAGATGCTGAATTCCGGTCCATCCAGAACCTTTACTGCGATTACTTTATTCACGGAGCCTTCAAATGCATAGTCTCCATAGACATAACTGATTTTAGCATGCAGTTCATAAAAACCCGGCTCCTCAGCCTTCAATTTCACCTGAGCAGCAGTTGAACCTGTTGAGAGGTCGCCGAGCGTTAGAAAAATACTTGACACTTCTTTTTTACCGCTCATTATCGCAAGGTCTTTTTCGCCCTCAAAAATGTGCAGCTTTAAGTTCCTTGCATCACCTCCTGTGTTTGATAAATCAATGCTCAGGATAAACTCTCCTGTGGATGGATTATCAGGAATTGTGTGATGGTTGACAGTTATAATAGGCTGAGCTACTACGGATGAGACGAGCGGTAACAAAAACACCAGAATTAAAACCATTATTCCCTGAGTAAAGCATTTTCCCACCCTCCTCTGAAGTATCCTCAGTTTTCCGTTAACTGACTGGTCAATCATGTTAACTGACTGGGCAGTCAAATTATTTGAACATTATGTAATCGAGAAATTCAGACTAAAGATCTCGATTAAAATACTCCTCAACCTTTTTATAGTAATTTGCAAGGTTTTCAATGGATGTTACGTCCTTAGAGACAATGGCAAATATTTTCTTTCTAATAACTGTGTCAGGAGTTACGCCCCACGAAGTAAATTTACTTACGAGGCTTTTTTCGAGGAGTTCCCCTCTTCTATCCCAGTCAGTCAGTATAATTACATCTTTGTTCCCGACCTTATCAACTATCTCCACATCAGGAGAATTCGATGAAGTAATGATTTCCCCCTTTATCCCAAGAGCTTTCAGAGACGCAATATCTTTTAAACCCTCAACAATAATCGCTACTCCGTTTTCCGACCTGAAGATAATCTCCTCAATAATCGCTTTCAATTTAATAAAATCCACTCTTTCAATCATTTTCTACCAGCTCTCTTAATTTTGTCACAACATCTTCCTCTGTTTTATCGTGAATGAATAAAACCTTCTTACTAACTTTATGTCCAGACACAATCTCTACCTCTGCATCAAAAATTTCTTTAAATTTTTTTATTATTTCTCTGTTAGCTTTACCTTTTTTTGCTACCACCTTCACCTTAATGGATATTGACTTTCTCCACTCATCGTACCCTATCTCGCTCTTCTTTGCACCCGGGGTCACTTCAATATTTATTTTCACGCCCCCTCTACATTCTTTAATTGCATTTTCAAGCACAGATAAGATTATTTTACACTGTTAATATAGCTATCTTTCAGGAGAACCAGCAATCCACAAACACACCAACAGCCACGAAATAAGAAAAGTAAATGATTTATACTGATATTATCCCAGCGTGTCAGTGATTGGTTATGGTGAAGTTAGGAATACTTAAAATGGGTGCTCTTGGTTCAGCGGTGCTGCTTGAGTATCTTTTTGACGAGAGAGCTGATCGGCAGGATATAGAAGTTAGAGTAGTTACCAGCGGTGCCAAAATGGGAGAAGATGATGCAAAAATTGCAGAAGAAATGAAGAATTTTAATCCCGACGTCTGTATTGTTGTGTCTCCAAATGCGACTCTGCCGGGACCGGCTAAAGCAAGAGAAGCTCTGAAAGCAAATTTGAGAAATGTGATTGTGATAAGTGACTCTCCGGCAAAGAAAATAAAAGACGAGTTGAAAGAGAAGGAATTTGGCTATATTCTCGTGACAGCAGATTCGATGATAGGTGCAAGAAGGGAATTTTTAGACCCTGCAGAGATGGCTTTATTTAATTCAGATGTTATAAAAGTTCTCTCAGCCACAGGAGCATATCGTGCAATTCAAAATGAGATTGACAGAGTGCTGGAGCAGATTAAAAGCGGAAATGAGCCTGACCTCCCGAATATTGTTCTGAACGCTGAGAGAGCAGTTGAAGCCAGCAATTTTCAAAACCCTTATGCAAAAGCAAAAGCAATGGCGGCCTATTTCATCGCAGAAAAAGTTGCAGACGTTGACATAAAGGGTTGCTTCATGGAAAAAGACCCTGAGAAATACATCCCGCTTGTAGCATCAGCCCATGAGATGATGCGAATTGCAGCAAAACTGGCTGATGAGGCACGTGAAATCGAAAAGGGGAATGATTCTGTCTTCAGAACGCCCCATTCAAAGGACGGAGTTACTCTAAGGAAAACCGAGCTACTGAGGAAACCAGAATAATCAACACAACTTTAGGGTGCTTACAAAATTACCAACAAAATACCAATTCTAACATCTCAATACTCTAAATAACAAACCCATATAACTCCCTACAAAAAGATACATAGCCAAATACGTTTCTACAGGGAACAAACCTGAA
>Ga0209426_1000744_pt1 | contig 27803 bp, 20 predicted proteins | sample Deesub1362B_J571_FD_187697 | JGI IMG/M metagenome (GOLD analysis project Ga0209426, IMG submission 187697) | Deep oceanic, basalt-hosted subsurface ecosystem from Juan de Fuca Ridge flank, Pacific Ocean, CORK Borehole 1362B_J2.571 (SPAdes)... ...
CGAGCCCAGGAAGAAGTAGCAGCCGGGCACTTCCTCCATAAAGAACGCGGCGTCCTCACTGCCCATCGTCCGCTCGCCGGAGGTCACCCGCTCCGGCCCCAGCACCGCTTCCGCCGCCTTGCGCACCACCTCCGCGACGTCGGCGTCGTTGATCACGGCGGGGGTGAGGGGCTGGATCTCCAGTTCGGCCTCCGCGCCGCAGGCGGCAGATACTCCCTCGACGACCTCACGGACCCGGCGGAGGACGGTCTCCCGGGTGAACGGCTCGTAGGTACGGATGGTGCCGGTCATCTCCACCTGGGGTGGGATCACGTTGAAGGCATCCCCTCCGTGGATGGAGCCGACGCTGACGACGGCGGTGTCCAGCGGGCTGACGTTGCGGCTGACCACCGTCTGCAGAGCGGCGATCACCTGAGCAGAGGCGACGATGGGGTCCACCGCCAGGTGAGGGAGCGCTCCGTGCCCGCCCCGCCCCTTGACGACGCAGGTGAACTTCTCCGCCGCCGCCATCACCGGCCCGGCGGTCACGTCCGCCGTCCCCACCGGCCGTTCGTTCCAGACGTGGGTGGCCAGGAACACGTCGGGCCGGGGGTCCTTCAGCACGCCCTCTTTCACCATCACCTCCGCGCCGTTGCCCCCCTCCTCGGCGGGTTGGAAGACCAGTTTGAGGGTCCCGGCCATCTCATCCCGCCGGGCAGCCATCAGTTCCGCCAGGCCCATCCCCATCGCCACGTGGCCGTCGTGACCGCAGGCATGCATCCGCCCCGGCACCTCGGAGGCGTACTCCGCGCCGGTCTCCTCCGTCACCAGCAGCGCGTCCATGTCGAAACGGACCATCACCACCGGCCCAGGCCGGGCTCCCTCCAACAGGCCGACCACCCCTGTCTTCGCCACGCCCGTCTGCACCTGATAGCCGAGCCGCCTCAGATGGTCGGCGACGATCTCAGCGGTCCGGCGCTCCTCGAAGGCCAGTTCAGGATGCCGGTGGAAATCCCTCCGCCAACCGATCAACCTTTCCCGCAACCGTTCCGCCTCCGCCTTGAAATCCGCCATTTTTCCTCCTTGCTCTTGCCTCTTGCCCCTTGTCCCCTACTTCACCCCTTCGATCCGCCGCACGATCCCCAGCAGGTGTCGCTCCTCCCGTACCTCCTGGAACCCAGCCCTGATGACCGCTCGGGTCGTCTCCCGATTGAGGCGGCAGACGCCGTTCCACCGATACCAGAGCGGGTGCAGACGGTCAGTGAGCCAGGCTCCCAGACCGGTGCCCCGGGTGTGTTCGATCAGGATCAGTCGTCCGCCCGGGCGGAGGGCCCGTCGGACCTCGGCCAACGCGCGGGAGGGGTCCTCCACGGAGCAGAACAGGAGCGAGCCGGTCACCGCGTCGAAGGAGCCGTCGGCGAAGGGGAGGTGGTGGACGTCAGCCTGGACGAAGCGGACTGAGGCGCGGGTTCGGCGACGGGCCGCGTGTCGGAGCATCTGAGGACTGGCGTCCATCGCCGTCACTCGCGCCTCCGATCCATAAAAGGGAAGGTTCACGCCGGTACCGACCCCCAGTTCCAGCACGCTCCCTTGGCCGATGGAGAAGGCCCGCCGTCGCAGCCGGTGCAGGATCGCCCGCTCCAGCGGCCACATCCCCAGGTCGTATCCGGAGGCCAGGCCGTCGAAGACGTTTGGGCTCATTCCACCAGCGACCGCAGGACGGCTAGGTTCTCTGCGTCCTCATGGAGGTCAGGCGACTTGGGCGTCTCCAGGAGCCCTGGTAACCCGTCGAGACGGGGGTCGTTCAGCACATTGCGGAACCCCTCCAGGCCGATAAACCCCTTGCCGATGTGCTCGTGTCGGTCCTTGTGGCTCCCCAGGTCGTGGCGGGTGTCGTTGAGATGGATCGCCTTCAGCCGGTCCAGCCCGATGATCCGATCGAAGGCCTCCATCGTGGCGCTGTACCCCTCCGGCGTGCGGAGCTCGTACCCCGCTGCGAAGACGTGGCAGGTATCCAGACAGACCCCCAGTCGGTCTCCCTCCGGGGTGTTCTCCAGGAGCCAGGCCAGTTGCTCGAAGGTGTACCCCAGGTTGGTCCCCTGCCCGGCGGTCGTCTCCAGCAGGATCTGGGTCCGAAAGCCCGGGCAGGCGGCGTGGACCTCCCCCAGCGTCTTCGCCACCCGCTTCAGTCCCTCCTCCTCTCCGATCCCGACGTGCGAACCGGGATGGAGGACAAGGTAGGGAATTCCCAGCGTCTCGCATCGCTCCAGTTCCACGATCAACGTGTCCCGTGAGCGGATCCAGAGATCCTCGTCGGGAGCGGCCGGGTTGAGCAGGTAGGAGGTGTGGCCGACGACCGGGCGGATGCCTGTCTTCTGCACCCGCTCCTTGAAGAGCGCGACCTCTTCCTCTGTCAGTGGTTTGACCGCCCACGACCGGTTCGATTTGACAAACACCTGGACCGAGTCGCACCCGATCGATTGCGCCCGGTCGATCGCCTTGTAAATTCCACCGGCGATGGACTCGTGGGCTCCCAGCCGTAACATCTTCCCGCTCCTTAACAGCGCCCGTCAGGTCATCTTGACCACGATGTCGGTGATCACGTTGGCCGCCTCATCCCCTCGGTCGGCCGCGTTGCTGAGGTGGCGGTAGATCTCGCGCAGTTTGAGCATCTCCACGATGTGGTCCACGTCCCGAGGCCCGTGGAACAGGTCGGCCAGTGCCTCCCGGTAGACCCACTCCACGCGGTTCTCCAGCGCCTTGGCCCGCACCGCGTGATCCTCCGCCACCGCCGGATGGTCGGTGAGCCGCAGCACGCCGAGGTGGATCTCCCGTGCTGCGTCCCCCAGCAGGGAGACCATCCGCTTCAGATAGTTGTTGGGCTCTACCTCGAGGATCTGCATCTCCCCAACCGTAGTGTAGGCGTAATCCAGCACGTCGTCGATGGCCCTGGAGAGGGCGTGGATATCCTCTCGGTCGATGGGCGTGACGAAGGTGCGGTTCAGTTCGTCGATCAGGATCCGCCGCACCTCGTCCGCCTCCTTCTCCAGCCGCGTGACCTCATCCGCCTTCTCCTCCGAAGGTTCCTCCAGGTAGGCGTACAGCGCCTCCATTCCCCGCACGGTGTACTCGGCCTGCTGGAGCAGGAGTTCAATGAATCGATCTGGGCGTCGCTTGAAGGTCCGTATTAGCCATCCCATCTCAGAGAATCCTTTCTATCACTGCATAACTAAGCATCGCCATCAGCCCCGAAGCCGGAATGGTCAGCAGCCAGGCGGTCACGATGTGGCCCACGATGCCCCACCGCACCTTGCTCATCCGTTCCGCAGCCCCCACGCCGAGGATCGCGCTGCTGACCACGTGGGTCGTGCTCACCGGCCCGCCGATCAGCGCGGCCGTCAGGATCACCCCTGCGGAAGCGATCTGGGAGGTGAAGCCGTGGATCGGCCGGATCTTGTAGAACTTACCCCCCAGGGTGTGGATGATCCGCCAGCCCCCCAACATCGTCCCCAGCGCCATCGCCCCAGCGCAGGCGACGATCACCCAGAGGGGCACATGGAACTGGCTCAACACGCCGCTGGCCAACAGGCCCATCGTGATGATCCCCATCGTCTTCTGGGCATCGTTGGTGCCGTGGCTCAACGCCAGCGCCGTCGCTGTCAGGACCTGCGCCCGCCGGAAGAAGGTATTGATGCGGGGGGTCGCCCCACGGGCCAGGAAGAGGGTGCTCTTCATCAGGAAATACCCCCCCAACATCCCTGCGATCGGGGAGACGAAGAGGGCGATGATGATCTTTTCCAGGCCCGGCAGGAGGACGGCGTAGAAGCCGTGGCCGATGGTCGCCGCACCGACCAGCCCTCCCACCAAAGCGTGGGAGGAACTGGAGGGGATGCCGAGGAGCCAGGTGATCAGGTTCCAGACGATGGCCCCCATCAAAGCCGCCAGGACCGTGGTCATCGTGGCCGCCTCCTCGGCGATGACCTCGTGGCCGATGGTCGTGGCCACGGCGACGCCGAACAGGAAAGGGCCGGCGAAGTTCGCCACCGCGCTGAGCAGCAACGCCGCCCGTGGCGACATCGCCCGCGATGAGATCACCGTCGCCACCGTATTGGCGCTGTCGTTGAACCCGTTCAGAAAATCGAACAACAGCGCTGTGGCGACGAAAAAGAGCAGGAAAGGCTCCAACCCGAACAGGCTCTCCACCGCTGCCTCACACCTCTAGTTAAGAGATTCCCTCCAACGATATGAGCCAAGCGGTGGCAGGGTTGCGTGCCCTACCACCGCTTGGACCGGCCTTCTTGACCAAGGAAAGGCCGAGGCGCGCGCAGGCTACTCCTGCTGTTCCATCCCCAAGATCCGATAGACGCTCTCCAACAGTTCCTGCGGACCGAACGGTTTGGTGATGTAATCGTCTACCTTAGCGATGTGAAGGCCGAGCACTTTGTCGATGCTTTGGGCCTTGGCCGTGACGACGATCACCGGGATGTCCTTTAGTTCCTCGTCAGCCTTCATCTGCTGGTACACCTCCCAGCCGTCCATGTCCGGCATCATCAGGTCCAGCAGAACGAGGTCCGGTTTGACCCGGCGCACCGTCTCCAAACCCTCTCGCCCACCCACAGCGCCGATCAGTTCGAACCCCTTGCGGCTCAAGATGAGCCGGATCAGGTCGATCATCTCCGGCTCGTCCTCGATGCAGACGACCTTCCTACGCTCCTCGGCCATAGAACCCTCCCTAAACACACGCTGGCGCGGCCAATCAAACGTAGTTTACCACCAACTCGGTCTTACGTCAAATTCAATTGTGCTAACCCTTGTGCTAAACTCACTTGGACCTCCCGGAGCAAAGGGAGTATAATGGATATAGCAGCGTCGGAGGTGGGTGAGATGGACAACCGGACCGTCGCTGCCATCTTCAGTGAGATGGCCGATATCCTCGCCATCCAGGGTGAGAACTACCACCGCATTATGGCCTACCGCCGGGCGGCGGAGAACATCGCCGCGCTGGGTCGCCCCCTGGAGGAGGTCTGGCGGGCTGGCGAACTGGAGACCATCCCCGGCATCGGCAAGACGCTGGCGGCCAAGATCGACGAACTGATGCGCACCGGCCGCCTCCAGGCCTACGAGAAACTGAAGGCCCAGGTGCCGGAGGGAGTGGTGGCGATGCTCCAGATCCCCGACGTCGGCCCGCGCAAGGCAGCGTTGTTCTGGAAAGAACTGGGGATCACCTCCATTGACGAACTGGAGAAGGCGGCCAGGGCGGGCAAACTGCGGGACCTGCCCGGGATGGGGGTCCGCTCCGAGCAGAAGGTCCTGGAAGGGATCCAGGCCCTCAGGCGACGGACGGGGCGGATTCCCCTTGGCGTCGCCTGGGAACTGGTGCAGGCGGTGCTACTCCCCCTGCGGGAGGTGCCGGGGGTGGTGCAGGCCGCCCCCGCCGGGAGCCTCCGTCGGATGCGGGAGACGGTGGGCGACCTCGACCTGCTGGTGGCCGCGGAGGACCCCGAGCCGGTGATGGCCCGCTTTCGGGAACTGCCGCAGGTGGCGGAGGTCCTCCTCAGCGGCCCCACCAAGACCTCCATCCGCACCCACGACGGCTTCCAGGTGGACCTGCGGGTGCTGGAGCCGGCCCGGTGGGGCACTGCGATCCAGTACTTCACCGGCAGCAAGGCCCACAACATCCGGCTGCGGGGGCTGGCGTTGGACCGCGGCCTCTCCCTGAGCGAGTACGCCATCAAGCGGGAGGACGGCACCGAGATCCTCTGCGCCACCGAGGAGGAGGTCTATGCCGCGCTGGGACTCCCCTGGATCCCACCGGAGTTGCGGGAGGACCGGGGGGAGATCGAGGCAGCGCTGGAGAGACGGCTGCCGGACCTGATCGAGTTGGCCGACCTGCAGGGCGACCTCCAGTTCCACACCACCTGGTCCGACGGCCACGCCTCGCTCCTGGAGATGGCCGAGGCCGCCCGCGCACGGGGGCTGAAGTACGGGCTCGTCACCGACCACTCCCGCGGCCTGGGGGTCGCCCGGGGGGTGGGGCCGGAGGAACTGCGCCGCCAGCGGGCCGAGATCGAGGAGGTCAACCGGAAACTGGGCGGGACCTTCCGGGTGCTGGCGGGGGTCGAGGTGGAGGTCCGCGCCGACGGCAGCCTCGACCTGCCGGACGAGGTGCTGGCGGAACTCGACCTGGTGGTGGCGGCGGTCCACAGCGGCCTGCGGCAGGGCCGGGAGCAGGTGACAGCGCGGGCCATCGCCGCGATCCGCAATCCCCACGTGGACATCCTGGCCCACCCCACGGGGCGGCTCATCGGCCGTCGGGAGGGAGCCGACATCGACATCGAGGCAGTGCTACAGGCCGCCGCCGAGGCCGGCAAGGCCATCGAGATCAACGCCCATCCCCTCCGGCTGGACCTGAACGACGTCCACGTCCGCCGGGCCGTCGAGTTGGGCGTCACGCTGGTCGTCAACTCCGACGCCCACCGTCCGGAGGACTTCGACCTGCTCCGTTTCGGTGTGGCTACCGCCCGTCGGGGCTGGGCCACCGGAGCCGATGTGCTCAACACGCGCAGCGTGGAGGAGGTGCTGGCGTGGGTAAGACAGAGGAACCGGTGACCCGGGAGCCTGACCTTCGAACGAAAGTGCGGACATAAGCGGGAGATCCCATCGCCCGGCGACCGGAGGTCGCTGGCTACCGAGCGGCGAAGCCCGGCGAAGGCCGGGCTTCTCCTGTCGAAGGGGGGAGGCAGGAGCCGCCGAGGGGCGGCTTTGCCATCCGTAGCCGCGGCTTTCAGCCACCCGGAAAGGGGTGCCCGAACCCTTGTCCGAAGGTCAGCACCGTACCCTTGTCCCCTCTCCTCATCCGCGGTACAATGGAGACCCGGCAAGATACGCCGCTGGGGAAAGGAGCGATGCCCGATGAAACGGCTCGTCCGTCTGCTTCACATCGCCTTCCCGCTCCTCTCGGTGCTGGCGGCGTCGTTTCTGGTCGGCACCGCCGAGGCCCGCAGGGTCCCACCCGTCTGCTTCTGGTCCGACCAGGGGTTGGCCTGCGTGGAGCGGGCCGTCGAGATCGGGGCCGCCGGGCTGCCGGAGCCGGAAGCACTGCTGGCGGCCCTCCTCACCGGTCCCACGGTCCAGGAGCAGGCGCAAGGCATTCGGTCCGCCATCCCTGAAGGAACCACACTAGCAGGCCTGGAGGTCCGGCCCGACCGCACCGTCGTGGTCCGGCTGGAGATCCCATTCCAGGCCTTGCAGGAGATCGACCACGGGACCTTCGAGGCCATCGTCGAGCAGATCGGGTGGACATTGGAGCCGCTGGGATGGCGGGACCTGCGCATCCAGACCTGGGACCCCATCGCCGGGGAGTTCGTCCCTCTTGCCGCCTTCCTGCCACAGATCCCGGCACCGCGCAAAGCAGGGGCGCAACGCGTTGTGCCCCAGGGTGGGGGTGAGGTCACCCCCGCCTACGTCGGCCAGCCTCCCGCCCCGGGCCAGGCCCAACCCCAGGGAGCCCTCTCCGGCAAGACCATCTACGTCAGCGCGGGGCACGGGTGGGAATGGGAGTACGACGGTCGCTGCGACTGCTACCGCTGGAAGACCCAGCGGCCCGTGTACCAGGACTTCATTGAGGACCACAACAACGCCGAGGCGGTGGACCAGTACCTGCTCCAGTACCTCTGGAACGCCGGCGCGACGGTCATCCCGGTGCGGGAGCGGGACATGAATCCGGTGGAGAGGGTGGTGGACAACGACGAAGGGGACGGTTACGCCGAAGTGGGCATCTGGGCCGCCGGCACCCCGACCGGCTACCTCGGCCTGACCTACCGGTACACCACGACGGTCGCCATCTCCCCCACCGCCACCGCCGTCTGGACCGCCACCCTTCCCGCCGACGGGGAATATGCCGTCTACGCCTGGTATCGGCAGGGGCCCGACCGGGCTCCCGACGCCCGCTACACCATCCACCACGCCGGTGGACAAACTGAGGTAGTGGTGGACCAGCGGGTCCACGGCAACACCTGGCGCTACCTGGGCACCTACGGATTCCGAGGGGGCGAGGTCGCCACGGTCACCCTCTCCAACCTCTCCGCCTACTCCGGCACCGTCGTCGTCGCCGACGCGATCCGCTTCGGCGGCGGCACCTTCAGCAGCCTGACCAACATCCGCACCACGGCCGACTATCCGCCGGACAAGCCGTGGTGGGAGGTCGCCGCCTACTACTACGTGCAGCGGATGGGGATGGACCCCGAGGCGTTGAATCTCGACCCTGGCGATCCAGGCGACAACTGGAGGGACTTCAACGACGTGGTCGCCCGCCCCATCTACGCCCGCTGGGAGCACGCCGGCACCGGGGAGGACGCCATCTACATCTCCTGGCATACCAACGGCTACGACGGCACCGCCCGCGGGACGGAGACCTACGTCCACAACGGGGAGTGGCTTTCCCGCACGCTCGGCAGTTACGAACTGGCTGGCAACGTGCACGGCGAACTGGTCCACGACATCCGGGCCGGGTGGGATCCCACCTGGACTGACCGCGGCGTAAAGGAGAAGAACCTCGGTGAACTTCGCTTGCTGTGGGACGACGATCCGTCGGTCCGGATGCCCGGCGCGCTGGTGGAGATCGCCTTCCACGACAACCCCGACGACGCCGCCGCGCTGAAGGAGCCGGCTTTCCAGATGCTGGCCGCCCGGGCCATCTACCAGGGCATCGTCAAATACTTCGTCCAGCGGGACGGGGTGAGCCTGCCGCTCCTGCCGGAGCCGCCCACCCACCTGGCGGTTCGCAACGTCGGCGGAGGGCGGGTTCGCATCTCCTGGCGTCCCTCTCCCACCGACACGGTGGGCCTGCGGGGGGACGCAGCCGACTACTATCGGGTCTACACCTCCACCGACGGCATCGGCTGGTCGGACGGGATCTCCGTCGGCAACACCACCGCCTACACCCTCACCGGCCTCTCACCGGGCCAGACCCTCTTCGTGCGCGTCACCGGTGTCAACGGAGGTGGGGAGTCCTTCCCCACCGAGACCCTCGCCGTCCGCGTTGGCAACAGCGCCGGGGTCCTCCTGGTCAACGGCTTCGACCGGCTCAACAGCACGATGCTGGTCCCCGACTACGACCCGATAGAGGGGTACAACCTCCGGATGCTTCTCGACCGGATGAATCGGTATGACTATACGGTTCAGCACGGCGAGGTTATCCTCTACCCCTTCGACAGCGCGTCCAACGAGGCGGTGCGGGATGGGGACGTGGACCTGAACGACTACGCGGTGGTGGACTGGATCCTGGGGGAGGAGTCCGCCCCCGACCAGACGCTGGATCCGACCGAACGGTCGCTCCTGGCCGACTTCCTGGACAACGGCGGCGCGCTGTTCATCAGCGGCACGGAGGTCGGCTGGCACCTGGACGATCAGGGAGGCGATCCGAATTTCTACAACGGCTACCTGCGGGCCGACTACGTGGGGGACGACGCCGGGACCTACGAGGTCGCGCCGGTGGCGGGCTCCATTTTCGACGGCCTTCCCCGGTTCCGGTTCGACGCGCCGGGGATGTACGACGCCGACTACCCGGACGTCATCACGCCGACCAACGGCTCCGCCGCCGCGCTGACCTACAGCGGTGGGACCGGCGGGGTGGCGGCGGTGCAGTACGCGAACGGCTGCCAGCGGCTGGTATACTTCGGCTTCCCCTTCGAGGTCATCCACCCCACCGACCGGGCCGACGTGATGGGCCGGGTGATGGACTTCCTGGATCTCTGTCTCCCTTCGCTGGTCAACACCCACATCACCTCTCCGACCGACGGAAGCGTGCACAACGGGGTGCCCCCCTTTGAGGGAACGGCTGAGGTGGGAGAATCGGTTTCCTTAGATCGGGTCGAAGTGCAGATCCGACGGGAGACAGACGGCCTATACTGGACGGGCAGCGCGTGGTCGGCGGCGGAGACCTGGCTGACGGCGACCGGAACTCTCTCGTGGACCTATCCGCTCACGATGCCCCTGTCGGATGGTGAGTACCGGCTGCGGGCACGCGCGTGGACCACGGGTGGGGATGTGGACTTCCTGCCCGCCGAAGTGGTCTTCACCTACGATACAACCCCACCTGCCGCTACCACCCTCATCACCCCGACTGGCGGCGTCACCATCGCCGCCCTGCCGGGCCTCACACTGGAGTGGCAACCGGTAGGACCGGACGGCGGCTCCCCCCTGGCCTACCAGGTGGCCCTGGACGGACAGCCATACACTACCACCGAATCGACCTATACACTCGCCTCTATCGCTGACGGTCCCCACACCTGGGGCGTGCAGGTCTTCGACGCGGCGGGGAACCGGTCGGACTGGGTCACAGACACGTTCACCGTTTCCCGGTTCTACCAACGGTTGCCCATCATCGCCCGAAACTATGCGGCGGGTCAGGCTCCCTGCAGTGACCTCCTCCTCAACGGCGGTTTCGAATCCGACGGCGGGTGGACCCTGAACCAGTTGGCCATATACGACACAGCGGTCGTCCACGACGGCCTTCGGAGCGCACGGGTGGGAATTCCGCCAGGGGAACCCGGCAGCGCACTGTTCTCGTCGGTGGCCCAGGCCGTCACTCTTCCGTCGGGAAGCAACGCAACCCTCTACGTATGGACCTACCCCATCGGCGAGGGGAACGATCTAGGCGACTACCACTACATCGGCCTGCGGGACGGTTCCAACGTGTACCACGGCCTGGACCACTGGTCGTCGGACGCCCGGACCTGGGAGTTGCGGATCTACGACCTGAGCGCATACCTGGGACAGACGGTCACCCTCTACATCGGCACCCGCAACGACGGCGACGACGACACGGCAGCGATGTACGTGGACGACGTGTCGCTGGTGGTGTGCCCGTAGGCGCTGGAAGTTGTGCATTTCGAGTTGCGTTGTAAAATGGGGACGCCAGCCACCTGACACCTTATGAAGGGAGCCTCCCGCAGGTTTCCTACGGCGCATCCGAGCGCGCCGTGAAGGGTGCCCTGGCTGGTCACTTGCACTGTCAAGCCGTGCGTTAACCTGCGGGAGGCTGGCAAACCGTCAGGTAGCCAGATGGGGGCGCAGGAGGGGCCGCCCCGACGACCCTCCCGTTCGCCTGCGCGAAACGTCCTTCTTGGGGAAGGTAACTGGATGGAGAAGAGACTGCTGAACAACCGATACCGCTTGGTGGAGATGATCGGCTCGGGCGGGATGGCCGTCGTCTACAAGGCCATCGACACCCTCCTTCACCGACCCGTCGCCATCAAGGTCCTCCGCGAGGCCTATGCCGACGATCCCGCCTTCCTGGCCCGTTTCCAGCAGGAGGCCCGCGCCGCGGCCCGGCTGGACCATCCCAACGTGGTCACCATCTACGACGTGGGACAGGACGGCGACCTCCACTACATTGTGATGGAGTACGTCGAAGGGGAGGACCTGAAGACGATCATCCGGCGAGAGGGCCGGCTCAGCGTGGACCGGGCGGTGGACATCGCAGCGCAGATCGCCGCGGGCGTGGGGCACGCCCACAAGGCGGGGATCATCCACTGCGATGTCAAGCCCCAGAACGTCCTGGTGACCGAGGAGGGCGTGGCAAAGGTCACCGACTTCGGCATCGCCCGCGCCCTCTCCGAATCCGGCCTCACCGACTCGGACGTGATCTGGGGCAGCCCCCTCTACTTCTCGCCGGAGCAGGCGGCGGGGGAGCGGCCCACCCCCGCCTCCGACGTCTACTCCATCGGCGTGGTGCTCTACGAGATGCTGGCCGGGGTTCCCCCGTTCCAGGCCGAGAAGCCCGCCGCGCTGGCCCTGATGCACATCCGGGAGGAGCCTCCACCCCTCTCCAGCCTGAACCCCCAGGTCCCCCCGCGATTGGAGTGGATCGTCCGTAAACTCCTGGCCAAAGAGCCCTCCGCCCGCTATCGGACGGCGGAGCAGGTGGCGATGGTGCTCCGCCAGTACCAGTCCGCCGGTGCGCAGGCGACGGGGCTCTACCCCAGCCCGGTGAGCGGTGGAGCGGGTATCGCGCCCCTGCCCCCTGCAGATGTGGTGGGCGCGCCGCCGCTGGAGGGGGAGCCCGCGGATGCCGCTGCCGCTGTGGAAAAGGCGGAGACGGACTGGCTGACCTGGGTTCTGGGCGTGGTAGCCGCCATCGCCGTCATCGGATTGATCCCCCTCTGGGCGCTGGTCTACCGGGCCTGGGACCGCGCCAAGGAGTACCCCGGTGGCGTGCCCGTCCCCACGCCGACGGAGGCCGTCGTGATGGTCACCGTGCCGGACGTGGAGGGGCGGCTGTGGGAGGAAGCCCGAATCGACCTGGAGACGATCGGACTGCGGTTCGTTCTGGAGGAACAGCCGGGGGCCGCCGTGCCGGAAGGGACCATCGTGCGGCAGGAACCCCCCGCCGGAGAGCGGGTGCCCATTGGGACGGAGATCCACCTCTACATCGCCGGGCCGCCGGAGGCGGTCGAGGTACCGGGGGTGGTGGACCTCTCCCTCGAGGCGGCCCGCACCCAACTGCGCGACGTCGGCCTCCAGCCAGTGGAAGTCACCGTCTGGAGCAGCAAGCCCATCAGCACCGTCATCGCCCAGGAGCCCGAGGAGGGGACCGAGGTCAAGGCCGGGAGCATCGTCACCCTCACCGTCAGCGGCGGTACCACCGTCCCCATAGAGATCCACGCCAACCTGGGGAACATCATCGTCCTGGAGCAAGCGGAACTCCTGAAGGCCCGCTTCCGCCCCGGCGAGATCCTTCCCGTCTCCCTCCGCTGGCACGCGCTGGTCGACATCCCCACCCGGTACGTCGTCTTCGTCCACATCATCGGCCCGACCGGCGACCTGGTCGCGCAGGAGGACATCGAGCCGCTCCAGTCCACCCGGCCCACCGACACGTGGACGACAGGAACCCTGCTCTGGGACCCCCACCAGGTCCACCTCCCCCCCAACCTCCCCGCGGGGACCTATCAGGTGCGCACCGGTATGTACCCGGTGGGGGAGCCTGCCAACCGACTGCCAGTGGTCGATCCAGGGGAGACCTCCGTGGAATCCAACAGCATCCTGGTCGCCGAGGTGGAGATCTCCCCCTGACGGACTGGCGGATTTGTGGTATAATGGTCATTGAAAATAGGAAGGTTTGGGGAGGATCAATGTGAATTCCAGGTTTAGAGGCAACACGTTTATCACACTGCTACTGATCACGGCGGTGATCTTTCTTGGCTATAGCCTGCTGACCCAGTCGAACGGGATGGACACCATGCCCCTCAGCGACGTAGCCGCAGCGGTGAACGATGGGAAAGTAAAGTCCATCACCGTGACCGACGATCAGCTGGTAGTCACCTTCACCGATGGGAAGAAGGTCCGTTCCTCCAAAGAACCCGTCTCCACCCTGCCAGAGCAGTTGAAGGCCCTGGGCGTCACCGACGAGAGTCTGGCCCAGGTCGAGATCGAAGTTATGCAGACCCCGGACTGGGGCACGCTGCTGAGCACCGGAGGGATGATCCTCACGCTGGTCGTCTTCCTCCTCGGCGGCTACTTCTTCCTCCGTCAGTTCCAGGGGGCGAACAACCAGGCTCTCTCCTTCGGCAAGAGCCGGGCCCGGCTCTACACCGGCGACCAGCCCGCCGTCACCTTCGACGACGTGGCGGGGGTGGACGAGGCGAAGGAGGAACTCAGGGAGGTCGTGGAGTTCCTCAAAGAGCCCCAGAAGTTCATCAAGTTGGGAGCGCGGATTCCCAAGGGCGTGCTCCTGATGGGCGCGCCGGGCACCGGCAAGACCCTGCTGGCGAAGGCGGTGGCGGGCGAGGCCGGGGTCCCCTTCTTCAGCATCTCCGGCTCCGAGTTCGTGGAGATGTTCGTCGGCGTGGGGGCCAGCCGTGTGCGGGACCTGTTCGACCAGGCGAAGCGGCACAGCCCCTGCATCGTCTTTTTGGATGAGATCGACGCGGTGGGACGACACCGAGGGGCGGGGCTGGGCGGCTCCCACGACGAGCGGGAGCAGACCCTCAACCAGATCCTGGTGGAGATGGACGGCTTCGACACCGACACCAACGTCATCGTCATCGCCGCCACCAACCGGCCGGACATCCTCGATCCGGCCCTGCTGCGGCCCGGCCGGTTCGACCGGCGGATCGTCCTCGACCGGCCCGACATCCGTGGACGGGAGGCGATCCTCAAGGTCCACGTGCGCGGCAAGCCGCTGGCGGACGACGTGGACCTGAAGACGCTGGCGAAGGCGACGCCGGGCTTCGTGGGGGCCGACATCGCCAACCTGGTCAACGAGGCGGCGATCCTGGCCGCCCGGCGAGGGAAGAAGCAGATCGGGATGGCGGAGTTCGAGGAAGCCATCGAGCGGGTCATCGCTGGGCCGGAGCGGAAGAGCCGCCTCCTTTCCGAAGAGGAACGACGGATCATCGCCTACCACGAGGCGGGTCACGCCCTGGTGGCCCACCACCTGCCCGGCTGCGACCCGGTCCACAAGGTCTCCATCGTGGCGCGGGGGATGGCCTCCGGATACACCATCTCCCTGCCGGAGGAGGATCGGACCGTGATCACCCGCTCCAAGTTCAAGGCGCAACTGGCCTTCGCGCTGGGCGGCCGTGCGGCCGAGGAACTGGTCCTGGGCGAGGTAACCACCGGCGCGGCCAACGACCTGGAGCAGGTGACGGAAATGGCCCGGGCGATGGTCACCCGGTACGGGATGAGCGACAAACTGGGGCCGATGACCTTCGGACAGAAGGAAGAACTGGTCTTCCTGGGCAAGGAGATCGGCGAGCAGCGGGATTACAGCGAGGCGGTGGCCCAGGAGATCGACGCCGAGGTGCGGCGGATCGTCCACGAGGCCTACGAGCAGGCCAAGCAGGTGCTGCGGGAGCACCGGGAGCAACTGGACGCGGTGGCGCAGCGGTTACTGGAGGTGGAGACGTTGGAGGCCGACGAGTTCATCGCCGTCGTTGAGGGGCGTTCCGTTCCGGAGGAACCGACCACCGGCGGCACACCTGCGCCAGAGCCCTCCACTCGACGGGAACCAGGACCGGGGAAGGCGGGACCTGCGTTGGATATGCCCCCGCGCCCTGCGCCGGCGTGATTCCGTTAAAAGAATCCTCCCGCAGGCTGAGAGCCTGCGGGAGGATTTTTTACTACATCTCCTCCTCCCCCGGCGGTCCCTCCTGGGCCATCCGGGCCCGCTCCTCCGCCACCAGCATCCGCCGGAGGGTCTTGCCCACGAAGGTCTTGGGCAGTTCGTCCCGGAACTCGACGTAGCGCGGATACTTATACTTCGCCAGCCGTTGCTTCGACCACTCGATGATCTCCTCCTCGGTGGCCGTCTCCCCCGGCTTGAGGACGATCCACGCCTTCACCGTCTCCCCCCGGTAGGGGTCGGGGATGCCCGCCACGGCGACCTCCAGGACCTTCGGGTGCTGCTTCAGCACCTCCTCGACCTCCCGTGGGTAGACGTTGTAGCCGCCGCAGATGATCATGTCCTTCTTGCGGTCGACGATGTAGAAGTAGCCGTCCTCGTCCATCTTGGCGATGTCGCCGGTGAAGAGCCAGACCTTGCCATCGGGCATCTTCCGCAGGACGTTCTCGGTCTCGGTGGGCATCTGCCAGTACCCCTTGAAGACCTGGGGGCCGCGGAGGATCAGTTCGCCCTCCTCGCCGATGTCGAGGAACTTGGTGCCGGTGTCCAGATCGACGATGGCCGCGTCCACGTCCGGCAACGGCAGGCCGATGCTTCCTTCCCGGTTCTCCCCGTGCATCGGATTGCAGTGGGTGGCGGTGGGGGCCTCGCTCAGGCCGTACCCCTCCCGGAGACTGGCTCCGGTCAGTTCCTCGAACCGGGTCTGCGTCTCCCGCAGCAGCGGGGCCGAACCGCTGATGCAGGCGCGGATGGAGCGGATGTCCACCTTCCCCTCCAGCACCTTGGGATGGTGGTTGATGGCATTGTACATCGTGGGAACGCCGGGGAAGATGCTCGGCTTATACTTGTTGATGGTGTCTAGGACGTCGTCGAGGTCGCGGGGGTTGGGGATGAGGATCAGCGTGGCAGCGGCAGCGATGCCGTAACACATCGCGGCGACCATCCCGTAGACGTGGAAGAGGGGCAAGGCGACGAGGACGACCTCCCCCGCCTCCCTCGTGTCCGGTAGCCAGGCCTTGATCTGCAGGGAGTTGGCGACCAGGTTCTTGTGGGTCGCCATCGCCCCCTTGGGCACGCCGGTGGTGCCCCCGGTGTACTGGAAGATCGCGACATCCTCGTCGGCGTTGATCTCCACCTGGGGGCGTTCAGACGGGGAATGGCGGGCCAGCGCGTCCTGGAACCAGACGTCGCCCGGGGCCAACTCGACCCGGTCGCCTTCCTTCTTCTCCTTCAGAAGGGTGTAGAGGAACCTGAGCAGGGACGGGAGATACTCCTTGATGTTGGTGACGATGACATTCTTGACCTTCGTGTTCGGTTGCACCTGCTTGACGACGGGATAATATCGACTCAACGTGATGATGGTCTCCGCCCCGCAGTCGTTCAACTGGTGCTCCAGTTCGGGCGGAGCGTACAGGGGGTTGCAGGCGACGACGACGGCCCCCGCCTTCATCGCGCCGAAGTAGGAGATGAGGAACTGGGGGCAGTTGACCAGGAGGAGGGCCACCCGGTCCCCCTTCTTCACGCCCATTTTGGCCAGCGCCGCCGCCATCCGGTCGGTCAGGTCGTTCAGTTCCCGATAGGTGAGTTCACCCCCTTTGAAGATCACGGCGGTGTGGTCGGGATGTTTGCGGGCTGCTTCCTCGAGGAAATGGTAAAGAGGCACGTCGGGGTACTCCAGGTGGTGGGGGACACCTGGATCGTATCGCTCAAGCCACGGACGCTTGATCTCCTCCATCGTTATTTACCTCCTAGCCGGGGACATGAAAGGGGCCTGGACGGTTGTTCAGCAGATTAGGCAGATGAAGCGGTTAGATTACCCTTATCCCGTTCTCACCTCCTTTCTCTAACGCGCAGACCGTGCGAGAATAGAGTCCGCCCTTCGGGTGCTTGCCGCAGGGACGTAGAGCCTTGAGAGGTCCTCCCTGTGCCCTGTGCTCCTCACTTAAGAGTATAGTGAGACGGATAGGAAAGTCAAGCCACCGTGGGGTGTGGCTCTAACGAGTTGGTAGGTGGGGAGATCGCGGGCGGGTGAGACAACGAATCGCAAACGAATTAACGAATCGAAGGCGACTTCCGATTCGTTAATTCGTTCAGGATTCACTGTCCCATCCCGCCTACCAAACTGTTCCAGACACACAGGGTTCGGACAAGAGCGTAGCAACAGCCGGATTCCACCACAAAGGCGCAGAGAGCGCGGAGAACGGCAGGAAAAAGCGTTGAACTCTGCGCTCCCTGCGCCCTGTGGTTACGGAAAACGTGGTTGTCCTACCGCCGGGCGTAGATCTGGGCGAAGTACCACTTGGACCGATTGTAGGTCCGTTCCGCCTCCGGCGGGAAGAGACAGCCGGGGAGTTCGTCCATACTCCGATGGTAGGCGATGCACTCACAGCACTTCCCCTTGCGGGGGCACGGCTCGTAGGTACAGGTGCATCGGGCCAGGTTCTGTTCGACGTTGCACTCCATTGTCTTACCTCCTTGAACAGTAGGTTTCCACCACTTCGTACAGGACCCGCACGCCGAAGGCCAGGGCGTCGATGGGGATGCGCTCGTTGTGGCCGTGGATCATCGACATAAAGTCCATCCCCGGCGGTAACCGCATCGGGGAGAAGCCGTAGCAGGGGATGCCAGCGCGGGCCAGGTGCTTGGCATCGGTGCCGCCGGTCATCATCATCGGCACCACCGCCGCGCCGGGGTCGTGCCGCTGGAGGACCTCCGTCATCGTCTCGAAGAGGGGGGTGCGGCTGGTGGTCTGCACCGGCGGCGCGACCTCGATGGGCTCGAACTCGAACCCGTCGCCCACCACCGCCCGCACCTCCGCCAGGAAGGAATCCAGGTCCTGACCGGGAAGGACCCGCCCGTCCAACTCCGCCACCGCCTCGGAGGGGATCACGTTGGTTTTGGACCCCGCCCGCAGGACGGTGGGAGAGACGGTATTGTGCAGGAGGGCGTGGAAGTAGTTGGTGAGGCGGGGTTCGGGGAGGAACTGGAGGACCAGCGGGCTGAGGGTCGAGTTGAGGAGGAGCCGCAGGACCAACCCCCGCGCACCGCCAATGGCGCGGGCCATCCCTTCGAACATCTCCACCGCGGCGTCGGTCCGGTGGAAAGGAAGGTCGGTGCGGCCCAGTTTCGTTACCGCCTCGGCCAGTTTGACCACCGCGTTGTCCCGATGGGGGGTGGAGCCGTGGCCGGGCTTGCCCCGCGCCCGCATCCGCACCCAGCAGATCCCCTTCTCCGCCACCTGGCAGAGGTAGACCCGCCGTCCGCCCATCTCCACCGGGAAACCGCCGAACTCGGTCAGGGCATGCTCGGCCCGGATGAGGTCGGGGTGGTGGTCGACCAGGAACCCCGCCCCGTACCGCCCACCCATCTCCTCGTCCGCGGTGGCGGCGAAGATGACGTCGCGGGCCAGGGGCACCCTTCCACGGGCCAGGAGCAGCATCGTCATCAGCTGCATCACGCCGATGGACTTCATATCCAGCGCGCCCCGGCCCCAGACCATCCCATCGGCCACCTCGCCGCCGAAGGGATCGCGCTCCCAGTGCTCCGGCTCCGCCGGGACCACGTCCAGATGGGAGATGAGGAGAAGCGGTGGGGCCTCCCCGCTGCCCCGGTACCGGGCGACGACATTCCCCCGGCCGGGCGCGGACTCCAGCACCTCCGGGTCGTACCCCTCGGCGGAGAGGACCTCCGCCAGGTAGTCGGCCGCCGGTCTCTCGTTGCCGGGCGGGCTGGTCGTGTCGATGCGGATGAGGGCCTGGAGATGGCGGACCGCCTCATCGGTGATCGCTTTCCAATCGATTTCCATGCCTACTTCCTCCTCTGCGTGGCAAGGGAGAGAGCTAACTCGACGGCCTCCTCAGGGGTCCGGGCGCGGTGGATGGGGGCCGGGGGGTGGCCTTCCCGCTCCACGTGCCAGGTTCCGAGCCCCACCACCGGCTTGCCCAGGCCGAGGGCGTGGCCCAGTTCGCTGAGGGTGCCGTAACTGCCGCCGATGGCGATGATGGCGTGGGCGGTGCGGACGATGATGACGTTGCGGGCCTCCCCCATCCCGGTGACGATAGGAAGGTCGACATAGGGGTTGGCCTCCAGCGGGTCGGTGCCAGGGAGGATGCCGACGGTGAGGCCACCGGCCCGCTTGGCTCCGCGGCAGGCGGCCTCCATGATGCCGGTGCGCCCGCCGCATACCAGGACCGCCCCGGCGCGGGCCAGGCCGTACCCCACTGCTTCTGCTGCGGCCACTTCCTCCGGAGTAGCGGAGGAGCCGCCGATGATGCCGATGATGACCATATCCCGTACTCCCTGCTTCTTGCCTCTTGCTCCCTGCCCCCCTCACACCACCCCAAACACCCTCACCCCCGTCCACACCGCCGCGGGGTGGAGGTCGTAGGCGAGGGACATTTCCACGTGGGCGGCGAAGCCGCAGCGGACGCAGGCGACCTCAGCCCGGTTGAGGAGGTAGCACCCCCGGGTCACCGTCCCGTCGGGGTCGGCGCTGGCGATGAGCCAGGGATGGCAGCGCCAGGTGTTGTCCTTCAAGTGCTCCAGCGCGGCCACCGAGTCCAGGAGCGGATACCCCGCCCGCTTGAGCCGGATCAACTCCTCCAGCACCGCCCGCCGCCGCTCGCGCGGCAACCACAGGTCCTCCGACTCCGGGTAGGGGTAGTAGAACTGGATGGTAATCCCCCGCACCCGATCGGCGAGGAAACGGACCAGATCGGGCACTTCATCGGCGTTGGCCCGGCTGATGGTGACGTTGGCGTAGAGGCGGGGGTGGGAGGAGGCCTCGATGTGGGCGACGGCCCGCTCGAAGACCCCCGGCCCCCGGAGCCGGTCGTGGGTATCCTGCAGGCCGTCGATGCTTACCCACAGGATGTCCGCACTGCTCTGCAGGGGGCAAGTGCCGTTGGTGGTGATGCCCACCCGCAGGAAACGGCGCTTCGCCTCGACCACCAGATCCTCCAGCCGCCGGTCGCCATCCCGCCACAGGAATGGCTCCCCTCCTTCGAAGATGAGCAGTTTCACCCCGAGGGACCGCAGTCGGTCCAGGACCGCCACCGCCTGGTCGAAGGGGATGTCCGGCCCAGGGCGACGCCAGAAGGGGCAGGCGGCGCAGCGGCAGTTGCACCGGTGGGTGACCTTAAAGCCGGCCAGGAGGGGGCGCTTTCGGCCCAGAAACCGGGCGGCGAGCAGATGGGAGGCGAGTGTTGGGATTGCGAGCATAGCGGATCGCCAAGCCAGCGAGTCAGCGAATCAGCGATCTAGCGGCGGAGGTGGGCGATGATGCGAGGAAGCACCTCCAGCACGATGTCCACATCCTCCTCGGTGTTGGCGCGGCCGAGGGTGAGACGCAGCGCGCCGATGGCCCACTCAGGTGGAAAGCCCATCGCCGTGAGCACCGCCGATGGCTCTGGCTCGCCCTCGGCACAGGCGGCCCCGGAACTGGCCCCGATCCCCTCCAGGTCCAGGCTCACCACCACCGACGCGCCCTCAACCCCTCGGAAGGCGAAACTGGCGTGGTGGGCCAGCCGGTCGACGGGATGGCCGGTGAGGCGGGCGTCGGGGATGCTCTCCAGGACCCCCTCGATCAGCCGGTCGCGCAACGCTTGCAACCGGGCGTTCTCCTGCTCCCGCATCTCCTCCGCCAGTCGGAGTGCTTCGGCCAGCCCCACCGCTCCGGCCACGTCCACTGTCCCCGGCCGTCGTCCCCGCTCGTGGCCCCCGCCGGTCAGCGCGGGCACCAGGTCCACCCCCCGCCGCACGTAGAGCGCACCGACCCCCTTGGGGCCGTAGAACTTGTGGGCGGAGATGGACAAAAGGTCCACCCCCAGCCGGTCCACGTTCAGGTCCAACCGACCAGCGGCCTGGACCGCGTCGGTGTGGAGGGGGATGCCCCGCTCCCGGCAGATCGCGCCGATCTCGGGGATGGGCTGGACCGTGCCCACCTCGTTGTTGGCGGTCATCACAGACACCAGGATCGTGTCGGACCGGATGGCGCGGCGGACGTCGTCGGGGTCTACCCGGCCATATTCGTCCACCGGCACCACCGTGGCCTCAAAGCCGAACAGGTCCCGCAGCTGCTCGACGGTGTGGCTCACGGCGTGGTGCTCGATGGGGATAGTGACGATGTGGTTCCCCCGCTCGGCCTTGTGGGCGGCCCAGGCCACGCCTCGGATGGCGAGGTTGTCCGCCTCGGTGCCGGAGCCGGTGAAGACCACCTCGGAGGGACGGCAGCCCAGGACCTCGGCCACCGTCTCCCGCGCTTTCTCCAGCGCTGCTGCCGCCTCCTGCCCCCAGGCGTGGGCCGAGGAGGTGTTGCCGAACACCTCGCTCCAGTACGGCCTCATCGCCTCCACCACCCGCGGGTCCACCGGCGTGGTGGCGGAGTGGTCCATGTAGATCCGATGTCGACTTGCCCCTGCCATTACTCCATCCCTGGTTGCTCCCCACGAGGAAGCCATAGGATTTGCACCTGCTCTTCCAACCCCTTGAACTCCGGATCGCCCGTCACCAACGCCGCCCTCTCTCTCATCGCCAATGCAGCGACAAAAGCGTCGGCGTACGCCAGGGGATGGCGTGCCTTGATGCTGGCAGCCGTCAACGCCAGATCCCGCCCGACGGGGAGGATCTCCACCCCCGTCGCCTCCAGCGCAGCGAGCACCTGATGTACCCGCTCCTTCCCCCAGCGTCGCTCCACGATGTAGACCACCTCGCCCACGTTAACCCAGGTCATCAACAGGCGGGCTCTCCCCGCGTGGGCCTGGCGCATAAGCCGGGCTACCTCCTCACTGCCCGGCTCACTCCCCAGCAGGGCCAGCACCGCGAAACTATCCAGTGCGTACGTTTCCCCCACGGGGAGACTCCTCCCGCGCTCGCTCCTGCGCCCGCTCCGCCAGCAGATCCGCCGTCAACGATGGACCCCCCGCAAGCATCCCATGCAGGGCATCCACGGGATCATCGGGCAAAGGAACAATGGCCAACACGTCGCCGTAATCCACTACCTGCACACGCGTCCCTTCCTTCAGCCCATACTTTCGGCGCAGCTCCTTGGGGATCACGATCCATCCCTTGGCCGATACTTTTGCTGTATACATTTTCGCTCTTGGTAACACCAAAATCGGAATCAGTATACCATATTTCAAATTTGTGGCAACTCAACAGGGATTTGTATAACGCACCCACCCTTTTGCCTTTTACTTCCTTCCCCACTTCCTTGCTTCCTGCCCCCAGTCCCCTTGGTTTCAGATCTCCACTTCCTCCCCTCTCAACAACCTCCGTCCCCGCTCCAACTCCTCCTCCGCGCCTTCCTCCCGCACGCCCATCTCGGCGTAGAACTCAGGGGTGCCGTAGGTGCGGGTGCGGACGACGACCGGCATCGGCACGGCGTGGCCGAGGATCAACGCCTGCTGGCGGGTGTCCAACCGGGCCAGCACCTCCCGCAGCGCCTGGCTGCCCGCGATCCCGGAGAAGACCGCCCGGATGTCCGCCTCGTCGTCCAGGAGGCAGGTCACCCGCGTCCCGATCTGGCTCATCACCTCCGGGTCGATCCCGCTGGGCCGCTGGTCCACGATGAGGAGCGTCACGTTGTACTTCCGCATCTCCCGGGCGATGGTGCCGAAGATGGTGTGACGGGCGACCGCCGGGTCGAGGAACTTGTGGGCTTCCTCGATGACGATGACCAGCGGCCGTGGCTCCTCCCCCTGCTTGCCCGTCGCCGCCTCCGTCCGCTTCACGTAGTGGTCGTGGATGCGGCGGGTGAGGTAGTTGGCGACCAGGATGTAGGCCTCCAGGCTGTTGCCGTACCGGCCGAACTCCAAGACGACGTGGATCCCCCGGTCCAGATACTCCAGGATGCGCCGGACCGGGTCCTCGTCGACGTGGGGCTGGAGGAACCCGAAGCGACGGAAGGTGCCCAGTTTCCGCTGAATGGCCCCTAAGGTCCCGCCGTGAAGGGTCCCCCGCTCCAGCGCCGTGTCCAGGTCCTGCAGCGGGTCCTCCTCGTCCAGCAGCCGGGCCACCCAGCCCGGCCCCAGTTTGCGGCGCAGGAAGTAGAGCGCGCCCACCTGGACGTCGCTGAGGGCCAGGAGGCCGGAGAGGCTGTCCACGTCCTCCGGCTCGATCTGGTCGTAGCCGATGCGGACCACGCCGTCGATCTTGCTCCCCCGGCGGCGGGAGGATTCCTCGTCCAACGTGAAGACCGCCACCTCACCGGTGGGGAAGAGCTGGCGGAGCCCCTTGATCTCCCGCTTTGCCTCGTCCTGGCTCTTCCAGCCGTACTCGTTGTGCATATCGAAGATCAGGGTGACAGCGATGTTCTGGCGGATGATCCCGGCCAGGAGCAGCCGGGTGAGGAAGGTCTTGCCGGTGCCCGTCTTGCCGAACACCCCGGCCGACCGCTCGACGAACCGGTGAAGGTCCAGCGCTACGTGCACCCCCGCCATCTCCAGCGGCTCGCCGATGTAGAAGTACCCCGGTTCCGTCTCCTGACCGAAGATGAGGGCAACGTCGTCCTCAGTGGCGGTGAAGACGGGGGAGAAGTGCTCCGGGACCGTCTTGACGGGCTGGGGCTCGGTGCTTCCTTCTTCCAGCATCAGCATCGGCGAGACGTGGATGAGGCCAAAGGTGGAGACGCCCCGGTGGACCCGAGCGATGAAGGGATCGGATACGTCGGGTGGGGTCTTTTCGATGAGCGGGTTGATGGCGTCCAGGACGACGTCGTTGATGAGGGAGAAGAACCGCCGCCCGGTCCGGCCGTGGACGACGACATACCGCCCCACCGCCAGCCCTTCGATCACCGTCTGCGGATCCAGTTTGACGATGAGCCCCTTGGAAAGGCTCCCCCCGACGACGACGCCCAGCCGCTGGGCGTCGATCGGCTCAGGTCGGGGGCCGAAAAAGGCCTCCAGCTCCTCTTCAGGAGTACGTTCGTCCATTGGATTCCCCCTCCGTATCTGCCGAGGGGAGTATAAGGGGAGATGAGAGGTGTGTCAAGCCCAGGACGATGGAAGCCCCCAGTCTTTCTGGATTTGCAAATTCTCCTTTCTTGTTGTACACTACTACGCACAAGTTAAACGGTCCACTTCTTTAAGGAAACGCAGGAGGCAACGCAGCACTTATGACAAACGAAGGACGCAGGAAAGCGCTGGAGGCGGCGCTGGCAGCGTTAGAGAAGCGGTTTGGGGAGGGGGCCATTATGCGCCTCGGCGAGGCCTCCCACCTCCACGTCGAGGTCATCCCCACCGGCTCCCTCGCCCTCGACATCGCCCTCGGCGTCGGCGGCATCCCCAGAGGCCGCGTCACCGAGATCTACGGCCCAGACGGCGCCGGCAAAACCACCCTCGCCCAGCACATCGTCGCCGAGGCCCAGAAACAAGGCGGCATCGCCGCCTTCATCGATATGGAGCACGCCCTCGACCCCTCCTACGCCGCCGCCTGCGGCGTCGACGTCGACAACCTCTACATCGCCCAGCCCGACACCGGCGAACAGGCCCTCGAAATCGCCGAGGCCCTCGTCCGCAGCGGCGCCGTCGACGTCATCGTCATCGACTCCGTCGCCGCCCTCGTCCCCCGCGCCGAGATCGAAGGCGAAATGGGCGACTCCCACCCCGGCCTCCAGGCCCGCCTGATGAGCCAGGCGTTGCGCAAGTTATCCGGTGCGATCAAGCAGTCCAACACCGCGATGATCTTCACCAACCAGTTGCGGGAGAAGATCGGGGTGATGTTCGGCAGCCCGGAGACCACAACGGGGGGCCGCGCCCTCAAGTTCTACGCCTCGGTGCGGCTGGACGTCCGGCGCGTGACGGCTATCAAAGAACGAGGAGTGGTGATCGGCAACCGCACCCGCGTGCGGGTGACGAAAAACAAAGTAGCACCTCCGTTCCGCGTGGCGGAGTTTGACATCATCTTCGGCAAAGGCATCAGCCGTGAGGGAGACCTGCTGGACCTGGGGGTGGAGTACGGGCTGATCGAGAAGCGGGGCTCGTACTACAGTTACGGTGGGGAGAACTTCGCCCAGGGGCGGGAAAACGCCAAGCGGTACCTGCGAGAGCACCCGGAGGTGGCAGACGCCATCGAGACCGCCATCCGTGAACAGGCGTTCCAGCAACCCCCTCCCCTCCCCACCGAAGAAGTAGAACCAGCGTAGGCTCCTGTTTTCCTGCGTCGCTCCGGGCCGATCCTCTCCCCTGGCTCCTGGAGCCGGACGAGGCCAACCCCGGCGTCCGTTACTTCGCTCTGCGGCACCTGCTGGATCGCCCACCCGACGATCCAGAGGTGGTCGCTGCTCAGGCCGCCGTGATGCGCACCGGTCCGGTCCCGGCGATCCTGGACGCCCAGTATCCGGAGGGCTACTGGGTCAAACCCGGACCGGGGTACTCTCCCAAGTACCGCGCTACCCTTTGGCAGGTCCTCTTCCTGGCCCAACTGGGGGCCGACGGGCGGGACGAGCGCGTCCGGCGGGCCGTCGAGTACGTCTTCGCCCACGCCCAGGCGGAGAACGGGGCTTTCTCTCCCAACAGCTCCCCCAGCCGGGCGGTCCACTGCCTGTGGGGCAACATGGTGTGGGCGATGATCACCCTGGGCTACGGGGGGGACGAGCGACTGGCGCGGTCGGTGGAGATGCTGGCCCGCTCCGTCACCGGCGACGGGTACCCCTGGTACCGCCGGTCGGGCATCCAGGGACCCGGGTTCCTCTGCACGGCTAACGGCGGGCTCCCCTGCGCCTGGGGCGCGGTGCGGGTGCTGTGGGCCCTCAACCGGGTACCCGCTTCGATGCGGACCCCCCTCGTTGAGGAGGCAGCCGCCGCCACGACCGAGTTTCTGCTCCGCTACAACGTCGCCCGGGCCGACTACCCTCACGTCGAACGGATCAGCCCCAACTGGTTCAAGTTCGGCTACCCCCTGGGCTACGTCACCGACCTTCTGCTCAACCTGGAGGTGCTGGCCGAGGCCGGGTGTAGAGACGATCCCCGGCTGGAGGATGCGATCACATTGGTGTTGAGCAAGCAGGACGAGCAGGGGCGATGGCGGATGGAGTACAGTTACAACGGCAAGATGTGGGCGGACGTGGAAGCGAAGGGCCAGCCCAGCAAATGGGTGACGTTGCGGGCGGTGCGGACGCTCCGGAGGCTGGGTCGAATCTCACCATAGACCCATAGAGGGCACAGGGGTTCCTCCTGCAAAACAGAGACCTCTATGCCCTCCGTGACTCTGCGATTCTATCATCCCCCCGACAGTTTGCGCTCCTGGCGGGTTGTGGCATAATCCCGACGTTGAGATGTCATCGATTGGGAGGACGTTGCAATCTATGCGCAAACACGTGTTCGTCTCGCTGGCGACCCTGCTGGGCCTTCTGGCCCTCACCGGGATAGCCTCCGCCCAGGAGCCGCCTCCGCAGGGAGACGGCATCGTCCGCATCCTTTACTTCTACTCTGTGGACTGCCCCCACTGCCAGGTGGTCGAGCAGGAGGTCCTCGCGCCTTTGCAGGCGGAATACGGCGATCGGCTCGACCTGCGGAAACTGGAGATCGGCGATCCGATCAACTACGAGCTGCTGGTGCGCACCGAGGAGTACTTCGACGTCGCGCCGGAGCGGCGTGGCCTGCCGACAGTGGTGGTAGACGGGCAGGTTCTAATCGGCGAGGACGAGGTGCGCCGGCGGCTCTGCTGCCTTATAGAGACCTGTCTTGCAGAGGGGGGAACCGCCTGGCCAGACATCCCTGGTCTGGCGGAAGCCCTGCAACACGAACACGGAGTTGAGGATCTCCCCTTCGGGCCGACCGGCGAGGATGGGATCTGCGAGATGGAGGAAGCGACGGCCTGCGAGACGGAGGCCCCCATCTGGGCAGCCTACTTCTATCAGGTGGGCTGTCAGGAGTGCAGCCGGGCCGAGATCGACATTCGCTACCTCCGCAGCCGTTATCCCCAGTTAATCGTGGAGGAGTTCAATATCTATGACGACCTTCCTCTCGCCCAGTGGCTGGCCCAGCGGGTGGGGCGGGAGGGAGATCTCCACGCACCGGCCTTCTTCGTCGGCGACGATGCCCTGATCGGCGAGGGAGAGATCACACCGCAGAACCTCGAAGCGCTGATGGAGAAGTACGCCGCGACGGGGGCGGAGAAGGTGTGGGCAGACTTCGACGCCGAGAGCAGCACCGAAGGGTTGGTGGCCCGCTTCCGCGCGCTGGGCCCCCTCACCGTGGTGGTCGCCGGGCTGGTGGACGGGCTGAACCCCTGCGCCTTCGCCACCCTCGTCTTCTTCATCGCCTACCTGGCGGCCAGCCAGCGTAAAGGCTCGGAGATCCTGGCCGTCGGCGGGGCCTTCACCCTGGGCGTCTTCCTCGCCTACCTGCTGGTCGGCCTGGGGCTGTACAAGGTGCTCGATTGGATGGGGAACACCCTGACCACTTTGGGTCGGTGGGTGTACGGGCTGACGGCCCTCTTCTGCGCGGTGCTGGCGGTGCTGAGTTTTATGGACTACCTCAAGGCCCGTCAGGGGCGGCTCGAGGAGATGAGCCTCACCCTCCCCTCTGCCCTGAAGAACCGGGCGCGAGCGGTCGTCCGAGCGGGACAGCGGGCTCGGGCCTATGTCGCGGCGGCCTTCGTCACCGGTCTCCTCGTCTCCCTGCTGGAACTGGCCTGCACAGGGCAGATCTACCTGCCGACTCTGATCTTCGTCGCCAGCATCCCGGCCCTCCGCACCCGT
>Ga0209426_1000745_pt1 | contig 27598 bp, 28 predicted proteins | sample Deesub1362B_J571_FD_187697 | JGI IMG/M metagenome (GOLD analysis project Ga0209426, IMG submission 187697) | Deep oceanic, basalt-hosted subsurface ecosystem from Juan de Fuca Ridge flank, Pacific Ocean, CORK Borehole 1362B_J2.571 (SPAdes)... ...
AGTACATGGAGATGAAGAGGGAGATTCTGGGCAAGGACTAGGGCTCAAGTATGCGAACTTCTATGCTCTCATCCTTTTCTGCAACCAGCTTGCGGAAAAGCTCAGGGTCTGCGCTGGTCTGGGGGATGTAGTTGTAATGCATGGGTATCGCAACGCTCGGCTTTATAGCCAGCGCTGCTTCTGCAGCCTCACGCACATCCATGGTGTAGTGCCCGCCCGCAGGTAGCAAAGCCACGTCCGCCTTAACGTTGCTCATCTCAGGTATAAAGTCGGTATCGCCCGCATGGTAAATGCGCACGTCATTTATGCTCACCACCACACCTACGCCTAAGCCGCGGGGATGGAAGGGTTTTGCTTTGTTGTACGCCTCCACCGCCTCAACCTTAATCCCGCCAATCTCGACGCTGTCTCCAGCCTTAACCACCCTCACATCACCAGAGCAGCGTTTCGCACAGCCCTGCGTTGCGATTATAACCGTCGATGTCTTCATTATCCTCCTCGCATTCTCCACAGCGCAGTGGTCGAAGTGCTCGTGGGTCATAACTATTACATCCGCAGCTTCAGCGCTATCAGGTATAACGTATGGGTCTATGTAGACAATGCCTGCGTTGCCCTTCAGCTTAAAACTTGCATGCCCGAACCAGGTTATCTCCACTCCTTTAAATTCAGTGGTGTTCATCCTATCACCCCTTATTACTACTCTGCGGTAAGGGATAAGTAGTTTTTGACATCCCCACCATTATATATGCAGAAAGACAAGTTACTATAGGGGATATTATCTATGGGGAGAAGGTTACTTAAAATTCTGGCTCTGCTTATACTTCCCTTTGGCATAACCATGAGCTTCTTGATTTTAAACTATGGCGATAAGCAATGCCAACGCTGCAATTGAGAGGCTCAACTCGGCGATTGAGCATATTGGTAAGGGTATGCTAAGCTAGGCTTCACAGGAGGTTGAGGAAGCTGGGGAGTTTATCTCAGCCTCGAGGAGGCTCTGCCAAAGGTGGAAGAGGAGATTTACAGCGAGGAGAGTAGGCAAGCGTACAGCTCAATGAGGGGGATGCTGGAGGCCAAGTAGGCACGGGGTCTAAACACCCGCCTTTGCGATAAAATCCTCAAGCCTCGTCTGCCTTAAGATGGCGCTCCTCTTCAGGTACTCCCTGAGTGGGATTTTTAGCCTCGCCGCTATACTCTCAAGCGCCTCGCTCAGCGTGGCGAAGCGCTCGTAGGGGTTGCGAAACGCCTGGCGCACATTCTCGCGCACCTCCCAGACGCCGACTGGCATTATGTACCCCTCGTATATCTCGCGGAAGACAACAACACCCGCCTGACGCCGCATCTTTGCCAGAGCTTCGAGCACAGCGAAGCGCGCCGCGTAGTAACCCCCACCCTCCTGCTCTGCATAGCTGCTGCGCCCGTGGTAGCCCTCGTGCTCTACATTAATCGCTGGCTTATCCAGGGCTAGAGTCCAGAGCGTATTCGGCGCCCACGCTTCAAACTGCTCATACTCCCACCTTCTCGGCATTAGCAGAATCTCGAAGTGGTTGTCTAAGTATGTGTTGTGGTATACACGGTACTCGTTTATTACAGGATAGTTATGAATCTCCCTCATCAGCGCCCTTCCAAGAAGGTCGTCCACTGCGGTTATGCTCCAGCGCGTTGGTACCAGGCGCTTCCTCTCCTCGTAACCCAGAGCACCTGAAGACAGCACCCTCGTCAAGTAGTACACATCATAACCCTCGCGGTAGAGCGTGGTTGCGGCGAAGCTTGCGCTCACCTCGTCGCCTGCAAGGGCGTCCACCTTCTTTGGAATCTTAGGGTTCTCAGCCAGCGTCAGCTTCTTAAGGGGAGCCGTAGGGCCCAGAGGCTGAGTTAAAGGGGAGAAGCTTATCCCATAGCTGGGCCTGCGCTCAAATTGCACCTCTGTATCCGGGGCATTTACAGAAAGGGCAACCTCCTGCGCCTGTTCCACTATGCGCGAGCGCTCAGTTACGTGGTGCCTCACCTTTGAGCGCACCAGCAGGGAGCGCATGCGTATAATCTCGTCGAAGTCTAAGCCATACCACCTTGCCGGGTCATCGTATAGCTCTGGGCTCTCCTCGCTTACCGACGTGAGCGGACCCACGAATACGTTGGGGTAGCCCTTCCAGCCTACGAAGATGCTGGGCGAGGGTCCGAAGAGGCTTTCCTTCAGCTTCCTCTCTATGGGGCTCCTTATCTTAATCCTTGCGAGAAGCGGGCACGAAGGGCGACCGCAGAGAAGCCTGCCCCCCTTGCAGGCTAAGCAAAGCTCCCGCGACATTGGTCTGAGCTTGAGTATCGCCTTGACTATCTCGCAGCTGGGCTTCTTCTCAGCGGGGGGCATGGTAATTATATGGGCGTCTAGGTTAAAGAAGCTAACTCAAACTTCGAAGCTTCTTCAGCGACTCTATGCTCCCCGACTTTTTGTAATATTCCTTCGCTTTCTCGCGGTTGCCCTTTTTAACGTAGACGTCGCCCAGGAGGTTGTAAACTACCTCGTTCCCATAGACGCCCAAGCTTAAGGCGTAGTCAAGCATCTCTTCAGCCCTGCGCAGGTTCCCCTGTCTCATCGCCTCTTCCGCCTGCGCGCAATAGCTCATCTTCTTGCCGTACTTCTTCTTCAGCTCCTCAAGCTCCTCCCGCGAGGCATGCTTCTTCAATAACTGCGTAACCTCTTCAGCGCTGAGCTTCTCCAGGTCTATGCCATACTTCTTTAAAAGTTCCTTCTCCTGCTTGGGAGTCATAAGGAATGGGTGGGCAGCAGGAGAATATAAGGGTTGCGCCGCATGGCAGAGTTAAGGTTATACCTCAGAAAGATTAACTTTTTTGCAGGAGGCGAAGGGAAATGACGGAGCTTCTGTACCTCAAGGACAGCTATCTTCGCAACTTTGAGGCAAGGGTGCTTGGGGCTGAGGAGGGCAGGGTGGTACTCTCGCGCACCGCATTTTACCCCGAGGGCGGAGGGCAACCGACGGATACAGGCGCTCTTATTTATGAGGGTGAGCGCTACCAAGTTTCCAAGGTGAAACGCGAGGGTGGCGAAGTAGTGCACTACTGCGAGGGCGCAGAGCTTAAGAAGGGGGATGTGGTTAGGGGTGAGATCGACTGGCAGAGACGCTACACCTTCATGCGCTACCATACGGCGCTGCATATCTTAGCGAAGGTGCTCTTCGACGAGTTCGGAGCGGTTGTGACTGGCAACCAGATTGGCTTGGAGAAGTCGCGCATGGACTTCGACGTGGCAAACTTTGACCGCTCTGTTTTGCCGGAGATTGAAGCAAAAACGAACGAGGCAATCGCTCAAGGGCTTGAGGTGAAGATATACACCCTGCCTAGAGAGGAGGCGTTTGATAGGGTTGACCCCAGAAAGACCCGCATAGACCTAATCCCCAAGAGCATTCGCGAGATTCGCCTGGTGGAAATCGTCGGCTTCGATATAGACGCTTGCGGAGGTACGCACGTGGCCAACACCCGCGAAATAGGCGGTATAAAGATAAACAGCTTCAAGAGCAAGGGAAAGAGGAACAAGCGCATAGAGGTGGTGCTCAGTAAGAGTTCGCAAGGTGATTAAGCGCAGGGAAGATACTCAGCAAAATTTTTAAACATCACTTGTGAACAACTTACGATGAATTTCCAACGCGAAAAGATTCCAAGAAAAAAAATAGTTTTTTCTTTTTTGCTGGCTTTTGTAATCCTGTATTTGATAATATCCAACATCTCCGTAGATTTACTACTGTCATATTTAAAGAATGTAAACCTGGTGTTGTATGTTTCTGGATTTGTGGCTTTCTATCTTTCAGTATTTGTTAGGGGTGTTCGCTGGAAATATCTCTTAGACAGAGTAAATATTCCATTAACATTATGGACAAACCTTAAGGTATATTTTCTTTCATGGTTCTTCAATTGTATTTTTCCGGCAAAGATGGGTGATATCTACCGTGGATACTATGTGAAATCCCACTTCTCTAAAATTATTGGCAGGATATTTTTAGAGAGAGTTGTGGATGTTTCTACGCTTATATTTCTGGTAGTTCTTACTTCATTTTTATACCTTAAAAAAATACCCCATATTCTCTCCCGCCCCATGGAGATAGGAATTTTACTTTCAATCGCAGCTATTTTGGCTATAATTGCAATAAGACGTGTTTCATTATCGAGGAGATTCTTTGTAGCATTTAAAGAGGGAGCATCTATTAACAGGAGGGAGATACCTGTAATACTTGCGTTATCATTTCTCATCTGGATTCTGGAGTCTGCTCGGCTTTTCTTTGTGGCGGACGCTACCGGGATAGAGCTAAGTTTTGGTGTGGCAATTTTCATCGCCCTAGCAGCGTCTCTGCTCACGGCCTTCCCTACACCAGCAGGCTTAGGGGCTGTGGAGTTTGGTATAGCGGGTTTACTTATCCTCTTTGGCATAGAAAAGGAGGTTGCCATCTCAATTGCCTTGCTGGATAGATTAATAAGCTACTGGAGCATACTCGTGTTCGGTGGTATACTTTATGCGTTCAAGGGAAAATAGCTTTTCTCTGGTAATCCCCGCTTACAACGAGGAGAAGAGAATAGAAGATGTTCTGAAGGCTTATAAAGACGTGGCTGATGAGGTGATTGTGGTAGCCAACGGTTGTACCGATGCAACCGTTGAGATAGTAGGTAAATTCTCTAAGAAATACCCGAATATCAAGCTCGTGGTGTTTGAAGAAAAGCTTGGCAAGGGGGGTGCAGTTATCGAGGGGTTTAAAAAGGCTTCTCATGGCATCATTGGTTTCGTGGATTCCGACCTTTCAGTGCCTCCAGAGGAGCTGAAGCGTTTGGTTAAAATACTTAAAAGCGGAGAGTTAGCAGGGGTGATAGGAAGCAGGCGCGCAGAAGGTTCCGAGATTGTTATCAAGCAGCCATTTTTCAGGAGATTGTCGAGTAGAATCTTCAATTTACTTGTGAGAACACTTTTTGGATTGAAATTCAAAGATACCCAGTGCGGGGCTAAGATATTTAGAAAATCTACCATAGATGCTGTAATCGATTCTATTCATACCAGAGGCTATGAGTTCGATGTTGAGCTTCTGTGGAAGCTTGATAAGAAGGGTTTTGTGATTAAAGAAGTGGGCATTAGATGGGGACATTCTGGAGAATCTAAATTCAGACTTTCTTATGGGCCAGATATGCTCATAAATTTATTGAGAATACGTTTTTTTAGTAAATAGCCAACAAGGGCGAAAGCTGAAAAAATCGAGAGAATTTTTGCAAGCGTTCTAATCATAGTGTCCTCAAAGCTTATTGAGATTCTGTTGTAGCCCTCGGGTACGTAAAATGTGATTAGCCCACTCTCATCAGGAGAAAGCTGTGCCTTATCACCATTAATTTCCACATCCCAGCCGGGGAAGTAGAATATTGGGAGGGTGATGTTCTGGGCTTGTGTAAAGTTACCCTCCATGTAGTAGTGGTTGCATCCCACAGGTGTGACGTCAAAAGGCCATGGGATTCTATCTCTTTGTCTCAGTTCTGAGTAATTGCTGACCCACCTTGGGAGGAGCTCATTCTCCCCTACAGTAGTTTTAGGTCCGATTTTCTTGATGGTCTGGTATGTATAGAGTTCCAGCTCATCATCAGGCGCAGGAATTATGTAGAGAACTGGCACTGAGTAAAGAATAAATAGAAAGGCAATGAGCAGGGCAAATACTTTTATCTCCATCTTTTTTTCAAAAAGTGTGAGAAAGCTGGCTGAAAGAAAAGATACCGCGAAAGAAGCAATAAAAAGAAACCTCCATGGAAACTGAACAAAATCAAAAAGGGGGATGATATCCCACACTGGCTTTGAATAGTGGAGGGAAAAGAAAACTGAAATTAGAAAAACTGTAGTGAAGTAGACAACATACCTCCTCAGTTTCCTCCTGTACCTGTATAAAATGTAAAGGGTGAGTAGAGAGAATATCACATGGATGTTGCCAATTTGAAAGCTCATTCCATCATAAGGACCTGGTAAACTGTCTCCAAAGCCCCATTTTTTTTCGAAAAGCTGAAAAAAGTAAACAAAGTGCTCGGCATAGTTGAAGGTGGTAGAGGGGTTTATATATCCGAGCTCTGCTATCGCTGGCAACCAGTAGAAAGCGCTCAACCCTAATCCAAGTAAAAGAAAAGACATGGTTTTTAGCCTCTCATTCTGGAGCAAACCGAAGAGAAAGATAAATGGCGTTGAGATAAATGCTGTCACATTGTGGGTGAGTATAAGAAGAGCATATGACAGGGAAATTAGAGGATAATAATTTGCTTTGTGATTGGCCTTAAGAATTGAATAATAAACTAATGGAAGAAATATAAAAGCCAGAAACTCTGGCAGCGCGCCCCTAACATAAGCATCTACGAGGTGATAGGGGGCATAGATGTAAGCAACAGCTGCAACAAGGGCGGGTATGCCTCCAAGAATCTCTTTCGCAAAAAGGTACATGGCAATGCCGGAGAGCACAAAGCCCGCGATGAAGGTGGCTGTTATCGCCTCAGGAAAGTCAGCACCAAGAAGGTGAAACACCTCTGCAAAGTAGTAAGCGAGAGGTGGATAATAATTGAAAAGGGGCATCCCATACCCGAGAGCTAACTCCTGTATCCAGCGGGGGTAGAAACAGCCATCTCTTAGGGCATGATCAAAAAGAACCAGCCTTGCCAGATGAAGAAAGGCGTCATGGCTGTAGAAGAATCTTGGCCCTGTAAATGGTAACACTGCAAAAATGGCTACAGCGGCTGCTATAACCGCAAACTTAGCGGTCTTTCTCATCCTCATCTTCCTCATAATCAGTTTTCAAGTAAATTATTGCGAGGTTATCGGAATATATCTGCGTCCAATTGGGATTTTCTCTGATGTGCACATCCAATGTACTGTTTATGGGCACTAAGATTAGGGAGAGGTTGTATTTTTCCATTATATCCTCATATTCTGGCCTCACATCCCTAATTTTGACATATTCTTCAATGAATCTTCCGTATAGATCTGCTCTTCCATCGATAAATACCTTATAGCTAGGATAAAGCCTCCATATCAGGTATCCACCCCAATGATAGGTGTTGAACAGATTGTATTTGCTGAGGTAATCCTTATTCAGAAGAAGGTAATCTGTGGCATTTTTGGGCAGGTTAATGTAATCAACTGGATGCTCTTTTAAGGTTTTATAACTATTAAAGTAAAAGCTGTATCCGAAAAGTCCAACTCCAATAAAAAGAAAGGCAAGAGAGAAGGAGAGGGAAAAAAGTCCTATCTTACGCCTTGCATCTTTTGATAAACGCAATGAGGAAAACTTTTCTTCCACCAAAGCTTGCGTATATTTAAAAATTATCGGCACAGCTACTATCGCATAAAGTGCGGTATTTCTGAGAGCAAAGAGCCCTAGATGAGTAAACAGAATAATAAAAATAAGGTCTAGAACATCTACTTTCTTTGAAAAGGCTAAGACAACAAGAGAAAAAAGCAGAGCGCCCTCGAAAGCTGAGAAGGTAGTAAAGCTCGGCGATTGCCACTCCACAATATACCTTGAATGCACACTGTATGCAGCGTATTGAAGTGGGTAAAGCAGAATATGGTATGTATTTGGATTTATTAATGTGGCAACAAGAGAGATTATCATGATCTTAGTTAAGTAGATACCTCTCTGCCTATCTTGTAACAGAGCTTTCACAGCATAGAGAAAGAGTAAAAGCAATCCGAGAATGAAGCTCCCATGCATATTAGTCCAGATGATTATAATTAAGGGTATGCTCCAGAGGATCTTTTTATCTTTTATTGTGTATAAATCCAGCAAGAAAAGCAATAATGGGACAAACAAAAATGTAAAAATTAGTGGTCTGTTAACCCAAGAAATATGAGATATCATTGCAATGAGAGCTATCGAGAAAACGTTACAGTACCCATTTAAGAAAAGCTGATTTCTTTTATATATAATAAAAAATGACCCTATAAGTACAGATGTTTTTAGAATTATTGGCCCCCAAAAACCAAACAATTTGTAAGAGATGAAAAAAATTACTTGAGAAAGCCACTCATGGTCTATCCAACGTTCTCCTGCCTTTGTGTAGGAGAAGATGTCCTTATCTGGTATCTTTCCAGTATTAAAGATTATCTCCCCTGTTTTAAGATGCCACCAAATGTCGTAGTTTCTTATTGGTTCTATGGAGAGGAGGAGTATGATAATGAAGATTGCGATGGTAAGAAATTTGTATGGGTTAAGTTTTTTGGTATTCAAATTACCACCACGTTTTATACTTTTTCAGTAATAATTCACCACCGCACCTAAAAGGTGTGGTTCTTTGAAAATCATCGCCACACTTTCTATTGCCATATCATGTTTCATAACCACATCAACAACGATTCTATCTTCTAAGATTTTAAAGTCTTTGACACATGGGTGATTATAGAGCTTATTTATTTCCTCCTGAGTTACCCCCTTTTTGGGAAATATTACTATTGTTTTAATTTCACCAAGTCTTCCTGGAGTGACACCATATATTCCACCATTGGAATTTCTGGCTGCTTTTACGAATTTCAAATTAAGTATATCCTGAAATTTTAGGGGTCTGCTGGAAGAAAAGGTACCAAGAATAAAAGGACCTTCTTTAAAAATCACCTTAATTTTGATATCCTCAGATAAAAATATCTTTTCGATTTCTTCCTGGTCTGCAAACTCGAGAGCAGGAGAGTAAATGGTTGCATTCACCTCACCGTCTGGTAAAATATTATATTTCCAAAAACCTTTATATATTATTGTAAAACTTAGAGAAAGTGCGATAACCAGTAGAACAATTAAACCGGCCAAAATTCTGAGACGTATATTTTTATCTGCTTTTTGGAATGATTTGAAAAGTAGAAAAATAGAAAGAATGGTAGGAAATAACAATTCTGCTTGTGGTGTATTGCTAAAGTCCAAAACAGGAATATCAATAAAATAACTTATGTAATTTATCAATAAGAACGGGAAAATTGAATAGGAATATATTAAAGGTATTGCTAGGCTATTTTTAAGCCTGTCCTCTTTTGATATAAAGTACATTAGTAAGGAAAAATATGCCCCCAGACTTGCATGTGAAAAGGAAGTAAAAAGCCCCCCATCTACGGTTGTAACAAATATACCAAAAGCTGGAATCGCCAGTATAATATAATGAGTAGTTCCGTATTTACTTATTGTTGCATAACCTAGAACCGTCCAAAATAGAAATGTTACTAAAAGGAGTAATGCAGTAGCTTTATATATATCCTCCGGTATCACAAATGCCCACTCCCGAAAACCCACATGGAAAATGTAGGTCATATCCAAAGCATAACCAACAGTCGGCTTCAGGAGATGATGATGAAGCCAGGCATTTGGAGCACTATAACTCAAAGAATTTATCGGGATTATAAATTCGGCAGTATTAGGCAATTCATGCGATTCTAATTCATATTTAAATAAAAAGACACCAATTCCATAAAGTAATAGGTTTGGAAAAAGGTATATTATCATTAACCTGACAGGAGACGCAGACATATGGAATTTTTTTAATTTAAATGCAATTTTAAGCAACAATGGAGCTAAAATAAACATGAATAAAAAATAAATTTTTAAACCACTAGATCCCCCAAAATAAGGATATAATCCGGTTTGTATATAAAATGTTAACTTTGGATAAATATAAGTTGAAATAATGAGTATCGTAAGACATATAGATAAAATATACGCCTTTTTTAATTCTGTATTTTGACCTAAATTCAATACCAATCACCCGAATGATTACTGGATCATAATGGCATATTCAAATCAAATATTAAAGGCCAGTAATCTCTCTTTTTACACTATTATATGCATATTTACCTGTAGCAGCAACACTTTCATTGGTTTTTTCAGCAGTTATACCTGCCATCTCTCTATAAATAGGTATAAATATAATTGCTGCAACAATAATGGCACCGGTAATAAGTATGTATTCTACCGCCCCCTGTGCTTTTTTATCCATTAAAAAACAGTTAAAATATCTAACAAAATACCTAAATAATCCCAATTTACCACCACCAATTTAAAAAAAAGCAAAATAATAAAATAAAAAATAGTTTTTTAGAGGCTCTTTAGCTCGTTGAGTACTGCGTTTTTCACACCTTTTCCTGCCTCTTCAACCGTTTCATTAGTCTTTGCTCCAGCAGTGCTTGCAATATTCTTATAAATCACGAAAATTACCACCGCAGCGACTATAATGCCGCCCGCCAGCAAGATGTACTCAATCGCACCCTGAGCCTTTTCCTCTTTTAAAAATTTTTTTAACATATTCCGGCACCTCCTTTGGGACAAGATTTAAAGAAAATTATAGTTCTGCACCTATATATAACTCTCGGTTACGTGAGTGTATATCATAGGTTTACGCTGGTGCACAGTTAGAAGGCAGCGAGCATCCCAGGCATAATACTTTTTACACCCCAGAAAACGATATAGGCTACGACACCCATCGGAAGCGCAAATTTAAATCCTTTTTTAAAATCACCATACATAACAACGCCCATCATTATCCCGCCGCTTATTGCCTGAGCCACAACATAGAAAGAGAGTGCTGTCATAATGGAGTTAATCTCCTCCAGTGGAAACTGCTCCGCTCCACCAGTGCCTGCCATCGCCTGCGTCATAATCGTTGGCAGCGCACCCACGACGCCCATCACAAAGGGACCTGCCATTAAGCTGGCCATCGCAAGAAAGGACACCTGCTGCGAAGTTAGAGATTTTCGCTCACGCTGTATCATGCGCACTGCGCGTATGTCCTCGCTTACCTCCTCAAGCACATCGCTTATCGGACCACCGCTTTCTATCCCCTCGAGAAGCAGGCGCATCGCCCGCTCTATCTGCTTTGAACCAGTTCGCCTAGAAAAAGCGAGAAGCGCATCTTTAAGAGGTCTCCCCCTGCGCATCTCAAGGGTTATCTGGGCAAACTCATCGCTCAGCGCTCCGTACTCTGCCTCTGCGATCTCCTGAATCACAGCCTCGAGCACCATGCCAGTGCGTATGGAAACCGCCATGTGGTGCAACGCGTCAGGAAGCATCTCCTCTATCTCTGCCCTTCGCTTGTCTGCCTGCATCCTAGGTATAGCAATCATTAGCGCCTCTGTGAATAAGAACGCGCCTATGCCAGCGAAGATGTTCCCAATCAGCGAGATTAGCACAAAAAGAACAACTCCCAAAGCAAAGAATATCCCCATCCACTCTCTCGCTGAAAAGGAGATGTTTGCATTTGCAAGCATTAACTCCATAGAGATGAGAAATCGCCTTGGAACAAGAAACTGGGGGATGCGAAGCTTCCCTAGGATGTTTCGCAGCCTGTTAACCTTGACCTCTTCCTTTTCTGCCATTTTCACACCTTTGGTTCAAAGCGTTTAACCATGAAGGACATGTAGATTCCAACACCGAAAAAGGCGAGGTAAAGTATCCACATCACATTCGCAGGTATTGGAAGCCCCTTCATCGCTATGCCCATTGCTACTACAAGGGTTGTTATAAGCACAGGTGCCACAACAAGTGCAAACATGTACATGAGCGAGAATGTATTCAGAATCTGAATGTAGTCCTTAAGCTTCATCCTCATTTCAGTCGCGACTTCCTCAGCAATTATCTTCAGCGTGTTTGCAAGGTTTCCACCCGTGCGAAGGGTTGAGATTATCTGCCTAGAAGCCTTCTTCAGTCCTGGGGAGTCTATACGCAGGTTCATCCTGTCGTAGGCTTCCTCGATGGTGGCGCCGCGCTCTATCTCCAGAATGGCTCGACGAAACTCCTCACTGAGCACGCCGTAGCCACTCTGAGCAACGCTGCGCATCGTCTCGAGCAAACCTGCGCCTGAGGTGAGCTGCGTAGCCATGTGGCGGAGAGCAAAGGGGAGTTCCCTTGAAAAGGCATCCGAACGTGCCTTAACCTTTGATTTTGGATAGATTCTCGCATAGAAGAACACAAAAATTCCAAGAAGAGGGCCGAGAACTATGCCGATGAGGGAGCCCATTGCACCAAGCATGGTGGCGAAGAGTATGCTGAAGAGCACCGCCGAAGCGATGGCGACAATGACGCTTGCCCCTATTGCAAAAGCGATATACTTCGAGGCGGGCATGAGTATATTCGCCTTGTACAGGTCCTCCTGAATATTTGCGAAGAATGAGGAGGGAGCCCTTGTGTAGCCTGAGAAAAGCTCAGAAACTATATTAACAAGTCTCGTGGCAAAGGGCTCTCGCAATTCTTCACGCTCAGGAACAATCTCAAAGGTCTCCTCCCCCGGAATCTCATCCTCTAGGGCAACTGCTTCGCGAAGCTTGAGGAGCTTCTCCTCGATGGCGCGCTTTCTCTCAGCCTTTTCCTTTTCCTTCTTCTCTCGTAACTTTTTTGCAGCCTCTTCCTGCTCAGATAAGGCGATAGATACCTCCTGGGCTCTCCTAGCAACGCTTTCCACACCAGTTACTGTGAGTTCCCCAATCCTCTCTATCAGCCTTACAATTGCATTTACCATCTTACTCCCCTATGCTCCTGTGAAGCTCAAGCTCATGAATAAATCCCTCTGGATCTGAGTAGTACCTGTTGAAAGTCCTTGAAACATCTCTTATGTCTGTTATATGGTTCTCCACCATCCATGATAAGACTTTCTCTCTTCTCCTGAGCTCTTCCTCGAGTTCTTTCATGGAAATTCCCTTCAGGCGAGCGACTTTCTGTTTAAGCACACTCGGCTGACCAGTCGTCACGAGGTCGTCCTTTTTGGGGTCCCACTCATAAACATTGTTGAGACTGACTTTGCCATGTTCGTCGCTCACCACCTCTGCAACTTCTGTTATCCTTCGCAGGGTTTTGCCCTCATGGTAAATTTTGTTCTGCATGAGTATTAAATCCAGGGCAGGGAGCATGATCTCGGGCACCTCCATGGGCGGGTTTGTGAGCCTTATCAGCGTTTCCCTCGCTGAATTCGCGTGCACAGTGCCCATGCAGCCGTCGTGGCCTGTGTTCATCGCAGTGAAAAGTGTTCTCGCCTCGCGCCCGCGAACTTCGCCTACGATGATGCGGTCGGGACGCATTCTAAGGGTGTTCTTTACCAAGTCGTCCATTGTAACCTCACCCTCCCCTTCGACGTTGGGCGGGCGCGTTTCAAGGCGAACCACGTGTTCCACGGGTAAAGTGAGCTCTGCGGTATCCTCTATGGTTATAACGCGCTCAGTCTCGGGTATGAAGGAGCACAGCACATTGAGCGTCGTGGTCTTCCCAGAGCCAGCGCCACCTGCGGCTAGCACATTGCCTGGCTTTATACCCAGGCCTTCTACGATAAGCCAGAGGTACGCCGCAACCTCTATGTTTAAGGTGCGGAACTCGATGAGGTTTACCACCGTCAAAGGCTGGGAGCGGAACTTTCTTATTGTGATTGTGGGCCCATCCAGAGAGATGGGCGGTATCGTAGCGTTAACGCGGGAGCCGTCGCTCAGACGAGCGTCGAGCAGAGGAGAAGACTTGTCTATCCTCCTCCCAACAGAGGCAGCAATCTTCTCAATTATCCTTATTATCTCTTCGTCGGTATCAAAGACAAGGTTTGTCCTGCAGTTTCCGTAGTCACGGTGGGTAACATACACAGGCTTCTTCGTGCCTATAACCATAATCTCCTCAAGCTGGTCATCGTTGAGCAGAAACTCCAGCAGGCTGTAGCCCACCATGTTGTTTACCACAAGCCTTGCTATGTCCTTGCGTTTGGCGAGGCGCACCTCCGGGAAGTAGCGCTCTATAACCTCCAGAACGTGCTGCATGAATATTCGCTTTCGCTCCTCTCTGTCGGGTATGCTCTCCGGATCTATGTTTATCTCCTTTACAGCGCGGTTCTCTATATCCTCGAGAAGCTGCTTTTCGCGAGAGGAGAGCTTGGGCAGAGGCACGAGGTAGCGGGGGTTCTTCTCATTCTCCACCCTTACTATCTTGCGGTGGTCATTCTGGTCCAGCACTATCTCCTTTGCTTCCTCTTCTTCACCACCCACAAGCAGCAGATAGGTGCGCTTCCTCTCTCTTGGCTCCTCTTTTCCTTCCTCTTCCTGTTTCTGTATGCCAGCGATCTCCTGGAGGAGCCGCTCTGCATTGACGTAGTACTCCCTTATTATCCTCCCCACATCCTTAATGCTGCGAAGGTTGTTCTCCACCATGTATTCAAGCACACGCTTCCTGCGCTCTATTTCGGCGTCCACTTCTTTAAGCGGGACGCCACGAAGCTCTGCAATTTTACTCTTCAAAACACAGGGTACGCCGGTGGGCTTTATGGTATCATCGCGGGGGTCCCACTCGTAGATTATGTTTATCTTCACCTCCCCGTTTTCGATCCCCACAACCTCGGCAATTTCAGTTATCCTTCGCACCGTCTTGCCCCTGTAGGAGAAGCGGTTCTGCATGAAGATGAAGTCCAGCGAGGGGATCATTATCTTTGGCACATTCATTGGCGCAGAGGTGAGCCTAGTTATTGTTTCGCGAGCGGTGTTCGCATGGAGAGTACCCAGGCAGCCGTTCTGCCCAGTGTTCATCGCAGCAAGCAGGGTTCTCGCCTCAGCACCGCGCACCTCACCGACGATGATGCGATCGGGACGCATGCGCAGCGTATTCTTAAGCAGCATCTCCATGTTTATCTCGCCCTTACCCTCGACGTTGGGCGGTCTAGTTTCAAGGCGAATCCAGTGCTCTATGGGCAGCTGAAGTTCGGCCGTATCTTCTATGGAGATGACCCTATCCGTGGGGGGAATAAAGCTGCCAAGGCAGTTTAGCGTGGTGGTCTTGCCGCTGCCCGTGCCCCCGCTGACCAGGAAGTTCGCTGGTTTAACGCCGTAACCCTCGGCAACAAGCCAGAGAAAGGCAGCAAGCTCAGTGGTCATGGTTCCGAATTTTATGATGTCAACTACGGTAAGGGGGTCCTTCCTGAACTTTCTTATTGTGAGCGAGGGACCATCGAGAGAGACCGGCGGTATCGTAGCGTTTACACGGGAGCCGTCGGGGAGACGGGCGTCGAGCAGAGGCGAGGTTAAATCTACTCGCCTGCCTATGCTTCTCGCGATACGGTTGATTATCTTCTCTATCTCCGCGTCGCTCTCAAAAACTATATTGGTCTTGCACATCCCGTGCTTGCGGTGGTACACATACACGTGCTTCCTTGTTCCGACGACCATTACCTCTTCCAGAGAGTCGTCGTTGAGCAGCGGCTCGAGCAAGCCATAGCCTATCATGTTCTGTACTATAAGCTCTGCAAAGGCGCTCTGCTTGTGCTTTGGTATCTCGGGATACCTGAGGTCTATTAGGGCGATAACCTCCTTGAGAAAAGCTTCCCTCTTCTTCTCCCTGTCCAGAAAGCTCTCCGGGTCGATGGTTATCTCTGCCACAGCGCGGCGCTCAATTTCCTTTAGAATCTTCTTATCTTCCTCGTCAAGTTCAGGCAGAAAAACAACATAGATGGGTAACTTTTCTCCTGGCTTTCTTACTATGCGGTGGTCCTTCGCCTCCTCGAGTACTTCGCCAACAACCTCTTCGCCCAGGCGGCGAATTTTATCAAAGCTCTCCAGGTAGCTCCCCGCCTCCTCCCTGGCGGCGCCAAGCAAGCCACCAACCAAGCGCTTATCCTTTACCTTGCTTTGTGCGCTTAAATCTAACCCCTTTTTTGGTATCTCCTCCCCTAGTATACCTGCAATATCCTTACCTTTCTTCTTTCTCTTCTTCTCAAAGTCAAAGAAGTCATAAGGCATGATATCCGCCTTAAAATAGTTTTCTAGCTCCGGGGTTATTTATAACTTACCCCCGCGAAAATAACGACTCCAATAATAAAGCCAAAAATATATAAGCGATGCTGGAAGAATTCTCAGTGGTGATCTCACTTGGGACTGCCCACTTTGAATAGAGCAGACCTGGCGAACAAGCGTGTTTTGATGCGTATCGACATAAACTCACCAATTGAGCCGAGCACCGGCACCATACTCGACGACACCCGCATAAGGAGCCACATAGCTACAATAGAGGAGCTTTCAGAGACAAGGCTTGTGCTAATTGCCCACCAGAGCAGACCCGGCTTGGAGGATTTTACCACCCTTGAGGCGCATTCCCATCGCCTAGCAGAGCTCCTTGGCAGGGAGGTACGCTACGTCGACGACGTATTCGGCAGAGCTGCAAGGGAGGAGATATTCCGCCTCAGGCGCGGGGAGGTGCTGATGCTGGAGAATGTTCGCTTCTGCAGCGAGGAGGTCGCAGAGGAGGTTAAATCAAAGCCCCCCGAAATTCAGGCAACAACAAACCTGGTGAGGAAGCTCTCCTCGTACGTCGAAGCTTATGTCAACGACGCCTTCGCTGTAGCGCATCGCTCTCAGCCCAGCGTAGTCGCCTTCCCCATGGTTCTGCCCAGCTATGCCGGTAAGCTCCTTGAAAGGGAGGTGGAAAATCTTACCAAAGTGTTGAAGAGCAAGGATAAGCCAAAGGTATTCAGCTTTGGCGGAGCCAAGGCGAAGGATTCGCTTAAGGTAATGGAGAAGCTCCTGAGCAAAGGCATCGCCGATGTGGTGCTTACCTCAGGCATGGTGGCAAATGTATTTCTCTTAGCGCAGGGAAAGGATATAGGTGAGGTAAATCTTCGCGCGATGAAGGAGAAGGGTTTTGACTCGCTTGTGGAGAAGGCCAAGAAGCTTCTGGAGAAGTATGGGGAGAAGATTCAGGTTCCAACCGACTTGGCTTTTAAGAGAGATGGCTCCCGAGCAGAGGCGAGCGTTGATGAGATGCCTAACCTGATGATTATGGACATAGGCATTGACACCATTGCAAGGTACTCGAATATAATAGAAAACGCAGCGATAGTTGCGGCTAATGGGCCAGCTGGCGTCTTTGAGATAAAGGAGTTCGCTCTGGGTAGCCAGGAGCTACTGAAAGCTATGTCAAGGTGCAGGGGATTTACAGTAATAGGTGGTGGACACCTCGCCGCCATAGCGGCGAAGCAGGGGCTGAGGGAAAAGATATCATTCATAAGCACCGGCGGTAAGGCGATGCTTCTCTTCTTAGCTGGAGAAAAGCTCCCTGGTATAGAAGTGCTCAGGGAAGCGAGGGGCTATGACTAGGGTAATAGTGGTGGCCTCCGGTAAAGGTGGTGTGGGTAAAACCACGATAGCAGCCAACCTTGCGGTAGCGTTGAGCATGTTCGGGAAGCGCGTAGCCGTGCTGGACGCAGATGTGGTTATGGCAAACCTGGAGATTATTCTCGGACTTAAAAACCCGCCGGTAGCGCTCATAGACGTGCTGAAGGGCAGACTCGAAATCAGCGATGTAATGTACGAAGGTCCCGAAGGTGTGAAGATAATCCCCGCTGGAATAACCCTAGATGGCTTCAATGAGGAGAACATGGAGATGCTCAAGGCAGCGCTGCGGGAGATACCCAAGGACATAGAGATACTGGTGATAGACGCCCCCGCGGGTAGAGACGCTGCCATGGTCATGGACGAAGGACAGGAGGTCATAATAGTAACCACACCTCAAGTCTCGAGCGTCTCCGATGCGCTGAAGATGAAGCTCCTCGCCGAGCGCATGGGAGCTGTGACCATAGGGGCGATAATGAACATGGTGGAGGGAAAGGCGAGAGAGTTGAGCGTGCAGGAGATTGAGAATACCCTGGATACAAACGTCATAGCAATTGTGCCTGAGGACGAGGTGGTAAAGGAGGCTCTCGCCTATGAGGAGCCCTTTGTGCTCAGACATCCCTACTCTGAGCCGACGAGGGAGATAATGAAGCTCGCGGCTCAGCTGATAGGCAGAAACTACTCGCCCCCACCGCCTTCATTGCTTGAAAGGATAATAAACTTCCTGAGAAGGCGTTAGCCCCGCTCTTTTATCTTCTGCAGCCTGCTCTTTAATTTGTCAAGCTCCTCCTGTGATAGCTGCACTCCTCCCCTAATCTCACTGATCTCCTCCCGAAGGTACTTGATCCTGAAGAGGAGCAGCACATTGAATATGACGCTTATAAAGAGCAGAATGTAGATTGTGAGATAAATACCCATCAAGCACCTCCAAACAGGCCCTTTATCAGACGTTTCATGAAGCTTCCCTTCTTTGGGGTAGGTGGTATGTACTTCTCTCCAATCAGATCTGCTGCCAGCTTCTTGACAGCAACCGACGCAGGCGAGTCCGGTCTCCGGAGTATTACCGGCTGACCATATGCAGTGCTTCTTCTCACCTCCGGGTCTTCAGGAATCGCAGCAAGAACTCGGGTTTCGAGTATCACCTCTACCTCCTGCATTGTGAGGTCGTTCTTGTCAAAACCAGCCCGGTTGAGCACCACGCCAAGGATATTACACCCAAGTTTTTTCGCAACTATTCTTGTCTTTAGCGCATCGCTCATCGAGGATATCTCTGGATTTGCTACCAGTAAAAGCTGCTCCCCTGCAGCGAGGGCAGCGACAACAGGTTTGCCAAGCCCAGCGGGTGCATCTATGAGCAGTATTTCTGTTTCCCCGAGTAAGCGGGTGAGCACAGCCTCAAGCCTCTCTGGGTCAGCCCTGCGAAGACCGTCCAGGCTTATTCCAGCAGGCACCACCTTTACACCTGCGGGGCCCTCATAAATAGCCTGAGAAACATCAGCTTCGCCGGCGAGCACATCATGCAGAGTAACACTCATCCCCTCCATGCCAAGATGTAGCTCAAGATTTGCCATCTCTATGTCGGCGTCGAGTATTGTGACGTTCCTGCCAAACTGGGCAAGCGCTATGCCGAGGTTGCTCGCCAGCATTGTCTTTCCTACGCCGCCTTTTCCTGAAGCTATGGTTATAGAAACTCCCATATGAGCATCAACCTTTTTGGATTATATTTTATTTCTTTGCATGCTTTTAAAAAGTTTTCCTGAGAAACCATTATTTACCGAAGCGCTTCCTTAAGAAGTTCCGGAATCTCCTGGGGAAGCCTGGCAACTCTGGCACCGCTCTTCTCGAGGGCTTTTATTTTACCCTCCGCTGTGCCCTTGCCACGAGAGATTATCGCCCCTGCATGCCCCATGCGCTTCCCTGGTGGAGCGGTTAAACCTGCGACATAGCCCACGACGGGCTTGCTCATAGTGGTTATAAACTCCGCAGCACGTTCCTCGGCATCTCCACCTATCTCGCCTATGAGCACGACGGCGCTGGTTTCCTCGTCGCTTTCGAACATCTCGAGTACCTCCACAAAGCTGGTGCCCACTACAGGGTCGCCGCCTATGCCCACGAGGGTGCTCTCACCAAAGCCTGCTTCGGTTATGGCGAGGGCTATCTCGTAAGCCAAGGTACCACTGCGGGACACCACGCCTACTCTGCCAGGAGCGAACACCTGCGCAGGCATTATGCCTAGCTTGCTTTTGCCGGGAGAAATTATTCCGGCGGTGTTGGGTCCGATAACTCTACAATCTTGGCGCTCGGCAAAGGCTTTTATCTTCATTGAGTCGTGCACAGGTATGCCCTCAGTAATTATCACCACAAGCTCCAGGTTTTCAATCGCCTCAAGCGCGGCATCTAAAGCGAAAGGCGCAGGAACGAAGATTATTGAAGCGTTGGCATCATGCTCTCGAATCGCCTCTCTCACGGAGTTGTATACAGGAATGCCATGTACCTCGCTGCCTCCTTTGCCAGGGGTTACCCCAGCGACAATGCGGGTGCCATATTCCAGCATCAGCTTTGTGTGAAAGCTCCCCTGCGAACCAGTGATGCCTTGCACTATTGCACGGGTGTTTTCATCGATGAGTATGCTCACCTTGCTGCCTCCTTGCTCTTCTCAATCGCCAGCTTTGCGGCGGCGATCATATCCCTCTCAACCTCTATTCCAGCGTCACGGAGCAGCGCTATGCCTTCCTCTTCGTTTGTTCCGCGGAAGCGCACCACGAGGGGTAGGTGAATGCCCTGCCTCGCTGCAAGAATGCCTCTCGCAATCTCGTCACAGCGGGTGATGCCGCCCAGGATGTTTATGAATATCACCTTAACCTTGGGGTGTGCCGCCACCCTCAGTAAAGCTTCCCGCATTACATCGCTACCTGCCCCACCTCCTATGTCCAGGAAGTTTGCTGGCTCCCCCCCGAGGTGTTTGAGGGTGTCCATTGTGGACATCGCCAGACCTGCGCCGTTCACTATGCACCCAATGCTCCCGTCGAGCTCCACGTAGGGCAGCCCTCTAGTTTTGACCTCAAAATCCTGCCTGAAGAGCGCATCCTCATCTATAACAATCTTGGCATCTGCCGCAAACACACCTTCATCGGCTATAACCAGGGGGTTAATCTCCGCCAGCTGAGCATCTTTCTCAGAAAAGACACGGTAGAGCTTTAGAAGCACATCACTTACCTTCTTAAAGCTCTCCGAGTCCAATCCAAGCCCTGAAGCGAGTTCGCGAGCCATGTACGGGTAAAAGCCAACAAATGGATCAACGTAGCGGGTGACTATCTTCTCCGGCGAGCGCTCGGCTACCTCCTCTATATCAACGCCTCCCTCGCCGCTCACCATGAATATAGGCTTGCCCTCTGCCCTGTCGATGGTTATGCCCGCGTATATCTCCCTTCGTATGCTCAGCTTCTGCTCCACCAGCACCTTTTCAACCTTGAAGCCCTTGAGCTTCATGGAGAGCAGCTCTTTAGCTACGCTCTCAGCCTCTCCAGGCGAGGACGCAAACTTTACCCCGCCCGCCTTGCCTCTTCCACCTGCAAGCACCTGAGCCTTGAGCACAACCTCTGCGCCCAGCTTCTCTGCTATCCTCCTGGCTTCCTCTGGCGAGGAGGCGACCTCACCGCGGGGCACGGGTATGCCATAGCGCGCAAAAATTTCCTTTCCCTGATACTCATAGAGGTTCATAGCGCAGCCTCGCTCATAGTAATCGCAAATGAGATATAAAAATATTCTCCGATAGTTTTTATATCTTGAGGGGGAAAGTAAAGAGGGATGAGGAACTCTCGTGGAAGCTGGGAGGCTGCAAGGCTCTACTCTGGGCAGCGCGTGGGCGTTTTTGTGGATGTACAGAACCTGTATTACTCCGCGAGAGCCCTGTACAGCTCCAAGGTAAACTTCAAGGAAATTCTTAAAGAGGCTGTGCGGGGGAGGAGTCTTATAAGGGCGATAGCCTACGTGATTCGCGCTGGCATAGAGGAGGAGCAGTCCTTCTTCGATGTGCTCCAGGGCATGGGCTTCGAGGTCAAGGCTAAGGATCTGCAGGTATTTCCGGGAGGCCATAAGAAAGGCGATTGGGACATAGGCATAGCCATGGATGCAATAGAGCTTGCTCCGAAGCTGGACGTCGTCGTACTGGTGAGCGGCGATGGTGACTTTACTCCTCTGGTGGAGCACCTGCGCCGCGCTCTAGGGTGCCGGGTAGAGGTCATGGCCTTTGGCAGGAGCTGCTCCTCCAAACTGATTCAGGCGGCGGACGAGTTTATTGATTTAGACCGCGAGCCCGAGAGGTTCCTGCTGGGGAAGCCGTGAAAAGCGAGAAACCTTTATATCGCTACGCAGAGAGTATCCCTCATGCGCCTGTGGAACAGCAAGAAGCTCGCTAAGCTTGCCAGAAAGGACTTTGAAAAAGCGTGGGAGGAGACGGCGAAGCTTATTCCCCAGCAAGGGCTGGGCGCCAGCTACGAGGGCGTTGCCAAGGGTAGGTCCCACATCCTCTTCGAGACAATTCAAAAGCTTCGGGAAGCCTACCTCAGCCTCGGTTTTGAGGAAGTGGTCAACCCCCCATTCATTGAAGATAAAGAGGTTAAGCGCCAGTTTGGGCCTGAGGCTCTTGCTGTGCTCGACCGCTGCTTTTACCTCGCCGGCTTACCCCGCCCTGACGTGGGGCTTAGCGAGGAGAAGCTTTCAAAGCTCCGCTCGCTTGGGGTTGAGGTGGAAGATAAGGAGAAGCTCCAGAGTGTGCTTCACGGCTACAAGAAGGGCGAGTTCGGGGGAGACGATTTAATATACAAGCTCTCTGAAGCGCTGAACATAGATGACGCCCTTGCCATGAAGGTTCTGGATGAGGTTTTCCCTGAGTTTAAGGAGCTCAAACCAGAGGCGACGACGCTCACGCTGCGCAGTCACATGACCAGCGGGTGGTTTTTAACCCTCGCCTCGCTTTACGGGAAACGAAAGCTACCCCTGAAGCTTTTCTCCATCGACAGGTGTTTCCGCAGGGAGCAACAGGAGGATAAGACCCACCTTAGGAGCCACTTCTCTGCAAGCTGCGTGGTTATGGGCGAGAATGTGAGCGTCGACGACGGTAAAGCCGTGGCAAGGGCTCTGCTCTCTCGTTTCGGATTTACGCGCTTTGAATTTCGTCCCGACGAGAAGCGCTCAAAGTACTACACCCCGGGCACGCAGACAGAGGTGTACGCTTACCACCCCAAGGTGGGCTGGGTGGAAATAGCCACCTTCGGCATCTACTCGCCAGTGGCGCTTTCCCGCTACAAGATAGAAGTTCCTGTGATGAATTTAGGAATGGGTGTGGAGCGCCTAGCCATGGTTCTCTCAGGCAGTAGCGATGTGCGCGAGCTGGTGTATCCCCAGTTCTACGCAGAGTGGCACCTGAGCGATGAAGAGATTGCGGAGATGATTTACATAAAGCGCACACCGGAGAGCGAGGAAGGGGAAAAACTTGCGAAGGCAATCGCTATGATAGCGCGGGAGAAGGCAGCCTCACCATCGCCGTGCGAATTCATCGCCTATGAAGGCGAGTTGCTGGGCAGGTATGTCAAGGTGAAGCTGGTGGAACGAGAGGAGAACACAAAGCTCCTCGGTCCTGCAGCGCTGAACAAGGTGGTTGTAGCCGAGGGAAATATACTGGGAGTGCCTCCTGAGGAGGAAAAGGGCGTGGAGAGGATAACCTACCTGCAAGCAATTGCTCTTCTCGCGGCTGCGAAGGTTGAAGAGGCGGCGAAGGCAGGAAAGCGCTTCGCCAGGGTGCGCGTGGGGATGGCAAAGAGCCTAGGGGACATAAACCTAACCTTGGACGAAGTCGCCAGGCGGTACATCACCTCAAAGGAAAAGCGCATCGAGGTGGGCGGACCAGTGTTCATGAGCATAGAGGCAAGCTTTGAGTAGCGTTACCCAATTCCGGTGAAGTGGTTATAACCGCCCACCTGGCTTTTGCCAAGCGGCGTCCCTCTCTGGGTACGGATGGAGTAATAGGGGGGAAGGCGCCTCCTATATCGGCACGGAAGGGGTGATAGGGGCGGGGAAGGCTCCCCTATGGTTCCTATCATTTTGACTCGTTAAGCTTCTTTTAAATATCCTGCGGGCTAGGCCGGGGGGTTCGGCGTCCCCTGTAACCTGAAATCGTCGATATGCAGGGGCCGAAGCTCCGGGGGCGGAGCGCTCAACCCCGCGTTTCAGCCCGCGGCACGGTGATGAAGCGTCGTCCCGTAGGACCGGTGGTTCCCCAGCGTGTCTCGGAGGAGACACGCCAAGGGGATTTGCCCGCTGAACCCCGTCAGGCTCGGAAGAGAGCAGCGGTAGGCGGGACATGCGGTGCTTACGGGGGTGCGGCGCCAAGCTTGTGCCGCGGTCAACTGGCGCGGGGGAGAGGTTCCCACCCCGGGGCGTGCCCGCTTTTTATTTATGTGGCAGCCATTAACTAAAATTATTTATTAGCTAAAATTATTTCAAGCAACTTAAAATTAAATTAAAAACAAGGTTTATAAAAAATGGCGACCATAAAAGATTAATTATATGGCACGGATACTGATAGTTGACGATAATGAAGAAATTGCACACCTTGTGTCGATTATATTAGGTCGCGAGGGCTATGAAGTGGAGATCGCCCTGAATGGTGATGAATGCATTGAAAAGCTTAATTCTTTTCGCCCGGATCTTATTTTAATGGACTACTTTATGCCCGGCAAAGATGGGGTTAAGGTTTCAAAGCTGATAAAGAATGATAAAAAATTCAAAAATATCCCGATAATCCTCTTCACCATCATGAGTATTGAAGAGGGCCTCCACGAGGCCGTTAAAGAGGCTGGAGCGGTGGACTACATTCAAAAGCCCTTCAATATTAATAAGATGGTGGAGAAAGTAAGGCGGGTGCTCTCAGCCGCTGCTCCGCTGCCAGCAAACTAGTACAGCATTCTCTCCTCTACCTCTGAAATTTTCCTCACTTCCACGAGTTTTATGTTCTCAACTTCAATGTGTCCACTTCCAGCGGGCACAAGAACAACGATTATCCCCGCATCTCTCGCAGCAACCGCCTTTTCTCTTATCTGTGTAACACTCCTAATTCTTCCATCGCGTGTTATTCTGCCTGTGACGGCAACGCTCTGATTTATATTCTTGTCAAGCACGGCAGCTATTATTGAGATTGTCAGCGCAGCGCCTGCGCTACTCCCGTAGAGATATGTAGCTTCGTCACCTGAGCTAATTCGGAATATTATGTCCTTATCGCTGAGGTTGATGCCGGTTGTGCGCTGGGCAACATCTCTTGCCAGAAGCATTGTTTCCTGCACTGTATTGTCCAGAATCACCTCCCCCTCTATTTCGTGGAGCACCCTCCCTCTGCCATGTCTCACCTCAGTTTCCAGCAGAAGCACTACGCCTTCGTTCTGCCTTACGCCAAGAATGTAGGTTTTTGCCCTTCCTGTGGTGCGTAGCAGGCTTACCTCCTGCCTCAGCGTCTGGATGCTCTGGTTCAGAGCAGAAATCCTGTTTTCCGCTTCCTCCAGCCCTGCCTCAAGCTCAGCCTCTCTGGCATCTCTTACAGCAAGTGATTCGGAAAGGTTTTTCTCAAGCAGGTGAATCTCCCGCTCGAGCATAGCAACCGTCTCAGCCTGAGCCTCAATTCTCTCGCCAGTTTTTACAATTGTATAGGCATCTATCAAATTAAGCAAGAGAAGGATAAAAAGCAGGACATACAGAAACTTCTCCCGATTCATCTTATCCCCTGCAATAATAATAGTTAACCTCGATATGTTTTTGGCTAAGTTACCTGGAAGCTCCGCTTCCAGCGTGACGAAGTTATCCGGGAGTTTCGCTCCCGGCGTGACGAAGCGTGAGTCGGGGTAGCCAAGCCTGGTATGGCGTCAGCCTGCTAAGCTGATGGGCTTTGCCCGCCGGGGTTCAAATCCCCGCCCCGACGCTACCTCTTCAGAAGCACTCTATTTCTGGTGTGGTTATTATTCGGATAATGGAGATTGCCAAAACCTTTTTACTGCTGTGCTTAAACCAAAACTTATGCTTAGGGTATACCTTGACACCAACGTCTGGGGAAGACCTTTTGATGAGCAGTCGCAGCGCAGGATAATAGAAGAAGGTGAGGCATTTTTCAGGATTTTAGAAGGAGCTCATCAGCGCAAATATGTGATTGTGGGGTCATTGATGCTGGAGGATGAGATCTCGCAGATAGACGATAAGGAGAAAAGGGAAGCTGTTGAGGCTATTGTAGAACTTTTTGTGAATGAGAGAGTTGAAAAATTCTCCAAATCTCTCTTCCTTGAGATTAAATCATTGGGGCTGAAGGATAAGGATGCGGTGCACCTCGCCTTTGCCGTAGGCAACTCGGATTATTTCATAACCTGCGACGATAAGATAATAAATAAAGGAGATGGGATTGAGAAGAAATTTGGGATTAAAGTCGTTAGCCCTGTGGAGTTTGTTAAAGAGGTGCTGTGATGGTAGCCAGAGCCGAGGATATAAAGGTCTTGGAAAAAATAATCGACATAGCTAAGAGAGAGCTAAATCCTGTGGAGTATGCCCGGTTCCTGGCGCTGATAACGCCCAAGAGGGGAGACACTGTAAAAGAGCTGAGGGAGCTGAGAGATAAAGAAACCTATGAGGAGATTGTTGAAAGGCTAAAGAAAAGAGGGGTGATAATTACACCCTGATGTTTTTTACCGGTAAATCTCCGCTGACATACCCGCCCCGACGCTACTTCTCTCCGCATACTTCCCAAGCCGCTTAAACTCATTCAGAATCTCGCCTTGATATCCCTTCTTTTCAAGTTTTATTGCAATTCCCTGGGCTATCTCACCAGTAAGGTGGAGCTGCGATTCTACCCACGCTTCGCTTTCTGTTACGTTTATTCCAGCCTTTAAAAGCTCCTCCCGATTATCCTTTAGGAACTGCCTAAACTCGAGGAGATGATTCTCCATTGCATGCAAAACCTCAGCAAGCTCCATAGCGTACTGTATATACCCCTCGCCTGCCTCCATATACTTCTCATTTATGCGCCCAATTTCCTCCATGTCTGCGTAAATCTTTGCGACATACTCGCCATGCTCCCATTTGTAGATCGTAGGGTCCTCTCCGGTGCACGCAGAAATCAAAGCAAGCACAAGCAGAAAGCACAAAAGTTTTATGCGCTCAGTGCAACCTCTTATCATGTCCTCTATCACCGCCAACTTCCTCGCCTTCTTTCTCGCCACCGTAGCTACCTTCGTCTTCTTCCTGCTGGTGATGAGGTGGCTGTTCAAGAGGGAAGACTCTAAGTAAAGCTGTAGCTGCGCGGGTCCTCACCTATACGCTCTGCTCTTACTAAATCGGTGGTGGTTATAATCCCCTCCAGCTTTTCCTCGCTCCCCACCAGGAGGCGCTTTATAGCATGCGCCGCCATCTTCTTCGCGGCTTCCTTTAAGCTTGCGTCGCGTGAGATGAACTTCAAATCCCTGCTCATAACTTCCCGCACCTTAAGCAGAGGGGAGCGCTCCTCAGCTACGATTTTATAGGCAAGGTCACGCTCTGTGACTATACCTATGGCTCTGCCCTCCTCCACCACCACGAGGGAGCCTATGTTGAATTTGCGCATAAGGCGTGCGGCCTCTGCGAGCGTCGCCTCGGGCGAGATTGTCCTCACGTGCGGGGTCATCGCCTCGGATACAGTTACCATATTATCTACTTTGCCCCTCCTGTTATTTTAAACTTCCTTTCCGTTGTTGCTCTGCTGGGTAACTTTGCTTCTGTGAGGCTGAGCCATGGCAAAGCTGGATATTGCTGTTAACGAACCAGGAAGACGTGTATTTCTTCTGGGCAACCTCGCCATAGCCAGAGGTGCCCTCGAGGCAGGAGTAAGAGTTGCCGCCGCGTATCCGGGCACGCCTTCAAGCGAAATCCTCGAGGCTATAGCTGGCGTTGCTCCAAAGCTTGGGATACACGCTGAGTGGAGCACCAACGAGAAGGTTGCCCTGGAGGTGGCGATTGGTGCAAGCTATGCCGGTGCGAAAGCAATGGCGGCAATGAAGCACGTAGGTGTGAACGTAGCCTTAGACGCCCTTGCTACGCTTGCCTATACAGGGGTTAACGCTGGTCTGGTGCTGGTGAGCGCCGACGACCCGGGGATGCACTCCTCGCAGAATGAACAGGACAACCGCCTCCTGGCGAGGTTTGCGAAAATCCCATGCCTAGAACCCTACGATGCACAGTCTGCGAAGGACTACACAAAAGCAGCGTTTGAGCTGTCCGAAAAGTTCCAGACGCCAGTAATGGTGCGCACCACCACACGGGTAAGCCACGCGAAGGGCGACGTGACGCTGGGCGAGCTTCCTGATTATGAAAAACAGAAGCCTCGCTTTGTAAAAGATGCAAGACGCTACGTTTGCGTGCCCGCGCACTCGCGAGCGCTTCATCCTGTGCTAAATAACAAGCTTGCCCAGCTTGAGAAGT
>Ga0209426_1000746_pt1 | contig 27569 bp, 28 predicted proteins | sample Deesub1362B_J571_FD_187697 | JGI IMG/M metagenome (GOLD analysis project Ga0209426, IMG submission 187697) | Deep oceanic, basalt-hosted subsurface ecosystem from Juan de Fuca Ridge flank, Pacific Ocean, CORK Borehole 1362B_J2.571 (SPAdes)... ...
AACACATAAAGTGCCCCAAATAGAAGAATTACTACCTCACCGCTGGAAACCTGAACCCCGTTAAAACTTGGCGATGGCGTTCAGCGGATGCTTACAAAGGAAAACTCAATTCATTATCTTGTTGCCTAATTGTTAAAATAATCCCAGTAACTTGATCATGTGATAATTTTTTTAAGGTATTGTTACTTTTTGATAGACCTAGACCTCTTCCAGTTTCACCAGTTCTAGATATATTTCCATGATTAAAAACATACCCTAACAAACCAATATCATTTTCCATACTCTGAACTACAAAATCATTCAAGGCATCATTATCTTGATAATGGTTTAAAGCCTCTGTCCTTAATGTATGGATTAAGCCAGATCCACTATCTGAAATAGCGATCATAATCTTTCCAGAATTATAAATTTGCAAAGCAATATAACCACTTATTGCTGATAATCCATGCTCACGGATATTATCAACAAGCTCACCGATAAGAGTTAGGAGTTTGTTTAATAATTTTTGTACATCTTCTTCTGAAAGCTTAGCTCCTACTAGCTCTGCAATTCGATCCAATAGCGAATCATCATATTCATGGCTAATCTTAAAGATTTCAAATAGATTATCTGAATTAGAGTTATACTTTTTTGCTAAAGACTCTTTAGGTCGATAAGGAAGAATCGTTACTGTTTCATCTACATTATCAAAAAAACCACAACGTTGAAGATAACTGAAACCCTTAGATTTAGGAGCAAATTTAATTACTACCTTAGCACCTGTATTAGCTAACTGGTTTACTAAGCTTAAGATTTTAAGTATACAATCTAATAATAAAAATTTATTAGAAAAATCAAATTCAATTCTGCACTTTTTATTTATTAAATCAGGATACTGTCTAAGCTTTTGTTCAACTATATCTGCACTTAACCAACTAGCTGAACAATCAAAAGAAATGTTGACCAACTGATGTTCTTCATAACTCCAAACATCCTTGTCACTCTTCATTAAACCATCCAATTTTCTTAATGCTGCATAAAGCGTTGGGTTCAAATCTTTCTTCGTTTTTCCAAGAACCTTAGCAATTTCTGATGCTTTTAAAGGCCCTTTATCCTTTAAAACTGTTAAAATATTTTTTAATAAATCGTTCATAATTAAGACTAAACTCAGAAAATTTTAACAGAGCTATTAGGATAAAATCACTTTCACTGGTGAGATTTATTCTACATCATGAAGAGATTAATCTTTACAAATGTAATTGGAGATTAACCTCAAAATCTAATTATTCAGTTTAACCCATACTATCAAAAATATTTAGTTGCTAACTTTTCCAACTCTTTAGCATGTCTAGCCTGCCAACCATTTTTAATTGCCCAAAATTTAACATCTTCAGGTTCTACTTGATGTCCTTCATTTTTCAATTTTAGGAACATACGCTTGGCAAATTCTTTATCAGATGGATGGGCTAACCCTGTAGATAAGTTTATTACTTTGGTTAAACGGCTTAAAGCCTCTTCAATATCTTGCGTAAAAGTCAAAGGTTTAATTATCCAAGAAGAATTACCCCAGATAACTGGACTCCAACATGCTAACCATTTTTTCCCTTCCTCTTCATGCCAAGGCAAATATACGACTGCTTGAACTGTTCTTAGAGCATCAATAATGGACATATCTTCCTCTGATAAGTAAGTAGCCAGTAAAGTGCCAAAATTTTTATGCGAAGAAAGATTGCGAGGAATTTCTAGATTCATTGATATTCCATGCCCTAAATCTACAACTCCCCCTTTACACAATAACTTAGAAATTCGATCGCCAAAGAACTCTCCAATTATAGTGCCAGGAAAACCACCTTTGGCAGATATAACTAAAGTGATTTGGCTAATACCATTTAAACGTGAAAATTTTATTGCCTCAGCCAATGCCATCTTAAAAGCATCAACATTTGGACCATAATTTTCAATCAAAAATCTTTGAAGAGTCATATCACACCTTTTGTACTTTATTGGATAGTTTCATATTGCCTACCTATCGCCAATTTCTAGAATTGTTAGAACATAGTCAAAATTGATGGGACTGAGAGCATAAGGCTAACAATAAATCTCAACATTCAAAAAATCAAACAATATATTCAAATATTTATTAATTTGTTCAAATTTTACCAAAAATATTCAAATTATTTAATATTTATTCATTTTTTAATGTATGATTGACAGGGTGAAATGAATAGCTTGTTTTTTGAGGTTAAAGCATGAACCATGCAACAGAAGTTCTAAAAATTATAGAAGGAGGAATTACGGGTAATACTACTCAGGTAACTTCATATGCTTCATTATTGGCTGACAAACTAGAAAAAGACGGGTTCATAAGGCAAGCAGATAATATTCGAAAGAAAATCAATAACTCTCTAGCATCTACTCATAGTTACTCAACGGCCTCTTTAAAATCTGGCATCATAAGTAACTCATTGCCTATAGATGGTGAAAGTCGTTTGTCATTAGGAGATGAGACTCATCCCATATTAGAAAATAATCTTGTTATATTTAATTTATATATCCAGAACCAAATTGATGAGTTTCTAAGCTTTATAGACAAATCTAGTGTACTAGAGAATGAAGGTGTGGGGATAGCTCCATCTATGCTAATTTATGGACCTCCAGGTTGTGGTAAAACTGTTTTAGCAAATCATATTGCGGCTAAACTAGATTTACCTCTAATCACAGCTCGATGTGACTCCCTAATCTCATCCTATTTAGGCTCTACATCCAAGAATTTACGAAGTTTATTTGAACATGTTGCTAGTCGCCCTTGTGTATTCTTTTTAGACGAATTTGATGCTTTAGCAAAAGCTCGAGATGATCAACACGAACTCGGTGAGTTAAAACGAGTTGTGGTGAGTTTACTCCAAAATATTGATTCTTTACCTACTAGTACAGTACTACTCGCAGCTACAAATCATCATGAACTACTTGATCCTGCTGTATGGAGACGTTTTGCATATCGAATTCAAATACCTTTGCCAGATAAACTTTTAAGGGAAGAACTCATAACAAAGTTTTTAGGTAAATATTCTCCTAAAAACCTAAAAAATGTGGTTGAAGCAAGTCATGGAATTAGTGGTGCTGTTATTAAACAAGCCTGTCAAGCCGCTATACGAACTGCTATTCTCAATGGTAAAAATATCGTAGAAACTGATGAACTAGTATTCAAAATCGTTCATAATCAATATGATGAAATTATATCTAAAGACATCCCGATTGAAGAAAAAATTAAAATTTTGCGAGAATTGAATCCTAAATTATTTACAGGAGCTAAGTTAGCAAAATTATTTGATATTTCATCAGGGAAAGTATCAAATATTTTGAATCAAAAATAAAGGATAATAAAGATGATTAAAAATGAAAATCCAATTCTAGTCATTAAACCCTCTGCCCAAGATCATAGGCCTCCTATGAATTCAGGTGGTGGAGAACCAAAAATTTTCGGCAATGGAGCTAGCTCTAGAAGGCGCAAAGAATTAGCAGACCAAACAGATAATACATTTAAATTCTTTAAATCAGAGTTTGAACGTTGGTCAGACTTACCAGCAGTAGCGAAAGTAACACTAAAAGAAGAAGCTCTAGCTAAATCACATCGTCCAACTTCATTATTCACAAAATCAACCTGTCCTATTATTGGCACAATGGGATTCGGAGAAATTTTAATTAGTGCGACACCAAAAGGTTTAAATGAATTAAAGAAAAGAATCTTAACAGCAAATGCTCAGAAAACTACAGCAAACATATCAACTATTGAGAGAATAGAACCTTTTACTGAAAATGAGAGATTACATAAACATGATTGGAATGAATTAAACGACAAGATTCAGGACAATCGTATCAAACTATCGGTTTTTGACCATCAAAATGATGCACAAAATCAGAAACTGAAAACAGCCCTATTTGCATTGGCTGAAGAATATAACATTACTTTAGAAAAACTAGCATATGGAAGTAATGAAAACCTATATGTTGCTAAAACTCAAGATTCGAATGCAAAAAAGGCTTTAGGAAATTTCATTGGTTTAAGATCTGTGTTACCCATGCCTTACTATCAACCTCTAGATATTCTAAGTCCCATGAATATATTGAGTAAGGCAGATTCAACAACTTTTCCAATGCCTGAGCACAACAGAGAATACCCTATAGTGGGTATAATTGATTCAGGTATTTGTCCAAATAATACTTTGCTATCTCCATGGATTATTGCTAGAGAAACTTATGTGCCTCTTGGAGAGGAAGATTATCAACATGGTACGATGGTTGCTGGATTAGTAGTCAATAGTCGCGCTTTAAACCATAATGATGGCAGATTTCCCACCTCACAAGCAAAAATAGTGGATGTAAATGTTTTTCCAAAAGATGGGAACATTTCAGAAATTGAATTAGTATCAACTATTGAAGAAATTATCCCTAAATATCCTGATGTTAAAGTCTGGAATCTATCATTAGGTGCATCCAATCCTGTAAGTGAAACCGATTTTTCTGATTTTGCTTGTTTTCTTGATGAAATGCATGATCAGTATCAATGCTTATTTGTAATAGCCTCTGGTAATCAGAGTAATAGTAGTTGTTGGCCAACTATGAGTAATTCTATTTTTACAAAAGAGAATCGAGTATCTTCGCCTGCTGATTCAATTAGAGGACTAACTGTTGGAAGTCTTGCACACAAAGAGACTGCTTTAACACTAGTTAGAAATGAAGAGGTTTCACCATTTTCTCGAATTGGTCCAGGACCATGCTTTATTCCTAAGCCTGAAATTACTCATTACGGTGGAAATAATTGCCTTAATGGTAACTATACTCAAACAGGCGTTATCAGTTTAGGGCCAAATGATACATTATGTGAATCGATAGGAACTAGTTTTGCCACACCTATAGTTAGTAGCTTAGCTGCCGAAATTTATCATTTTCTTGCAAAGAATAAAACAGAAGTTGTTACACCTGAAATGGTCAAAGCACTATTAATACATTCTGCATTAGTATCCAATTCACAGAAAGTATCATCAGATAATCTTAATTATTATGGCTTTGGTAGACCTCAAGATATTACAGATACTCTATATTGTGATCCACATACAGTTACATTGTTTTTTAACGTAGATGTCCGACATGGTGGGTTTGAATTTGAGAAAGTACCTTTTCCAATGGCCTCATGCCTATTAACACCCCAAGGTAAATTCAAGGGTGAAATTTTAATGACTCTAGTTTATTCACCTTTAACAAATAAAGGGTTTGCTTCTGAATATTGTCGAACTAATGTTGATGTCGGAATGGGTAGCTATGATTTAAAGAAGAAAAGTGCACCAGAATTTCATAGTTTAGTTCCCGCAACACCCGATGATATTAGTGAGAGATATGAAGAAGCACAAATAGAACATGGTTTCAAATGGTCACCGGTTAAAGCATATTATAAGAAATTCCCTCGAGGTGTAGGTGTTGACACTTGGCGTTTAAAAATGAAAGTTATGCGCCGGGCTGAGGAAGATAAGCCTGATCATGCACAAAATGCTACGCTTGTATTAACTATAAGAGCATTAGATGATAAGTTACCAGTCTATAATGAAACATTCCAACAATTACGCAAATTAGGCTGGGTAGTACAACCTATAGATAACCATTTAAGACTGCGACCATAACTTAGCTTTGAAAACTAGTGAGCTTAGATTTAATTTTCTCTTTACTTGAGACTAACTATTTAGTAAAAGCGCATTGATTCTAATACCAAGTTATGGATCTATAGCTAAGATGATACTTTATTACTAAGTTTACTGAAATTTAAAGATCAGAATAGCTTATAAGATGATACTTTATTTTTCGTAAGAATCTTGCTAAAAACCTAAAATCAATAACTTGTGTTGATTTTAGGATGATACTTTATTACTCTCGTACACGTCTTTCTTCCATTTCCTTTTTAGAAACTTTTGATCGTATTAAGCAATATAACGACTGGTTTTATGGTTCAATAAAATAATTAAATTTAGAATTACCGCACCCAAAATTGAAAATAGAACTAACTTCCAATCCACATAAAATAACGATGCCAGTAAAATTACAACATCGATGCCCATCTGTACTTTTCCAGCAGGAATTTTAAATCGCTCTTGCAGATATAAAACCAACAAGTTAATTCCACCTAAACTCGAACGATGTCGAAATAAGATCAAAAAACTGACTCCCATCAACACATTTGCAAAGATAGTTGCATAAATCGGATTGACATCAGACAACTGAAAAAAATGTGGAATGGTCTCTGTAAAGCTAGCCAGCAAAGCAACAGCAATGAAGGTTTTGACCACCAATCCCATACCCATCTTTTTATAAGCAAAATAATAAAATGGAATATTAATCAGGAAAAAGAGTACCCCGAATTTAATATCGGTCACATAGTGGATGAGTAAGGATAGACCCGCTGTACCACCTGTCATAATGCCCGCTTGCTGCAATAGCGTCATTGCAAAAGATAAGATGAAAGTACCGATTAACATGGCCAAGGCATCCTCAATCTTAGAATGCTGATCTATTGCAGACATGACTGGACTTACCAAAGATACATTTTGATCGGTATTCATAATGGTATAACTCAATAGGAAAACAACAGAAGGGAGAGATCTTTAAAAAAAGATATGACATATTTGATCATTTTTATTTAATTTTCGCAATTTTTTCTTATATTTTTATCATAAATGCAATTTATATTCACAATAACGGATTTCGAATGATCAATCAGATATGAATATCCAGCAATTTGACTAATCAGCTTTTAGCGTCATAGATCAAATTTTTTTATTTCATCGCGATGCCATTTTCTTTTAATTTTTCTAAAACAATTGAGGTATTTAAGTTACTTACACCAAAATCACTGGACGACAAAATCCCAATCAGTTTTACCATTTCATCTAAGCTTTTGACAGCGACTTTAAGGGCGAAGTCATAACTGCCTGTAAGTTTATGAATATCTTTAACCGCAGGTTCTCTTAAGAGAAAGTCGACAAAGCGATCATGCGTCGCATCATTATAATTCTGTAATTTAACTTCAATAATTCCCATAATTGGCGTGGGATCTGCGCTCAGAGCCACCTGAGCATAATATCCTGTAATCACTTTGGTCTGTTCTAAATGGATTCGTCGACGAGAACATTGCGAGGTTGAAAGCCCTACCAGCTCAGCCAATTCTTGATTAGCTAAACGACCATTGAGTTGTAAATGATGAATAATTTTTTTATCAAAATCATCTAATTCGTCAATCATACAACTCTCAAATAAATCTGGGTAAATACAAAGCATCACTCGATAAAGTGTAGCTGTTTTGGGATATAAACCACAAGTTTAAAGCAAAATGCTGGAGGCTTCGATGCGATGCACGCCCTTCTGCGACATATCTTGCCATGCTTGTTGCAAAGAGCCGTTTAAATCAATTGCCTTGCAGGCATCTTCTATCACATAAGTATCAAAACCCAGTTCAGCAGCATCAATCGCAGTCCAAGCGACACAAAAATCTGTAGCAATCCCAACGATAAACACAGTATTTATCTGATGTTCTCTCAAATATCCATTCAATCCAGTTGGTGTCTTACGATCTGCTTCCATAAAAGCTGAATAACTATCAATATTTTGATGGCAACCTTTTCGAATAATCAGTTGGGCTGTCGGGATATTTAAATGGGGATGAAATTCAGCATCACGCGTCCCTTGAACACAATGTTTAGGCCATAATACTTGGCGACCATAATCCAATTCGATGGTCTCAAAGGGCTTTTTATTGGGATGATTATCTGCAAAAGAAATATGTTGGACAGGGTGCCAGTCTTGCGTTAGCACAATATGCTCAAACTTTTGTGCAAGTTGATTAATCTTCGGAATAATTTCATCGGCGTTTGCCACCGCTAAATTTCCTCCTGGCGTGAAACCATTTTGCACATCCACTACAATTAAAACACTTTGTTTTACTTGCTTAAGCATCTGATCACCCTATTTAAATTCCATCATTTTAAAATACGCTGCTGCTTGTTCTATGACTAGTCATGTTTAACTTTTTCAGCAAATGAAAAGAATTCAATACAAAGATCAATTAAAGTTTTCCACAGTTTAACTAAAGCATATTGTTCTTATGTCGCTGATCAGTCATAATTTGCATAATTGTCATTCAACTCACCATATTGATTGAGTGACGAATCAAAATACTGCAACCATCCAATATTTCGTTTCAAATACTTCAATCTCGGATGGGAAAATAGGATATTTTTTCAAAATGACTCAGCTAGCACAGAATATTCAAGGCTCAATTGTCGCAATCGTCACCCCTATGTATGAAGATGGCAGCGTAGATTGGAAGAGTCTTGAGAAGCTTGTTGAGTGGCACATCCAACAAGGTACTCACAGTATCGTTGCGGTCGGCACAACAGGCGAAGCATCGACCCTTAGTATGGAAGAACATACTCAGGTCATAAAAGAGGTGATTCGTGTTGCAAACAAACGTATTCCGATTATTGCGGGTACAGGTGCAAACTCAACACGCGAAGCGATTGAGCTGACCAAAGCTGCGAAAGAATTAGGCGCAGATGCAGCATTACTTGTAACGCCATATTATAATAAACCAACTCAGGAAGGCTTATACCAACACTATAAAGCTATCGCTGAGGCCGTTGATATTCCACAAATTCTTTATAATGTTCCAGGTCGTACAGGCGTGGATATGCAAAATGAAACTGTTATTCGTCTTGCAGATGTGAAAAACATTATTGGTATCAAAGATGCAACAGGCGATGTTCCACGTGGACAAGCTCTCATCGAAGGTTTAGCTGGTAAAATGGCTGTTTACTCAGGCGATGATGAAACTGCTTGGGAACTGATGCTACTAGGTGCTAAAGGCAACATCTCTGTAACTGCGAATGTTGCACCAAAGCAAATGAGTGACGTCTGTGAAGCTGCTTTAGCTGGCGACAAAGAAAAAGCTCAACGTTTAAATCAACAAATTGCAAATCTACACAATATTTTGTTTTGCGAATCAAACCCAATTCCTGTGAAATGGGCTTTGCATGAGATGGGTTATATCAGCACTGGTCTTCGTTTACCGCTAACCCCTCTCGCTGAACAATATCGTGAACCTATCCGTAACAGTCTAAAAGCTGCGGGAATAATTTAATACGAGCAATTTATGATGCAATTACGTCTTGGTGTTGTCCTTGTTATTTCAGCTTTAAGTTTGGCTGGTTGTGGTCGCTTTGCCCTCAATAATCACTCATTAGATTATAAAAATACGAAAACACTGGAACCTCTCAAATTCCCTGAGAATGCAACGGTAAGACCATTTACACCATTGTATCCAGCTCCAACGGTTGATCCACTTGCGATTCAACATGCACCTACATTCGAAAATAAAAGTGGCAACCGTTACGCTTTACCTCGCCCTGATCCGATGCAGGCAACAGCGAATACCAGTGATGCGACTACAGCAACTTTAGGTCGTCCTCAACTTGTAATGGATGGCAATAAAAACCCGTTACTTAAAGTTGAAGGTCCAACTGCTGCAGCTTGGCAATACACTTTCGCAACATTGAGTAGTCTCAACTATAAGATTGTCTCTCAAGCAGATAATGGTTATGAGGCGACGATTACTGTAGGTGATCAAAATTACCTACTCAAACTCTCTGCTGTGGGCTCAAGTAATACTGTTGCTCTGTTTAAGCTTGATACAACTTTTGCTGACCCTACTGTCGCAACTGAAGTATTAGCCCAGATTTATCAAAATTGGCCAGCCTAGTCGTTTACTAGGCATATTTTTCAAAAAGGTTCCCCCATGTTAAAACAAACCTTGCTCTATACTGGTAAAGCAAAATCTGTGTATGAAACAGATAATGCTGACCACCTGATTTTAGTCTTTCGTGATGATGCCTCTGCGTTCAATGGCGAAAAAATCGAACAACTAGATCGTAAAGGCAAGGTCAACAACCGTTTTAACGCCTTCATCATGGAGAAGTTGGCTGAAGCAGGTATTGAAACTCATTTTGAAAAGTTACTTTCTCCAACGGAAGTACTTGTTAAAAAGCTTCAAATGATTCCTGTAGAGTGTGTCATCCGCAATTATGCTGCTGGTTCACTTTGCCGTCGTTTAGGTGTTGAAGAAGGCAAAGAGTTAACGCCTCCTACATTTGAATTATTCTTCAAAGACGATGCTCTTGGCGATCCAATGGTAAATGAATCGCAAGCAATCGCTTTAGGTTGGGCAACTGCTGATCAACTTGAAAAAATGAAAGAACTTACTTACCAAGTGAATGATGTACTTAAAGCATTATTCGATGCAGGTAATATGATTCTTGTTGATTTCAAACTTGAGTTTGGTGTGTTCCATGACCGCATCGTATTGGGTGATGAATTCTCTCCAGACGGTTGCCGTTTATGGGATAAAGATACCAAGAAAAAATTAGATAAAGACCGCTTCCGTCAAGGTTTAGGCGGTGTGGTTGAAGCTTATGAAGAAGTTGCTGCACGTTTAGGCATTAACTTAGATGATATCTAATCATTTTAAGCATTCATGATTTATAAAAAACCAGCTCCTTTGAGCTGGTTTTTTATGTCTTCATTTTGAATACTGCTGATAAATAAGTTTACCTTCTTTATAGGTCGCCAAAACTTTAATTTTTTTGATTTCTCGGCTTGGTACAGTCAGTGGGTTCTTATCTAAAATCACTAAATCAGCGAGCTTTCCTTGCTTTAAGGTACCCTTATATTGATCTTCAAAATATTGATAAGCAGCCCAATCCGTCATCGATTTTAAGGCAAGATAAGGACTTATACGTTCATCGGCACCTAGAACATAATCACTACGCGTCACGCGATTGACTGTAGCATCTAGCATCATCATGCTATGTGGCGGAACAACGGGGGCATCGTGGTGCTCGGTAAAGATTAAATTTTTCTTTAGTGCAGTTGCTGTCGGGGAAATATGTGCTGCTCGCGTCTCGCCTAGTGTTTGTTGACGATGCCAATCCCCCCAATAATAGGTGTGTAATGAGAAGAACGAAGGAATAATATCTAAAGCCTTCAATTGGTCTAGCTGATCATCTCGAATCGTTTGCGAGTGAATCAATACACTTCTGCGGTCTACTTTACCTTGTTTTGCCGTAGCATCTTTGACAGCACCAATAAACTGATCTATTGCCGCATCTCCATTGGCATGAGCGAGCACTTGCCAGCCATGTTTGAAGGCTACATTAATATATTGATCGACCTGTTGATCGTCTTTGATCGCTGGATAGCCTTTATAATTTTTATCTTTACCTTCAGGTGGAATCTTATAGGCTTGAGTTAACCATGCCGTCTTACCTTGAGGTGAACTATCTAAACTGATTTTAACGCCACCTATACGGAAGTGATGATCGTATTGTCGGCTACTTCCTTGCTTAAGCATATATTCTTGGCTAGTGGTGACATCAGGATAAGACACGACATCTATCGGAAGTTGATTTTGCTTGGCAAGAACCTGCCACATCTCCGTCGTACCTTGATCTGCTCGTCCCTCTTGTACTGTAGTGAAACCATTTTTAACATAAGCATCAAGACCTTTACGAGCAATTTCAAACATCACTTGCAGTGGCACATCTTTGAATATTGAACCAATCGCAGTAAATAATGCGGACTCTTCCAACACCCCATTAGGAACATTCGAGTTGGTTTCCCGACGAATAATCCCTCCTGATGGATTTTCAGTATTTTGATTGATATTTAATAAGGCTAGTGCTTTGTGATTCACTGAAGCGAGATGCCCTGATTGATGTAAAATCATCACGGGCTGATCTTTGGAGACTCGATCTAAATCGGTTGCTGTCGGATGACGCTGTTCACTTAATTGCGCATCATCATAACCATTTCCCAAAATCCATCCCCCCCATCGTTTGAATGACTTGAGGATTTTGCTTTTTCCATTGAGATAATACTTGAACCAAAGAATCAATATCAGAAACTTGACCATCTGGGGCAGGATAAAGATTTGCAACCATCTGATGGAATCCAACCATATTTACATGGCTGTGTGCATCAATAAAACTTGGCAAAAGTGTTTTATTTTTTAAATCAATGGATTGAACATTCGAATTTGCTAAATGCTCTGCCTGTTTTTTTGAACCAACAAAAAGAATCTTTCCATCTTTAACCAGCAAGGCTTCTGCATATGTTGGCGTCATACCTTCCATCGTTATGATCGGACCACCAAAAAACAATTGTTCTGACCGATCTTGATCAAGTGGAGTACTTGCACAGCCTGATAAGGTAAAGGCGATGATTGTTGCTGTCGTCAGTTTATTCAAATATTTAAAAGTCATAGATTAAAACCATATTTTTATTATGCCTTTTTAGATTAAAGCGCATTATTTCTGATATAAAAAGGCATAACTTGTTATTTTTGTAATGCTTGATAAATTTTTGAATCAATAAATAGTTTAAACCATTGATCAATAGCTATTTCACCAAGCTGATTTGAATAAAAAACACTTTTTGCTTATGACTTCGCCTTTGTCGCCAACCAACACAGTATAGAACCGACACACACCATCAGCGCACCATACCAAAAAGAAAGACCTAATGGCGTACTCAGTAACAATGCAGCAAAAAAAGCGGAAAGCACAGGAATAAAATAAGATGCTCCTGCCAGTAATGTCACATTACCATGCAAAATTCCAACATTCCAAGCTGCATAGCCGAAGCCCATCGCAGCAGCAGCAAAAACCAAGGAAATAGAGGATGACCAATGAAAAATAAAGCTATTACCCCCCATCACAAGATATTTAATCCAAAGTACGATCGAAACCAAAATAAAGAATAAAGTAATTCCATTTGCTCCCTGAGCGATTCGTGCTGTAAGGGTACAATAAGCCGCCCACAACAATGTCCCAAGAAATGCCAATCCATAACTCAGTGGGTTCTGTTGAATATTGTTAGCCATGCCAATCAAATCAAATCCTTGCTCTCCTCCCAAAACCCAACAAATACCGAGTAGAGAAACAACGAAGCCAGGAATAATCAGAAAATTTGCTTTTTGTTGATTAAATAAAATCGCCGCAACCATCGTGAAAGTTGGCCATAAATAATTGACCATTCCGACTTCAATTGCTTGTCTATTTGTTTGGCTATATCCAATTGAAAGTGAAAGACAAATTTCATAGGCGACAAATAAAAAAGCACCCCAAATCAAATAAGTTTTTGGAAAACTTTTGAGAGGCGTCCAACCAATAGAAAGTAATAAGAATATTGAAGCAAGTGTATAGATTAATGCCGCACCACCAACTGCACCAAACTGAGTACTTACTTCTTTAATGAGCGCAACAATTAAACTCCAAAGCAAAATGGCAAGCAGTCCAATCGGTGTTGCTGTTTTTGAGTTCATATTGATATCAATTGAATCTTGGAACCAAAGCAACATGCCATCAATCGGGACTAAAATGCTGCTTTGATAAATTTAAAATGAGGCATGCGCCCAGAAAGAATTATTGCTGTTGCTGTTCTTGCTGCCAGCGGCGCTGTTGCAAACGTTCAGCTTCAACTTCACGTTTATTTAAGGCTCGTTCATACAGCTTCGTACCACGCAATTCAGGTGGCAAATAGTCTTGTAATACAAAATGTTCGGGATAATTATGTGGATACAAATAATCCACCCCATATCCTTGTTGCTTCATCAGTTTGGTTGGCGCATTGCGCAAGTGCAATGGTACAGGCAGATTCGCCGTTTTCTCTGCCAACTCTAAGGCACGATTGATGGCTAAATAGGTACTATTACTTTTCGGGCTGGTTGCCAAATAAACTGCGCATTGTCCTAAAATAATACGTGCCTCAGGCATACCCACCGCTTGAACTGAACGGAAGCACTCCCCTGCAAGTAACAAGGCATTTGGATTAGAATTTCCAATATCTTCTGATGCCGCAATCAACATGCGACGAGCAATAAATACTGGGTCTTCTCCACCTTTCAGCATTCTTGCCATCCAATATAAGGTAGCATCTGGATCACTTCCCCGAATCGATTTAATAAATGCTGAAACCAGATCGTAGTGCTGCTCACCTGACTTGTCATAACGCGCAATGTTCTGCTGTGCAACTTTGACGACAATCGCGTTGGTCACGACATTTTCAACATCAGCTTCAAAGGTACTGGCGATTAAATCGATCAGATTAAGCGCCTTACGCGCATCACCTGCAGCAAATTGAATCAGTGCATCATATTCTTCAACTTGAATAAAACGCTCTTTGAGAAACTTATCACTTTGAATCGCTTTATTGATGAGTGTTTGAATGGCATCAGCATCCAAACTATTCAGCGTATAGACCTGACAACGCGACAGTAAAGCACTATTAACTTCAAAAGATGGGTTCTCTGTGGTTGCGCCGATCAGCGTAATTTTGCCTTTTTCGACCGCATTTAGTAACGCATCTTGCTGCGATTTATTAAAGCGATGAATCTCATCAATAAATACTACTGGAGTCAGCAGATCGCCACTTTCCGCAATCACTTCCCGCAGCTCTTTTACACCAGTATTCAACGCAGATAAGCTAATAAATGGGCGATCAACTGCTTGCGCCAGCAATAATGCGATCGTAGTTTTACCTACCCCTGGCGGACCCCAAAAGATAATCGAAGGTAAATGCCCTTGATCAATCATTTGGCGCAAAGGTGCATTTTCACCTAACAAATGATCTTGTCCGATAATTTCGGATAAGTCACGAGGACGTAAACGTTCAGGTAAAGGAATATGCGTATCTGACATCATCACTGGCTTTATGCTGTTTTATCCTAGTCTATTGTGTCTGAATCAAATCTACAATTTGAATCTACCAACAACTGAATAAGTTAACGGGTCGCTTTCTCTTTAAGAATCTGCTGCATCGCTTGATAGGTTGCTTTAATACGCGCTTCATTTGGGAAATTGGTATTGGCGAGCATCACCATACCGATTTTATGCTGAGGGACAAATGCGGCATAAGCTCCAAAGCCATTGGTAGATCCTGTTTTATTAAAATAAGTGGATTGTGAGGCAATTTTGGGGTGTTTGATCAGCGTTACTGCATGGCTTTCTAAAGCCATTTTACTTGAGTTGCTTTGTAAAAGTGTTTCAAGCTTAACGGGATAAGCATATTGCTCCCATCCCAAACCCTGCGTCATTGCACCGACTTTATAATAACCGATATGGGTATTTTCAACGCCTTGACGAATTGGCCGATCTAATTGAGCTGAATTGATCTGTGCATCTAAAAATTTCAGCATATCCGAACTACTGCTTTTGACACCATAGGCTTCAGCATCAAACATCCCCGCTGATACACGGATTGCTTGGTTATTCTTATAGCCCCAAGCATATTGTGACATCTTTTGTTCAGGGACATGAATATAACTCTGCGTCATTCCTAATTGAGGAAGTAAGGTTTTCTCTATCAATTCCGCATATGGCTTTTTCATCGCCAAAGCTGTGACATAACCCATTAAACCAATACTCGGATTTGAGTATTGACGAGCCTCCCCGATTTTGATTTTTGTTTTCCAGTTTTGAAAATATTGAACCATATCCTGCTGAGTAACAACTTCATCTGGAAATTGCAGTGGAAAACCACCTGCACTATAGGTTCCCAAATTCAGCAATGTAGCCTGATTCACTGCTGTATTTTTAAGCTCAGGGAAGTATTTGGCAGAATGATCCGATAATGACAACCGCCCTTGTGCTTGCGCATACCCCGCTAAAGTCGCATTGAACGTTTTACTGACTGAACCAAGTTCAAACAAGGTACTATTGGTCATAGCTTGTTTGCTTTGTAGCGAAGCAACACCATAATTTACAAAGTAATGTTGACCATCTAAAGTCACGGCAACAGCTAAGCCAGGAATTTTATATTCCTCTAAAAGTGGTTTAAACTGCTGATCGACAATCTTTTTTATCTGTAGCTCAGTTAAAGGCTGTGCCCATAAACTGGAGCTAGAGGACAATAGCCCAATCAACATCAATGTTTTATTTGAAAATAAATTTTGGTATTTCGACTGCATCATTAATCTTTTCACTTTGAGTTCATATTTAGTTTGCATTGAGCTTTAGCAATTTTGCTTGTGGACCATCTTCAATCACCCAAATCGAACCGTCTTGTGCTTGTTGTAAACCACGAATTCGTTGCTTCATATCCAAACGTTGCACTTCTTTAACGGGTTGCGACTTTAAATCAACCACAACAATCGACTTGGAAGACAAACCGCCAATCAAAGCTTTCTGCTGCCATAACGGGAATTTATCACCCATGTAAATAATCATGCTTGAAGGTGAAATCACAGGTGTCCAATCGATTGCAGGCGCTTTAAATTCTGGGCGAGTTTTATGATCTGGAATTGGTAATCCTGAGTAATGATCGCCATTCGATACGATTGGATAACCATAGTTCGCGCCTTTAAGAATCTGATTAAGTTCATCACCTCCTTTCGGCCCCATTTCTACTACCCACAATTGTTTTTGGTCATCAAACGCCATACCCAGTGGATTACGATGACCCAATGACCAAATTTCAGCAGTCACGCCACCTTGTTGGCTAAAAGGGTTATCTGATACAGGAGTTCCGTCTTCATTTAAACGTAGAATCTTACCCAGATTGCTTTTCATATCTTGGGCAGGATCGAATTTTTGTCGCTCACCTGAACTTACCCAAAGTTTTCCATCAGCACCGAATAACATACGATGAGCATAATGTCCTTGCCCTGACACTTTAGGTATTTGCTGCCAAATTCGTTTTAAATCAGTTAATTTCGGTTGTTCAGGATTAGATAAATCAAGTTTGGCACGAGAAATTTCAGCACCATAACCACCACTGCCTTGCACAGCATAGCTGAGATAAATCCAATGATTATTTTTAAAATCAGGATGCAAGACTACATCACCTAAGCCACCTTGCCCCCCATAACTTACAGTTGGGATGCCCTGAACATTAAGACTTTTCTTAGTTTTAGGATCAAATAATTTTAACTGTCCTTTACGCTCAGTGATCAGTAAACGCTGATCAGGCAAGACAACAACAGCCCAAGGTTCATCAAACTGGGCAAAAGTATCAATTCGAAAAGTTTGGTTAAGCGTATTTTGAGTATGTTGAACAGAGTTTTCTGGTGCCTTGGAGTTGGTGTTATTGGGACCACAAGCGAGTAGCAAAAGTGCGCTACTACAAATTAAAGGTGCTACAAATAATTTTGACATGACTGATCTCCCTTCGCATTCATTCATATTACGGAGATCAGCACATAGAAATACTGTAAAATTGTTGTTTTTGATCAAGATCCACTTAACCAAACGATATGATTAAAAGATCAACGCACCCACCGTACGACATAATCTTCAATGTCATCTTCATTAACTTCAGTTTCTGAAATACAACGTCCTGCCGCAGATTTTTTTGCTTTTAGAACACTCTGACGAGAGCCAGTATTCAAATAATGCCATGACGGAAGATTTTTCCCCTCATTCAGACGTCTGTAAGCACAGCTTGGGGGCAACCATGTAATCGTTTGCAAACGTTCAGGGGTTAATTGTAGACAATCTGCAACATGCTCTTGGCGGTGTGCATAGTCTGAACAACGTGCCGTTTTACAGTCTAGAAGCTTACATGCCACTTTGGTATATACGACTTCTGCGGTGTCTTCATCTTCAAGCTTGACCAAACAGCACAAACCACAGCCATCACATAGAGCTTCCCACTCAGCAGAGTTTAGCTGATCAAGTGAGTAGTTTTTCCAGAAGTTCGGACGCAGTTCTAAAGACATGGTTTTAAGCTAAAGAGGAGAATGTGCATATTATAGCATTCCAATTCAAAAAACTGAGTTACTGAAATCATTCGCTTTTTAACACTTCTTTCTATAGTGAACATTTCAACCACAGAAACACCACATTTTGCTCAAAAAATACACGCTATAGTCAAAACATAATAAAATTAGGAGGGTAACTCATATGTTCCGTTGGGCTATTATATTTGCAATCATCGCATTAATTGCTAGTTTACTTGGCTTTGGTGGTGTAGCAGGTTTATCCAAAGATTTTGCCGTTATTTTACTGGTTGTCGCTGTTATTCTCGCTGTCGTGGGCTTTTTGTCACGTGGCAAAGTATAGAAAATCAACATCTCAATTTATAAAAAGAAGAATCTTTGTATTCTTCTTTTTTATTGCCATTATTTAACAAAAGCAACAGTTTATTAGTTTTCTCAGCGTATCAACTTTTGCTTTTTATGTTTTAATCAATGCATTCTAAAAATACAGATTAGGATTTGAAAATGAGCTTCCCGATTACAACTCGTGAAATTGAATATACAGCACCAGATGGTCAACGTTTGGTAGGTTATTTTGCTGCACCTGCAATCGATATGCCGACAGCAGGCGTAATCGTTGCACCTGAATGGTGGGGACGTAATGAATATACAGAACAACGTGCACGTGAACTGGCTGAACACGGCTTTGCTGCTCTCGCAATTGATATGTATGGTGATAAGAAAGTAACAACAGCTTCAGCACAAGCATACGAATGGATGATGCAAACGTTTGAGCATGTGGATACTGTAGTTGATCGTGCACAAGCAGGTCTAAATACTTTGGCAAATCAGCCTGAGGTAAATGCCGAAAAACTTGCAGCGATTGGCTTCTGCTATGGCGGCAAAGTGGTATTGGATCTAGCTCGCTCAGGTGCTAACTTAAAAGCGGTAACAACGTTCCATGCGAATCTCAGTCCCAAAGCTCCTGCTGAAAAAGGTAAGCTAAAAGCAGAAATCTTAGTGTTACATGGTGAACTAGATAGCATGGTTACTTTGGACGATGTTGCAAGTTTCCGTGAAGAAATGCACGCTGCTGAAGTGAACCATGAAGTAATTATTTTCGAAGATGCTAAACATGGTTTTAGTAACCCACAAGCCGATGAGCGTGCTAAAGCCAATAACGTAGATTTGGGCTATAACGCAGAAGCAGAGCGTCAAGGTCTTGAAGCGATGTATGAGTTGTTAGATAAGCATTTAAAGTAATTTTAAAATTCGTATTTATACCAATACTCGCCAACATTGACTTGTGAAACGGCGACATGGATGTCGCCAACAGACTGCAATTTTTTTCGAGAGTTTTTAGAAATTTCAGATAATCCTCTCATCCTCCTAGATAGAAATCGTAAAGCTCATGAGCTCTTCGCACAAACCCTCTAGTGCATATTTCCGCTATACTATAATTCTACTTTTCAATGTTCTGATTCATGTCTGATTTCTCATTTTCTGATGCTTTACTTACATGGTTTGATCAACATGGTCGCCATGACCTACCTTGGCAAGTTGCCGATGACCCGTATAAAGTTTGGGTATCAGAAATTATGTTGCAACAGACTCAAGTCAAAACAGTGTTGCAATATTTCGATCGTTTTATTCAACGCTTTCCTACCGTAAATGATCTAGGTCAGGCAAGCTGGGATGATGTTGCTCCTTATTGGGCGGGTCTTGGATATTATGCAAGAGCAAGAAATTTGCACAAAGCCGCAGCGATTGTTCATCAGCAAGGTAAATTCCCTGCAACCTTAGAACAATGGATTGAACTTCCTGGGATCGGATGCTCAACCGCAGGGGCGCTCATGTCGCTCGGTTTGCGTCAATACGGTGTGATCATGGATGGCAATGTGAAACGTGTTTTGGCTCGTTTCTTTGCGATTGAAGATGATTTGTCCAAGCCACAACATGAACGTGCTTTATGGAAAATTGCTGAAGATTTATGTCCAGAACAGCGAAATCATGACTATACCCAAGCCATTATGGATTTGGGTGCAACAGTCTGTACTCCGAAAAAACCTCTCTGTTTATATTGCCCTATGCAACAACACTGTCAGGCATATCAACAAGGCCTAGAACAAGAGTTGCCATTTAAAAAGGCCAAGAAGCCTGTTCCTGTTAAAATAGCAAGTGTCGTTGTGATTCAGTCAGGTGAAGAATGGTTTTGGCAACAGCGTGAAGCTCATGGGCTTTGGGGTGGATTGTATTGTCTTCCTATCATTGAAAGTGCAACTGAATTACAACAGATCGAACAGCACTTTAAGTTACAAGCTCAAGTATCATCCTTACAGATCAGTCATAGTTTTACACACTTCACATGGTTGCTCGATGAAAAAATGTTCCACGTGGAACATGATCAGAAAGAACAACTGAGCATAGAATTAAATGGGATATGGCTCACACCAGAATCTGCGATTGCTAAAGGTATTCCAACCGCGATGAAGAAACTGATCACTGCAAAACAAAAAACTTAAACACTTTAAAATGCGATGGATCAAAACATAGGAGTTTATGTGCGACATTCAATTTCGTATACGGTGATTGGACTGCTCATTATTTTTCTATCTGCGTGTACCACTACACCCCAAAAACCATCTCCTTTACCCAGCGCACAGGTCAGCAAATTAAAAAATATGCGCTTAGACACTCGTCTCCCCATACCTGTAAAAGGTGTTCGCAAAAACGAGTTACGCGATACTTGGGGAGCTGCACGTAGCCAAGGGCGAAGCCATGAAGGGATTGATATCATGGCAGAGCATGGCACGAAAGTGTATAGTGCAACCGAAGGACTCATCGCAGATTTACGCAATAATAATTTGGGTGGCAAGGTCATTTGGATCTTAGGACCATCAGGTTCTTGGCACTACTATGCACATCTGGATGACCACAAACGCGGACTTAAAGTTGGGGATTATATTCGCAAGGGTGATGTGATTGGCTATGTCGGCAATACAGGTAATGCACGTCATACTGCTCCGCATTTACATTACGGTATTTATTTAAATGGCAAAGGGCGTGGAGCAGTCAATCCATACCCATATTTACGTTAGGAACACACAATGTCAGAAGCATTGATAGAACGTCTGGTTACATTTGCAGAATCAGGAAATCAGCAAAAAATTATTCTGAATGGCACCAGCTATCAAGGTTGGATTATGGAAATCACCGAAGATGCTTTGCTGATCAGCACAGGTTTCGCAGATAAATCTGGTAAAGACTTTTGGTTGAAATTCACTGATTTGAGTTCTGCTGAGTTGTATTATTGGGATACTCGCCCAAATGAATGGGTTGCATTCAAACTTTAATTTTCTCGATATTTATAACGATAAGGAGCATCAAAATGACAATTCAACGCTGTGGTTGGTGCTCTGATGATCCCCTGTATATCGCTTACCATGATGAAGAATGGGGTAAGCCTGAATACGATGAAGCGCGTTTATTTGAAATGCTTTGCCTAGAGGGTCAACAAGCTGGCCTTTCTTGGATTACTGTACTCAAGAAAAGAGAACACTACCGTGCTCATTTCTTTCAACATCCTGTAGCAAAAATTGCCGAGCTTACAGATGATCAACTGGAACATAAACTGAGTGATACAGGTCTGATTCGCCATTTAGGTAAACTAAAAGCAATTCGAGACAATGCGATTGCTTGGCAACAATTAAAGCAGGATGTGGACGATGTCTCTGCATGGCTGTGGGCTTTTGTCAGTCACGATGTATTGAACAATGATGTGATCAATTATCGAGAAGCTCCTGCACAAACAGAGATCAGTCAAACCCTGTCTAAAACCTTAAAAAAGCGTGGATTTAAGTTTGTGGGTCCAACGACTTGTTATGCATTCATGCAAGCTGTGGGTATGGTCAACGACCATGAAAATCATTGTCCCTTTAAATAAAATACAATCCTCTCCAAAGGAGTCCTTCCATGAGCAACAATCAAATACGTGCTTATGCTGCGATGCAAGCAGGTGAACAACTGGTTCCTTATCAATTTGACGCAGGCGATTTACAAGCCCATCAAGTCGAAGTCAAAGTTGAATATTGTGGTTTATGTCATTCAGATATTTCAGTGATTAATAATGATTGGCGATCATCTACTTATCCTGTGGTTGCTGGTCATGAAATTATTGGAACCATCACTGCTCTTGGTTCTGAAGCGAAAGGGCTCAAAGTAGGTCAACGTGTTGGTATCGGATGGACAGCAGAAAGTTGCCAAGCTTGTGATCCCTGCATCGGTGGTAATCAAGTGTTATGTACTGGTGGCAGTGTTGCAACGATCGTAGGACATGCTGGTGGATTTGCAGATAAAGTTCGTGCTGGCTGGCAATGGGTGATTCCCCTACCCGATGATTTAGACCCAGAAAGTGCAGGTCCTTTGTTATGTGGCGGGATCACTGTTTTCGATCCTCTACTTAAACATAAAATCCAAGCCACGCATCATGTCGGTGTAATTGGTATCGGTGGCTTAGGTCACATGGCGATTAAACTACTCAAAGCATGGGGTTGTGAAATTACGGCATTTAGCTCAAATCCTGAGAAAACTGATGAGCTCAAAGCCATGGGTGCAGATCACGTTGTGAATAGCCGTGATGCGCAGGCCATCAAAGCTCAACGAGGAAAATTTGATTTATTGTTGAGTACAGTCAATGTGACGCTAAACTGGCAAGCCTTTCTCAGTACTTTAGCACCGAATGGCTCATTGCATTTTCTAGGTCTGACTTTAGAACCTATTCCAGTTTCAGTCGGTGCTTTGATTGATGGTGCCAAATCAGTAACTGGTTCACCGACGGGTTCTCCTTTGGCACTTCGTCAACTTCTTCAATTTGCAGCACGTAAAAATATCGCCCCGCAAATTGAACTCTATCCAATGTCACAGCTCAACGATGCCATTGAGCGACTTCATTCAGGTCAAGCACGTTATCGCATCGTCTTGAAAGCAGACTTCGACTAACTCAATTTCGACTTGAGACTTTCTCTGACCCAATCCGCCAACTGCTGAATAGCTTGGCGGATTTCATCTGTCAAAGCATGGCCAGCGTTTAATCGTAGAAAATGCTGATAGCGCTGATCTTCACCAAATACCTCACCTGGAACGATATTGATTCCATATTGCTGCGCGCGATAATACAACTCTAAACCTGTAATGGTGTTTGGTAGTTGCATCCACAGCGCATATCCACCACTCGATTGGCTAAGTGCGATCGGAATCCCCTGAAACTGCTCCAAAATACATGCACGATATTGTTCGACTTGCTGCATGAGAGCAGGTCTTAAACGTTCCAAATGTTCTCGATAGGCACGACTATAGATAAAGTCGGCTAAACCAAGCTGTAAGGGGGTATTAACCCCAACATTATTTGCTAACAGAGCTGGTCTTAAGTGCTGTAATTGTTGACCTAAACAAAACCACCCCACACGATAAGCACTCGATAAAGATTTAGAAACAGAACCACACCAAATTACATAGCCCTGTTGATCCCAATAACGAATCGGTAAAGGGCGTTCTTTTTGAAAACTACATTCAGCATAAATATCATCTTCCAAAACAAAGCATTGATACTTTTGTGCCAACTCGGCAATTTTTTGTTTTTGCTGATTGCTCAGACAATAGCCCAAAGGATTTTGAAAATTCGCAGTTAGTAAGCATAACTTCGCACTACCCTGCTGCATAAAATATTCTAACCGCTCTAGGTCTATGCCTTGATGATCCGCAGGTATTTCAATAATTTTACGTTTCAATCCTGCAAGGAGCTGAAGCTGACCGTTAAAGGTTGGTGTTGGAACGATAATACTATCGCCCTCTCGACTCATTTGCTGAATCAACAGTGACAGTGCAGGCATACATCCATTACTAATAAAAATATCGTCTGGGGCGATGTAGATACCATCCTCACGCCAATGATCAGAAAGTGCTTGTCGGAGCTGTAGATGTCCTTGTTTATTACAGTACAAAAAATCTTCAGGTTGGCAATGCTTCAAAGCTCGCTGCAAAGAACGGCGCAACCCATCCACAGGTATTAAATGAGGAGATAACTGAATCGCACCTAAGGGCGTTAAATGACTTTGTATGGATGCCGTTTGGATTTGATTTTGCAACTCTAAATTTGAAACTCGTCTTGGCATCGATTCAAATTTTGGGCTTTCAGGTACCGGACTTTGGTATTGTCTCGAGCTAACAAAGTAACCTGATTTAGGCTTGACATAGATCAAGCCTTTGGCTTCTAACAATTCATAACATTGCTGCGCTGTGCTTAAACTGATTTTTTGTTGGCGTGCAAATTCTCTTAATGAACTTAACTTCTGTTGCGGTTGCAGTTCATGTTGGTAAATCTTTTGTGACAGCTGTTCCGCCAAGCGTTGATATTGAAATGTCATGTCTGTACTGATTTTTAAAAAATCTCTGTATCTGTATTGGTTTATACAACACCTTTAAGCTATAAAAATCAACAGCAGAGGAGTAAAACAATGAAAATTAATAACTTATTTTTAGTAAGTATATTGCTACTTACAGGCTGTCAGTTGCCTGATCAGAAAACACATCAGCAGCAAGAAATTTGCAAATCTCTCGCTGAAGGTTATTTGAAAATTCAAAACCGACAAGGTTATGAGCTATGGAAACTAAAAAATCATAACCCTCAAACCAAAACAGATACGGTAGAGTTGACCTATAAAAAACCCAATGAAAATGGTGTGGTCGTAAGCGCATCATTATTACCAACAGTTGTTTTGGAGTGTACGCGCAAAGAGCAACAGATTGTCATGTCTATCCCTCAAACAACAGGAGAATCTATTCCTGTTCTCGAAGTTCAAGTTCCACCCACGTCTACTGACACACAGAAAAACCTTGGCTTAGTTGCTCAGACAAAAATTCAATAAAGAGACGAACACGTTTGGCTAAATGCTCTTGTTGGTAATAAACAGCATGGATGCTTTGATAAGAGTGCTCAATTTGGTCTTCAAATAATGCGACCAAACGTCCTTCGTTTAAATCTTGCCAGATTTCAAACTCAGATAATCGTGCAATCCCCTGTCCTCGTAGACACAATTGCCGTACTGTCTCCCCACTAGATGCTTTGATTTTGGCTTGTGCAAAGAAGTATTCATCATCTACTTTAATCGGCCACTGATTAATATGAATCGGGCGTGTGAAGCCAATTAAATCATGCTGTAACAATTGTTTTGCTTGCGTCGGTGTCCCCATCCGTTTTAAGTAATGTGGACTTGCCACAATATACAAGCGACTTTTACATACCAATTTTGCATGAAGACTTGAGTCATGTAATTCACCAAAGCGAAATGCGACATCAGTTTTATGCTCTAGTAAATCAATCACTTGATCATTACTGTTTAATTCAATTTCAATATTCGGATAGCGCTGCCGAAATACACGCATCAAAGGAGCAATCACATGCAAGATAAATGGCGCGGCCGAATCAACACGAATCAAACCAGATGTATCTTGATCTGAACGCTGCAAAGCTTCTTCGGCCGCACTCAAATCATTTAAAATCTTTCGGGCATGCGCTAAGAACTGCTGACCTTCTTGAGTGAGTTTTAATTTTCGTGTGGTGCGTTCCAGCAAAGTCACTTCAAGCTTAGACTCTAAACGACTTAAAGAACGACTCAAGCCAGATGCTGTTTGACCTAATCGCTCAGCAGCTGCAATAAATGAACCTGTATCAACAATCGTTATAAAAGCGAGCAATTCCTCAATACTTGATTTCATTATCACCTCCTATTGTTGATATTCAGTCAACTATATTTTGCAAATTCATCTATTTTTAGCAACAATAATCATCGCAAAATTGCCTTCATCAACAAATTAGACTCTTTTGAGTTAAAAAATTAGGTGAAGAATATGCAAATCCCTCAATTTGGTTTAGGTACTTATCGTTTAAATGATCAAATCCTGATTGATTCAGTCAAAACTGCCTTAGATGTCGGCTATCGCGCTATTGATACAGCACAAATTTATGAGAATGAAGCAGCAGTAGGACAGGCTATCCGTGAAAGCGGGATTGCTCGCCAAGATTTATTCTTAACTACAAAAATATGGGTCAATAACTTTTCTGAACAACGCCTGATCCCAAGCCTAAAAGAAAGTTTGCAAAAAATAGGCACTGAAGCAGTTGATCTGACCTTAATCCATTGGCCAGCACCATCGCAAGGGACAGATATCACAGAAGTGATGCAATTATTATTAGAAGCCAAACAACAAGGCTTAACCAAACTCATTGGGATTTCAAATTTCAATATTGCACTTACTCAACAAGCAATTGATAGCATTGGCGCAGAACATATTGCCACCAATCAAATCGAACTAAGCCCTTATTTGCAAAATCAAAACTTGGCAAATTACCTGACACAACAACAGATTGATGTGACCTCTTATATGACTCTTGCTTACGGGAAAGTGCTCAAAGACCCAACTTTGCTTGAGATTGCAGCACAACATCAGGCTACTTCAGCACAAGTTGCTTTAGCTTGGGCATTACAAAAGGGTTATGCGGTTATTCCATCATCAACCAAACGTGAGAACCTGATCAGCAACTTGAAAGCACAAGAATTAAAACTAAGCGAACAAGAAATGCAGCTGATTGCGGAACTGGATCGTAATGGTCGTGAAATTGACCCACCTGAACTTGCACCAGTATGGGATAAATAAACATGAAGCAGCGCATCAATCTTCCTTTGCTCGCATTAGCTATTGGTGCGTTTGCCATTGGAACCACTGAATTCTCGCCTATGGGCTTATTGCCGAACATTGCCCATGATCTTGGTGTTTCGATTCCAAGTGCAGGTATGTTGATTACAGGTTATGCCTTGGGGGTGATGCTAGGTGCCCCAATTGTCACTTTATGGTTCGGTGGTTTTGCTCGTCGCAATGCTTTAATTCTTCTGATGGCCATTTTTACCATAGGCAACTTAATTGCGGCATTTGCACCAAATTATATGAGCCTGATGGGCGCACGTTTGATTACCAGTCTCAATCACGGTGCTTTCTTCGGGATTGGCTCAGTCGTCGCTGCGAGTGTCGTACCTGCACATAAACAAGCCAGTGCTGTAGCTATCATGTTCATGGGACTAACAATTGCCAATATTGGTGGCGTTCCTTTAGCGACATGGGTAGGACAAACCATTGGCTGGCGGATGTCTTTTCTTGCGATTGCGGTGTTGGGTGTAGTGACGATGTTTTCTCTATGGAAAGCACTGCCTGTGGGTGCTGTTGGACAAAAACCTGATGTTAAAATGGAATTAAAAGTTCTCACTCGGCTCCCTGTGATTTTGGCACTTCTTACCACCGTGTTCGGTGCCTCCGCAATGTTTACCCTATACACTTATATCGCCCCGAGTTTAGTTGCTTTCAATCACGCCTCACCGATGTTTATCACCATGATGTTAGTTTTGATTGGGGTTGGCTTTTCGATTGGAAACCATCTAGGTGGCAAGCTTGCAGATCGGTCTATTGATAAGACTTTAATTGGTTTCTTCATCGCCTTGATTGTATTGATGGCAGTTTTCCCTCTGCTGGCTCAAACCCAAGTCGGAGCAGCTGTTGGGCTGGTTCTATGGGGCGCGGCAGCATTTGCAATTGTACCATCACTGCAAATGCGGGTTATGTCGGTAGCACATGAAGCATCTGGTCTCGCTTCCTCTGTAAATATCGGAGCATTTAACTTAGGCAATGCAGTTGGTGCGGCGGCTGGAGGAGCTGTTTTAAGTCTAGGTCTGAGCTATACCTCAGTATCAATGAT